>Ga0194119_10001927_pt1 | contig 36627 bp, 34 predicted proteins | sample TA2MahC100mmetaG_FD_148620 | JGI IMG/M metagenome (GOLD analysis project Ga0194119, IMG submission 148620) | Freshwater microbial communities from Lake Tanganyika, Tanzania - TA2015018 Mahale Deep Cast 100m | ecosystem: Environmental > Aquatic > Freshwater > Lake | place: Tanzania: Lake... | reverse complement strand
GTACGCAATAACATTTTACTTGAGAATATCAGCGTCACTCTAAACGCCATGAGAATCCGATTTAAACAAAGTATTCTCGATACTTACCTTGGACAATTATGGGCTTAAAAAAATGCAAGACTTTAGTAATTGTAGTGGAGGCCTGTTTCTGGGTCGTAGTATTGGCCCGGATATACTCCGATACCTCTCCCCCTAAAGAGGCTTCTTTTTTTACCCCCCTTAGTGTTCAGTTTTCAAAGAGCGTGGGTGATGAAATCGCCCCGATTTAAACGATGAGTTAGACAAAATTATTTTACTTTCTTAAGTACGCCCCCATGGCCAATGGTGTTCCTTGCGTCCTTCTCCTGACTCTTATCTTGTTCTCTATATGAAATTTCATCTAATAGTCTATTTGCCCTATTTACTGCTTTTTTAAATACATCACTTTTATCTTTAGAATAAAATTTCTCGTATATTTCAAGGCATTCAGAAGCATATAGTCTGGCTTTATTATAATTTTCTAGTTTAAGATAGGTTCCAGCAATTGCTTCCTTACGCACAGCTAATTCTCCCGTACTCTTACTTTCTTGAGCATATTCAAGTGCAGATAAAAAATATCTGAGTGCTTGATCGTAACGCCCTTTTTTGAAAGCTCTGCTTCCCTTTCCTAAATACCATGAACTCTTTAAAGATCCAAAAAGTGACATTATAGACCCGTTCCTACAAGGCATATTAAAAATTTCGTCCAGCACCAAGCCTTCTTTGCTGTCCGCTTCATCTCTCCACACTCGGCTATGTCAGCAAATCTCTTACAAAATTCATAATCAATTCTGCATCTTTCAGAAGTGTTTGACAAATCTGGTTCTGGCATTGGCACCGAAGGCACTTCGATAGTTTCGATCCATTTAGAAAGCATTACCGCAGTTGCGGCACTAGCTGCAAAAACAGCTCTTGTACAGGCGGGATTAGCTAAACAGGCCCCGATTGCTACAGCTACAGGAACCGCCAAACCCTTTGGATCGGTATATCGGATGGGGTTCCCTCGGACGTAAACGAATAAGTTGATCCCCCCCTCCAGCCCAATCGGATCGGGAGTGATATATCTTCCTGTTTGGGGGTTGTAATATCTGAAGTAATTGTAATGGAGTCCTGTTTCTGGGTCGTGATATTGGCCCGGATATACTCCGATACGTCTCCCCCTAAGAGGGCTTCTTTTTTTACCCCCTTTTGATTCGGTTTTCAAAGAGCGCAACTAGGGGACTTGGCCCCATTTTTCAAATGTCAGGGTCGGACCCTACTTGCCTTTATTTGCTAACCCTCACCCAAGAGATCTTTCACATATAATTTCACCGATGGATGTAAATGGTTTGCAAGGCATTTCAGATGACAGAAAAGACCCTGCGTCGCTTGAGCTTCCGGTGAGGCCAGATATTTCGCCGTAAGAGATAGACTGCATGGGTCTGGTCCAGCTTGCTTAATACTAAGACCACAGAAGCAGCATTGATATTGTTCGTGGGTTTGCATTGGTTCCTCCTCAGCGCCAACCATAGCGAGCTGCAAGCCTATCCATAGCATTCTTTCCGATATGTCTAAAGGTGGTTATAACTCCCTGCTCTCCTTCCACAACAACATTAAACTTGCCAGGACCAACTTCGAGAATTCTAACTATTGCACCATCTGCCTGTGTTAAAATGCGGCCGCCTTTTGTTGCCAGAATTTCAGCTTCACTTAAGACCCCACCTCTGGTAGCGGCTTCACCTGCAATTCTTGCTGCACCATGTTTGGTAGTTTGAATCGCAGTTGGCGCCGCGTTGACCTCACATACAGTCGCTCCCCGGACAGCTGTTGCTTCCCCAAGTGTCAATACGGTAAGCACCTGCTCTGCTACCATCCCAACAAAATATGCTCCAGCCCATCCATACTGTCTATTTTCAACTGCTGTCATACCTTGGTCAAATAGCCGTTGACCTGGGACCCACATCAAATACCAAGGGCTTTCAAATAATCCCGAGGGATCAATAAATCTGCTGGGATTATTGGCGGTATAGAGGAACGGATTTATCCCCCCCTCCAATCCAATTGGATCGGGGGTTATATACCTTCCGGTCTGTGGGTTGTAGTAGCGGAAGTAGTTGTAATGCAGTCCTGTTTCTGAGTCATAGTATTGGCCCGGATATACTTCGATACGTCTCCCCCTAAGAGAGCTTCTTTTTTATCCCCCTTGGCATTCGGTTTTCAAAGAACGGTTACGATGATCAACCTGCTCTTATCTGTCACTTGTCAGGGCCAAGCACTGTCTGCTCTAATTTGCCACAGTCAATGACTGCCCCCAATCCTCTCAATCTTTTAAAGGTACCATTCTACAATGTAAAAATATACATAATGATGAAAAACGGAATCATTAACGAAAGATACCATACTCTTATTCTGCGCTGATAGATCTGAAGGTACTTAACGTCGTCCTTATCAACATTCTTCTTCCAGCTCTTTCCGAACGGTAATTGGGACAGGATAATTACTTTTCGTGGATATTTGCCCTTTAAATTCTTATCAGGTTTTGCCTTGAACATCCATATAACTATTAATGTCTCGGCCACTAGCCAAACAGGGACGAAGAAATACAAAATTGCTTCCTTAACATTAAAGTTCATATGAGCCTCTCAAAACGGTAAATACGGAGCGGCGGCACAGAAAATAACTAATGCTGGGCCACCTATATAAATACCAACTATTTCTGTCTTAGTCTCTTCCGACAATTTTTTGAGTATTTGTTTATCAATCTCATTAATTTGATCAAGAAGTTTTTCCAATTCTTTTACTGACAAGTTCTTGCTCTCACATGCCTTACTTAACTTTTGCTTTTCCTCCCGGAGTTTCTCAATTTCCTTTTGTAGTTTATTTAAGCTATACCCTGTGTAAGCCGCATCACCTATAGTCAAAACAACACACGCTCCAACTGCAATCGCTCCGTGTCCAGTCGGATCAATCCGATTGACGGGATTGTTTTGGACGTACGCGAACAAATTAATCCCACCCTCCAACCCGATCGGATCGGGGGTGATATATCTTCCCGTCTGTGGGTTGTAGTATCTAAAGTAGTTGTAATGGAGTCCTGTTTCTGGGTCGTGATATTGGCCCGGATATACTCCGATACCCCTCCCCCTAAGAGAGCTTCTTTTTTACCCCCTTGGTGTTCAGTTTTCAAAGAGCGGTTCTCTGATATGACCCTAAGATACCTTGTAAAAACGGGTCGTTTGCCGTTAGAAATAGTCAACTATCAATCGCCATAAAATTTAAGATATAGGTGTTGCTCCCTTTTGAGGCGTAAAGCAAGGGCCTCAATCTCTTTGAAAATCGCGATTTCTTCCGGCGTATTCACCTGCATTTTTCGGGAATTCCATTCCTTGAGAAACTGATCGGCCTGTAGGTGGTTGAAAACCGTGTCTCCATAGCGATCTATATAACTGAGGCATTGAAAGTTACTGTCACCTATTGGCGGCAAAATCCGGGGTAGGATGTTTGTCGGGTCTTCAACCTTTTGAATAGGCTTTCCATCCTCAGTTTCAAGCACAGCTATAAGCCCCATAACGTCCTCCTATGCTTATGGCAAACCTGGAAAAGCGGTAACCAATTCCCCCGCTGCATTAGTGATAACAGTATAAATTGAGGTAGGAAGCCCCGTGAGGCGATCCACACCTATAGTGCGACCAGCATCGATTACCCTCTGCATATTACCCCCTGGTTGAAGGGTGGGTGCTGTTCCTTCGGCTGCGCGAATTAAAGCTTCAATGTTCTCATGTGCAGAAAATATGCTTCTTCCTGCAGTTTGCGCTCCACCGGGAGCATGACGGGCAAGTATATGGTCAAGGCCTCGCTGAGTGATCTTGATTGCCCTTTCTGGACACGTAAGAACTTTACTTCCAATGAGTCGTGCCCATGCTTGTTGAGCATACCGCTGCGCCGTAATGGATGCTCGCCCTAACCAGCTTTGTATCGCAGGGCCATATCGAGCGGCCAATTCAGATATCTTGGCTAATATGGGGTTAGTGCCATCGGGGTCAACCAAATTTACGGGATTCGCCTCCACATACACAAACAAATTAATCCCCCCCTCCAACCCAATCGGGTCAGGAGTGATGTATCTTCCAGTCTGGGGGTTATAATACCGGAAGTAATTGTAGTGCAGTCCAGTTTCTTGATCGTAGTATTGGCCCGGGAAGCGGAAGGGGTTCTCAACTGTCTGGATCGATGGCACTGCTTCTCCGAATGGAGTATATGTAGCTTTCCAGGCAATGGTTTGACTATAATTCGTCAGAACTTGAGGGGTTCCCAGATGATCGTTGTGAAAATAATAAGCTGATTCCCCTGGTTTAATCATGGCCAGAAGCTGATCTCCAAGATAGATATATTCAGCAATCATTGTACCACTCTGGTTCGTTTCCGCAATCAGATGGCCCCATTGGTCATAATGAAATATTCTGGTCTCTGTTTGTGTTACTTTCTTAATTCTCTGACCTGCTCCATTGTAGGTATATTCACCTACAAGAGTAGTGCCCTGGTATGCTCTGTAGAGTTGATTTGATAAATCATAAACATACGTCCAGCCTGTCTCAGAGGTGATGTTTCCATTCAGATCATATCCAAAGTCAATGGGCGGTGTGGCTTCGATGCGGATCAGTTTGTTTGTTCCTGTCTGATAGGTGTAGGTTCCTGGGGATTCGAAGGGTTGGCCTCCGGGTGGGTTGATTGCATCTATGATGGATGTGATATTACCGTTTGGATCATATCCAAAGGTCAGGTTTAGGATGGAGCCCGTTACGATAGAAGATATTCTGTACTGATTATCATATTCCCTTGTCAAGGTGAGACCATTTCCATAAGTCAGCCCTGTAATACCTCCATAAGGTAAATAAGTGATGCTGGAAGCAAGGGTTTTGGGTTGGCCGTTGAGTGTGGTGCTTACCTGAGAGATTCTTCCTACCCCATCCAGGGTGTAGGTAATGGTCCTTCCCGTAGGATAATTGATGGAGGTGAGGATGTTGTTCTTGTTGTAAGTGTATTGGGATGTGTAAAGAACTCCATTTATGGTCTTTTCTTCTCTGTTCAGATTCCCCTGACCATCGTAGAAGAAGGTGTAAGAACCGCTGGGATCAGTCCTTCCTGTGAGTCTTCCGATTCCGTAAGTCACTGAGGTTGAATCGTAGCTGAAGGTGACATTTTGGATGGGGTCTGTGGGAAACTGAATGGCTGTGAGACGGTTTAAGGCATCATATGTGTAGTTCACTGTCGTTTCTTTGGCATCATACCTCTGAAGGAGGTTTCCTGCTTCATCGTAGAGGTAATCCGTGGTTCCTGTATCCGGAGAGCGGGTCTGGTTTTTTCTCCCAAAGTCATCATTGTAGTAGTAGGTTGTGTTTCCGTTAGGATCAGTGACTGTCGCCTGGTTGTCCTGGGTGTCGTAGCCGTAGCTGGTGATGGTATTCAAGGGCTGAATCATCTGTCTTAGGCGGCTTAATGGATCGTAGGCATAGGTGGTTGTGTTGTTTTTGGGGTCTTTTAAGCCAGTGCGCTTTTTTCTTCCGTCATAGGTGTATTCCGCATAGGTGCTGTCAGGGTTAATGATTTTCTTGAGGTTATTGTAGGTATCGTAAGTGAAATCGAGGTATTTCTTCAGAGTCCCCATAGGGTCTTTGGTCTCTTCACGGTTTCTGTTGCCCTCCGTGTCGTACCCATAGATTATTTTGTTTCCAAGGCTGTCTGCGATCTCTGTTAATTTGTTGGCAGGATTGTAGGAGAAGTCAACCTGATTTCCTTCAGGCAGAATGATGTAATCCAGGTTTCCTCTAACATCGTAGAAGTACTGGGTCTGTGCTGTTGTTGATAGGTTGGTAATGGTTTTTATCCGGTTTCTTTCGTCATAGGTTCTCTGGATGATGACACCATTTGGATCTGTGATTCTTCCCACATTCCCATTGGCATCGTAGTTCGAAAATTCTGTTCTTTGACTAAGGGCGTTGACAATGGCCTTGAGCTGGCCCCGGTTGTTTCCCTGAGCGGAAGTGTTTGCATAGTGTTCAATGGTAGTGATGTCTGAAACATCGTTCCTTGGACCATTGATCTGGGTGAGCTGGCCCAGGGTGTTGTACTGGTATTGGGTTGTATAGGTCTTTGGGGTGGCAACTCCGTTGATGAACACATAGCCTGATTCTTGCCGGGTGAGGATGTTACTCTGATTGTCGTAGGTGGTGGTTATGACTTTGTTTTGCTGAGAATTAACCACGCTCTTGACACTTTCTGTGCTCTGGGTCAGAAGAAAGGGATCATTCGTGCGGTGGGAATAGGTGTAGGAGGTTGTTCTCTGCTCGGGCCAATTCAGGGCTTCTGTCATCGTTAGAATCTCACCCACCTGCTCCCACCAATTGGCTGGGTTGTCGTACGTGTATTGGGTAGTGTATTGATTCGCTCCATCTATGGAGGTCACCTGGGTAAGGTCAAGCCGGTTGCTGTATTGATAGCTTTTGTTTACACTTCCACAGGTCGAGCAGCCCTGAATTTGTTGGACTACGCTTATGCCATCGATGACTGATGTAGTATAGGTCGTTGTCCCGGTTGAGTTTGTCACAAGAGTGCCGCTCGGTTGATAGGTGAGGTCAATCCTTTCCTGAGGAATCCCATCCTTGAGATGACTGTAGTAATTGATCACTCTGCGCCTGCTATCATATCCCCAGTGCCCGATCAGGTTGTTGCTGGTATCATACTTGCCGGTGAGATTGTGGTTCGAATAGGCATATCTTACGAAGTTCTGGTCGGGATAGGTGACCTTGGTCAAGTCTCCGTTTATGTATTCATAGAGGACAGACTGATTCTTGGGGTCTGTGATTGTGGAGATGCGATTGTTGGTATATTGAATGAAGAGGCTCTTTCCAAAGTTGTTTGAAACTTGGGTTAGAAGCCCTCCTGTGTAGGTCATGGTCAGCGTGTTCCCATTGGGATCGGAGATTTCGAGAAGCTTGCCGTCGGAGTTGAATTTGTAGGTAAGATTGCCCTCTTTTCTTCGGAGGAAGTACTCACCTGTTGAAATAATCTGCTTGAGCCTGTCCTTGACTCCGGACTCCCCCCGGAAAAGAATCTCTGTAGAAGTCTGTTGAACCTGAGAGAAATAGAGAGCCCGGCCATCCGAATCCCAAATACGGACTCTTTTGGTTGGGTTGGTCTGGACTACATTTAAAATCATGGAGTAGGTGTGAGTCCATCCGTAGCCCAACGGGCCATCAATGGTAATCTGACTGTTGTAAGACCTTCTGAATTCAAGGGGCATTCCTGGTGTGGAAATTGAGAGATCGAGTACTTCTTCGTATTTGCTACCTGTGGCCACGTTGGCAGGATTAGCAACAGACATGTCACATAATTGAGGGCGGCCCGCATTCTTTCCCTGATGTTCACTATCAGGAAGCGCATTATCAAAGGGTAGTCCGGTAATTGGATTCGGGGGACAACAGCCCTGTTGTTTCATGATTGTCGTTCTTTTATCACATAACCCACATGAATAACCTCTACATGTATTACCACAACTTCCTTCCCAACAGCCTAAGTTGGCAAAACAAGTAGAATCCCCCTCAAATACAGCGAGATAATATGCTCCGCATACACCGCCAGCACCTTGACAACATTGCCAAGAAATTGTGCCGTCGCAGGCAAACTCTCTATGAATCCAATATGTTAATTGCCTATATCCAAAAGTGCCCCAAAAACAAGGGCCAGAAATTCCTCTTTCATCATAACCCAAAGCGCGAGAAGCAGTATAGCAATTCACTGCCAATTGAATATCTACAATGTTTCTACAGTAGTCTGTCAGTGTAATCATTGCATTGTTGGCACAGTTGGTATTGCTGGCTGGCGAAACGTAGGTTGCACCTGTATTGTTACCCCCGCTTGGCGTAAGGGTGCCTCCGCCGGATAGACTCCAGTTATACGGGGGGCATCCTCCCGATGCTGACAGATTCTGAGAGGCCCCACAACTCATTGATAGACTCGAATAATTAATTGATAGAGGGGTTTGTCCCCACGCATTGCCACCTGCCAAAAATAAACTAACGACTGCAAAAATTACATAGATACCCTGCGTGCAGGTCATTCTTTTAAACCACATAGGTCACTCTCCTAATGAGTAAAAGAATTGATTGGTTGGCGATAAATGCCGATGTTACAATGTCTCCCAAAAACAAAAGCCTGGCTTCGATTTGAATACCAGGCTTTTCATATGTTAATCCCACATCCCGATGCCCCCCCTCATGTTAGGTAGAGATTCTATCTATAAAGTATATCAAGCCTCTGTTTAGAAAAAACTACGCCATTTCACCTATGGGAGATCTTAGATAGGCTTCTTCTAAATGTCAAGAAGGAATCACAAACAACGGCAACGCAACGGGCAACGGGGTCAGGCTTGCAATAATGGAATTTTAAATGTAATATTGGCCATGGCACGAAAACCACGAGTCCATTATCCATCGGCATTATATCACGTCATATTGCGCGGTAATGCAGGACAATCTGTGTTTTTCAATGACAAGGATCGCTACTATTTCTATTCTCTGCTCCAGGAAGGGGTTGAACAATATAATCATCGTATCCATGCATTCTGCCTGATGAAAAACCATATCCATTTGGCCGTTCAAGTAGAGAATATTCCCCTCTCCCGTATATTTCAAAATGTCTGTTTTCGCTATACACGTTGGATCAATAGACGACAGGGTCGGACGGGTCACCTTTTCCAAGGACGTTATAAGGCGATATTAGTCGATGCAGACTCTTATTTGCTCGAACTTATACGTTATATCCATCTTAATCCAGTCCGCTCTGGTATCGTTAAAGAACCGAAGAGTTATTTGTGGAGTGGACACCGTACCTACCTTGGGATAGGAAAAATATCATGGCTTACCACCGATTGGGTATTATCGCAGTTTTCACAGCGACTTGACCACGCTCGAAAGGCATACGAAAAATTCATTAACGATGGAATAGGAATTGGGCGACAGCAGGAATATTACAGTGGTTCTAATATTGACCATCGTATTCTTGGGGATGATAAGTTTATCGATAAAGTTTTGGGAAATCATCGTATGAGATTGAAACAGAATAAAGACCTCAACGAGATCGTTTTGAAAGTATGCAATCGCTTTGCTATAAAAGAAAAGGATCTGTCAGCTTCCGGCAAAGACCACAAGCTATCTAAGATTCGAGGGATAGTGGCTTGGTTAGTCTTGGAGTCTGGAAATTCAACTCTATCAGAGTTGAGCAAACTGATCAAACGAGATGCTACTACCCTAAGTTCAGCAGCAAAACGCATACAGATTTTGTCAAATAGTGATAGAAAATTGGCCCATTTGATGGCCGAATTATTCGAAGAGGTCGGCTAAATTGCAACATTGCAGGCCTGACCCCGTTGTTACTTGACGGAGATGGGAAATTGGGTTAGTTTAGGAAATCTTGAAATGAGTGGGGTAACCCCTCAATCTTACTTTTATTTTTAATCAGAGGAATGTGGCGGCAGAGATGGATGAGACGAATGAACTGATTCAGCAGAGGATACGGAAACTGGAAGCCTTGAAGAACGAAGGGGTCAACCCTTTTCCTAATCATTTCAAGGTGACCCACACCTCCGGAGACCTTCTGAAGACCTATGGCTCCATGTCGGAAGAGGAACTTAAATCCATCCCTGAAAGGTTCTGCCTTGCGGGAAGAATTGTGGCCATCCGGAATTTTGGCAAGGCCAGTTTTATCCAGGTCAAGGACCGGGATGGAAAGATACAGGCTTACTTTCAGAAAGAGAGCATCGGTGAAGAACCCTTCCGGTTCTTTAAGAGATTCGATATCGGGGATTTCATCGGATTGGAAGGGACCGTTTTCAGGACGAAAACGGGGGAGCTTACCCTTCAGGTCCAGAAGTTCTGTCTTCTCGGAAAATCGCTTCGCCCCCTTCCGGAGAAGTGGCATGGCCTGACCGATATTGAGATCCGGTATCGCCAGCGCTATCTTGATCTGATCGCCAACCCGAAGGTTAAAGAGGTCTTCCTCACGCGCGCTCTGGTCATCCAGAGGATCCGTGAATTCTTTAACCGGAAGGGTTTCTGTGAGGTCGAAACCCCCATGCTCCATCCCATTCCCGGAGGAGCAACAGCCAAACCCTTCGGGACACATCACAACGCCCTCGATATGAAACTTTTTCTCCGGGTCGCCCCGGAGTTATACCTCAAACGACTTGTGATCGGCGGGTTCGAGAGGATTTTTGAGATCAACCGGAGTTTCCGCAACGAGGGAATCTCCACGCTTCACAATCCGGAATTCACCATGCTCGAATTCTACCAGAGTTATGCCACCTATATCGAAATGATGGAGATGACCGAAGAGCTGCTCTGCTCGATGGTCAAAGAAATTCATGGCGGATTCCGTCTCCCCTGCCAGGGGAAGGAGATTGATTTTACCCCGCCCTGGAGGAGGATCTGTTTTAAGGATTCTCTCCTCGAGATAGGAAAGCTCGACCCGGTGATTTTAGAGGATTCCTCAAAAGCCATTGAAATCGCCAGGGGGCTCGGTCTGGAACTGAAGAAGGGGACGTCTCACGGAAGGGTTCTGGCCGACCTCTTCAAGGAAAGGGTGGAGCCCAATCTCATCGAACCCACCTTCATCACTCATTACCCGACTGAGATTTCTCCCCTCTCCCGCCGGAATGAAGAAGACCCGGACGTGGTGGACCGGTTTGAACTTTTTATTGCAGGCCGGGAGATCGCCAATGGCTTCTCGGAGCTCAATGATCCCCTGGATCAGAGAGAGCGTTTCCTCCAGCAGTTGAAGGAAAAAACTGAAGAGGGGGATTCCTCTCTTTTCTTTGACGAGGATTTTCTCCTTGCCCTCGAATTTGGGATGCCGCCCACCGCAGGCGAGGGAATCGGGATCGATCGGTGGGTCATGCTTCTGACCGACTCCCCTTCGATCCGCGATGTCATCTTCTTCCCCCTGCTTCGAATGGAAAGGTAATCCTGAATTGGACGCATGTATGAGGAGATTGATGAATATTGGAAAGGGCTTTGGTGAGTGGGTGAACCACGGATCAATCACCAAGCTCCAAGCACCAATCACCAAATCATAACCAAATTCCAATGACCAAAATTCTAAAAAAGGGATTGATCTGCATATGGCTACCTCTAAAAATGTCATTCCGGCGAAAGCCGGAATCCAGAAGGTTTTGAAATAACTGGACTCTCGCCTTCGCGGGAGTGACGAATCTGGAATGATTAGAGGTTCCCATATGTTTTGGTTATTTGGATATTGGTAATTGGAATTTATTGGAAGATTGGGATTTGGTTATTGGAATTTAAAGGTTGCTATCTAATGCGCTATGAGTGGTTCATCGGCCTGAGATATCTTAAGGCCAAACGGAAACAGACCTTCATCTCCATCATCACCGTCATCTCCGTGGCCGGCGTAATGCTGGGCGTGATGGCCCTCATCGTCGTCCTGTCCGTGATGAACGGTTTCCAGCAGACCATCAAAGAAAAAATCATCGGCACCCAGGCCCACATCGTGGTGCTCAAGGCCAGCGAAAAGGGAATGGATGATTATGAAGAGGCGATCAAGAAGGTGGAAGACGTGAAGGGAGTGGTTTCAGCCGCCCCCTTCATCTTCAGTCAGGTGATGCTCTCCTCCGAATCAGGGGTTTCAGGGGTCGTTCTCAAAGGAATCGATCCGGACCGCGTGGCCAGGGTGACAGAACTGGCCCGCAACCTGAAAGCCGGGAGACTTCAGGACCTTAAAGAGGTAAAGGAGAAGGATCTTCCGGGCATTATCCTCGGAGTGGAGCTGGCCAAACACCTCTCCGTCACAATGGATGATCCCATTCAGGTCATCTCTCCTCTGGGCACGATGACGCCCATGGGAATGATGCCCAAAATGAAACGGTTTCGCGTGAAGGGAATCTTCTATTCCGGGATGTATGAATATGATAACACCATGGCCTATGTCTCTCTTGAGAATGCCCAGAAGTTTTTTGCAATGGAGGCCCGCGTCACAGGAATCGAGATCAAGACAGGGGACCTCTATCAGGTGAAAGAGATCGGCAAAGAAATTCGAAAAAAGATGGGGTTCCCCTTCTGGACCAAAGACTGGATGGAGATGAACCGCAACCTCTTCGCCGCCCTCAAGCTGGAGAAGATCATCATGTTCATCATTGTTGTCCTGATCGTTCTGGTGGCCGCTTTCAATATCATCTCCACGCTCATCATGGTGGTGATGGAGAAGAACAAAGACATTGCTATTCTGAAGTCGATGGGAGCCCCTTCAGGAGGAATTCTGAAGATCTTCGTCATCGAAGGAGGTATCATCGGTCTGGTTGGAACGGTCCTGGGAACAATTTCGGGCCTTGCGATAGCATTGAATCTGGAAAATCTGATCGATTTCCTTGAAAACCTTTTTGGATTCAAAATTCTTTCGAGGGATGTCTATTATATTGAAAAGTTCCCTTCTCAGGTGAATCCCTTCGATGTGTCGCTGATCGTTATCACCGCCATCCTGATCAGTCTGCTCGCCACCCTCTATCCCTCCTGGAGGGCTTCAAAGCTCGACCCGGCTGAGGCATTGCGATATGAATAAGGAGCGGATCTCTTATAAGGGTGACGCCCTTTCGTCTCTCTCCCGAGGGGAATGGAAGAAGGCCCTTCAATCTTTTCAAAAGCACTGTGACCAGGAGCCGACTGATCTTCGATCCCGGTTGAAAAAGGCTGAATTGCTGGAGCGGCTGGGAAAGAAGAAGGAGGCGATTGAGGAATATCGGAAAGTGGCTGAATCTTATGGCAGGGATGGCTTTCTGCTCCAGGCCATCTCGGTTAACAAGATGATCCTGAGGATTGATCCCTTTGCAAAAGATGTTAATGCGCGGCTGGCTCAACTCTATACGGAGAAAAGCCGCGAATCCAAACATCTTCGGCCATTGCCTCATATTCCCCTCTTCTCAGATCTGAGCGAACAGGAACTCCGTTCGATGCTCGATCTCGTCCAATCGAAAAGCTTTCCCAAAGATACCTTTATCTGTCGGGAAGGTGAGGCAGGAGATTCACTCATGATCATCTGTCGTGGAGAGGTGGGAATCTACAAACAGAGTCTTGAAGGAGGCGAGATATGGATTCGCAGCCTCGGAGAGGGGGATTGTTTGGGAGAGTTCGGCTTCTTCCTCGACCGGAAAAGGCATGCCAGCGTCAAGAGCCTTATGGAATGCGAAACGATTGAGATCACCAGAAACGAACTGGATGGGATTATCAAAACACATCCCCGTGTGAAGGAGGTGCTCGAAGACCTCTTTGAAAAACGGGTCCTGGATAACCTACTTGCCCTCTCCCCCCTTTTCTCCCCTCTTACGGTGCCGGAGAGGAGGGAGGTTTTAAAACGGTTTTGTGTGTTGAACATTCCCGAAGAGACCTTCGTCTTTAAAGGAGGAGAACCTTCCCACTGCCTCTATATGATTCAAAGCGGCGAGGTCGAGATCTTTATTCAAAGCCGCAGGGGAAAGAGGGTCGTTCTGGGTCGATTGGGAAGCGGTCATCTCTTCGGAGAGATCGGGGTGCTTCTCAATACCCCTCGAATGGCCTTTGTCATGACGACCCAACCATCGAAATTGTTGGAATTGGCAAAAGAGGATTTTGACGATCTCCTCCGCTTGTTTCCGAAGCTTCAATCCGTAGTGAAAGAAATCTCCTCAAAACGCCTCTCCCGAATGAACGAGATCCTCTCCCAAGAGTCGGTGGAGAAGGCAAAGGAGTCCATGGTGTGAAGGAAATGATTCAGGTTCAGCAACTCTTCAAGTCCTTTGGAAACGGGGCAAAGAAGGTCGAGGTCCTCAGGGGAATTGACCTCACTTTTCCCCAGGGGAAGATGGCGGCCATTGTGGGCGCCTCCGGCGCGGGAAAGACGACCCTGCTCCATATCCTGGGGACGATTGACCGGCCCACCGCCGGGAAGGTGCTTCATGGAGGAAAAGATATTTTCATCCTGAATGAAAAGGACCTCGCCCTCTTTCGAAACCGGGAGATCGGATTTGTCTTTCAATTCCACCATCTCCTCCCGGAATTTAATGCTCTTGAGAATACGATGATGCCCTGTCTCATCCAGGGGATGCCAAAGAAGGAGGCCTCCCTTCGCGCTGAAGCCATCCTCACTCTCGTGGGTTTAAAAGAACGGCTCTCCCATAAACCCGGGGAGCTCTCCGGAGGAGAACAGCAGAGGGTGGCTGTGGCCAGGGCCCTGGTTCTGGAGCCGAAAGTCCTTCTGGCCGATGAACCCACAGGAAATCTCGATACCAAAACAGGAGAGTCGGTCTTTGCCCTTCTTCGGGAACTGAACCGGATCAAGGGCGTCACGCTCATCATCGTGACGCACAACCCAAATCTGGCCGCTCAAATGCCTCGACAGATCCTTCTCACCGACGGAAAAGCCACCGGCTAAAGGATATCTTCATTTACCCCGTTAGAAAGCTCCACCGTTTCTAACGGGGTTTACAAAAGGAAAAGGATTTGTTATGGAAGATGGAAACCAAACCGAAAAAGGAGACAGGAACGGAAATGGGATGTTGGATTAGAAAAAGTATCGGGATCTCTCTTGTTCTCCTTCTGCTCTCCATCGGGATATGCAGTGGATCGGAGGAGGTTATCCACAAAATCACTGTCCTTGGAAATGTGAAGGTCGAAGAAGGGGTCATCCGGGCCGCGGTAAAGAGCCGGGAGGGAGGACCTTTCTCCGCCGACCAGGTCCGTGAAGATCTCCGTTCCGTTTTTGGTCTGGGCTATTTCTCCGATGTCCAGGTCGATATCAAGGCGACTCCCAGGGGCAGAGAGATTATCTTTATTGTCATGGAGAAGCCTTCCATCAAGGAGATTCTCGTCACCGGGAATCAAAAGGTGAAACTCGATGACATCAAGGAGAACGTAACCCTCGCCACACGCTCCATTCTCAACCTCGAAAAGGTGAAGGAGAACGAGGAGCAGATTCGAAAGCTCTACTTCTCCAAAGGGTATTATGGGGTGAAGGTGGACCATAAAATCGACTATCTGGAGACGAACGAGGCCGTGGTCACCTTTCAGATCGAAGAGGGAGTCAAGGGACATATTAAAAAGATCGTCTTCAAAGGAAACAAGAAGATCAAATCCTCTGAGTTGAAAAAGATCATGCTGACGAAACAGAGGAATATCTTTTCCATTATCACCAAGACCGGCATCCTCGATGAAGACATCCTGAAAAATGACATCCAGATGCTGGCCGCTTATTACATCGACCAAGGCTACCTCGATGTGAAGATCCCTGAACCGAAGATCGATCTACAGGATCCCAAAAAGATGCAAATTGAGATCGAGATTACGGAAGGGCCTCAATATCGCTTCGGAGAGATTGACTTCAAAGAGGATGTCCTGACCATAAAGGAGGACCTCTTCAGAAGTATCAAGATCAAACGAAATCATATTTACAGCACCTCGGCCATCCGGCGAGGCATCAGCGCCCTGACCGAAAAATTTGCCAACCAGGGCTACGCCAATGTGGAGGTCACACCGGCCACCTCCACGGATGAGAAGAATCTTTTAGTCCACCTGACCTTTGAGATCGAGAAAAAGAAACAGGTCTCCTTTGAAAAGATCCAGATCGTGGGCAATACGAAGACCCGTGACAAGGTGATCCGTCGGGAACTCCAGGTGGCTGAGAGAGAACTTTACAGCGTTACCGGCCTCAGCAAGAGCCGGGACCGGCTGAAAAGGACGGGATTCTTCAAGGAGGTGGAACTCACCACCAGCCGGGGAAGCACCGAGGAAAAAACCAACCTTGAGGTCAAAGTGGAAGAAGCGCCCACCGGCGCCCTCAGCTTTGGCATCGGCTACAGTTCGATCGAAAATGTCGTCGGCTCTGCCTCCATTTCGGACCGTAATCTCTTCGGCCTGGGTTACCATGGTATTCTGAAATTCAAACTGGGTTCGGAGACAGTTGACCTCAGGTTCGGTTTCACGGACCCCTATTTTCTCGGATATAACTTTGCGGCGGGCATCGACTTATATAATGAGAGACGGGAATTCGATACCTATTCTTATAAAATTCTGGGAGGAGATCTCCGATTCGGAAAGGAGTTAACCGAAACCCTCCGGGCCGATGCCATGTATAAACTGGAAAAGATCAAGGTCTATGACGTCACTCTCGATGCTTCCCGAAATATTAAGGAACAGGAGGGAGAGAAAGTGACAAGCGCTCTCTCCTTTTCCCTCTCCATGGATACCCGGAATGACTTCTATAACCCCACCAAGGGAGCCCGGCACAACCTCTCCTTGACGAATGCGGGCGGGATCCTGGGAGGAGATAACTATTTTATTAAGGGATTGTTGGAAACCAGTTGGTTCTTTCCCCTTCCTCTGAAAACAGTGCTCAACCTCAGGGCCAAGGCAGGATTTGTCGAACCCTATAGTGGCAGAAAGGTTCCCATCTATGAGAAGTTCTATGTCGGCGGACTCCATACCGTCAGAGGATTCGAATATGGCATGGCCGGCCCTTTTGATATCAACAAAGAACCTCTCGGCTCAAAGAAGATGATATCCTTCCAATCCGAACTGATCTTTCCCCTCTCCGGGGAGATCGGTCTGAAGGGGGCGATCTTCTGGGATGTGGGTAAGGGGTTCGATCGATTCAGCGACATCACGCCATTGAAGACAGGCGTGGGGGCCGGGATCCGTTGGTTTTCACCTTTCGGTCCTATCCATATCGACCTCGGGATCAACCCCAACCCAAAATCGGGAGAGAAAAGAAAGGTCTTTGATTTTACGGCAGGGACCGTCTATTAGTCCTCCTTTTTTAAAGGAGGAAGATATGATTCAACGCATCATTTATCAAATCTAATGAGTAAAGGAGTTAAGACAATGAGAAGTAGAAACATGGCTGTAGCAATTGGAATTCTTATCGCTCTCGGGTGGTTGGGATCGGTATCTGCCAGCAGTCTGAAGATCGGCTTCGTCGATATCCAGAAGGCGGTCAATGAATGCAATGCAGGCAAAGAGGCGAAGAAGGCGATTGTCAAAGAGATGGATAAGCTTCAGCGCCAATTTGCAGATAAACAGAAAGAACTTCAGACGATGAAGGAGTCCCTTGACAAGCAGGCGCCGATGCTTAACCCGGATGTCCGGGCAACCAAAGAAAAAGATTTTCAGAACAAAGTCCGGGAATTCCAGCGTTGGCAGGAGGATTCTCAGAATGAGGTGAACCAGAAACGGATGGAGATGGAGCAAAATATCTCCATCGGACTGATGAAGATCATTCAGAAATTGGGAGAGGACGAGGGTTATACCGTGATCATGGAGTTGAGAAGCGTCCTTTTTGCCACCAAGACCGTCGATATCACCGATCGAGTGATTAAAATCTACGATACTCAGAAAAAATAAAAAATCCGAAATTCTAAGCACGGGCGAAGCATCCCGAAGGGATCCATTCGAAACAATCTCAAATGGCCAAAATTTAAATGTTCGAAACAAAAAAAGTTTAAGACATTTGTCCCGCCTCGGCAGGATTGAAAATTCGGATTTGTTTCGCCTGCCTGAGCGAAGCCGCTTCGGCGAAGGCAGGGATTTCGATATTCGGATTTCGGATTTATTGATGACCTTAAAGTAGGGATACCATAAAATTTGAGACAAGGATGAAAAAGAAATTAAAAGAGTTGGCCGAATTTGTAGGTGGAACCATCGTAGGTGACGGAGAAATGGAGATCTCCGGCGTGGCCTCCATCGATAGTGCAGAGGCCGGCCAGATCACCTTCATCGCCAATTCTAAATATCTTCGAAAACTGGAAACGACTAGGGCCTCTGCGGTCATCGTCTCAAAAGAGGTGACAACCGCTGATAAGCCCCTGATCTGCGCGGCTAACCCCCAACTCGCTTTTGTAAAAATCCTCCCCCTCTTCTTCGCTAAGCCTTATCAATCCAAGGGGATCGATCCCAATGCTTGGATCAGCCCCACTGCCCAATTGGGCAAAGACCTCACCATCTACCCTCATGTCTATATCGGAGACCGATCCCGGATCGGAGACAGTGTCGTCCTCTACCCGGGCGTCTACGTGGGTGAGGACTCTGTCATCGAAGAGGATTCCGTTCTCCATCCCAATGTCTCCGTCTATTCGGGCTCAGTCATTGGAAAGAGGGTCCTCCTCCATAGCGGCGTGGTGATAGGGGCTGATGGGTTCGGATTTGTTAAGGATGGAAAGACGAATGTGAAGATTCCCCAGGTGGGACAGGTCGTTATTGAAGACGATGTCGAAATCGGAGCCAATTCTACAATCGATCGCGCCGCCTTGGGTCAAACGATCATCCGGAGGGGAGTGAAGATCGATAACCTCGTCCAGGTGGCTCATAATGTGGAGATCGGCGAGGATTCGATTATCGTCGCCCAGGTCGGTATTGCCGGCTCAACAAAGATCGGGAGGAATGTGATTCTCGCAGGACAGGTGGGGGTGAACGACCACATCGAAATTGGAGATAACGTCAGGGTGGGAGGTCAATCCGGAGTGTTCCAGGATCTGCCTTCCGATCGGGCATTTTTAGGGACTCCTGCTTTCCTCCGAGGTGAATGGCTTCGGGCGATCATGGTTTTTCAGAGATTACCGGAAATGAAAAAAGCGCTCTCTCAAATAGAGAAACGTTTAAAGGAGATTGAAAAAACACTCTCTTTAAAAGGGAAGGAGAAATAGATGATTGAAGCCAAGGAGATTATGAATATTCTCCCACATGCCTATCCTTTCCTGCTCGTTGACCGAATCCTTGAGATCGAGCCGGGAAAAAGGATTGTGGGCATCAAGAATGTCACCTATAACGAACCCTTCTTCCCGGGCCATTTCCCCGGCCGACCGATCATGCCCGGGGTTCTGATCGTGGAGGCCATGGCCCAGGCTGCTGGGCTGCTGGCCTTTCAATCCAAACCAGAAACAGAAGGGAATCAGAAGAAACCGGTCTATTTTCTCGGGTTAGACAATGTCCGCTTCAGAAAACCGGTCATCCCGGGAGATCAACTCCGGCTTGAATTAGAGGTGACCCGCCAGCGTCAGTCCATATGGGGATTTAAGGGAAAAGCTCTGGTCGATGGAAAACTGGTGGCCGAAGCAGAACTCCTGGCCATGATGGGAGACGAAAAATGATCCATCCCACAGCAATCGTCGATCCAAAGGCTGAAATCAACGAGGAAGTTGAAATCGGCCCCTACTCGATCATCGGAAAAGATGTCCTCATTGGAGAGGGGACGAGGATCGGGCCCCATGCCGTCATTCGAGAGGGAACGACCATTGGAAAACGATGCCAGATCTTTCAATTCTCCTCCATTGGAGAGGCCCCCCAGGCCGTTGCCTATAAAGGAGAGAAGACTTCTCTTATCATCGGGGATGATAATATCATGCGGGAATACGTTACGCTCCACCGCGGCACGGTCAAGGGTGGGGGAAAGACCGTCATCGGTCATCGCAATTTCTTCATGGCTTACTCCCATGTGGCCCACGACTGTCAGATCGGGAATCAGGTTGTCATGGCCAATGGAGCGACCCTCGCAGGGCATATCATCATTGAGGATTATGCGGTCATCGGAGGTCTCTCCGCTGTTCATCAATTTTGCCGGGTGGGCGCCCATGCTTTTATCAGCGGGCTCACCGGTGTAGTGCTCGATATCCCTCCCTACATGCTGGCCGCAGGAAGCCGGGCGAAACTGTTCGGCCTCAACACCGTGGGGCTTAAACGCCAAAACTTTCGTGAAGAGACCATCAGGGCATTGAAGACAGCCTACCGCATCATCTTTCGATCCGGTCTGACACTGGAGAAAGCTATTATAAAGGTTGGGGATTCTGAAATCTCCCGGATACCGGAGATCGATCACCTCCTCCGCTTCATCCAGCAGACCAAGAGGGGGATCTGCCGATAAGTGGAAAAGATCAGGGTGGGCGTGGTCGGTGGAGGTTACTTCGGCCAATTCCATGTAGAAAAATATTCGAAAATGGAAGGGGTGGAATGGGTGGGGGTGGTCGATATCGATCCTGCCCGTTGCAGGGAGATTGCAAAACGATACCCTGTTCAAAGCTTCTCCCGTCACTCCGATCTCTTCGGTAAAGTCCAATCCGTCTCCATTGCCGTCCCTACTCCCCTTCACCACTCCATCACAAGAGATTTCTTCCTTCAGGGGATTGATGTCCTTCTCGAGAAACCCATCGCCGGCACGCTTGAGGAGGCCGATGAGCTGATCGCCCTGGCGGACTCGAGAGGCCTCATCCTGCAGGTGGGTCATCTGGAGCGATTTAACGGAGCTTTCCTCGCAGTGGAAGGAATGATCCAGAATCCTTTCTTAATTGAATCTCAAAGATTGGGCCCTTTCTCGGGAAGGGGAGCCGATGTGGATGTGGTCCTCGATCTGATGGTCCACGATATCGATATCGTTTTAAACCTGGTCAATTCAAGGGTAAAGTGTATTCATGCGACCGGTCTTCCCATTCTCACCCCTTACTTCGATGTCGCCAATGCACAAATCGAATTCGAAAATGGCTGTAAGGCCAATCTGACCGCCAGCCGTGTATCAAAGGAGAAGACACGCAAAACCAGAATCTTTCAGCCCGATGGGACATTGACGATCGACTACCTCTTACAGAAGGCATCCTTTTCTAAAAAGGTGAGCCGGCCTGAAAAGGGCCTATCTCCTGAAATGCGGGCAGAGGAGATTCCGGTCAGGAAGGTCGATCTTCTCGATGAGGAGATTCGTTCCTTCCTTCAGAGCGTGAGGGATCGAAAAGAGGCAAAGGTCTCCGGCAGGGATGGAAGACAGGTCCTGGAGGTCGCCCTCCGGATCATCCGCAAGATGGAAGAACGGTTCAACCATAAGACATCGGGATAAATGACATCTAAAAAGATCATGCTGGTTGCCGGAGAAGTCTCAGGAGACCTCCACGGGGCGCATCTCGTGGAGGCCATCCAGAAGATCGATCCGGAGATTGAATTCTTCGGCGTCGGTGGAGAGGGCCTGGAAAAGAGAGGAATGAGGCTTCTCCATCATGTCCGCTCTCTTTCTGTTGTCGGGATCTCCGAAGCCTTCCGAAAACTGAGGACGGCCCTCAAAACGCTTCGGGAGTTAAAAGAAGCAATGGAGCACGAGAGGCCGGACCTGCTCATCCTGATCGACTACCCCGAATTTAACCTCCGGCTTGCCCGAATCGCCCGTAAAAAAGGTATCCCCGTCTTCTACTATATCAGCCCCCAGATATGGGCCTGGAGGTCCGGAAGGGTCAAATCGATTGCGAAGCGGGTGAGGAAGATGGTCGTCCTCTTTCCTTTCGAAGTTCCTCTCTATCAGGCCGCAGGAGTCGATGTGGAGTGGGTGGGACATCCTCTCCTCGATATCGTTAGGCCCTCGCTCCCAAGAGAAGAGGCCATTGAACAATTCGGTCTCGATCCTGCACAAAAGACCATTACCCTTCTTCCCGGAAGCCGGATGGAGGAGGTGATAAGGCTTCTTCCTCCCATGCGGACATCTGCTGCCCTTCTCCAGAGGGCGATCCCAAAACTTCAATTCATCCTCCCTTTAGCTCCGGGCATCTCAGGAACCGACCTCTATCCCATCCTAAGGGATACTTTCGTCCCTATCACCGTTGTTAATGGGTTTAGTTATGATGTGATGGCCCTCTCGGACCTGATTATCACCGCCTCCGGAACAGCAACCCTCGAAGCCGCCATTCTCGGGAAACCGATGGTCATCGTCTACAAGGTCTCTTCTCTCACCTACTGGGTTGCCAGGGCCCTGATCCGGGTGAACCATATCGGCCTGGTCAATCTGGTTGCAGGAAAGGAGATCGCCAGAGAACTCATCCAGGAGGAGGTCAACCCTGAGAGGATTGCCGAGGAGGCGCTTCGCCTTTTGAAAGACCCGGTTCTTTACGAAAAGACCATCGAATCGATGGCAGAGGTGCGTCAGAGCCTTGGAGAACCGGGCGCGGCCGGCCGTGCCGCCCGCATCGTTCTCTCCTTGCTGTATGACCGGCAAGTATGATACTATTCTTGGCAATCTCTTACGACGGTACGTCACCCTCCAGGAGTGAAAATAATCCCGGGGGCTGGGTTAAGGTTACGGCTACGAAGCCCGTTTCGTCACTCGGCAACGGTTACGTTTATATGTTTAAAAGCATTAAACACGACAGACGTAGCCTTTTATAGACGATACGGGCATCATTGCCGTTAGACGAAACCTTTATTTCTGAGAATCAATATGGCTCTTTACCGCCGCCTTCTTCAACTTGTCAAACCTTACTGGATCAAACTGGTCTTGGCCATGGTTTGTATGATCTTCGTTTCCCTCCTGACGGCGAGCCAGGCCCTTCTGGTCAAGCCAGCCATGGATGGCGTCTTCTTCAAGAAGGAGGGCATTCCACCCGTCGTAAAAAATATCATCATCCAGCTTCACCTCGGAGACCTGTTGCTCAAGAAGGATATGGAGATGCTCCTTCTGCTCCCTATTGCCATCATTCTCCTCTTTCTCCTGAAAGGCGCCTTCGATTACGGTCAGGCCTATCTGATGAACTTCGTTGGCCTGAGGGTGGTGGCTGATATCAGGCAGAGGCTTTATGGCCACCTTCAGAACCTCTCCCTCTCTTTCTTCACCCGAACGCCCACCGGCGTCCTCATCTCCCGGATCACCAATGATGTCAATCTCGTTCAGGGATCGGTCTCCAATGCGATCACCGGCCTTATTAAAGATGCCGTGACCATCCTGGGGTTGACCGCTGTTGTCTTCTACCGGGACTGGAAACTGGGAATGATTGCTTTCATCATCTTTCCTATTGCCATCATACCCATCAAAGAATTCGGAAAGAGGCTCCGGAAGTTTAGCCGGAAAGGCCTTCAGAGGATGGGCTCTCTCACCACTTTTCTTCATGAGACGATCACCGGCAACCGGATTGTCAAAGCATTCACTATGGAGGAATACGAGAAGCGACGGTTCGCTGAAGAGAATGAACGATACTTCAAAATCTTCCTCAAGCGGGTGAAGATCAGGGCTCTCTCCCATCCCTTGATGGAATTATTAGGAGGAATCGGGATTGCCGTGATCATCTGGGTGGGCGGATACAGTGTGGTCAGGGGAGAAGTGACTCCCGGGACCTTTTTCTCCTTTATGACCGCGCTTCTGATGCTCTATGCCCCGGTCCGCAATCTGAACAAGGTGAACCTTGAGGTGCAGGAAGGGTTGGCCGCAGCAGCAAGGATCTTCGAACTCCTTGATACGGTGACGGATGTCAGAGAGGAGAAGGATGCCCTTTCGCTTCCTCCGATTTCAAACGGGATTGAGTTTAAAGAGGTCACCTTCAAATATGACTCAGCGCCGGTGCTCAAATCGATCTCCCTCCATGTCAGGACCGGTGAGATCATCGCCATCGTCGGGATGAGCGGAGCGGGAAAGACCTCTCTTGTTAATCTCCTGCCTCGCTTCTACGATGTGGAAGAGGGTCAGATTCTGATTGACGGTTTTGACATTCGAAAAGTCACCCTGAAATCATTGAGGGAACAGATCGGATTGGTCACCCAGCAGACCCTCCTCTTTAATGATACCGTCAGAAATAACATCGCCTATGGAAGTCTCTTGCGATCGGATCAGGAGATCATCGAAGCCGCAAAAGCCGCCAATGCCCATGGTTTCATCCAGAGGTTTCCTCAGGAATATGACACCCTCATTGGAGAAGGAGGGGTAAAACTCTCCGGCGGAGAACGCCAGCGCATCTCCATTGCCCGGGCACTTTTAAAGGATGCCCCCATCCTGATCCTTGATGAGGCCACTTCCTCCCTCGACTCCGACTCAGAGACCGAGGTTCAGATGGCCATGGACAGTTTGATGAGAGGTCGGACGGTCTTTGTCATTGCTCATCGGCTCTCCACCATCCGGAATGCTCATCGCATCATCGTCCTCTCCGATGGAGCGATTGTGGAACAGGGAACTCATGATGAGTTGATGGGGCTTAACGGAGAATACCGGCGGCTCTATGACCTTCAATTCAGAGATGACGGGATGAGGGTTCCGAAGTCGGTGAAGGCAAAGAAAATCTATTGATTTAATTTCGGATTTAATTCCGTAATTCGCAATCCGCAATCCGCAATCTGAATGATGTTTCTTAGGACATTAAAGAAGAATTTGGTTTCTTGGCTGGGTCCGTGGCTGGCTTACCGGGTCATCAGGATTCTGGGCTGGACCATGCGATTCGAAGTGGTCAATCCTGAAATACAGAGAGCCTTCTTGGAGAAAGACATCCCACTCATTGGCGCCTTCTGGCATGATAGGCTCCTGATGATGCCCTTTGTTTATGAGGGAAATAAGTTGAGCTTTCTCGTTTCTCCCCATCGCGATGGTCAGATCGTTGGAAAGGGGTTAAGGCGATTCGGGTTCAATCCGATCTTCGGCTCTTCATCCAGGGATGGTTCCTCCGCAATTAAAGAAATGGTGAAGGCGATTCAAAATGGATCGGATATAGCCATTGCTCCGGACGGCCCCAGAGGACCGCGTCACCGCCTCCAGTTTGGTGTGATCGAACTGGCCAGGCGGACAGGTAGTCCGATTCTCCCGCTTAGCTTCAGCGCCTCGAAAAAGAAATTCTTTAAAACCTGGGATCGTTTTCTCCTTCCCTATCCCCTTTCAAGGGGAGTCTTCATCTTTGGGGAACCCATCTATATTGATCCCAGCGGAGATCGGGACTATCTTGAGAAAATGAGGCTTCTTGTGGAGAGGCGATTAAACGAACTAACCGAAGAAGCAGACCGCTACTTCAATAAATAATATCGAAATTCGAAGCACGAATTCCGAAACAATATCAAATGACCCAATTCCAAATGTTCAAAACAAAAAATGCTTAAGAAATTTGAATTTTAAATATTTGAATTTATTTCGAGTTTCGATATTCGGATTTCGGATTTATAAATTTCAATGGTCTTATGATCCACTTCCTTTACAATGTCATTCTGACCTGTTTTTTAATCCTTCACCTTCCCTACCTTTTTCTCCAAAGCCTCCTCAGGAAACGACCTCAAAAACAACTCAAGGAACGATTGGGAAGTTTCCCGGATCTCTCCTCAAAAAAACCGATCTGGGTCCATGCCGCCTCTGTCGGAGAGGTCCTCTGTTGCCTTCCTCTTCTGAAGAGGATCAAGAAGGAAGTCCCTGGCTGTGAGATCGTTCTGACCACCATGACCTCCACGGGCAACGAGACGGCAAAGAAACTCATCCCTGAAGCCGACCAAATTCTTTTTTTCCCTGTTGACCATCCTTTCACCATCCGAAGGGCCATTCGAAAAATCGGGCCCCGTCTCTTCCTTATTGCAGAGACGGAACTCTGGCCCAACCTCCTCCGTTCCTGCGGCAGAAAAAAAATCCCTGTTGTTCTCTTCAACGGCAGGATCTCTGAAAAATCAATCCGGGGATACCTTCTCTTAAAATCTTTCTTTAAAAGATGCTTGCAAGACATCTCCCTCTTTCTGATGCAGACAGAGGAGGATCGGGGCCGGATCATCGAGATCGGCGCTCCACCGGAGAGAACAGGAGTGGCGGGCAACATAAAATTTGACCAGGTCCTTCCATCCGTCAACTTGGAGCCAACGGTTGAAATATCCGGTTCCCTTGGTTTCCGCGGAAACGAGCCCATCCTCATTGCGGGTTCGACCCATCAGGGAGAGGAAGATATCTTTATCCAGCTTTACAAGGACTTGAGAAAGGCCGATCCCCATCTCATCCTCATCCTGGCTCCGCGCCATCTCGACCGACTGGATGAAGTGGAAAAAATTTTAAGAAACGAGAGCCTTTCATGGAAGAGAAGGTCATCCCTTTCTGGCCAGGATCGAAAGGAGATGCCCGGCGTGATCCTCCTTGACTCCATGGGTGAACTGATGAGGCTTTACAGCCTCGGGACACTTGTCTTCATTGGCGGAAGCCTTGTCCCAATAGGCGGCCACAATCCCCTTGAGCCCCTCTTCTTTAAAAAGTGTATCCTCTTTGGACCTCATATGTTTAACTTCCTTGAAATCTCCCGCCGTCTGATAGAGGAAGGAGGGGCTATTCCTGTAAAAGACAAGGAGGAACTCTCTTCTCAGTTGAAGCGGCTTCTCTCCGATGAGAAGGCACGAAATGGGATCGGAGAAAATGGTTATCGATTTCTGCAGAAACATCGTGGAGCCACCGAGAGAATCTTTGAAAAAATCAAACCCCTTTTAGTCACATAGTCGCATTGTCGTATAAGTAACAAAAGATTGTTATGCCGAACTTGTTTCGGCATCTCATTTTTTTTTGAATCCCAGATCCTGAAACGAGTTCAGGATGACAGGTCTGTGAAAGTTTAAATATTTTTTTCTTTAGATTCCATTTGAAACTATATGAACCACCGCCTCGATCAAATCCTTTATCAGAAAGAAAAACTATTGGGGAAAAGAATTCTCCTCTTTCCGCTCTACCTTCTCTCCCTTCCTTATGGGTGGGCAGTCCGGGCAAGGACATTTTTATACACCCTTGGCCTGTTGAAGACAAAACGGCTTTCTCGACCTGTCATCAGCGTCGGAAATATAACGGTTGGAGGAACCGGAAAGACCCCTCTGGTCATGGCTCTATCAGAAGGACTGATGGAGAGAGGTATTCCCACTGTCCTCCTGAGCAGGGGGTATCGTGGAAAGAAGGGATCGGGTCCGCTTGTGACCGACGGTCAGAATGTCCTGCTCTCTCCGAAGGAGTCAGGTGATGAACCCTTTCTCATGGCAAGTGTCCTGAAAGGCGTTCCCATTCTCATCGGTAAAGATAGATTCAAAAGCGGGACGATAGCTCTTCAAAAGTTTCCTGTCCGCGGCTTCTTGCTCGATGATGGCTTTCAGCATCTCCCTCTCCATCGGGATCTCAATATCGTCCTCATCGACTCGCAGATCGGTTTCGGCGATGGTCACCTCCTGCCAAGGGGTATCCTGAGGGAACCCCTGTCACATCTGAAGAGAGCAGATATTTTTCTTCTGACCAAGGCAGAAGATCCCGAAGCCTGCCGATCTCTGGAATCAACACTTCGCGTGATTCATCCCTCCGCATCGATATTCCACAGCCATTACGAACCTGCCGGACTGACTCGCCCTGACGGAAAGTTTGAATCGCTCCATCTTTTTAAAGGAACGAAGGTTTTTGCCCTTTCCGGAATCGCCAACCCGGTTTACTTCTCTTCATTATTGAGAAAATGCGGAATGGAGGTGGCCGGAGAGATAATTTTCCCGGACCATCATCTCTACACTGATCAGGATTTGACTTCCATCCTTCTAAAAGTTAAAAAAGTTAATTGGATTGTGACAACGGAGAAGGATATGGTAAAATTAAAAAGGTTACCCCTTGATCCCCTGCCCCTCCTATCCCTTCGGATCGAAATGAAGATATGGGAGGAGGAAGAATTTTACAAAAGGGTAATGGAAGTATTTAGGTAACCTCTAAAAATGTCATTCCGGCGAAAGCCGGAATCCAGAACTTCCCGATATCACTGGACTCCTGCTTTCGCAGGAGTGACGAATTTGGAATTATTAGAGGTTCCCTTTAGAGTTAAGAGTTTAAAGTTCATCGTCCATTGTTTATCGTCCATCGCTTAGAATTCATCGTTTGAGGAGAGTTTAGGATGAGCCAACTGGTAAAAATTTTTGATACTACGCTTCGCGACGGGGAGCAATCTCCGGGCGCTACGATGAATGTGGCTGAAAAGGTGAGAATCGCCGAACAACTTGAAAAATTGAATGTGGATATCATCGAAGCAGGTTTTCCCATCTCTTCGGAAGGGGACTTTGAGGCGGTCAGGGCTGTCTCCAGAGCCATCAAACGTTCGCAAGTAGCCGCCCTGTCAAGAACCAATCCCAAGGATATTGATCGGGCCTGGGAAGCAGTCAAGGGAGCCAAATATCCCTGCCTCCACACGTTTATCTCAACTTCGGATATCCATCTCAAACACCAGTTGAAGATATCGAGGCAGGAAGTGGTTCGGATCGCCGCCCAATCCGTTGCAAGGGCAAAACGTTATACACCCGATGTCGAATTTTCAGCCATGGATGCAACCCGAACGGATGTCGAATTTCTCATTGCCGTCTGCGAAGCCGCCATCCGGGCCGGGGCTACCACCATCAATATTCCCGACACGGTGGGCTATGCCATCCCCTCCGAGTTTGGGAAACTGATCCGAACCCTGAAACAGAGAGTGAAGGGTGTGGAGAAGGTTACGCTCAGTGTCCACTGCCATAATGATCTCGGCCTGGCGGTTGCAAACTCTCTCGCCGCCATCCAGAATGGCGCCCGACAGGTGGAATGCACAATCAATGGAATCGGTGAAAGGGCAGGCAACACCTCCCTTGAAGAGGTGGTCATGGCTCTCCGGACACGGCCTGATCTATTCCAGTTTAATATGCGTTTGGGCCCGAGGCATCTCTACGCAACTAGCCGTCTCGTATCAAAGATTACAGGCATGGTCGTCCAGCCCAACAAGGCGATCGTAGGCGCTAATGCCTTTGCCCATCAATCCGGAATCCATCAGGACGGGATCCTGAAGGAGAAGCTTACCTATGAAATCATGACCCCTGAATCCGTGGGAATTCCAAAGACTTCACTGGTTTTGGGAAAACTCTCCGGTCGGCACGCCTTCAAGGAGAGGCTGAAGGATCTTGGATACCGTCTCAACGATATGGACCTCCAGCGGGCCTTTGACCGTTTCAAACAGCTTGCCGATAAAAAACGAGACATCTATGATGAAGATGTTGAGTCCATCGTGGTCGAGGAAATCATCCGAATCCCGCGCCGTTATAAGCTGGTCTATCTCAATGTCATCGCTGGAAACGTGACCGTGCCCACAGCCACCGTCCAGATGGAGGTGGACGGCAAACTGATTCAGGAGGCTGGCTTTGGCGATGGACCAGTCGATGCCACCTTCAAGACGATCAAGAAGATCACCCGCACTCGATCGAAACTCCTTCAATTTGCCATCAATGCCATCACCAGTGGAACAGAGGCTCAGGGTGAAGTGACAGTGAGGCTGGAGGAGAAAGGTCAGACCGTCATCGGCCAGGGTGCGGATACCGACGTGATCGTGGCCAGCGCCAAGGCTTACATCAACGCCCTCAACAAGATAGAATTCAAGAAACAGAAACTGGTGGGAATGTAGACGTTAAGAAAAGGTTGAGGTTGAGGTTGAGGTTCAGGGTAAACACTTAATTTTTCTCAACCTTAACCTCAGCCTCAACCTTCATTCTTTTTTCAAAAATAGGTGGGATATGAAAAAGAATGCTCCCATGACCATCACCGAGAAGATTTTGGCTGTTCATGCCGGGAAAAAACAGGTAATGCCGGGCGAACTGATTGATGTACGTATTGATCTCGCCCTCGGCAATGACATCACGGCCCCCCTTGCCATTCAGGCTTTTCAGGAGATTGGTGTCAGGAGAGTTTTCAATCGAAATCGGGTCGTCCTTGTCCCCGATCACTTCACGCCTGCCAAAGACATACCCTCTGCCGAGCAATGCAAAATTCTTCGCGAGTTCGCAAAGGCCCAGCGCCTCACTCATTATTTTGAGATTGGGCAGTCTGGGATCGAACACGTCCTTCTTCCGGAAAAGGGTCTTGTTCTCCCGGGGGAGGTCGTGATCGGTGCGGACAGCCATACCTGCACCTATGGAGGTCTTGGCGCTTTTTCAACCGGTGCGGGAAGCACTGACCTCGGAGCAGCCATGGCAACCGGACGGCTATGGCTCAAAGTTCCGGAGAGCATCAAATTCATCTATCATGGGAAATTAAACCCCTGGGTTTCGGGAAAGGACCTCATCCTCGCAACCATCGGTGACATCGGAGTGGATGGCGCCCTCTACCAGGCCATGGAATTCTGCGGAGAGGCCATACGGAAACTCCCTATGTCAGGCAGGTTCACCATGGCCAATATGGCGATCGAGGCCGGCGGAAAGAACGGGATCATCGAACCGGATGAGATCACCCTTAAATTCATCAAACCCAGAGCAAAAAGGCCTTATAAGATCTACCGCAGTGATCAGGACGCACACTATGCGAATGTGAGGGAATACGATGTCTCAAAGCTTCACCCGCAGGTCGCCCTTCCTCATCTTCCCTCCAATGTGAAGGATGTGAGGGATGTCGGGAAGATTGAGATCGATCAGGTGGTGATCGGCTCCTGCACGAATGGTCATCTCGACGACTTAAGAGTCGCAGGAATGATTCTGAAGGGAAGAAAGATTGCTCCTTCCTTGAGGCTCATCATTATCCCGGCGACTCAGGAGATTTATCGGCAGGCTTTGGAAGAAGGCCTCTTCGAAATATTTCTTTCGGCAGGCGCGGCGATCAGCACCCCCACCTGCGGTCCATGTCTCGGAGGCCATACGGGTGTCCTCGCAGCGGGGGAAAAGGCGCTGGCCACGACGAATCGCAATTTCAGGGGAAGAATGGGCCATGCCGAAAGCGAAGTCTATCTCAGTGGTCCTGCGGTTGCGGCCGCCAGCGCCATCAAAGGAAGAATCTGTCATCCCGAAGAAGTCACAAAGAAAGGAGCATAGGGGGCAAGGGGTCTAGGGGTCCAGTGAAATCCTAAAAATAAACTTGAACCCTTGAATCCTCGAACCCTTGAACCCTTATTTTTGAATCGATGATACTCGAAGGAAGAATCTGGAAATTCGGTTCGGATGTTGACACAGACGCCATCATCCCCGCCCGCTACCTCAACCAGTCCGATCCAAAAGAACTGGCCAAACACGCGATGGAAGATGAGCGACCCGGATTTTCAACGGCAGTGAAAGAAGGTGACATTTTACTTGCTGAAAAGAACTTCGGATGCGGTTCCTCCCGTGAGCATGCTCCTATTGCCCTGAAGGAGTCAGGTATCTCCTGCATCATCGCCAGAAGTTTCGCCCGAATCTTTTTCCGAAACAGCTTCAACCTGGGCCTCCCCCTCCTCGAATCTCCGGAGGCTTCGGAAGCGATTAAGGACGGAGACCGGGTTCGAGTCGATCTCTCAACGGGTGAGATTTTCGACCTCACCCAGAATCGTAAGTTTTTCGCAAAACCCATCCCCCCCTTTATGCAGGAACTGCTAAGGGATGGAGGCCTCATCCCCCACCTCCAAAAAAAGGGGGGAAAGAGAAATCACCGAGTTACACAGAAAAGCTGATGCATCCGCTCATCAATAGGCTGCCTCGGAAGTCTCAGGGGAGGCTCCTCTAATGGCGACTTGGAGGTTGTCTTCTTCTTCTGTTGGGCTGCTTTTTCGAGGATTCTGTTTTTTGTTTGGATTGAAAGCCTGACAGGTGCAAAGAACCTGGAAGGATAAAGATAATCCTCTCCAGACTCGTCAATGATTCTCACCTGGTTGTGACGCTCGGCCTCCTTGTCCGGAATCGTCTCATACAACTTTCGTATCTCCAAGGATGTCTCATAACCCTCGTTGTCAATGCAAAGCGGAAATTTTTGTTTCATTGTTTTTTACTCCCAGTATTTTTTGATTTTAGTTTCCTTTCTTCCCTTGCCATGGCCTTCATGCCAGTGGAGCTCTGCAAGCCTTACGGTCCCATCTCTCAATCTAATCTTAGCAGTTCCCTTCCGTTTTCTCCGGGTCGTCTTCACCACGAAACCATCCCATTCATTATTTTATCGTAAGCGTAATGGGGTTCGGGGAGACCTTTGCCGATTTCTACGGGTTTATTAAACACCCTTTTTAAATCATCTTTTAAAATCCGGATGATTTTAAAGTCCACATCTCCAATGGAAACAAGGAGGATGCTCTTCTTAGAATGCTCCTTGTGACCCCCTTGTCTTCCTCTTAAGGACGGAAGGTTTGAGGAGGGGTAATTTCTCTCAAAATTTCACGCAATAAAGAGTCCCTGTTGCTCTTCGTCATTGTAAAAAGCTTTACGTCTTGTCTATCTTTCACCTCTGCGATCAGTCCGCCACCTTTCAGGGCAACGGTTGCGATGAGCCACTTATCGGAATCCAATATCTCTATCAGTAGTTTTTTGAATTTCTCGGAGAAACACTCCATCTTTCCGATTTCATCGATGATCACAAGGCGGGCTGAAGGGTCGGACCAGGAGATGGAAGCAAGGAACCCTTCAAAACCTTTGACATCCACCCGATAAGACCCAACCCGGTAAGGGCTTCTTAATTCCCGGTGAGAGAGAAGCTTCCTTTTCCCATCGAGGCTGATTAACTCAAACCCTTTTCTCACGCCTTTATCCCTTATCTCAGCCGTATAAAAGCCAATGGGTGAAAAGGAGCCGAGCGTCTCGGAAAGGTTCTTGATTAAAGTGGTCTTGCCAATGCCGGGAAGGCCTGTGATGAGGATGTTCTTAATCTTCACCCCCGGACAAAGGGATTGTGCCGCTTCTCGTATTGGATCGTTGAGGTCGGCGTGGAACCGTAGTTGTGGCCGGGAAAAACGATTGTGTCGCCGGGCAGTGTGTAGAGTTTCTTCCGAATGGAGGCTTCCATCACATCCCAGGAACTTCCAGGAAAGTCCGTCCTTCCGACCGAGCCCACGAAGAGGGTGTCTCCAGTAAAAACCATCCCATCCATAAAGAGGGACATCCCGCCCGGGGAGTGGCCAGGCGTGTGGAGCACCCTGAGTTCAACCTTTCCTGCCTTGATGAGATCACCCTCTTTGACCAGAATATCGGCAGGAGGAGATTGGGTGGCGCTGAACATCATGAGAAGATCGGGAGGGGTGCGGGTGAGGTAAGCAGCCTCTTCTTCATGGATGATGATCTTGGCCCCGGTCTTTTTTTTCATCTCGGCATTGCCCATGATATGGTCCACATGGCAATGGGTATTGACGATATACTTGATCTTATCCAATCCATTTGCCTTTGCTTCTTTAAGGAGATGGTCCGCATCATCCGAAGGGTCGATGAAGAGACCTTCCCTGGTTTCCTCATCCCCAATCAGGTAACAGAAGACCGAAAAACTTCCGACTTCATATTGCTTAATGATCATTGTTCCCTCCTGATCTTTCCCTATTTTCTTATAATATAAAGGATGGTTCGTGGAAACTTCAACTTTTTCTTGACAAATTTATCCCAAATGTATAATTGGCTGTCGTGGCTTTCCGAGATGAATATCGCTTCGGGAGTCGATGAACAGTGAAAAGACCGCAGGAGGAGAGAAATGGACTTTGAACTGACGAATCGGCAAAAACAGATCCGCATGGCAGCGCGGGAGTTTGCCGAAGGAGAATTTCCGGTTGTTGCTCGGGAATATGATCGCCGGGAAGAATTCCCCAGAGAACTCTGGAAGAAGGCTTGCGAGCTGGGCTTTATCGGGCTCTTTATCAAAAAGGAGTACGGGGGCCTTGGATTAGGTTTTCTTGAATTTGCCATGGTAATGGAGGAATTCTGGAGGGTTGACCCGGGATGTGGAAATATCTTGCTGACGACCTTCGGCGCCGAGCTCATCCAACTCTATGGCACCGAAGAGCAGAAGAACAAATATCTCCCGCCTCTTACCAAGGGAAAGGCGATCATGGGGACGGCTATCACTGAGCCTGATGCAGGAAGCGATATCCTGTCCATCCTGACCCTGGCGAGAAGAGAGGGTGATCACTATGTGATTAATGGGGCAAAACAGTTCATCACCAATGGAAGTATCGCCCATTATCTTGCTGTATTTTGCCTGACGCATCCTGAAGCAGACTCAAGGCTGAAGAGGTTTGGGGTCATCCTTATCGAGACAGATCGTCCGGGGTTCGGAGCTTTAAAGATCACCGGTAAATTGGGAATCCGGGCTTCTGATACGGCGGAGCTCCGGTTCAGCGATGTGAGGGTTCCGAAGGACAATCTGGTCGGCGAAAAAGAGGGCGAGGGTTTTTCTCAGATCATGCAGATCTTCAACATCAACCGCGTGATCGCTGCTTCTCAAGGGGTGGGGGTGGCGCAAGGGGCATTGGATAAGGCCATCCAATATGTGAAGAAGAGAAAACAGTTCGGTCAACCCCTCGCCACCTTCCAGGCCATCCAATTCAAGATTGCTGAGATGGCCACATGGGTTGAGGCGGCACGAACGCTCACCTATAAGGCAGGATGGATGATCGATCACGGAAAAGTGGATCCTAAACTCATTTCCGTGGCCAAATATATCGCCGGAGAGGTGGGCGTCAAAGTGACCAATGATGCCCTCCAGCTTCACGGCGGGTATGGTTATATCGCCGAATACGATATGGAACGGTTTTACCGGGACGCAAAGATCGTTGAGATCTACGAAGGAGCCAAGGAGATCGAGAAAAATACCATTGCGAGGGAACTGCTGGGAAGAGTGTAAGGAGCTTGAATATGGATTTCGAACTGACGGATGAACAGAAGGATATTCAGAAGGCCGCCCGGGAATTCGCAGAAAAGACGTTTCCGGAAGTCGCTGAAGAGTGCGACCTCAACGAGACTTTTCCGATGGAGTTATGGAAGAAGGCATGCGACCTCGGATTTGTGGGCGTCTTTATCGATGAGGCCTATGGAGGCCCCGGCCTGGGTTTTTTGGAACACGCCCTCATTACCGAAGAATTCTCGAGAGTGGATGCCGGGTGCGGGGCAATTCTCACCACCACTTTAGGCTCGGAATTTATTCTCTTCTCTGGAAGGGAAGAGCAGAAGAAGAAATATCTTCCCCTTCTGCCCAAAGGAGAGGCGATCATGGGAATGGCGATTACCGAGCCCGATGCCGGAAGCGATGTGGCTTCTGTCTCAACCACAGCCCGAAAGGTAAAGGGTCATTATGTGATCAATGGGAGCAAGATATTCATCACCAATGGAAGCATTGGCGACTATTTAGTCGTCCTCTGCGTCACCGATGAAGGGGAGAAAATAAAATCAAAGCGACTTAGCCCGATTCTCATTGAGACGAATCGTGAAGGATTCGAGGCCAATAAATTGGAGAGAAAGCTTGGGATGCGGGCTTCCGATACGGCCGAGATCAATTTTTCAGAGGTGAAGGTCCCGTTGGAGAATTTAGTGGGAGAGGTCGAGGGAGAAGGATTTTATCAACTCATGACGGTCTTCAATCATACCCGAGTTGCTGTGGCCATCTCGGGAGTGGGAATTGCACAGGGTGGGCTTGAGAAGGCAATCCAGTATTCGAAACAGAGAAGACAGTTTGGAAGTCCCATCGGTAGTTTTCAGGGTATTCAATTTAAATTGGCCGAGATGGCCAGCCTGATCGAGGCGGCAAGAGCCCTCTGCCATAAAGCGGCCTGGATGGTGGATCATGGAAAGATTGATCCCAAACTCATCTCCATGGCCAAGTGGTTTTCAGGAGAGGTGGGGGTTAAGGTGATCGATGAGGTGGTGCAGATTCATGGCGGATATGGCTATCTGGGTGAATACGGGATTGAGCGCCTCTATCGGGATGCCAAGCTCGTGGAGATTGTGGAAGGGACGAAGGAGATCGAAAAGGTGATCATTGCCAGAGAACTTCTTGGCAGGTAGGGGAAATCGAGATTATCTTTACTGTATGCGTCGTCTCCAAATCATTCCGTAAATCTTACGCAGGCGCCAGTTTTGGAATCAAGAAGGAGAAGAAACCTTCCTTCTCATTCTCCCGCTCAATCTTTCCAAACGCACACTGCACGGCGGAACGGATCTCTTCGAGATCAATCGGCTTCATGGCCTGATAGAAGATGCCTGCCCCCCGAAGCCGTCTCACCAGCCCAAGGGATTCCTCCGATGAGATCATGATGACCTGAATCTTCGAATTGACTTTCTTCAACAGAGAAACCACATCACAGGCCTTCAATCCTTCAATCTCATCATCCAGAAGCAGAACCTGATGCTGACCGTTGCGAACTTTCTTGATCATCTCGCTCAGGACTTTCACTGTCTCCACCCGGTAACCCTGCCCGTGAAAATAGGTGGCAAGCGATCTGACCCCCAAATCATCCTGATAGGCAATGAATATCTTTTTGTGCTGCATGGCTGCCCCCTCTTCTCTTATATCACGCCAACAGGCGCCTCTGCCCTTCGATGCGGACTCAAGGTCGATACCACCAGGGAGCTCAGAAGGATGCCCGCTGGTATCGCCTGGGCTAATACCACAATGACCCCGAAGGTCAAAAAGAACCAAACCCCCAGAAGCCCTATCCCACGGATCCCTCCCGCATAGGCAATCCCCAGAGATCCCAATGCGATCGTCAGAACCAGAACCAGACTCAGTATTGTCAGTATTTTCTTCATGCTCTTAGACATTGGTCTTCACCTCTTTCGTGATTTCCTTCCAGCTACTTTTTGGCCGCCACTGGCTCCATACCGGGAAGCACCGCTTCCTCCTCAACCTTCTTCTCTTTCTTGAATGCCATGGTCGTTGCCGTCCCGATGAAGCTGAAGAAGAGAATGGCTGCCGGAATCAGTTGAAGAAGGATGATGATGGCTCCGATGATAACAAAGACCCAAAGAGCCGGTCCTGCGTCCTTTAGGCTTACCGACCTTGCAAATGCAGGAGAAGCTGCCAGAGTCATTAGTCCTGCCATCAACCCAACCTTTAATCCTTTTGCCATTTTTTCCATCTTCGTTTCCTCCTCTCTTTGATTTTCAACCTATATAAAGCATTTCCTGTGCCAAA
>Ga0194119_10001923_pt1 | contig 36652 bp, 31 predicted proteins | sample TA2MahC100mmetaG_FD_148620 | JGI IMG/M metagenome (GOLD analysis project Ga0194119, IMG submission 148620) | Freshwater microbial communities from Lake Tanganyika, Tanzania - TA2015018 Mahale Deep Cast 100m | ecosystem: Environmental > Aquatic > Freshwater > Lake | place: Tanzania: Lake... | reverse complement strand
CCCTTCATCGCCGGTGCCGCCTTCATCCAGATCGTCGGCCGACTGGAGGTCGACGAGATCAAGCCGAAGAAGCGCCAGGCCGACCGGCCTTATCCGGAAATCCGCGAGGGCGCCTCGTTCCTCCAGGCCACGTCGATGTCGGCGCAGGAGCTCCTGGGCAAGACGGGAACCGCGGTGGATCGGCTGAACGAGCTTCTGAGCCCTGACAACTTAGCGGCGGTGTCCGAGACGCTGCGCAGCGTTTCGGCGCTCTCCGTGGGCCTCGCCAAGCAAGACGGCGCGTTGCAGGCGACGGTGGCGGAACTGCCCGAGCTGCTGCGCGACTTCCGAAAGTCCATGGACAAGATCAACGGCCTTGCCGACGGGCTCGGCCTCTTGTTCGCGGAACTCGGCCCGCAGGACGAGGCCACGCGCAAGGCGCATGCCGGAAAGACGCCGAGCGAGCTGCGCCAGACCATCACTGACGCCCGGACCGCGCTCGCCAACATCAACTCGACCGCCCAGCAGCTCAACCGGCTGGTCGCCGAAAGCAAGGCGCCGGTGAAGCAGTTCTCGGAATCCGGACTGACCGAACTCGCGCTCGCGGTCCGCGAGCTGCGCCAGCTCACGGCCAATCTCAACGTCATCGCCACCAAGCTCGAGCGCGATCCCGCGGCCTTCGTGTTCAGCGGCAAGCAGGGATACCAGCCGAAATGAAGATGCGTCTTCTCGCCGCCGTCGCCGCCGCGGCGCTGGCCGGTGGCTGCTCGGTGCTGGATGCCGTCACCGAACCGACCGATCTCTTCAACGTCACGCCCAAGAGCACGTTCGACGCCGACTTGCCCGGTGTGTTCTGGCAGCTAGCGGTCGATGCGCCGGTGGCCGCGGCCAACCTCAACACCGGCCGCATCGCCATCGCCATGAGCCCGACTTCGTCGGATTACTATGCCAAGGCGGCCTGGGTCGATCGCGCGCCGCTGATGGTGCAGACGCGCATCGTCGATTCCTTCGAGAATTCGCGCAAGATCGTCGCCGTCGCCCGCGAGTCGATCGGCTTGCGCGCCAACTACCTGTTGCAGAGCGACCTGCGCAATTTCGAGGCGCACTATCACTATGGCGGTACGCCCATCGTGCGGGTGCGCCTGGTCGCCAAGCTGGTGCGCATGCCGGATCGACAGATCATCGCCGTCTCGACCTTCGAGCGGTGCGTCCGCGCTCGGGCCGACAAGGTGCCCAAGGTCGTCGAGGCGTTCGATCAGGCGCTGGGATCGGTGATGAAGCGTCTCGTAACCTGGACGCTGCGCACTCCACCGCCGAGACCACCGGTCGAGGGGGCACCCTACGACGTCGAGCGCTTCCGCAATCCCGCCAACGCGATTGTCGATACCGCCGGCTGCCCGGCCGGCGCGGACGCCTCAGCGGTACCGCTGGCGGACTGAATTCGCGGCGGGTTCTTTGGAGCGCGCGACACCGGTCGCGCTTCGGCGACTACGCGCGATGCTTCACCAGCGACCAGGCGAGGTCGGCCAGCACGCGGGCGCGGTTGCCGTAGAGCGTCGCGGTGGTCGAGGACGCGTTGCCGTCGAGGCCGCGCTTGTAGACACCCTGGGTGATTGAGGCGAGCCGGAACATCGAGAAGGCGAGGTAGGTCTCCCAGTCCGGGATGCCAGCGCGACCAGTACGGCGCGCGTAGGCCGCGAGATAGTCGCGCTCCAAAGGGATTCCGAGCGCGGCAAGGTCCATGCCGGCGAAGCCGGAAGCGGCGCCGAATCCCGAACCGAAATGGTAGTGCATGCAGTTGTACGCGAGGTCGGCGAGCGGATGACCGAGCGTGGAGAGCTCCCAGTCCAGCACGGCGATGATGCGCGGTTCGGTCGGATGCACGATCGTGTTGCCGAGCCGGTAGTCGCCGTGATTGATCCGGGTCTCGTCGTTGGCCGGCAGGTTCGCCGGCAGCCACTGCTTGAGAAGCTCCATCGACTCGATGTGCTCGGTTCGGGCGAGATCGTACTGCGAGGTCCAGCGCGCGATCTGGCGCGGCAAGTACTGACCTTCGCGGCCAAAGTCGCCGAGTCCGGCGGCGCGATAGTCGACGTTGTGGATGCGCGCCAGCACATCGTTCATCGAGTCGAAGATGCGGGCGCGATCGGCCGGGGCCACGCCCTCCATCTTGGGATCGACGAAGATGCGGCCGGGGAGGAACTGCATGATGTAGAACGCCGTGCCGACGATACCGTCGTCCATGCACAGCGCGTAAGGCCGCGGGACGGGCACGTTGCTGTGATCCGACAGCGCCTTGATCACCTTGAATTCCCGGTCAACCTGGTGGGCCGACGGCAGAAGCTTGCCCGGCGGCTTCTTGCGCATCACGTACATCCGACCGCCGCCATCGGTCAGATGGAACGTGGGGTTGCTTTGCCCGCCTTCGAACTGCAGCACCGATAGCGCGCCGCGATAGCCCTCGACGTGGTCCGTCATGTAAGCGGAGAGGCGGGCCTCGTCGAAGCGATGGGCGTCGCGGACGGGGGTCAGATTGTCGGGAAGCGCGGTCATGGTGTTCAGTTTACCTGTCGAGTGCGGCCTTCCCAGTAGGGCTTGCGAAGCTCACGCTTGAGGATTTTGCCTGTCGGATTGCGCGGCAGGAGATCGACGAAATCGACCGACTTCGGCAGCTTGTAGCCGGCGATGCGCTGACGCGCCCAGGTGATCAACTCGCCGGCTTCCAGCGACGCGCCCGGCTTGCGGACCACGACGGCTTTCACCGCCTCGCCCCATCGCTCGTCGGGCACACCGATCACGGCCACGTCGGCGACGGCCTCGTGACCGAAGAGAGCGCTCTCGACCTCCGCCGGGTAGATGTTCTCGCCGCCCGACACGATCATGTCCTTCACGCGATCGTGGATGTAGAGGTAGCCCTCGGCGTCGAGGTAGCCCGCATCGCCGGTAAAGAACCAGTCGCCTCGGATCGACTTCGCCGTCGCCTCCGGCATCTTCCAATAGCCCGACATGATCTGCGGCGAACGCACCGCGATCTCGCCGACTTTGCCCGTTGCGACATCGTTGCCGGCGTCGTCGACGATGCGCAACTCCACGCCGGTCTGGCAGACGCCACAGGACAGCAGACGTTTCGCGTTGGCCGGATCGTGGTCCTTGGGCTCCAGCAGCGTGATCGCGCCGGTGGTTTCGGTGAGACCGTAAACCTGCTGGAAGCCGCAGCCCTTGAGGGTCGCGAGCGCCTGGCGCAACAGGTCCGCAGGCATGGGCGCTGCGCCGTACACGATCAGCCGCAGGCTGCCGAGATCGGTTTCGCGGATCTGCGGCGCCTGCAGCAGGAACAGGATCATCGCCGGTACGAACAGCGCGACCTGGATTCGGGCGCGCTGGATCGTTTCCAGGATGGTCGCCGGAACGAACTCGCGCACCACATGATTGGTGGCGCCCGCGAATAGCCCGACCACGGCCCAGCCGGCGCCGCCGATATGGAACATCGGCAGGCAGACCAGGTTGGGCACGCCCGGGCCCAGTAGCCAGCTGCGGGTCCAGAGCGGCAGCATCCAGGCGAAGTTGGCATTGGTGAGCTGCGCACCCTTGGGCAGGCCGGTGGTGCCGCTGGTGTAGAACTGGACGGCGACATCGGTCGGCGCGGCGGGGAGCGCGGGATCATTGCCCGCCTGGCTGTCGCGCCAGGCCTCGAACCCCGCCCAGGGGCCGATCGCATCGCCCAGCACGACGATCCGCCGGACGGTCTTGAGCTGGGGGCGGATCTCCTCAACCAGGGCAGCGTACTCGGGTCCGACGAACAGGAGCTCGGCTTCGGCATCGTTGACGATGTGCAGCACTTCGGGGGCGGCGAGGCGCCAGTTCACCGACACAAGCACGGCGCCCGCCTTGGCAATGCCAAACAGCAGCTCGAAGAAGAGATCGTTGCTCTTGTCGAGATGGGCGATGCGGGCTTGGCGCCTCACGCCCTCGGCGATCAACCCGTTGGCAACCTGGTTGGAGAGGCGGTCGAGCGTCGCGTAGCTGGTCGTGCGACCGTCGTAGACAACCGCGGCTGCGTCGCCGCGCGTCTTGCCATGGTGGCGCACGATATCGGCCAGACAGCTCATCTGCATCATTTCCCCCAGCGTCCCATTCTTGTGGGATTTCAAGACTTTACGGACCGACCCTGCAATCCGGCCATGGAAGTTGCCGGGGACAACGTGTATTTTCAACAGTGATGTTCGGCCGCCGCCGCCCGATTGCCAAACCGCCGCCACGCGGACTGCCCAGCCTGCAGCCGGGCCATCGTGCCTATGTGATCGGCGATATCCATGGCCGGGCCGACCTCCTGGCCGAGCTGCTCGCGGTCATCAAGGCAGACGCGATGCTGCGTCCCGGGCCGGGCAAGAACGTCATCGTATATCTCGGCGATTTCGTGGATCGGGGGCCGCAAAGCCGCGAAGTGATCGATCTCATCCTCTCCGATCCGCTGCCCGACTTCGCCGAGGTTCGCCTCCTCGGCAATCATGATGAGACGTTGCTGCGGTTCCTCGGCGATCCCCAGATCGGCCCAACCTGGTCGAGCTACGGCGGCGACGCGACCTTGCTGAGCTACGGCGTTCGTGCCAAGCCCCGACTGCGCGGGCTCGATCGCTACGAGGACATGCGCCGGCAGCTCCTCGAATTGATGCCGCCGGAGCACGTCGAATTCCTGCAGACGCTGGTGCTGAGCTGCACCGCTGGCGACTATCTGTTCGTACATGCCGGCGTACGGCCCGGCGTGCCGATCGACCGGCAGGCGCCGGCCGATCTTCTCTGGATCCGCGACGAGTTCATCGAGAGCCCTCAGGACTTCGGCGCTGTCGTGGTTCACGGCCATACGCCGTTCCAACAGCCCGACGTGCGCTACAACCGCATCGGGATCGACACAAACGCCTTCGCGAGCGGCGTGCTCACCTGCCTGATCTTGGAAGGCACGGACCGCCATTTCCTGTTCACCGGCGCCGAGCAGTCGGCGCCCGACGAGGCGGCCTAGACGGCCGGGAGCGAGAGACATGTCCAAGCGAGTATTGGTGACAGGCGGCGCCGGGTTTCTCGGGTCGCACCTCTGCGAGCGGCTAATCGCCAAGGACTACGACGTGCTGTGCGTCGACAACTACTTCACCGGCACGAAGCGCAACCTCACGACGCTGCTCGACCATCCCCATTTCGAGCTGATGCGGCACGACGTGACCTTCCCGCTCTATGTCGAGGTCGACGAGATCTACAATCTCGCCTGCCCCGCCTCGCCGGTGCACTACCAGCACGATCCGGTGCAAACGACCAAGACCAGCGTCCATGGCGCGATCAACATGCTGGGGCTCGCCAAGCGCGTGCGGGCGAAGATTTTCCAGGCCTCCACCAGCGAGGTCTATGGCGACCCGACCGTGCATCCGCAAACCGAGGACTACCGCGGCAACGTCAATCCGCTCGGACCCCGTGCCTGCTACGACGAGGGCAAGCGCTGCGCGGAGACCCTGTTCTTCGACTACCACCGTCAGCACAAGCTGCGCATCAAGGTGGCGCGCATCTTCAATACCTACGGACCCCGCATGCACCCCAACGACGGGCGCGTGGTCTCGAACTTCGTTGTCCAGGCGCTGCGCGGCGAGAACATCACCATCTACGGCGACGGCATGCAGACGCGCGCCTTCTGCTACGTCGATGATCTGCTGGATGGCTGGATCGCGCTGATGGAGAACACGCCGGACGAGTTCACCGGGCCGGTCAATATCGGCAACCCGGTTGAAATGCCGGTGCGGCAGCTTGCGGAGAAGGTGCTGGCGATGGTGGGTGGGAAGTCGAAGCTGGTGTTCCAGCCACTGCCGGTCGACGACCCGATGCAGCGCTGCCCCGACATCACGCTCGCCCGTGCGGCGCTGAAATGGGAGCCGCGCGTGCAGCTGGAAGAGGGGCTCGGCAAGACCATCGCCTATTTCGACGATCTCCTGCGCCAGAACGCTCCGGTGACGCGGGTCGGCCGCTGACGGCCGCGCACGCTGCCTCCAGCGAGCGGTGGCGGATCGCCTACTACGCGGCGACCTGACGGGGCGGCGCGTTCACCACGGATGCCTTGCCCGACGTCATCTGGTCGTAGATCCAACGGTAGGTCTTCTCCATGCCGTCCTCGAGACGCACGGACGGGGCCCAGCCGAGGAGCTTCTTGATCAGGTCGTTGTCGCTGTTTCGGCCGCGCACGCCCTTCGGCGCGTCGAGCTTGTAGCGGCGCTTGAGCTTCACGCCCGCGAGCTTCTCGACGATCTCGACCAGTCGGTTGATGCTGACCAGCTCGTCGCTGCCGAGATTGATCGCGTCGACGATCTCGGAATGGGCGATCTTCTGGGTGCCGATCAGGCAGTCGTCGATGTACATGAACGAGCGGGTCTGTTCGCCGTCGCCCCAGATCTCGATCTCGTGGTTGCCCGACAGCTTCGCCTCGATGACCTTGCGGCACATCGCGGCCGGCGCCTTCTCGCGCCCGCCATCGTAGGTTCCATCCGGCCCGTAGACGTTGTGGTAGCGGGCCATGCGCGTCTTGATTCCGAAGTCCTCGCGGAAATGACGCGCCATCCGCTCGCTGAACAGCTTCTCCCAGCCATAGCCATCCTCTGGCATCGCGGGGTAGGCGTCCTCTTCCTTCAAGGCGGTGACGTTGGCGTCGGTCTGCTTGTCGCCGTTGTAGACGCAGGCTGAGGACGAATAGAAGAACCGCTCCACGCCGACCTCGCGTGCCGCCATCAGCATGTGGGTGCTGGTCAGGACCGAGAGCATGCAGTCGGCCTTGTGGGTTTCGATGAAGCCCATCCCGCCCATGTCGGCGGCGAGATTGTAGATCCAGCGCGCGTCCTTGGCCGCCTTGCGACAGGCCTCGATCAGGGTCAGGTCGCCGACCTGGTTCTCCACACCCGGCACCGTTTGATACCACTCGCCCAGCGGCTTGATGTCCACGGCCCGGATGCGCGTGTGGCCGGACTGCGCCAGCGAGCGCACCAGATGGCCACCGATGAATCCACCGGCGCCGGTCACGACAACGAGATCGCTCTTCGACATTTCAGGCCTCTCCGAGGGGAATTCCCCTACTTGTTATTGGCTTGGCGATCGCCCGAGGGGGCTCTGGATGCAGTCAGTATCTGTTCGAAACGGTCCGCGATGGCGGCAATGTCGAACGTCCGTTCGGCATAGGCCCTCGCCCGGGCGCCCATGTGCCCACGCTCAACCGGTTCGTCAAGCAGCCGGCGGGCCGCCGCCAGGAAGCCCGGAGTGTCGCCCGGGTCGGCCACCAGGCCGGTTCGTTCGCGCGTGACGATGCGGGCGGCCAGGTTCGCGGCCGGCATGGCCGCGAGCAGCGCGCGCCCGGCACAGTGGTACGTCAGGACCTTCGAGGGTACCGAGTAGATGCCGGCCTCGGGTTCCAAAATGGCCACCACAAAATCGGCCGTGGCGAGCACGTCAGGCAACCGGGAGAAGGGCTGGAACGGAAGCAGCAGGAGATTGTCCAAACCGCGGGTTCGCTTGGCTTCGGCGAGGTAGTCGGCGCCCAGTCCTTCGGAGATGACGACCACCCGAACGTCCGGCCGATCGCGCGCCGACTCGGCGAGCCCGGCCAGCAGTTCGGGATTGTGCTTCAGACCGAGTGTGCCGGCGTAGAGCGCGACGGTGCGGTCGGCGAGCCCGTGTTCGACGGCAAAGCCATTGTCACGCGGCCCCGGCGGCAGCTCGTCTAGCGGCGCCCAGTTCTCGATCGTGGCGATGCGCTGATCGGGCACGCCCCACTGATGCAAAAGAGGCCGGAAATCGCCGGTGATCGCCACGACTCGCGCCGCACCGCGCAGCAGGCCGCCTTCAAGCGCCCGATACCGCCAGATGACCGGTAGAGCGAGCGGCCCGAACCGGCCGCCAACGATGCGCTGGATCGCCTCGGTGTAGACGTCCTGCAGCCAGAACACGTAGGGCACACCGAGCCGTGCGAGGGTTCGCGCGGCACCCGCGAAGGCGTCGGGTGGCGTGTTGCTCAGGATCGCGATGTCGGGCCGGAATCGCTCGATGTCCGCGGCGAGCAGCGCGCCGTAGCGTCGCTCATGCAGGAAGCGACGCAGGTAGCTGTACTTGGGCAGCGCCTCGCCCGGATCGATGCCGGCAACCTCGAAATCCGGCGCGTCGTCCGGCCGGCGCTCCAGCGCGCCGCGCGGGGTCTGCACCGCCGTCGAGAAGGTATGGCGCACCGCGTTGCCCCGACGCGCGAGCTCCCGGGCGAGCTGGACCTGGAAGGGGTGGCCCGAATAGTCGTGAAGGTGGACGCGCACGGGATCGCTGGGGTGCGCCTACCAGGCGTTGCGGCCGCGCAGGACCGCGAACACCGTCATCGCCACGATCTTGATGTCGAACAGCAGCGACCAATTCTCGATGTAGTAGATGTCGTGATCGACGCGACGGCGGATCTTCTCCAGCGTGTCGGTCTCGCCGCGCCAACCGTTGACCTGTGCCCAGCCCGTGAGGCCCGGCTTCACCCGGTGACGAAGCGCGTACTCGGCCACCGCCTCCTCGAACTGTCAAATCGCTTCCAATCGTGACCCCCTTTTCGCGTCCAATTCCGACCCCTCTGGGGGGGCAGGAATGGGCTTATCCACGTAGTGCATAGGAGGGACCCGCGCCCGTAGCGCAGCGCCCCCGGCGTTGCGCGTAGCGGAGGGCGTGGGAGGTTCCTGTGCGCCCACGTGGATAAGCCCGGGAGGGGGTCCGGGGGAGGGTTTTGTCAGCTTCGGTTTTTGAAGCGCCAGCTGGTGTTGCCGGTCTCGATGATGTCGCAGTGATGGGTCAGCCGGTCGAGCATGGCGGTGGTCATCTTGGCGTCGCTGAAGACCTGGGGCCAGTCGGCGAAGGCGAGGTTGGTGGTGATCAGCAGCGAGGTGTTTTCGTAGAGCTTGCTGATCAGGTGGAACAGGAGCTGGCCTCCGGGCTGGCTGAACGGCAGATAGCCGAGCTCGTCGATGGCGATGAGATCGTAGCGCAGCAGCTTCTCGGCCAGCCGGCCGCTGCGGCCGGCAGCCTTCTCCTGCTCGAGCTGGTTGACCAGATCGACGAGGTTGAAGAAGCGGCCCCGGGCGCGGGCGCGGATGACCGCCGAGGCGACGCCGATGCACAGATGGGTTTTGCCGGTGCCGGTCCCGCCGATGAAGATGGCGTTGCGCTTGGCGTCGAGGAAGGCGCCGGTCGCAAGCTCGCGCACCTGGCCCTCGTCGACCGGCGTATCGGCGAAGACGAACTTGTCGAGGTCTTTGAGGACCGGGAACCTGGCTCCGCCCATACGATAGCTGATCGACCTGGCCTGACGGTGAGTGCGCTCGGCCCGGATGAGACTGGCGATGAGGGGATAGATCTCGTCGCGCCAGGCGAGGCCCTTGCCGGCGATCTCGTCGAAGCTGGCGCGCATGCCGTAGAGCTTCAGCTCGCTCATGGCTTCCAGGATCTCGTGGCGTTCCATCAGGCAACCTTCCTTATGCTGTCGTAGCGGCCACAATCGGCCATGGGTTCGATCTTCAGGCGAAGCGCATCGGGCGTGGTGATGCTGGGCGGCGCTGCCGGCTGTCGCTGGCGGGCCAGCACGGTCAGGATCACGTCGCCGCTGGCGATGCCGGCCTCCAGGGCTTCGGCACAGGCCGCCTCGACCGCATCCAGCCCATGGTCGAGCACCGCGCCCAGCACCTTGACGAACTGGCGATCGCCGTCGGCGTAGCCCTTCAGCTTGGCGCGGACCTGCGCCAAGGCGGGCGGCAGATTCCAGTCCTTGAACGGCGCGCCGTTGCGCAATGCGCCGGGCTTCTTCACCAGCACCGGCAGGTAATGCCAGGGGTCGTAGATGATCTGGTCGCGCCGGAACTGGCGCGGGTGGTCGGCCACCACCTCATCGCCGAATAGAACCACGATGCGCTCGGCATGGGAGCGCACCAGCACCATCCGCCCAGCGGCCCGCGCGTCGACGCTGTAACGGTTGTGATCGGCGGTGATCAGGCAGGTGGTGCTGGCTCGGACCGCCTTCTCGACGAACCCGTCGAACGGCCCGCGCAGCTCCATCAGGCTCGCCCGTTCGTCCTGGAACACCTCCCAGACCGTCCGATCCTTGAACTCCGGATGCCTGGTCCGCCTGGCGTAGGCGATGCACTGGTCTTCCAGCCAGGTGTTCAGCTCGGTCAGGCTCTTCACCCGCGGCTTGGGGCGGAACAGCTGATCGCGCAGATTGCCGACCTGGTTCTCGACCTGCCCCTTCTCCCAGCCCGCCGCCGGCATGCAGGCCACCGGCTCGATCAGGTGGTGCGAGCACATCTGCAGAAAGCGGCGATTGTACTGGCGCGCCTTGCCGATGAAGATCGCTTCCACCGCCGTCTTCATGTTGTCATAGATGCCTCGCCGGCAGACGCCGCCGTAGAACCGGAACGCCTTGTCGTGGGCGTCGAACACCAGCTCCTGGGTCTCACGGAAGTAGGCACGCACGATCGGCATGCGGCTGTGTGAGAGCTTCATGTGCGCCGCCTTGACCGTCAGCGGCATCCCCCGCAGCGTGATCGTCTCGTGGCTCCAGTCGAACTGGTACGCCTCGCCGGGGGCAAAGCTCATCGGCACATATGCCTGGGCCGGAACCCGGGCGCGCTCGTCCCGCCAAGCCTTCGCGAACCGGTGCACGCTGTCGTGCGCGCCGTCATAGCCCCGCCCGCGCAGCTCCTCGAACAGACGCTGGGTCGACCGCCGCTCCCGCCGCGGCAGCTTCGCTTCCCTCTCCAGGATCTCGGCTAAGACCTCGACCCACTCGCCCAGCTTCGGCGTCGGCTGAACGCCGCGCTCATACTTGAACTCGGTCGCCTGGCCGCGGATGACCTTGCGCACCGTCGCCCGCGACACCGACAGCGTCCGAACGATCTCCTTGATCGGCCGCCGCTGCTCGAAATACGCGCGCCGTATCTGGCCGATCTTGTCCACGCCAATCATCCCCCCAAACCCTTCCCAGACCGCATCGGCCCAAAAGGAAGGGACGCTGACACACAGCGTTAGAAGGGGGTCATTATTGAACGCGAAAACCTCCCCTCAGGGGGTCACTATTGCGCGCGAATTTACAGGTTGCGCGATGTCTATATCGCGGCCACGACGCCGGCCGAGAAGAAGGCGGCCGCGGAGGCGGTGCAGAAGCACCAGACACAGGCCGTGACCCATGTGCATCTCGGCGAATGGATCGGGGTGTCTGCGGTGCGCAGCAATATCACCACACCCGCGGTGCCGTCGCCGGTCACGGCCTTTTGGGCGGTGACCAAGAAGTAGCGGCGCCGGAACGAGGGCGCCGCCGTCGCGCGCTACAGCGCCACCGCGCGTGATTGGGCGAGAGCGGCGACCTCGGCCTCGCCGTAGCCGAGTTCGGCCAGGACGGACCGGCCGTCGGCACCCAGCGCGCCAACGGGCCGGTCGTTGCCGACGGTCTCGCCATCGACGCGGAAACCGGCGCCTGGCGCTTGGACCGCACCGTCATAGCCCGGTTGTGCCGCGATCGTGCGGTGCAGGCCGGCGGTGCGGCGGTAGGGGCCGTCGACGAACTCGTCGACCGTCCTGATCTTGGCGCACGCGATGCCGGCGGCATTGAAGGCGGCCTCCCAGTGCTCGGCGCTCTGCGACTTCAGCGCCGCCACCACCTCGGCCTTCGCACCATCGGGATCAGACACAACGAAGAACCCGCCGCGCGGCCCGGCCAGCTTGAAGCGCGGGTCGGCGACGAGCTCCGGGCGGCCCATCACCTCCAGCGCCTTCGCGCCCTGGTCAGGTGTGTTGGCGGCGAGCGAGATCCAGCCCTCGGCGGTCTCGAACACGCCGGCGGTCGGGCTTTGCGTCAGCGCCCGGTTGCCCATGCGCTCGTTGGCCTGGCGACCGACCATCCAGTTGGCCAGCGCGCCGATATTGAGCATCAGGCCCGAATCGCCCATCGCGACATCGATGAAGCGGCCGCGGCCCGTGGCCGCCCGTTCATGCAATGCGGCAAGCAACGCGCAGGCGGCGTTCATGCCGGTCGCGACATCGATCAGCGGGAAGCCCACCTTCATGGGCGGATCGCCGGCATCGCCCTGGGTCATCATCATGCCGATCGAGGCCTGGATCACCTGATCGTAGCCCGCGCGGCCGGCGAGCTCACCCGACGCGCCCCAGCCCGAGATCGAGCAGTAGATCAGTCGCGGATTGAGCGCCGTCATCTCGCGCGCGCCGAGGCCGATCTTGTCGAGCTCGCCGGGCCGGAGATTCTCGACCAGCACGTCACCCTCGCGCACCAGCCGGCGGACCACCTCGCGCCCGGCCTCGCTCTTGAGATCGATCGCGATCGAGCGTTTGCCGTGGTTGAAGCCCACGAATTGCGGATTGAAGCCGGGCGGTCCCTTGCCGGGGCGCGAGGCGCGCATCACGTCGCCGGCGCCGGGGCGCTCGATCTTCACGACATCGGCGCCCAGCTGGCAAAGAATGTGAGTGGTGTAAGGACCGGCGATGACGTGGGTGAAGTCGACGACGCGGATGCCCTTCAGTGGCGCAAACAATGCCTGTCCTCCCGATGGCGCCGCTTCAGCGCGGCATCTTCAGGCGCCAGCGTAGCGTGTCCTCGATCTGTTTGGCGAGGTCGCGGGTGGGCCGCCAGCCGAGCAGCGCACGGGCGCGCGCGCTGTCGCCGACCAGCCGCGGCGGATCGCCGGGCCGTCGCGGCGCCTCGCTGAAGGGGACCGGCTTGCCGACGACACGGCCGGTCTCGACCAGCGCCTGGCGCACGCTGTAGCCGCTGCCCGAGCCGAGATTGAGGCCGGCGTGCCCAGCGCTGCCGCGCGTCGCGAGGTGGGCGATGGCCGAGACATGGGCAGCCGCGAGGTCGCTCACATGGATGAAGTCGCGCACGCAGGAGCCATCGGGAGTGTCGTAGTCGGTGCCCATCAGGGTGAGCGGCGCGGTCAGTCCGAGCGCGGCGTCGACGGCGAGTGGCAGGAGATGCGTCTCCGGCACATGCGCCTCGCCGATTTCAGCCGTTTCGTCGCCGCCAGCGGCGTTGAAGTAGCGCATCGAGAGCGCCGCCAGTCCGCGCTCGCGCGCCGCGCGCTCCAGCATCCCCTCGACCCGCGCCTTCGACTCGGCGTAGGGCGAGATCGGCGCGAAAGGATGGGTCTCGTCGAGCAGCGGCGTCCGCGGCACGCCGTAAACCGAGCAGCTGCTGGAGAAGACGAAGGCCTCGACGCCGGCATCGCAGGCCGCGTCGATCAGCGTCTGCGATTTGGTCGCGTTGTTATGGAAGTAGAGCTCGGGTTTGCGCACCGACTCGCCCACCTCGATGTAGCCCGCCAGATGGACCACCGCGCGCGGCCGATGTCGGCGGAAGATCTCGGCGATCGTGGTGGCGTCGCCAATGTCGGTGCGCTCCAGCGGGCCCCACTTCACCGCCCAGGCGTGGCCCTTCTCCAGCGTGTCGATGACCACCGGCCGGTCACCAGCCTCGGCCAGCGCCTTGCAGACATGGCTACCGATGAAGCCCGCGCCGCCCGCGACCAGGACCGTGCGGCTCACCGCGCGACGTCGCGGTAGAGCGCTTCAAGCCGCTCGGCGACGGCCGTCCAGGCGTAGAGAGTGCGCACGGTCTCGCGGGCCTGGACTCCGATCCGCCGAGCCTCGGCGGGATCGCCAGCGAGCTTCAGCATCGCCTCGCCCACCGCCTCGGCCTGGCAGGGCACCACGATCGCGCCGCGGCCGCCGATCTCGTTGTGGATGTTCACTTTGTCCGAAACGACGGTCGGCAGTCCGGCGGCCATGGCTTCAGCTACGACGATGCCGAAATTCTCGCTGTGGGAAGGCAGCACGAACATCGATGCGGCGGAGAGTGCCGAGAACTTGGCCTCGCCGAGCAGCATGCCGGTGAAGGTCGCGTGCTCCGTGAGACCAAGACGGGCAAGCTGGCGCTTTGCCGGCTCGCCCGCACCATCGTCCGGTCCCGCCACAACGAGATGCAGGTCGGGATGCACGCGATGGGCCGCGGCGAAACCGTCGACAAGCAGGTCGAGCCCCTTCTTTTCGTGCAGGCGACCCATGAAGAGCACGAGCCGGCGCCCACGGGTGATCGGAAACGCCGCATGGAACGGCGCAGGACCGGGCAAAGCGTCGTAGGCCGCGAGGTCGATGCCGAGAGGCACGACGCGCGCCGGCGCGGGGCCGGCCACTGGCGCGCTGATGTCTCGTTCGACGGCCGAGGTGTAGTGAATGGCTGCGGCGTTCGCGAGAACGCGCCGCTGGAACACCAACTCGGTCGCGGCCTTTCTCAGTCGGCTGCGTCGCCAAATGTACGGGTCAAGCGACCCGTGCGGGCTGATGGTGTAGGGCAGACCGAAAAACCGCGCGGAGTCGCCGCCGACCCACGTATGGAACAGGTAAAGTGAGTGGACGTGCATGACATCGAAGCGGTCGATCTCACGCCACAACGCTTGGATCAGTCCCAGGGACGTCCGCCAGGCGGTCGGCCAGCCGACCGGGAACTCGCGTAGTTCCACGCCGGCGGGTGGAGGGGACCCGAGCCCGCCGCCGTAGTCGGTGGCGAAGATCGCAACCTCATGGCCGCGCTCAGCCGTCGCTTGCGCCATGTCGAGACAGGCATGCGCCGTTCCGCCGGACTCGCGCGCGAGCGTCAACTCCCGCCGCGCAGCGATCGGAGCCAGCGTGTCCATCGGGACGGCGCCTCGACCGGCGCCCGGGGGGCACGAGCGGATCGGACATGAAGGCTTCGGCGACACGGCGGAAGTCGATGCCGGGTCCATGGATTTTCGCGGCCAGGTGATCCAGCAACGGCCGATCGTCGGCGCCATCGAAGAGGCCGGGCGATCGCAGCAGGATTTCGGCGGCGGCGTCCTCGAGGCCGTAGAGGTCGAGGATGAGGGCAAGCGTGCGCTGGCGTTCGGGCGGGAGGGCGGCGCCGTCCCGGACGTAGAGCGCGTCGCCCCACGCGATCGGCCCGCGCCGGGTCTGCGCCGGGAGGTTGTAGGTGAACGGCTGCGGCAGCGCCGAGCGCGAATAGGCGACGGGGGCCAGCCGGAAGAGGGTGAACCCGTTGCGCCGCATGAACGAGTCGATGTTGCAAAAGACGTTGCTGGTATCGGATACGGGCCCGTGAAACTGGACCTCGATCTCGACGGCGAGGCAGGTCGCCAGCGTCCGCGCGCCGCCGCGCAGCACGTCGAAATCCGCCCCATCCGTGTCGACCTTCAACACATCGACACGCGGGAGCGTCACCAGTTCGTCGAGCGTCGCTATCCGGTCCGTGAGCTTCGGCGAGTCCGCTCCGCCAAAGCGCCGCCGGTAGTACGCCTGAAAGGGATCCGCGGCGGGATCGGTTACGTTCGTGTAGCCGGCGTCGGTCGGGATCGGTGCGGTCCGACCATCGACAGTCGCCTGCCACAGATCACGAAACGCTGTTTCCGTCCCTTCACGGCGCGGCGCCTCGAGAATCGCGGTCGCGAGGTAGGCGCTCGAACGATGAAGCGCGTAGTTGCTCGTGCGCGCCGGTTCCGGTCGGTCCGGTCCGACGACCAGCGCGGCCTCGTATCGTACGGCGGGGTTCGTCTCCACCAGCTGCAGGCGATAGACTTCCTTTTCCAGCGCGTCGATTCCAAGCGCCGCGAGTTCGTCGCCCCAGCGGCGCCACACGGTATTGAGGCCGCCGGACACGCCGACATCGACAAGGACCAGCGGTGGAATCGGAAGCGCAAGCCGCCGCACGAGCTCGATGAGCGGATCGGCGCTGTCAGCGAGCAACGACATTCGACGACCCGATCACGTGGCGACTTCGTTCAATAGACCATGGACGCGCTGTCGCGGTCAATGCGCGGTCGTCGCGCCCGGCACGCGGGCCAAGCGCTCGACCAGCGCGGCGAGGGACCGGCCGAAGGCGGCGAGATCGTGCGCCTCGGCGCGCGCCCGCGCCGCCGTCGCCATGCGCGCGCGCAGCGCCGGATCGGCCAGCAGGCGGGCGAGCCGCTCGGCGATCGCCGCGCTGTCGCGGATCGGCACAACGAAGCCTTCGACGCCGTCACGCACGATGCTGCCGGCATTGGGTGTCACGATGCAGGGCAGGCCGCTCGCCAGCGCCTCGTTCACCACCATTGCCGATCCTTCGTGCAGCGAGGGGAAGACGAAGACGTGCGCGTCGCGGAACTGTCGCGGCATCTCGGCGTGCGGCACCGCGGGCAGGCGCCGGTACAGACCGTCGTAGTCCTTCAGCCAGGCGGTGCCGTCGGGCGTCGGGCCGAGCAGATCGAGCGCGATCGGCTGGCCCGCGAGCGCGCGCAGCGCCTCGAGGACGTAGAGCGTGCCCTTGCGCATGCCGATATGGCCCGCGAACAGGGCGCGCAGCGGCGGCGCGGCGAGTGGCGCCTCGCGCGGCCGGAAGCGCTGCGTATCGACCGGATAGGGCAGGAGATGGATCCCGCAGTCGGGTCGGCCGTTTTCGAGCAGGGTGTCGCGGACATACAGCGACGGCACCGCGACATGATCGGCCGCGAGAACTTCCGCCGTTTGCCGCCGGCGCCAGGCCTCGGTCCCGGTCCCGCCGGACGTCGCCGCGAAGGCGGGCTGGAGCCGGCGTTCGTCTGCCATCAGCCGAAGGCCGCTCTCGTGATGGCCGATGACCTGGAACAGCAGGCTCGGAATGCCGAGCGCCGTGCTCGCCGCGATCGAGTGCAGCGACGAGCCGTCGAAGCCGATGAACAGGTCCGCCGGCCGCCGTGCGAGCTCGACGGCGACCGCGCGATCGAAGGCCTCGTTGCGTGCCGCAAGCGCGCGGGCCGCCGCGTCCAGCCGGCCGGCCCGCACCAGCGCGGTGTAGAGCGCCTCGCGCCAGGGATGGAGCCGCACCCCCTGCGGGCGGACATCGGGATGACTGTGCCGGCCAAGCTCGCGCCGCAGCCGCGCGCCCAGGCCGCCGGGAACCGCGCGCGCGATCCGGTCGAGCGGGCCGCCCGGGGCCGAAAAGAACGAGGTGTGGAAGCGGACGTCGTGGCCGGTCGCCTGCAGGGCCGCCACCAGCGGGAACAGCAGCGAGGTGGCGCCCGGGTGGGCGACGACGATGCCGAGGCGTCTCAAGGCCCCGCGCCCCGCGGCACGAAGGCGGCCAGCGCGGTCTTCAGGCCGGCGAGATTCTGGCGGAAATCCCAGGTGTCGATCAGGCGCCGGCTCTCCCGGCCCATGGCGGCGAGGCGGTCGCGATCGGCGAGGCAGAACGCCATCCGCTCGGCGAGGGCGGGGACATCGCCGTAGGCGAAGGTCGCGCCGTTCTCGCCCTCGCGCACGAGGTCGCGCGCGGCGCCGACCCGGTCGCTGGCGAGGACCGCGCGACCGGCGTTCATCGCCTCGTTCACGACCAGCCCCCAGGTCTCGCGCTCCGAGGGCAGCGCGAAGAGGTCGCAGAGATCGTAGAGCGCCGCGAGTTCGCGCTGGCTGCGGAAGCCCAGCAGCTTCACGCTGTCGAGGCCGAGCGCGGCGACGCGTGCCTCGACCGCGCCGCGCAGGTCTCCGTCGCCGGCCATCAGGATGTACGGCGGCGTTTCGGTGCGTGGCAATCTCGCGACCGCCTCGATGAATTCCAGCGGGGCCTTGCGCGCGATCAGCTTGGCGGCGAACAGAACCACCGGCCGGCCGGGCGCCAGACCGAGCTCGGCACGCAGCGCCTCGCGCCGCGGCGCGGCCTCGGCGATGCGCGCCTGGAACCAGTCGTTGTCGACGGCGTAGGCGAACCGAACCATGCGCTCGCGCGACACGCCGAGATCGCCGAGATGCTCCTCGCTGCGTGTGCCGATGGTCAGCCAGGCATCGACCGCGGCGCGCAGCCCGGTGAAGGCGAAGCGCTTGGCCTGCCGGTGCAGGAACGAGCGCTCGCGGCCGAACGCCATGGTCTCGTCGCGCAGCAGGACCCGGGTGCCGATCGCCCGGGCGTACACCATGGCCGCCAGATGCTGGGCGCGATTGTAGCCATGTACCTAGAGCGCATCGAAGCGACCCGCGCGCAGCCGCCGCGCAAGCCCGCGATTGAACGGCCCCCAGAAACCGAAGCCCATCGCCGGTGGCCGCGGCCAGGCGCGGCGCTCGAGGATTTCGTGACGGTAGCCGCCGAGCAGCGGCACATCCCAGGCGACGTCGCGGCCGAACTCGGCGTCGCGGAAGGTGCCGAGCGAAAAGTCCGTCTGGTAGAGCACCGTGAGGTCGATGGCCGGGTCCTGCGCGATCGTGCGGATCAGCGGCGATTGGTACTGGATCGGGTGGGTGAGCAGATACGCCACCCGCCAGGGGCGTTCATTCATCGCGCGGCCGCGCTGGTGCCGGGTGAGGGATTTGAACCCCCGACCTTCGGTTTACAAAACCGCTGCACTACCGCTGTGCTAACCCGGCCCGCGCGCAGGCGATAGCAGGCGACCATTGTTCCTCGCAACCTGATCCCGGCGACAGGTGTTGCGTCCGATCGACCTCAGGACCGTCCGCAGCTCCAAGGGACAATATATTGGAAATCAAGGCCTTTCGGCAACTCGCCGTGCCCATTCCCAGGCCGCGATGGCGGCGGCGTTGGAGACATTGAGAGCGCTCAGCGCGCCCGGGGTGGGGATGGTGACCAGCTGATCGCAGCGTTCGGCCGTGAGCCGGCGCAGGCCCTCTCCCTCGGCACCCAGCACCACGCAGCTGCGGCCGGCAAGGTCGATCCGCGACAGCGGCGCGTCTCCCGCCTCGGCGAGACCGTAGCGCCAGAAGCCCGCGTCCTTCAGCTGGTCGAGCGCGCGCGACAGATTCACCACGCGCACCAGCGGCACCAGATCGACGGCGCCCGACGCTGCTTTGGCCAGAACGCCGCTGTCGGCGGGCGAGTGGCGCTCGGTCACGATCACGCCGGAGGCGCCGAACGCGGCCGCGGAACGCAGGATCGCCCCGACATTGTGGGGGTCGGTGACCTGGTCCAGCGCGAGAACCAGTGCCCGCTCCGGCGCGGCGGCAATCAGGTCTTCGATGGCGGGTTCCTCCAACGGCGCCGCCAGTAGAACGATGCCCTGGTGCAGCGCGCCGTCCGGTACGCGCCGCGCCAGTTCCTCGCGCGACTGCGGCGTGGGAGTGACCGTTCCGCGACCACCGCGTCGCGCCGCGGCGGTGATCTCTCCGCCCAAACGCTGAGCGGCTTCAGCCGTGACGTAGAGCCTTTCGATCCGGCGCGCCGGGTTGGCCAGCGCCGCCAGCACCGCGTGCCGCCCGAACAACAGCTGCGATTCGTGGCCGCGTGGACCGCGCGGCGGCGAAGAGGGGCGAGAGCGCATGGGGTTTCTCATAGGGGGCGTGCGCCGGCGGGGCAATCACGCCTGTGCCGGGGGGATTTATCCCTTGACGCCCGGAAGCGGATTTGCGAGCAACGCGCGCCCTTCGCAGGGGCACAACAGGCTAGCTCTGGTGCCCAAGGCCGCGGGTTCGGAGGGGTGGCCGAGCGGTCAATGGCAGCAGACTGTAAATCTGCCGACTTCGCGTCTACGAAGGTTCGAATCCTTCCCCCTCCACCAGCGGGCTTCGGTCGGAGCCGCCTGTCGTCTGAGATGCGGGTGTAGCTCAATGGTAGAGCTCCAGCCTTCCAAGCTGGCTATGCGGGTTCGATTCCCGTCACCCGCTCCAGGTTTCGGAAGCGTCGCCCGGGCGACCGGCGCGGCAAGGGCGAACGAGCAACGAGGATCGCGGGATCATGACGAAGGCGAAATTCGAGCGGAACAAGCCGCACTGCAACATCGGGACGATCGGGCACGTGGATCACGGCAAGACGTCGCTGACGGCGGCGATCACGAAGATCCTGGCGAAGACGGGCGGTGCGACCTACACGGCGTACGACCAGATCGACAAGGCGCCTGAGGAGCGGGAGCGTGGCATCACGATCTCGACGGCGCACGTCGAGTACGAGACGACGAACCGCCACTACGCGCACGTCGATTGCCCCGGCCACGCGGACTACGTGAAGAACATGATCACGGGCGCGGCGCAGATGGACGGCGCGATTCTGGTGGTGTCGGCCGCCGACGGCCCGATGCCGCAAACCCGCGAGCACATTCTTCTGGCGCGCCAGGTCGGCGTTCCGGCGCTGGTCGTGTTCATGAACAAGACGGACATGGTCGACGATCCGGAGCTTCTGGACCTGGTCGAGCTCGAGGTTCGCGAGCTTCTGAAGAGCTACCAGTTCCCGGGCGACGACATCCCGGTGATCCGGGGTTCGGCGCTGTGCGCGCTGGAGGACAAGCAGCCGGAGATCGGCGAGCAGGCGGTGCTGAAGCTGATGGCGGAGGTCGACCGCTACATCCCGCAGCCGGCGCGCGACAAGGACAAGCCGTTCCTGATGCCGATCGAGGACGTGTTCTCGATCTCGGGCCGCGGCACGGTTGTGACGGGCCGCGTTGAGCGGGGCATCGTGAAGGTCGGCGAGGAAATCGAGATCGTGGGTCTTAAGGCCACGACCAAGACGACGGTGACGGGCGTCGAGATGTTCCGCAAGCTGCTGGACCAGGGTGAGGCGGGCGACAACATCGGCGCGCTGCTGCGCGGCGTGGGTCGCGAGGACGTTGAGCGGGGTCAGGTTCTGGCGAAGCCGGGGTCGATCACGCCGCACACGAACTTCGAGGCGGAGGCGTACATCCTGAACAAGGAAGAGGGCGGCCGTCACACGCCGTTCTTCACGAACTACCGCCCGCAGTTCTACTTCCGGACGACGGATGTTACGGGCGTGGTGACGCTGCCGGAGGGCACCGAGATGGTGATGCCGGGCGACAACGCGCGGATGGTGGTTGAGCTGATCCAGCCGATCGCCATGGACGAGGGCCTACGCTTCGCCATCCGCGAGGGTGGTCGCACCGTCGGCGCCGGCGTCGTGACCAAGATCGTCAAGTAGTGCTATGGAGACCCGCCGTCGGCTCTGGCCGACGGCGGTCGATAGGAGTGTAGCTCAGTTGGTAGAGCATCGGTCTCCAAAACCGAGGGTCGGGGGTTCGAGTCCCTCCACTCCTGCCATTACCGGAAAGGCGCGGGCCCCGGCCCGCTGACGAGAATGCCGAAGAATCCCTTGGAGTTCGTGCGTGAGGTGCGTCAGGAGGTGGCCAAGGTCACCTGGCCGACGCGCCGCGAGACGATGGTCACGACGGCCATGGTCTTCATTTTCGTCGTCGTGGCGGCGCTTTTCTTTCTGTTGGCCGACAAGCTCATCAGCTTCGTGGTGAAGCTGCTGCTCGGGGTTTCGTGAAATGCCGCATCGTTGGTACGTGATCCACGCCTACTCGGGTTTCGAGAACAAGGTCGCCAAGTCGATCCGCGAACAGGCGGAAAAGAAGGGCATGGCCGAAGACATCTCCGAGGTCATCGTCCCGACCGAGGAGGTCGTCGAGGTCCGCCGCGGCGCCAAGGTCCAGACGGAGCGCAAGTTCTTCCCGGGCTACGTGCTGGTGAAGATGGATCTCACGGACGACACTTGGCACTTGGTCAAGAACACCGCGAAGGTCACGGGCTTCTTGGGCGGCGGTGGCCACGGCAAGCCGGTTCCGATCTCGGAAGCGGAGGCTGGCCGCATCCTGCGCCAGGTCCAGGACGGCGTCGAACGGCCCAAGCCCGCCGTCAGCTTCGAGATTGGCGAGCAGGTCAAAGTGGCCGACGGTCCCTTTGCCTCGTTCAACGGTACTGTCGAGGACGTGGACGAGGATCGCGCGCGGCTCAAGGTTGCGGTCTCGATCTTCGGGCGATCCACCCCGGTCGAGCTCGACTACGCCCAGGTGGAGAAGCTGTAAGTCGCTGATTGCGCTGGCGATTCTTGGCAGTTGTCCCGGCAGCCGGGACCTGCTAAACGCCCGCGCTCCGGAGAGGGCTGGCCGCAGGCCAGCCTTTTCTGTTGCGTCGCGACAAGCTTGAAAATCCTTTCGGATCAAGGGTTTGGCGGGACGTTGGTGCGGGAGGCCAGCCATGGCCGGACCGCGCCGCCCATTCAATAGAGGGCATCCATGGCAAAGAAGATCCAAGCCTACGTCAAACTCCAGGTGCCGGCCGGCAAGGCCAATCCGTCACCGCCGATCGGGCCCGCGCTCGGTCAGCAGGGCGTGAACATCATGGAGTTCTGCAAGCAGTTCAACGCGCGCACCCAGAAGATGGAAGCCGGGATGCCGATCCCGGTGGTGATCACGGTCTTCCAGGACCGTACCTTCACCTTCATCACCAAGACGCCGCCGGTCACCTACTTCCTGAAGAAGGCCGCGGGCGTCGAGTCGGGCGCCAAGACGGTCGGCACCCAGATCGTCGGCAAGGTGACCAAGAAGCAGGTCGAGGAGATCGCCAAGCAGAAGATGCCCGATCTCAACTGCGACAGCGTCGAGTCGGCGATGGCCCAGGTGGTGGGCTCCGCCCGCTCGATGGGCCTCCAGGTGGTGGAGTAAGCCATGGCCCACGGCAAGCGTTACGCCAAGGCGATCGAGGGCGTCGATCGCGAGAAGACCTATCCGCTCGAAGAGGCCGTCAAGCTCGTGAAGGCCAACGCCAAGGCGAAGTTCGACGAGACCATCGAGATCGCGATGAATCTCGGCATCGATCCGCGCCACGCCGACCAGGCGGTTCGCGGCATGATCGCGCTGCCCAACGGCACCGGCAAGTCGGTGCGCGTCGCGGTGTTCGCGCGTGGCCCCAAGGCCGAGGAAGCCAAGGCGGCCGGCGCTGAGCTGGTCGGCGCCGAGGACCTCGCCGAGAAGATCAATGCCGGCGAGATGGGCTTCGAGCGCTGCGTGGCGACCCCCGACATGATGGGTGTTGTCGGCCGACTGGGTAAGGTTCTGGGCCCGCGCGGCCTGATGCCGAACCCCAAGCTCGGCACCGTGACCATGGACGTCGCCGGCGCGGTTAAGGCCGCCAAGGCTGGCCAGGTTGAGTTCCGCGCCGAGAAGGCGGGCATCGTTCACTGCGGCGTCGGCAAGGCGTCTTTCTCCGAGGCCGCGATCACCGAGAACGTGCGGGCCTTCATCGCCGCGATCACGCGGGCCAAGCCGGCCGGCGCCAAGGGCACCTTCATCAAGAAGGTGTCGATCAGTTCGACCATGGGGCCGGGCGTCAAGCTCGACCCCGCGACCGTGCAGGCCTGAGGCCGCACGAGCGCAGCACGAGTTTTCGCCGGACCGGGCTTGCCCGGCACGGCGGAGAGGGAAGGCGGGATCGCTCCCGTCCTCCCACCTGTCCGAGACCGCCGGTGCGGCGCTTCCTTCGGGAAGAACCGCCTAAAGGGGAAACCCGCCAGCGCAGACGGGGGCAAGGGAATCGACGCCGGGCACCACGCCCGTGCGTACGCGCCCGAACTTCCGGGGCAGGCGAACCGGACCGGTAGTCCTCGTTCGCGGCAACCCGCGAGCGTTGAACGTCGGTCCCGACGGGAATCCTCCCGTCGTTCCGCAGCCGGCCCGACCCGGGCGACCGGGAAGGGCCATCGTTGGAGAGAGCCGTGAATCGTTCGGAAAAGGCCGAAGCGATCGCCGAGCTGACCCAGACCCTCAAGGGCGCGAACCTGGTGGTGATTACCCGCCAATCCGGTTTGACTGTCGCTGAGGTGACGGACCTGCGTCGCAAGATGCGGGCGGCTGGCGCGAGCTACAAGGTCGCGAAGAACAGGCTCACGCTCCGTGCCCTCGAGGGCACGGACTACAAGGGCATCGCCTCCCTATTCAAGGGACCGACTGCCATCGCCTACTCCAAGGATCCGGTCGCCGCGGCGAAAGTCGTGTCGGCCTTCGCCAAGACGAACGAGAAGCTCCAGATCGTCGGCGGATCGCTCGGTGCCAACGTCCTCGATGTCGAGGGTGTGAAGGCTCTGGCCGAACTGCCGTCGCTTGACGCGCTGCGTGCCAAGCTGCTGGGCCTCCTGCAGGCGCCCGCCACCAAGGTGGCCGGTGTTCTCCAGGCGCCCGCCGGTCAGCTGGCTCGCGTCTTCTCGGCGTACGGATCCAAGGACGAAGCAAAGGCCGCGTGAGCCGTCGCTACGGATCGATAGTCGTCAACGTTCAATCGAAGTTCGGGAAACAGGAGACTTGAAATGGCCAATCTCGAGAAGCTGGTCGAAGAGCTCTCGGCACTGACGGTGCTGGAAGCCGCGCAGCTCAGCAAGTTGCTGGAAGACAAGTGGGGCGTGAGCGCCGCCGCGCCGGTGGCGGTGGCGGCGGTGGCCGGCGGCGGTGCCGCGGCCGCGCCGGCCGAGGTGAAGGACGAGTTCACCGTCGTTCTTGCCGCCGCGGGCGACAAGAAGATCAACGTGATCAAGGTCGTGCGCGAGATCACGGGCCTCGGCCTCAAGGAAGCCAAGGACCTGGTCGAGGGCGCGCCGAAGCCGGTGAAGGACGGCGTGCCGAAGGCCGACGCCGAGAGGCTGAAGGCGAAGCTCGAGGCCGAAGGCGCCAAGGTCGAGCTGAAGTAATCGCGAACCGCGGGACCGGCTCGAACGCCGGTCCCGCGGGCCTCTTCTCCGAACCGGCGTGCGCGCCGGTTCTGACAAGTGGCCCTCTGCGACGGATGGGATGGACGGCTGGCGGGCCGGGCGTCCCGAGAAAGCAGCGGGTTTGTCGCCGCCCTTGAACTTTCGGGGACGCAGGATGGCCACGGCCTTCAACACGCGCAAACGCATTCGTCGATTCTTCGGCCATCTCGATTCGGCGGCACCCATGCCGAACCTGATCGAGGTGCAGAAGAGCTCCTACGAATCGTTCCTCCAGCGCACCGTCGCGGCGCCCAAGCGCGCGAGCGCGGGCCTGCAGGAGGTTTTCCGTTCGGTGTTCCCGATCAAGGACTTCGCCGAACGCGCGAGCCTTGAGTTCGTGAAGTACGAGTTCGAGGACCCCAAGTACGACGTCGAGGAGTGCCAGCAGCGCGGCATCACGTTTGCGGCGCCGCTTAAGGTGACGCTCCAGCTCGTGGTCTGGGATATCGACGAGGAAGCGGGCTCCCGCTCGATCCGCGATATCAAGGAGCAGGACGTCTACATGGGCGACATGCCGCTCATGACCGACAACGGCACCTTCATCGTGAACGGCACGGAGCGCGTGATCGTCTCGCAGATGCACCGTTCGCCGGGCGTCTTCTTCGATCATGACAAGGGCAAGACCCACTCGTCGGGCAAGTACCTCTTCGCGGCGCGGATCATTCCCTACCGCGGTTCGTGGCTCGACTTCGAGTTCGACGCCAAGGACTTGATCCATGTCCGCATCGACCGTCGCCGCAAGATTCCGGTGACGACGCTCTTGCTCGCGCTGGACAACGACGCGACGGCCAAGCGCCGCGCCGATCTCGCCAAGAAGAGCCAGACGCTTGAGCCCGGCGAGGCGCAGGGCTTGTCGCCCGAAGAGATCCTGGCCGCGTTCTATCGCCAGTCGGTCTACAAGCGCGACAAGGAAGGCTGGACCGCCGCCTTCGACGCCGAGGCGCTGAAGGGCGCGAAGCTCACGCACGACCTGGTGAATGCCAAGACCGGCAAGACCATGGTCGAGGCCGGCGAGAAGGTGACGCCGCGGACGCTGAACAGGCTCAAGGAACAGGGGCTGAAGGAGATCCGCGTCACGGCGGAGCAGCTGATCGGCCGCTACGCCGCTGTCGACGTGATCAACGAGAAGACCGGCGAGATCCACGTCGAGGCGGGCCAGGAGATCACCCAGGCCGTGCTCGACGCCTTCGAGGCCGCGCGCATCGGCGAGCTCGCGACGCTCGCCATCGACCATGCCAATGTCGGGCCCTACATCCGCAACACGCTGGCGGCCGACAAGAACGGCAACCGCGAGGACGCGCTGCTCGACATCTACCGCGTCATGCGTCCCGGCGAGCCGCCGACGCTGGAGCAGGCCGAAACCCTGTTCCAGGGTCTGCTGTTCGACCAGGAGCGCTACGATCTGTCGCCGGTCGGTCGCGTGAAGATGAACATGCGGCTGGGCTTCGAGGGCGTGCCCGACACTCAGCGCACGCTGCGGCGCGACGACGTGCTGGCAGTGGTGCGCGTCCTGCACGAGTTGAAGGACGGCCGGGGCGAGATAGACGATATCGACCATCTCGGCAACCGCCGCGTCCGCTCGGTGGGCGAGCTGATGGAGAACCAGTATCGCGTCGGCCTGCTGCGCATGGAGCGCGCGATCCGCGAGCGCATGAGTTCGATCGACATCGACACCGTGATGCCGCACGATCTCATCAACGCCAAGCCGGCGGCGGCTGCGGTGCGCGAGTTCTTTGGCTCGAGCCAGCTCAGCCAGTTCATGGACCAGACCAACCCGCTGTCGGAAGTGACGCACAAGCGTCGCCTGTCGGCGCTGGGACCGGGCGGTCTCACCCGCGAGCGCGCCGGCTTCGAGGTGCGCGACGTGCATCCGACGCACTACGGCCGCATCTGCCCGATCGAGACGCCGGAAGGCCCGAACATCGGCCTGATCAATTCGCTCGCGACCTACGCTCGGGTGAACCAGTACGGCTTCATCGAGAGCCCCTACCGCAAGGTGTCGGGCGGCCGACTGAGCGACGACGTGGTCTACCTCTCGGCGATGGAAGAGGGCCGCTACACGGTGGCCCAGGCCAACGCCGAGGTCGACGCTCGCGGCCGTCTCACCTCCGAGCTGGTGCAGTGCCGCAAGGGAGGCGAGTACATCCTCGCCCGGCCCGAGACGATCGATTTTATCGACGTCTCGCCCAAGCAGATCGTGTCGGTGGCAGCGGCGCTGATCCCGTTCCTCGAGAACGACGATGCCAACCGCGCGCTGATGGGCTCGAACATGCAGCGTCAGGCGGTGCCGCTCCTGCAGGCCGAGGCGCCGCTGGTTGGAACGGGCATGGAAGAGGTGGTCGCTCGCGACTCCGGCGTGGCCATCGCGGCACGCCGCACCGGCATCGTCGACCAGGTCGACGCCATGCGCATCGTGGTGCGCGCAACCGACGATGTGGGTCCCAACCGGCCGGCCGTCGACATCTACAATCTGCTGAAGTTCCAGCGCTCCAACCAGAGCACCTGCATCACGCAGAAGCCGCTGGTGAAGGTGGGTGACCAGGTCCGTAAAGGCGACATCATCGCCGACGGTCCGTCGACCCGCGACGGCGAGCTGGCACTCGGCCGCAACGTGCTCGTCGCGTTCATGCCGTGGAACGGCTACAACTTCGAGGACTCGATCCTGCTGTCTGAGCGCATCGTGCGCGACGACGTCTTCACCTCGATCCATATCGAGGAGTTCGAGGTGATGGCCCGCGATACCAAGCTCGGCCAGGAAGAAATCACCCGCGATATCCCGAACGTCGGCGAGGAAGCGCTCAAGAACCTCGACGAGGCGGGCATCGTCTATATCGGCGCCGAGGTGAAGGCGGGCGATATCCTGGTCGGCAAGGTGACGCCCAAGGGCGAAAGCCCGATGACCCCGGAAGAGAAGCTGCTCCGCGCCATCTTCGGCGAGAAGGCGGCCGACGTGCGCGACACATCGCTCCGTGTTCCGCCCGGCGTCGAGGGCACCATCGTCGAGGTCCGCGTGTTCAACCGCCGCGGTGTCGACAAGGACGAGCGCGCGCTCGCCATCGAGCGCGACGAGATCGAGCGCCTGGCGAAGGACCGCGACGACGAAAAGGCGATCCTGGAGCGCAGTTTCTACGGCCAGCTGCAGGAGATGCTGCTGAACCAGACCGTGGCGGGCGGGCTGAAGGGCCTCAAGCCCGGCACCCGGGTCACCGACAAGGTGCTGGCCGAGTTCACCCCCGGGCAGTGGCGCCAGATCGCGGTTAAGACCGACAAGCGCCAGTCCGAGATGGAAGGGCTGAACAAGCAGTTCGACGAGTCGATGAAGCGCCTGCAGGACCGCTTCGACAGCAAGGTCGACAAGCTGCAGCGCGGCGACGAGCTGCCGCCCGGCGTGATGAAGATGGTCAAGGTCTTCGTCGCGACCAAGCGCAAGGTTCAGCCCGGCGACAAGATGGCCGGCCGCCACGGCAACAAGGGCGTGATCTCGCGCATCATGCCGCTCGAGGACATGCCCTATCTCGACGACGGAAATCCGGTCGACATCGTGCTCAATCCGCTCGGCGTGCCGAGCCGCATGAATGTCGGCCAGATTCTCGAGACGCACCTCGGCTGGGCCGCGGCCGGGCTGGGCAAGCGGATCGGCGAGATGCTGGTCTCCGCCCGCGAGGCGTCGGCGGCGCAGATCCGCCGCCACCTCAAGGAGGTCTACGGCGAGAAAGCCTTCAAGGCCGAGATCGCCGAACTCGACGACGAGCGCACCATCGAGCTCGCCCGCAACCTCGCACGCGGCGTGCCGTTCGCCTCGCCGGTGTTCGATGGCGCACACGAGGCCGACATCGTCGGCATGCTGGAGCTGGCCGGGCTCGACAAGTCGGGCCAGGTGACCCTGATCGACGGACGCACCGGCGAGCCGTTCGATCGCAAGGTCACCGTCGGCTACATCTACATGCTGAAGCTGCACCATCTGGTGGACGACAAGATCCACGCCCGGTCGATCGGCCCCTACAGCCTGGTCACCCAGCAGCCGCTGGGCGGCAAGGCGCAGTTCGGCGGCCAGCGCTTCGGCGAGATGGAGGTGTGGGCGCTCGAGGCCTATGGCGCCGCCTATACGCTGCAGGAGATCCTGACGGTGAAGTCCGACGACGTCGCGGGCCGCACCAAGGTCTACGAGGCGATCGTGCGCGGCGACGACACGTTCGAGGCCGGCATCCCCGAGTCCTTCAACGTGCTGGTCAAGGAGCTGCGTTCGCTCGGCCTCAACGTCGAACTCAACCAGTCGGCCTCCTGAGGAGGCCGACCGCGACCCGGCAGGCAGATTCCCCTTTCCAGCGACGCGCCGCAGGCGCGACGGAGCAAGCCAAGATGACCGACCTGATCAACGTTCTCGGCCAACCCCAGGGCACCCCGACCTTCGACGAGATCCGCATCGCGCTCGCGAGCCCGGAGCGGATCCGCGCGTGGAGCCACGGCGAGATCAAGAAGCCGGAGACCATCAACTACCGCACCTTCAAGCCGGAGCGGGACGGGCTGTTCTGCGCCCGCATCTTCGGACCGATCAAGGACTACGAGTGCCTGTGCGGCAAGTACAAGCGCATGAAGTTCCGCGGCATCACCTGCGAGAAGTGCGGCGTCGAGGTGACGCTCACCAAGGTGCGTCGCGAGCGCATGGGCCACATCGAGCTCGCCTCGCCGGTCGCCCACATCTGGTTCCTGAAGTCGCTGCCGAGCCGCATCGGCCTGCTGCTCGACATGACGCTGCGTGACCTCGAGCGCATCCTGTACTTCGAGAACTACGTCGTCTCCGAGCCCGGCATTACGCCGCTCAAGTACCGCGAGCTCCTCAACGAGGACCAGTATCTCGCGGCGGCGGACGAATACGGTGAGGATTCCTTCCGGGCCGAGATCGGCGCCGAGGCGATCCGGACCATGCTCCAGGCGATCGACCTGCCGGAGGAGCGCACCCGTCTGCGCGAGGAGCTGCGCGACACCACCTCCGAGGCCAAGCGCAAGAAGCTGGTCAAGCGGCTGAAGCTCGTCGAGAACTTCATCGAGAGCGACACCCGCCCCGAGTGGATGATCCTCGAGTTGGTGCCGGTGATCCCGCCGGAGCTGCGTCCGCTGGTGCCGCTCGACGGCGGCCGCTTCGCGACGTCGGACCTGAACGACCTCTATCGCCGGGTGATCAACCGCAACAACCGGCTCAAGCGCCTGATGGAGCTGCGCGCGCCCGACATCATCGTGCGCAACGAGAAGCGCATGCTGCAGGAGGCGGTCGACGCACTGTTCGACAACGGCCGCCGCGGCCGCGTCATCACCGGTGCCAACAAGCGCCCGCTGAAGTCGCTGTCCGACATGCTGAAGGGCAAGCAGGGCCGCTTCCGCCAGAATCTACTCGGCAAGCGCGTGGACTATTCCGGCCGTTCGGTGATCGTGGTCGGTCCGGAGCTCAAGCTGCACCAGTGCGGCCTGCCCAAGAAGATGGCGCTCGAGCTGTTCAAACCGTTCATCTACTCGCGCCTGCAGGCCTACAACATGGCCAACACCATCAAGGCCGCCAAGCGGATGGTGGAGAAGGAGCGGCCGGAGGTGTGGGACATCCTCGAAGAGGTGATCCGCGAGCATCCGGTGCTGCTGAACCGTGCGCCGACGCTGCATCGCCTCGGCATCCAGGCCTTCGAGCCGGTGCTGATCGAGGGCAAGGCGATCCAGCTGCATCCGCTGGTTTGCACCGCCTTCAACGCCGACTTCGACGGCGACCAGATGGCGGTCCACGTGCCGCTGTCGCTGGAAGCACAGCTCGAGGCGCGCGTGCTGATGATGTCGACCAACAACATCCTCTCACCCGCCAGCGGCAAGCCGATCATCGTGCCCAGCCAGGACATCGTGCTCGGCATCTATCACATCTCTCTGGAGCGCGAGGGTGAGCCGGGCGAGGGGTCGCTGTTCTCCGAGATCGGCGAGATCGAGCACGCGCTGCACCGCCGCTCGATCTCCATGCACACCAAGATCAAGGCGCGGCTCGAGCTGGTCGACGAGACCGGCGAGACGGTCCGTCGCGTCGTCGAGACGACGCCGGGCCGCGTTCTGCTCTCGCAGATCCTGCCGCGGCACCGCAATCTGCCGTTCGCGCTGATCAACCGGCTGCTGACCAAGAAGGATCTGCAGAACGTGATCGACTCGGTCTACCGGCACTGCGGCCAGAAGGAGACGGTGATCTTCGCCGACCGCCTGATGGGCCTCGGCTTCTATCACGCCTGCCGCGCCGGCATTTCGTTCGGCAAGGACGATCTGATCGTTCCGGCCGCCAAGGAGAAGCTGGTCGCCGCGACCCAGAAAGAGGTCAAGGAGTTCGAGCAGCAGTATCAGGACGGCCTCATCACCTCGGGCGAGAAGTACAACAAGGTGGTCGACGCCTGGTCGCGCTGCTCCGAGCGGGTCGCCGACGAAATGATGAAGGCGATCTCGACCGCCAAAGCCGGCCGGCCGGTCAACGCCGTCTACATGATGGCGCACTCCGGCGCGCGCGGCTCTGCCACGCAGATGAAGCAGCTCGCGGGAATGCGCGGCCTCATGACCAAGCCCTCGGGCGAGATCATCGAGACGCCGATCATCTCGAACTTCAAGGAAGGCCTGTCGGTGCTGGAGTACTTCAACTCCACCCACGGCGCCCGCAAGGGTCTGGCCGACACCGCGCTCAAGACCGCCAACTCCGGCTATCTGACGCGCCGTCTGGTCGACGTCGCGCAGGACTGCATCATCTCGGAGGAGGATTGCGGCACCAAGCGCGGCCTCACGATGCGGGCGGTGGTCGACGGCGGCAACGTCATCGATCCTCTGGCCGAGCGCATCCTCGGCCGCAGCGCGCTCGACGACGTGATCGATCCGCTGAGCGGCGAGGTGATCTGCAAGGCGGGCCAGCTGATCGACGAGGTCGCGGTCGAGCGTATCGACAAGGCCGGCATCGAGGAGGTTCGCATCCGTTCGGTGCTGACCTGCGAGACCCGGCTGGGCGTCTGCGGCACCTGCTACGGTCGCGATCTGGCGCGCGGCACGCCCGTCAATATCGGTGAGGCGGTGGGCGTCATCGCCGCCCAGTCGATCGGCGAGCCGGGCACCCAGCTCACCATGCGTACCTTCCACATCGGTGGCGCCGCCCAGCGCGGCGCGGAGCAGTCGAGTGTGGAGGCGAGCCACGACGGCCGCCTGCAGGTCCGCAACCGCAACGTCGTCGTCAACAGCTCGGGCGTTCCGGTCGTGATGGGCCGCAACACCGAACTGGTGCTGATCGATGCCAACGCGCGCGAGCGCGCCAAGCACCGCGTGCCGTACGGCGCGCGCCTCCTGGTCGACAACGACGCCACCGTCGTGAAGGGCCAGAAGCTCGCCGAGTGGGATCCCTACACGCTGCCGATCATCACCGAGAAGGCGGGTGTCGCGCGCTACGTCGACCTGGTTGAGGGCGTGTCGATGCGCGAGGTGATCGACGAGTCGACGGGCATCTCCAACCGCGTCGTCGTCGACTGGAAGGGCCAGTCGCGCGGCGGCGATCTGCGCCCGCGCGTCGCCATCCACGACGCCGCCGGCAACCCGATCATCCTGGCGAACGGCCAGGAGGCCCGCTACATGCTGCCGGTCGACGCCGTGCTGTCGGTCGAGAACGGCCAGCAGGTGCATGCCGGCGACATGGTCGGCCGCATCCCGCGTGAGGGCGGCAAGAACCGCGACATCACCGGCGGTCTGCCGCGAGTGGCCGAACTCTTTGAGGCGCGCAAGCCCAAGGACTTCGCGATCATCGCCGACGCCGCCGGCCGCATCGAGTTCGGCAAGGACTACAAGAACAAGCGCCGACTCTCGATCGTTCCGGAGGGCGACGCCGAGCCGATCGAGTACCTGATCCCGAAGGGCAAGCGCATCGCGGTCCAGGAAGGCGACTTCGTGGAGCGCGGCGATCTCCTGATCGACGGCAACCCGGTGCCGCACGACATCCTGCGCGTGCTCGGCATCGAGAAGCTGGCGGAGTATCTCGTGAACGAGATCCAGGAGGTCTATCGACTCCAGGGCGTGAAGATCAACGACAAGCACATCGAGACGATCGCGCGCCAGATGCTGCAGAAGGTCGAAGTCACCGATCCGGGCGACTCCACGTTCCTGGTCGGCGAGCAGGTCGACAAGCAGGAGTTCGAGGCCGAGAACGCCAAGATCGGCGCCGAGAAGCTGCGCCTCGCCAAGGCCGATCCCGTGCTGCTGGGAATCACCAAGGCGAGCCTGCAGACCAAGTCGTTCATCTCGGCGGCCTCCTTCCAGGAGACCACCCGCGTGCTGACCGAGGCGGCCGTGTCCGGCCGCGTCGACAACCTGCAGGGTCTCAAGGAGAACGTGATCGTGGGTCGCCTGATCCCGGCCGGCACCGGCGGCGTGGTCAATCGCCTCAAGGCGATCGCCGCCCAGCGCGATCGCGCCATCCTGGAAGCAGGTGCGGACGGCGAGGATCAGCCGGTCCCGACGCTCGACGAGGAGCGGGCCGCCGACTGAGGCGGAACGCCCTGAAAACGAACCGGACCGCCGTCTCACGACGGCGGTCTTTTCGTTTGTGGGTGGTGCCCGCGTGACATACCAAATGTGGTGCTGGGAATCTTGCGCGGCTGGTCCGCTGCGACGCAACTTCGCTGCGTCTAGAGCGCGTTGCGCGCAGCGTTTGCGCTCACGGAGGCAATGCTTGACGCCCTCCGGAGGCCCCCCTATAACCCCCGCTCTCCGTCGGGGGGCTGGTCGTAGGTGACGAACCTAAACGCAGCCTGACGCCGGGGACCGTTACAAGCTAGGCCACTTGGCCACGAAGCCGACGAACATGCGCTGGGCCGCGCGATTTGCGCCGTGCCCGCGTTTTTTGCGCTTTGTGCCAGCCGCCTCGCGGGGGCGGCGCACGGACGGGCGAGAGGGAAGAAGAGAGTCGATGCCGACCATCAACCAGCTGATCCGCAAGTCGCGCGAGACGCTCGCGTCGCGCAACAAGGTGCCTGCGCTGCAGGCCTGCCCGCAGAAGCGCGGCGTCTGCACCCGCGTCTACACCACGACGCCGAAGAAGCCGAACTCGGCGCTGCGCAAGGTCGCCAAGGTGCGCCTGACCAACGGCTACGAGGTCGTGAGCTACATCCCGGGCGAGGGCCACAATCTGCAGGAGCACTCGGTGGTGATGATCCGCGGCGGCCGCGTGAAGGACCTTCCCGGTGTCCGCTACCACATCATCCGCGGCACGCTCGATACCCAGGGCGTCAAGGACCGCAAGCAGCGCCGGTCGAAGTACGGCGCCAAGCGTCCGAAGTAAGGCGGGGAGGAAAGCATGTCGCGCCGTCGCGCCGCCGATAAACGCGAAGTCCTGCCGGATGCCAAGTTCGGCGACATCGTTCTCAGCAAGTTCATGAACACGCTCATGTCGCGCGGCAAGAAGTCGGTCGCCGAGCGCGTCGTGTACGGTGCCCTGGACGAGATCCAGGGCAAGACCAAGGCCGATCCGCTGCCGACGTTCCATGAAGCGCTGGAGAACGTGAAGCCGGCCGTCGAGGTACGCTCGCGTCGTGTCGGCGGTGCCACCTATCAGGTTCCGGTCGAAGTCCGCCCCGAGCGCCGTCAGGCGCTGGCGATCCGCTGGATCATCCAGGCCGCGCGCGATCGCTCGGGCCGCAGCATGACCGAGAAGCTCTCGGCCGAGTTGCTCGATGCCATGAACCGCCGCGGCAATGCGGTGAAGAAGCGCGAAGACACCCACAAGATGGCCGACGCCAACAAGGCGTTCGCCCATTACCGCTGGTAAACGGCGCCCCAACCCCCTCCCGGCAGAAGAAACGCCCCCATGCCCCGCACTACTCCGATCGCGCACTACCGAAACATCGGTATCATGGCGCACATCGACGCCGGCAAGACGACGACGACCGAGCGAATCCTCTATTACACCGGCAAGTCGCACAAGATCGGTGAAGTCCACGATGGCGCCGCCACGATGGACTGGATGGAGCAGGAGCAGGAGCGCGGCATCACGATCACGTCGGCCGCCACGACGTGCTTCTGGAAGACCGAGACCGGTCCGTTCGCCGGCCCCAGCTATCGCGTGAACATCATCGACACGCCCGGCCACGTCGACTTCACCATCGAGGTCGAGCGTTCGCTGCGCGTGCTGGACGGCGCGGTTTGCGTGTTCGACAGCGTCGCGGGCGTCGAGCCGCAGTCGGAGACGGTGTGGCGCCAAGCCGACAAGTACGGCGTGCCGCGCATTTGCTTCATTAACAAGATGGACCGCACCGGCGCCAACTACTGGCGCACCATCGACATGATCGTCGACCGCCTCGGCAGCAAGCCGCTGGTGACCCAGATCCCGATCGGCGCCGAAGCCGAGTACAAGGGCCTGATCGACCTGGTCTCCAACAAGGCGATCATCTGGCTGGAAGAGACGCTCGGCGCCAAGTTCGAGGTCGTCGAGATTCCCGCCGATCTCAAGGAGAAGGCCGCCGAGTACCGCCACAAGCTGATCGAGATGGCCGTCGAGCAGGACGATGTCGCGCTCGAGAAGTACCTGGGCGGCGAGGAGCCGGACTACGACACGCTGATCAAGTGCATCCGCAAGGGCACGATCTCCTACGCGTTCGTTCCGGTGCTGTGCGGCTCGGCGTTCAAGAACAAGGGCGTGCAGCCCATGCTCGACGCCGTGATCAACTACCTGCCGGGCCCCGCCGACGTGGCCGACGTCAAGGGCGTCAAGATGGGCAGCGACCAGGAGATCACGCTGCCGTCGGCCGACGACGCACCGTTCTCCGCGCTCGCCTTCAAGATCATGACCGACCCGTTCGTGGGATCGCTCACCTTCGCGCGCGTCTACTCGGGCGTGCTGGAGTCGGGCTCGGGTGTGCTGAACTCGACGAAGGACCGCAAGGAACGTATCGGCCGCATGCTGCTGATGCATGCCAACAACCGCGAAGACATCAAGGAAGCGCGCGCGGGCGACATCGTCGCGCTGGCCGGTCTCAAGACCGTGACCACGGGGGACACGCTCTGCATGCCCGACAACGCTGTGGTCCTCGAAAAGATGGACTTCCCCGAGCCGGTTATCGAACTCGCGATCGAGCCCAAGTCCAAGGCCGACCAGGAGAAGATGGGCCAGGCGCTGGGCCGTCTCGTCCAGGAAGACCCGACATTCCGCGTCACCACCGATCAGGAGACCGGGCAGACCGTCATCAAGGGGATGGGCGAGCTCCACCTCGAGATCAAGGTCGACATCCTGCGCCGCACCTACAAGGTCGAGGCCAATGTCGGCGCCCCGCAGGTCGCCTACCGCGAGACGCTCGGCCGTCGCGCCGAGATCGACTACACCCATAAGAAGCAGAGCGGCGGTTCGGGCCAGTACGCCCGCATCAAGCTCGTCTTCGAGCCGGGTGAGCCGGGCTCCGGCTACAGCTTCGAGAGCAAGATCGTGGGCGGCGCGGTCCCGAAGGAGTTCATCCCGGGCGTCGACAAGGGTCTCGAGTCCTCGCGCGAGAGCGGCGTTCTCGCCGGCTTCCCGGTCATCGACTACAAGGTCTCGCTGATCGACGGCGCGTACCACGACGTCGACTCGAGCGTGCTCGCGTTCGAAATCGCGGCGCGCGCGGCGTTCCGCGAGGGCCTGGCCAAGGCGCAGTGCAAGCTGCTCGAGCCGATCATGAAGGTCGAGGTCGTGACGCCCGAGGACTACATGGGCGACTGCATCGGCGATCTGAACAGCCGGCGCGGGCAGATCCAGGGCATGGAGGCGCGCGGTAACGCGCAGGTCATCAACGCCATGGTGCCGCTGGCCAACATGTTCGGCTACGTGAACACGCTGCGGTCGATGACCCAGGGTCGCGCGGCCTACACCATGACTTTCGACCACTATGCGGCCGTGCCGCAGGCGGTGGCCGACGAGGTCGTCGCCAAGCTGGCGGGCTGAGAAACAACGAACCGATCAACGGGGACTTGAAATGACGAAGGCGAAATTCGAGCGGAACAAGCCGCACTGCAACATCGGGACGATCGGGCACGTGGATCACGGCAAGACGTCGCTGACGGCGGCGATCACGAAGATCCTGGCGAAGACGGGCGGTGCGA
>Ga0194119_10001918_pt1 | contig 36761 bp, 44 predicted proteins | sample TA2MahC100mmetaG_FD_148620 | JGI IMG/M metagenome (GOLD analysis project Ga0194119, IMG submission 148620) | Freshwater microbial communities from Lake Tanganyika, Tanzania - TA2015018 Mahale Deep Cast 100m | ecosystem: Environmental > Aquatic > Freshwater > Lake | place: Tanzania: Lake... | reverse complement strand
CGGTCTCCTGGTGTGTCCCGTTACACCACCCAGAAGAACCGCCGCAACACCACTGAACGGATCGAACTGAAGAAGTTCTGCCCGCACTGCAACAAGTCGACGGTCCACAAAGAGATCAAGTGATCTCCGCGTTGTAACCCCAGTCTTCTGCACCCCTTCTTCACCGTTCAGCCATGGCTAGTTCCTTCTTCAAGAAGCGTCTGTCGCCGATCAAACCCGGCGATCCGATCGACTACAAGGATGTCGATCTGCTCAAAAAGTTCATCACCGAGCGCGGCAAAATCCTGCCCCGTCGTCTGACGGGCCTCACCGCCAAGCAGCAGCGCGACCTCACCAACGCCGTGAAGCGCGCCCGCATCGTGGCCCTGCTGCCCTTCGTGAATCCCGAGGGCTGATCTCCTGGCCTCTGCAACGCTCCATCCCGGCGATCTGGTCGGTGTCCAGGAGTCGCGTGGAGCCCAGCTCGCCGTTGTCGAAGCCATACAAGGCAGCAAAGCGCGCCTGAAAGTTGGCTTCGACGCCAAACCTGTTGTGTTGCCCCAGCGCCAGCTGGAGCTGATTTGCCCCCTGCCGTCCGGTGCTGATGCACCGAATCGGTTGGGGGCTTTGCCTTGGGCACTCAAGCCCGAGAGCCTCCAAGAAGCCGGTCTCAGTCATCGCGCTTGGGGCGCGGCCTGGCTCTTGCTGCTTGAGTCTGGTGAGACTGCCGGGATCAGAGATTTTGCGGATCTCGTCTGCGGTGGCACGGAGCCCGCACAACTCGCGGCCTGTTGGCTGGAGCTGGTGGGGGCCCAGCTTTGGTTCCGCTTCAGGCAGGGCGTGATCCAGCCGCGCACGTCGGCTGAGCTGAAGCCTCTGCGCCGTGAGCGGCGCCTCAAGCAGCTGCATGAGCAGCGCGAGCAGTGTTGGCAGCAACTGCTCCGGGCTCGCCAACCGATTGAGGCTGCAGCGCTTCCTGAGGATCAGCAGCTGCGGTTGGAGCAGCTCAATCAGCTGGCTGCAGGCCGCCTCGAACTGGATCAGCTGCAGCCTGAGCTTCGCCAGAGCCTGTCGGCGCTGCACCTCGGCCACGACCGCGGTGATCTGCGCCACCTGCTGGTGGATCTGGGGCAATGGGATCCCCACCAGCTGGCTTCCATGGGGGGTACCACCTGGAGCAGCGGCTTCAGCGCCGAGCACCAGCGCGAAGCAGAGCGCTTGCTGGACCTCAGCAACCAGGAGCTGCCTGGCGACCGCGAGCGGCTCGATCTCACGGCCCAGCGCTGCGTGACGATCGACGACGACGACACCCGCGATATCGACGACGGCCTGGCGCTGGAGCGCCGCCCCGACGGCAGCCTGCGCCTTTGGATCCACGTGGCCGATCCGGGCCGGCTGGTGGAGCCCGATTCCCTGTTGGACCTGGAAGCGCGCCGCCGCGGCAGCAGCCTGTATCTGGCCAGCGGCAACCTTCCGATGTTCCCGTTGGAGCTCACTACGGGACCCTTCAGCCTGCGGGCCGGAGTGCGCAGCGCCGCCTGGAGCACCTGGGTGGACCTCGATGGCGAGGGCGAGATCGCGGCTTACGGCATCGAGCGCAGCTGGGTGAAGCCCACCTACCGGCTCAGCTACAGCGACGCTGACGATCTGATCGATCTGGCCCCGCCTGAGGAAGGCGATCTGGCAGAACTCGACCAGCTGTTGGATCGCCGCCGCCAGTGGCGCGTGCGCCAGGGCGCCTTGCAGATGGATCTACCCGAAGGGCGGATCCGAAGCCGCGACGGCGAACCAGTGATTGAGGTGAGTGAGCCCGGCCCCTCACGCTCGCTGGTGGCTGAAGCGATGATCCTGGCTGGAGCCGTAGCGGCCCGCTTTGGCGTGGAGCACGGTCTCGCTCTCCCGTTCCGGAGCCAACTGCCAGCGGAGCTGCCGCCCCAGACTGAACTCGATGCCCTGCCCGATGGAGCGGTGCGGTTTGCCGCGATCAAACGCTGCCTCAGCCGCGGCTTGATGGGCACCCAGCCCGCTTCCCACTTCAGCCTGGGCCTGCCGGCCTATGTGCAGGCCACCTCGCCGATCCGGCGCTACGGCGATCTGGTGGTGCAACGCCAGATTCACGCCCAGCTGAGCGGCGCCCCCACCCTCAGCGAAGACCACCTACAGGAGCTGCTCAACCATTTCGATGCAGCGGTGCGCGAGGGCATCGGCATCTCCCGCGAAGACCAGCGCCACTGGCAGCAGGTGTGGTTCGAGGCCCATAAGAGTGGCCAGTGGCAGGCCGAATTCCTGCGCTGGCTGCGGCCCCAGGACCGGCTCGGCCTGCTGCGGGTGGACGAGTTGGCCATGGACCTGGCGGCCGAATGCCCCCAGAACGCCCAGCCCGGTGAAGCCCTGCTGCTGCGGGTGCAACAGGTGGATGCGCTGCGCGATCAGCTGCGGCTGGTGGCCTCAGCTAGCTAAGCGCGATACCCGCAACCACGGCCCCCAGGGATTGGCGCAACCGATCAGCTCCACCTGTTTGGGTTGATCCAGCTGCGCCAGCCAACGATTCAGGCTGGGCTCAAGGGTGATCACGGGCCACACCTCACCGGTGGCCATTAAGAGCTGGAAACCTCCGCTGCCGTATGGCGTGAGCCTGCCGCTGAACTGCCGCTCGTGCGGTTCTTGAGGACTGGAGCTGACGTCTTGACTGGTGGCCGTGGGCTGGTGAATGGTGGCTGGCGCGTTGAGGGCCGCCAGCTGACGCTCCTGCCACTGAGGGTGATGCCAGGGCAAGTCCCACAGAGGAACCACGGCGGAGGGGGCACGATCGTCGCGGATCAGGCACTCCTGCAGTGCACGCACCGGGAGGTCGGCTGGGGGCACACCGGAGCGCACGGCGAGGGCGGCGGCGGCACCGGCGGCCTGGCCCACATTGAGGATCAGGGGTTGCAGCCGGGTGGCGCCGTTAGCCATGTGGCTGGTGCTAAAAGCCTTATCGGCTGCCAACAGGTTGTCGATCTCAGCGCTCACCAGGGCGCCGTAGGGAATGCAGAAGGGGGTGCCGCTCCAACGCCCGCCCCAGCGGATACTTTTCGGCGCCAAGGGCCAGTCGGGGCCTGGATAGTGGTGGTCGTTGGCGTAGTTGCCCACCGCGATTGATTGGAGCGCGCCGGCGTCATCAACCGGCAGGGGGCCCGCTGATTCCCCTGCGCCCACGGGCAACAGCTCCTGTTCGATCACGGTGTGGCGGCCCAGCATCCGCCGGCCTTCGCGCCAATAGGGCATGGCCGCGAGCCAGGGCGCCGGGCTGCCGGCCGCAGCCGGAAAGGCATCACCCAACTGCAACCAGCCGCCGCTGGCTTCTTGCAGTGTCTCGGCAAACCGGAGGCTGTGGGCCTGCATGTCGGCTGCCAGGGCCTCCTGCTCCTGGTCATTGGCGCTGAAGGCACGCTCCAGGCTGTGATCCCAGTCGTTGCCGTGAAGCGGCCAATTCAGCATCACCAGGCCACCGGGCAGGCGCCCGTAGGTGATCGTGCGTTCCAGCCCAAAGGCCTCGCAGGCCCGCTCAAATGGTGTCACCAACGGCGTTGGGGCTGTGGGATCGATGCCCCGGCTGGGCTCCGGAAGCAAACGATCGCTCTGCAGTTGCCCCATCACCACCCAGGTGGGTGACTGCACCGGTTGCTGTTGGAAAAACGCCTCGCCCTCCAGGCGTGCCTGGGGCGGAGCGCTCGGTTCCCCCCACAGCTCCTGAGATTCCCAGCCCAGCCGAGTCGTCGCCCCCGCCAGCGGCAGCAACTCACCACGATCGCTGCCATCAATCACCACACTGCAACGCACCTGATGCACGCTGCCCTCGGCCTCCACGCGCACTGCGCTGATCCGACTGCCCTCGCGTTTCACCTCCAGCAAGCGGCAGCTCGGCCACCACTGCAGCCTTGGCAACTCCTTCACCCAGCCCTGCAGGATCGCCTCAGCCGTGGCCGGCCGATAGCCGAAACAGCTCACCCAGTTGTGATCGAGCCCCGTTGGTTCCGCCTGCTCGAGGGCCCGCAGGAAGGCGCCCCAGAGGCCCGTTTGCCAGGGGGTGAGCTCGTTGCCATCGGGGCAGCACACCCCGGCGGCGCTCACCATGCCGCCAAGCCAGGCACCCGGTGTGAGCAGCAGCGTGGAAGCCCCAGCGCGGGCAGCCTGGATCGCAGCGGCCACACCGCCTGTGCCGCCTCCCCACACCAACACCTCCACCGCATCGATGGCTGGGGTCATGGATCGCAGCGCGCAGCAGTGGAGCCGAGCCTGCCAGCCCAGCGGCGCTGACGCCATCGGCCCAGCTCCGTAGGATCCCGCCGATGACTTACACCCTCACCACCCCGCTCTACTACGTCAACGACAAGCCGCATCTGGGCAGCGCCTACACCACGCTGGCCTGCGATGCCTTGGCGCGGTTTCAGCGGCTCAAGGGTGAGCCGGTGCTGTTCATCACCGGCTGCGATGAGCACGGTCAGAAGATTCAACGCACCGCTGAAGCAGCTGGCCTCAGCCCCCAGGCCCACTGCGATGGCGTCAGCGCCCAATACCGCGAGCTCTGGGAGCGCTGGCAGATCAGCAACAACCGCCTGATCCGCACCACCGACCCGCGCCATTGCCAGATCGTGGAGCAGTTTTTCGCGCGGGTGGAGGCCAGCGGCGACATCGTGGAAGGGCGCCAGCAAGGCTGGTATTGCGTGGCCTGCGAGGAGTTCAAAGACGATCCCCACGAAGCACAAGACCCCGAATGCAGCACGCACCGGCGGCCCCTGGAGTGGCGCGATGAGCTCAATCTCTTTTTCCGGCTCTCGCGCTACCAGGAGCAGATCGAGGCCCTGATCGCCCAGCCGGGCTTTATCCAGCCCGCCAGCCGCCGCAACGAGGTGGAGAACTTCGTGAAGCAGGGGCTGCGCGATTTCTCGATCTCCCGCGTGAACCTGCCCTGGGGCATCCCCGTGCCCGGCCATGAGGGCCACACCTTTTACGTGTGGTTCGATGCGCTGCTCGGCTACATCACAGCTCTGCTCGAGGCCAGCGACGCCCCAGACCTCGACACCGCCCTCAGCCGGGGCTGGCCGGCTTCGGTGCATGTGATCGGCAAGGACATCCTGCGCTTTCACGCCGTGTACTGGCCGGCGATGTTGCTCTCAGCCGGGCTGCCGCTGCCGGCCAAGGTGTTTGGCCATGGCTTCCTCACCCGCGAGGGCCAGAAGATGGGCAAATCCTTGGGCAACGTGCTCGATCCAGGCGAGCTGCTGGAGCGTTGCGGCCGCGATGCGGTGCGTTGGTATTTGCTGCGCGATATCCCCTTCGGCGACGACGGCGACTTCCAGCAGCAACGCTTCACCGATCTGGTGAATAACGATCTGGCCAACACGATCGGCAACCTGCTTAACCGCACCAGCTCGATGGCGCGTCGCTGGTTTGACGAGTGTGTGCCGCCCGCCACCGCTGCACGCGAGCTGGCCCATCCGCTCGCCCAGGCGGCGCAGACCGCCCGCAGCACCGTGCTTTCGGCGCTGGACCAACTCGATTTTCGCTCCGCTGCCGAGGCCACGCTGCAGCTGGCGATCGCAGCCAATGGCTTTCTCAATGAACAGGCTCCCTGGAGCCGTATGAAGCAGGAGGGCACCCGCGAGCAGGTGGCCGAAGACCTCTATGCGGTGCTGGAGGCGGCTCGGATCACGGCCCTGCTGATGGCGCCGCTCCTGCCCGACCTCTCCGGGCGGATGTTGGTGCAACTGGGGCAGACCGTTCCCAACTCCGGCGCCGAAGCCGTTGCTGATGGCGCATGGCTTTCACAGCTGGCGTGGGGGGGGCTCTGCTGCGGCGCCAGCTTGCCCGAACCATCACCGGTGATGGCTCGCCTTGAGCTCGACGATCCCCTGTGAGCTCACCAACCGTGAACCGTTATGCCGCGGTGGGTTTGGCCTTTCTTCTTGGGGGCTGCGTGAGCAGCCAACCCAAGCAGCCGCCACCGGCGGAGCCATTTGTGTTCAAGTCGCTCGATCTTGAACAGCAGGACAGCGACGGCAGGCCTGCCTGGCAATTGCGTAGCCCGGAAGCGCGCTACGACCTGATTCGCAAGCTGGCCCAGGCCCGTGAGCCCCGCGGCCAGATCTTCAAGCGCGGTCAACCCACGATTTTTATCCAGGCGCAAACGGCCACGGTGGTGGGCGATGGCCAGGCAATTCAGCTGGAAGGCAAGGTGCTGATCACCCTGCTTGGCAAAAAACCTGTGCGGATCAGCGGCGACCAGGCCCGCTGGATCCCATCCCAGGCGTTGATGTTGATCGACCGTCGTCCGGTGGCGTTGGATCGTCAGTCGCGGCTGCGGGCGCAGCTGGCCACCTACTACCTCGATCGCGATCTGGTGGAACTGCGTGGTCACCCGGTGCTCGAGCAGTGGTCGAGCCGACAGGCCGCCAAGCGTCAAGGTGCAGCGCCGCCGCTGCGGGTGCAAACGGCTTTGGTGGATTGGCGGCCAGAGCAGGGAGACCTCACAGCGCCGCAGCCAGTGCGTGGAGTGCGCCGCGAAGGAAACTCCCACCTGCAACTCCGCTCGAAAGCCCTAAAGGGCAACCTGCGACAGGGCTACGTGGATCTGCTCGCCCCCGTGCGGGTGCGCGACCCGAAGCGCCAGGGCTGGCTGAACGCCCAGCAGACCCGCTGGGCCATCAACGATCAACTGCTCACCAGCACCCTGCCGTTCCAGGGTGCCTTCGGGAAGCTCCAGGGCCAGGGCGATGGCTTCCAGATCAATCTCGCCAGCAGCACGGTGTTCATTCCTCAGGGCTGCGACCTGCGCCAGCCCGGCGAACAGCTCACGGCGCAACGTTGTGAATGGAACTGGCCCACCGGCCGCTTCCAGGCACAGGGCGGGGTGGAATTGCGCCGCAAGAGCTATCAGCAGATCACCCGCGCCAGCCTGGTCAACGGCAGCATCGGCAAGGACCGCACCGCTGTGTTCAGCTCACCTGGCTCCAGGGTGAATTCGCAGTTCACGCTCCCGCCGCAGCAGAAGACCCGTCAGATCTCGCACCAATCGAAGCCTGCAGTGCAGTTCTGAGCTTGCGGCTCCAGCCCTCCAGCCAGGCTTCATCGCTTCGGCTGAAACAGCGCGGCGACCAGCCCGCCAGCAGGATGAGCCCCTCGCGCCCAAGGGGTTGCACGATCACCGATGGAATGCCCGCGGGCAACCCCTGGAATTCATCCCGCCCGGGATAGAGCTTCAGGTTCACTAGCCCGATCGCTTTGTCGGTGCTCATCGCCCGCTCGCTGATGGGGCCAGGGCTGAAGCAGCCCTCGGCCAACACCCCACGCCGCAACAGCGTTTGCCCGCGCCAATGCACCAACACGCTGGCGGCGGGAGTTGCGGTGAGCAGCATCTGCGTGCCCCAAGCGAGCTCCTGGCGCAGGCTTTCGTTCAGGCCATCCAGCAACCACAGCCCCTGTTCCCCCTCCAAGGCCACGCGTTCGGGCGCGATCGGTGTGGCCCGGGTCCAGAGGATCGCCACCAACATCAAGCCCACCGCCAGGAAGCTGGCCAGCACACCGGCCCGCTCCAGCGCCGGTGTGAGCTCGGCGGCGGTGAGTTGATTCACCACGCAGAGCGCCAGGCCGAGCACACCGGCACTCAGACACAGCCGGGCAGCCAGCCCCATCGATCTGCGCTGTCAGGGATCTCCCAGCACCTTGTCACAACCGCTGGCGAGCCCGTGCGGGGCCCGTTGGAATGCCAGGGCATCAACCCAAGCGCCATGGCTTCCACCAGCCCAGCGATCCACTCCGCAGCGCAGGCCTTTGCCGCCATTGCTCTAGCTGCCGTGGCCTGCGATGGGGAGCTGGCGGCCGTTGAAGCGCGCAGCTTGCGCCAACACCTGGAGTTTCGCCAGCCGTTCTGCACCTACAGCGATGCCGCCATGGCCGCACTGCTCGATCAGCTGCTGACCATCCTGCGTAGCCAGGGCTGGGAAGCGCTGGTGGCCCAGGCGGCACCGCACCTCACGCCTGTGCAGAGCGAAACGGCTCTGGCTGTGGCCGCCAGCCTGATCCAGGCAGATCACGTGGAGCAGCGCTCGGAAGCCAGTTTTCTGAGCCAGTTGAGCGACGCTCTGGCCATTGCCCCGGATCGGGCCACCACCATTCGTGACGTGGTTGCCCTGTTGAACCGCGACAGCCTGGCGAGCTAACGGCAGACTGGGCCCGTCTACTGCACAGCACCCGTGAGGCCCGTGGTTCGAGGTTGGCTCTGTTCAGCGTTGCTGAGTGCGCTGCTTGTTCTCAGCGCTTTGGCCGTTCCAGGCAGTGCCTGGGCCACCGGAGCTGCCGAATTGCCGACACAACTACCCGCCAGCCATGTGCTCGATGACGCCGACCTGCTCAGCCGCTCCGCCAGCTCTGAGCTCGATCGCCGCCTGCAGGAATTCGGCGCTGATCACATCGATGCTCGCCTGATCACCCTGCGCCGCCTGGATTACGGGCTGAGCCTCGATGCCCTCGGTGATCAGCTGCTGCAGCGCTGGGCTCCCCAGGAGCAGGACCGCGGCCAACTGCTGCTGTTGATCGAATCCCAGAACAACAGCGCCGCGGTGCTGGCCTCCGCCGATCTGCGTGATCAGCTTCCCGATGCCCTGCTCTCGAGCACGGCGATCAGCACCATGGGACTGCCTCTGCGGGAAGGGGCCCGCTACCGGCAGGCCAGCCTGGATGCCCTCGATCGCCTGGCCGTGGTGCTCGATGGCGGTGAGGATCCCGGTCCGCCGCAGCTGGTCGAGCGCGTACCGGTGGACACCAACATTCCCACCCGTGAGGAGACCCAGTCGAGCAATGCCTTCACCTGGGTTGTGGTGTTGCTCGTGCTTGGCACACTGGTGCCAATGATCACCTGGTGGGTCTTCTCCCGCTGAACCACCCATGGGGTTGACCGACTGGATGGGTGCCTTCGATCGCGCCAGTAACAGCGACCTGAGCCTCAATCTGGAGCGGGCCTACGAATCGGCTCTGATGATCCAGAGCCTGGAGCTGGAGTATTACAACGACCGCCCCGTGCGGCCCGAGCTGCAGCTGAGCATCCCGAGGCAGGCACAGGCCCAGATGCTGCGCCGCTTCCGAGCAGCGCTGCAGGTGTGTCAGGAGTTGCTGCCGGAAGTGCAGGGCCGCCGCGCCGAACTCGACAGTCAGGAGCTGCGTCAGCTCCAGCTGATCGAATCGGTGTTGTCGCGCTACGGGCGCCGCAGTTCCACCCCGAGCCTGTCGCGAGCTCCGGAGATGGTGCCACGCAGCCTCCTTGGTGTGTTCGATGGCGTGCGCCGTCAGTTGGATCCAGAGGCTGAAACAGCGCTTCTGGAGGGTTTTCGGCGCCGTCGCGGCTCCACGCTGGTGTCGCTGCGGATCTTCCTGTTGATGATCCTGGTGCCGCTGATTGTGCAGCAAACCTCCCGCACGTTGGTGATCTCACCGCTGCTGGATCGTTTCGCACCCGATATCCCCTTCCTCAGTTACACCAAGCCTCACCTTCAGGAGAAGGCGGTGAACAAGCTGCGCATCTACCAGCAGGAGCTGGAGTTTGAAGCGTTGCTGGAGGGCAAAGCGCCGCCGAGCCCGCAGGAGATTCGTGCGGCTCTGGTGACGAAGGCCAGTGAGCTCAAGGAAGACGCGGACGGCGAGAGCCTCGAGGCCACGAAGAATGTTTTGGCCGATTTGGCCGCCCTGGTGGGCTTCACCTTGGTGTGCCTGCTGGGCCGCCGCGATCTGCAGGTGTTGCGCGGTTTCTTGGATGAAGCGGTGTATGGCTTAAGCGATAGCGCCAAAGCCTTCGCGATCATCTTGTTCACCGACATCTTCGTGGGCTTCCACAGCCCGGAGGGATGGACGGTGCTACTGGATGGAATCGCTCAACACCTAGGCCTGCCGGCCGAGGAGAACTTCATCCTGCTGTTCATCGCCACCTTCCCGGTGGTGTTGGCCACGATCTTCAAGTATTGGATCTTCCGCTACCTCAACCGGGTGTCTCCCTCGGCGGTGGCAACCCTGCGGGGCATGGATGGCGGCTGACCCACTGCCGCAGCGGGGCCTGCTGCTGATCAGTGGGCCCAGCCGCGGCGGCAAAAGTGGCTGGGCCGAACACCTCGCCCATGGATGGAGCGGCCCTGTGCTCTACCTCGCCACAGGTCCCTCCGGAGAGAGTGATCCCAGTTGGCATGAGCGGGTGGAGCTGCATCGCAACCGCCGTCCAGGACACTGGCAGTGCCTGGAAGTTGGTGCCCAACTTGTGCAGCAGTTGCAGTATTTGGCCGCGAAGCCCCAGGCACATTCCGATTCCCCACCCTGCCTACTGATTGAGTCGCTGGGCACCTGGGTTGCCTGGCATCTTGACGAGGCGGAGCCTCTGTGGCGACAGCGTTGTGAGGCGTTGCTGGAGGCCTTGGCGGCTCAGCCGGGGCCGGTGCTGTTGGTGGTTGAGGAAACTGGCTGGGGTGTGGTGCCCCCCACAGGGATCGGCATCCTGTTTCGCGATCGCCTCGGTGCGCTCCAGCAGCGCCTGATGGACTGCAGCGTGCGTGCCTGGCTGGTGGTGGCAGGCCGGGCCCTTGATCTGTTCAATCTGGGCATCCCTGTGCCCAAGGCCTGACCATGCCCCGCCTTGTGCTGTTTCAGCCGGAGATCCCTCCCAATACAGGCAATGTGGCCCGCACCTGCGCGGCCACCTGCACTCCGTTGCATCTGATCGAACCGCTGGGCTTCGAGATCAGCGACCGCACCCTCAAGCGCGCCGGCCTCGACTACTGGCCCTGGGTGGAGCTACACCGCCACGCTTCCTGGCAGCACTTTCGTGAGCAGCAACAGCAGCAGGGCGGCCGTCTTCTGGCCCTGAGCCGCCATGGCAGCCAGCCCTACACCAACCTGCGCTACAGGGCCGACGACTGGTTGCTGTTCGGCTGTGAAACGGCCGGGCTGCCCGCTGAGGTGGTGGCCGAGGCCGACGCCTGCCTCGCAATTCCGATGGCCGGTTCGGTGGAGAACGGCGGTGGCGTTCGCAGCCTCAACCTCGCTACGGCGGCCGGTGTGGTGTTGTTTGAAGCGCTTCGCCAGATCGCCAGCCCCAGCCACATCGCCGGCTAGCACAGGCTTTTTTCATTTGGTCAATCAAAAGTGTGACCACGGCGACTTGCACGGTTGTGTTCAACCCGTTACTCTCGCGCCAGCTCTCGGATGTTGGCTTCTCCGCTGGGCTTTGACCTTCGGCCAAACTGCATGAAGCCTTATCAATTTCTGCTGACCACCTTTGCTAGTACGGCGGCCATCGGAGCCGCCGGCACGATGGTCGTTCCCTCTCTGGCTGATTCGAGACCGCAATATTCTCCCCTCACCAACGAGCAGCCCAGCAGCGCCGCTCTCCCAGCTGTGAGCCAGCTCATCGCTGCTCTTCCTTCAAGTTCCGACCGTCTCTGGGTCAAGGTTCGCAGCAGCATCAGCATCGAAGAGCTGGCCAGCAAGCTTTCGGAGGATGAATCCAGGCTGGCCAAGCTCAACGACGTGAACGAAGACCACGCCTTCAACAGCGGCGATTGGTTGGTGTTGCCGAGCCAGGCCAGCAAACAGGTGAAGCAGCTGGCAGCGATCGACACGAGCGAACTGCGTCGCACACCGCCGCTGGCTGCCCCGCCTGAACCCGTGGAATCCCCGCGCATTCGTCTCGGGGAAACCATCGCCCAGATTGCCCAGCGCTACAACCTCAGCATTGGCGAACTGCTCAATCTCAACCCAGGCCTGCAGGCGGCTCGCCTTGTGGCTGGCACTCAGATCCGCGTGGCTCAGTCGAACCCTGGCCGCAGCCGCATGATTCTGGGCCTCAAGCCCACGGCATCCGGTGGTCTGAGCTGGCCTGATCAGCCCGATTTCGGCTTCCCCACCACCCAACCCTCCGATGCGGCCTGGATCTGGCCCACCAAAGGTGTGTTCACATCCGGCTACGGCTGGCGTTGGGGTCGCATGCACAAAGGCATCGACGTGGCCAACAACATCGGCACCCCGATCGTGGCGGCCCGCAGTGGTCAGGTGATCAAGGCCGGCTGGGATGACGGCGGCTATGGCTACCTCGTGGAAATCCTCCACCCCGATGGCTCCCGCAGTCGCTACGCCCACAACAGTCGCGTCCTGGTGCGTCCCGGCGACCAGGTGAACCAAGGTGCCGTGATCTCGCAGATGGGCAGCACCGGCCGCAGCACCGGCCCTCACCTCCACTTCGAGATCCTTCCCGCTGGACGCGGCGCCATGAACCCGCTGCAGTTCCTGCCAGCGCGCGCCTGATCGCCCGACAGCACAGGGAAGTGGGGACCTCGATCCCTTACAATCCAAACACCGCGGCTCGGTAGCTCAGCTGGTTAGAGCGTGGGATTCATAACCCCAAGGTCGGGAGTTCAAGTCTCCCCCGAGCCATCGTCTTTTGCCCTGCTTCGGTGGGGCTTTTTGCTGTCTGGTCGGCGCGTCACGGCCGCGGTGATCCCAGTGCTTGCTGCAGCAGCGCCTGGGGTTCTTCGAGCTGGTCGTGGTTGAGCATCCAGCCGTCTTCCAGTTGCTCAAGCAGGACGTGCTTGGAGTCGAAACGTGCCATGGCCAACAGATTGCGTGCCCAGTGTTGGCCAACAGCCTGATCCAGTGGTGAAGGCAACAGTTGTTGTTTTCCACACGTCCATGCGTAGGTCTGACATCGCCGATCGGAGCAAACCTGAAACGCTTGATGCTTAACCAGCGACCAGAACGCGCCGTTTCACTGCACTGAATCCAAAGGGTTCCAGCAGCTTGTGCACAACCTGCCGGTGAGATCAGCTGCACTGCAGTGGTTTGTGTGAGTGGAACCCATCTCAAAGCCTCAGCCGACACTCAGCTTGGGCGGCCTGCCGGAAGACTGGCGCCTGGCCTGAAGAGTTTCTTGAGACTTGGTTGACGCCCCGAGCCCGCACTGAGATCGATGTGGAAAACCTGGGGAAAAAGCTTGGCGTGCGTTAAGCAGCGCGATAGAGAGCCAACTTCAGCAACAGGAAACCCATCAACGCTGAAGCACTGAGCAGGGAAAGCGTTTTGGCCACGCCATCTCGCGACGAGGTCAATCCTAAAGGAAATCAGCAGGAGTCGTGCGCTGTTCAGGCTTTGGCTGCCTGCTCGGCTTCCAAGGCACGTTTGGTCATGCCGTAATGCAGCAACGGGTCGCGGTATTGGCGCGGCATGCGCTCATGCAGCATCACGAGCCGATGCCAGCACATCGTGCGTTTGATCTGGGTGAGCGTCTTGCCCTCACGGATCAACATGCGCAGCGCCTTGCAGTAGGCGGGATAGCTGCCCTCGAGTTGTCCCAGGGTGAGTGCAGGTTCCTCCCCCCGGGCCGAGCCATTGCGTTCGGCCATCGTTGTTCCCAGGGGGGATCGCCCAAACCTACGCCGCCGTGGTGGTGCGGCGATGTTCTGCGCCCTGTCGCTGCGATGGGTTAGCGTTGTAATGATTCAAAGAGCAGTTCCAGCAGGTTTCTTTGCGAGGCGGCGGGTTCCAAGGATTTCACCACCCGGCCAGCAACTTTCTTCAGGGCTTTCCACGAATCAGGTTCATACCTTTTCCTGTTACATGACCATTTACGTTGGGAACCTCTCCTTCGATGCCGAAGTTGAGGATCTTCAGAGCCTGTTCGCCGAGTACGGCGCTGTTCGCAAGTGCAGCGTTCCCCTCGATCGAGACACCGGCCGCAAGCGCGGTTTCGCCTTTGTTGAGATGGCGTCCGAAAGCGATGAGCAGAAAGCCATCGACGATCTCCAGAACGTCGAATGGATGGGTCGCATGATTCGCGTCAACAAAGCCGAGCCCCGTCCCGCTCCCGGCGGTGGCGGTGGCGGTGGCCGCTGGTGACCCACTTTTTTAGCGTTCAACCGCCCCAATGGGGCGGTTTTTTTATGGTTTCAGCTCCCTTTTTCGTTGCTCAGCGCCTGCAGTGAAAGAGCTGGGGAGTGCTGGGGCCTGATGGGAGTGGGTCACAGCGCAAGTTCGTTGCCTTGGGCTGATGCTCACTAAGCAGGATCAGATCTGATGCCTTGCTTTGCCGGAAGCGCCGCTTCCGGCGGCCACTTTCCAGCTCGCGGCCCAAATACCACTCAAGGCTGGGACGTCCCGGGCCATCCACCACAACCAGCCATTGGCGCTGCTCGGTGGGCAATGCCTTCAGCTGTTTCGCCACCGGCAGCACAGCCCAGGTTTCATTGAGCTCCCACAACCACAAACGGCTGCTGAACAGGTTGAACAGGGCCAACCACAGCAGCCCCACCATGGCGATCGCCCCACGTCGCCGCCAGGGCTGTGAAGGGCTGAGCAACAGCCCGCCCCCCACCGCTAACGCCAAGCCCGCTGGCACCACGATCGCGGCTGGAACAGGCACCAGCATCACCAGGCCCAGCAGCGCCACACCACAGCTGAACCAGAACAGGGGAATCCAGCGCAGCAAGGGATGCATGGCGCGGCCAAGCTCTATGCGGCGCTGAATCAGCTCACACACCAGGGGTGCCACCGCCAAGGTGAACGCCGGCCAGAGCAGATGGCTATACCAGGGCAGCTGGGTGCGCAAAGGCAACACCAGAGCGGCCGTGAGCAGGGTGAGACCCAACACCCACAGGCCCCAGCGGCTGCGCCGCTGCTGCCAGGCCATCAGCATCGCCAGGGGCCAGAGCGCTAACCAGAGCCAGCCTCCCTCCAACACTTCGGTGATCGGAACAGCGATGCCACCGCTGTGACCTTCCACGGCGTCCACCACCCGGGCCAAACCCTGACCGCCCCACATGGTGAAGGCAGCGGCTGGTCCTCGCTCCACCGCATGCCAGAGATGCCAGCTCATCCCGGGCAGGACACCCAGAAGAATCCAGCCGCTGAGCGAGCGCCACAGGGCCAACGGCCAGCGCTGTTCAAACGCCAGCAGCAGGCAGGCTCCAAGCAGCAGCGGCAACGCCGCTGCTGCTTGAGCAACAGGATGGAGGAGCTGGCCAGACCGGCCAGCAGACCCCACGGCAAATGGCCAGCCTTGAGGGTTGGCGGGCCAGGCTCAGCAGTGTCCACCACTGCAGGGTCATGGCGCTGATCAGTGTGCCATCGAGCATCGCCAGCCGGCCATGCCGCATCAGAGGCAGGAGCGTGAGCGCCACAGGCGCTGTGGCCATAGGAGCCAGGCGATCCTCCGGTCTCAGCCGCGCTTGCACCAGGGCAACCAACGGCACCACCAGGCTGGAGAGCAGCGCTGGAACGCAACGCACCAACCACTCCGGTGGCGGCGGCCCACCCGTGATCGCTCCGGAATGCACCCCGTTCCAGAGCGCCAGCACGGCGGCGATCAAACCATGCACCAGCGGCGGCTTGTTGAGATAGGCCTGATCCCACAGGGTGGGCAGCAGGTTGTGCGGCCAAGAGCGCCGGCTGATTTCCAGGGAGACGCGTGCGACCAGGGATTCATCCCAGTCGCGCAGCGGTACATCGCCCAGGTGGGCCGTGAGCAGCGCTACGGCCGCCAGCCAGATCACCACAACCCAAGGCCAGCCCTGAAGCCTGGGCGCCATCGGATCAGCGGCCGCGATCAGAACCCCTCGGCCGCACAGCGGGCCGTGCTCTCCGCCAGGGAGGTCTGCAAGTCGGACCAGTTGTTGGCTGGGAACACAGCCTCAAAACCCTGGATGTTGGCGTTGAGGATGGAGAGGGCCTGCGCGCGCAACGAACAGGCCTGGGCTTTGTTGTTGGCTTGGATCGCCACGATCGCGTTGTTGAGCAAGCCCTGTAGCGCCTGCTGCTGTTGCACCAGATTAGGTTGGGCGAGCGCGGCGCTGCTGATGAGCAGCGGGGTGCAAGCCCCTAGCAACCCGGTGCGGATGGCCATCACCACATCCATTCCTCCGGGGATGGTATTCCGTTCTCCCGCCGCACCCGCGCGATGCGTTCCCGTTGTTTGGCGGCTTCCTGATCGCGGCTCAGCCAGGGGCGCACGCGGTTGCTGGCACGGCTGGCGTCGAGGGAAGAAGGCAAAAGGGTGATGGTCCACTCACGACCGCTCTGGGTGATGGTGCTGCTCATCAGTGATACCTCCGCCAAACCATCCTGCGTGATGGTCCGCGCCAGACTCAACCAGCCCAAGCGGTTCGATTGAATGGAAGCGATTTGGAATGGTGCGGTGATTGCCGCCAGCGATGACATCGTGACGGTGGAAGGCAACGCCTACTTCCCGCCCGAAGCGCTCAATCCCGCGCTGGTACGCCCCTCCACCCATCGCAGCAGCTGTGGCTGGAAGGGGGAAGCCCACTACTACGACGTGGTGGTGGATGGCGTCGTGAACAGCAACGCGGCCTGGTTCTATCCCGAGCCGAAATCCGCAGCGGCTGAGATCAAGGGCCGCGTGGCCTTCTGGCGCGGCGTCACGGTGCGCTGAGGAGTCTCAGTTGTCGGAGGGGAACGGCTCGATCAGCACCGGCACAGCCACAAAGGCGTCGTAGCTGTTGGCGGGTGATGCCTGTACAGCGATCGGCGTGGGCTGTGGCGGTGCGGCGCGGCGGCGTCCGCTGGGACTGCTGCCCCGACGCGCCGCTTGGCCGGTGGAGCGCTGAATCGGTTGCTCCTTGAGATCGCTGCGCACCTGGTTCAACAGCTTGTAGTGGTTGGTGCTGCTGTATTTGCGGAGCAGGGCCGGATCCCAGGCCATGAACAGGATGTGATCAGATCTGCGCAGCCTACGGCGGCCCCAGTCAGCCCAGAAAGCGTGATAACTTGTCGCAGCACAACTGGAAGTCGTTTCGCGTACGGGTTTAGCCGCTCGGCTTGTCCACTCGCTGTCGGCCAGTCGTCCTGATCTCACTCTTGCGTACCTATGTCCAGGCTCGTCGGTCTGCAGGCTCCTGATTTCACCGCCACCGCCGTGGTGGACCAGGAATTCAAGGAGGTGACCCTCTCCTCCTACCGCGGCAAGTACGTGGTGCTGTTCTTCTATCCCCTCGACTTCACCTTCGTCTGCCCGACGGAGATCACCGCCTTCTCCGATCGCTACAGCGACTTCTCCAGCCGCAACTGCGAAGTGCTGGGCGTGTCGGTGGACAGCCAGTTCTCCCACCTCGCCTGGGTGCAGACCGACCGCAAGAACGGCGGCCTCGGCGATATCGCCTACCCCCTGGTGGCCGACCTCAAGAAGGACATCGCCCGTGCCTACGAGGTGCTCGATGAGGACGCCGGTGTAGCCCTGCGCGGCTTGTTCATCATCGATCCCGATGGTGTGATCATGCAGAGCACGATCAACAACCTGCCCGTGGGCCGCAGCGTGGATGAAACCCTGCGCCTGCTCCAGGCCTTCCAGCACATCCGCAACAACCCCGACGAGGTGTGCCCCGCCAACTGGACCCCCGGCGAGAAGACCATGAACCCCGACCCCGTGAAGAGCAAGGAGTTCTTCGCGGCTGTGAACTGAGCACCCGCTCAGACCGCATTGGAGGGGCCTCGCTGAGGCCCCTTTTATGTGGGCGGCAGCCGTCAGCCCGCCAGCAGGCTGGCCAACAGGCGGCGACCGTCCACACCGCCGGTGGCGGGATCACAGGCCCGCTCTGGATGCGGCATCAAACCGAGCACATTCCCCTGGGCATTGCTGAGGCCCGCCACATCACCCACCGACCCGTTGGGGTTGCTGCAGTAACGCAGCACCACCTGGCCGCCATCCTCCAGACGCTGCAACAGCTCTGGATCGGCCTGATAACGCCCTTCGCCATGGGCGATCGGGAAGTTCACCACCTCACCGCTGGTGTAGCCCTGCAGCCAGCTGCAGGAGCCGGGTTGCACCCGCAGCTCGGTGGGTTCGCAGATGAAATGCAGCTTCTGGTTGCGGGTGAGGGCACCGGGCAGCAGCCCCATCTCGGTGAGCACCTGGAAGCCGTTGCAGATGCCGAGCACGCGACCACCGCGCTCCGCAAAGGCCGCCACCTCCTGCAGCACCGGCGCAAAGCGGGCGATGGCACCGCAGCGCAGATAGTCGCCATAGCTGAACCCGCCTGGGATGACCACCGCATCCAGGCCGCTGAGGTCGCGCTCCTCATGCCAGAGAAAGCGGGTTTGGATGCCCAGGCAGCCTTCGGCAGCCCATTGCACATCCCGGTCGCAATTGGAGCCGGGAAACACCACAACACCGAGGGTCATCGTCAGGCTCCTGCGGTGATGTCGTCCTTGAGCTCAAGGGTCCAGTTCTCGATCACCGGATTGGCGAGTAGGCGATCGCTGAGCAGTTCGAGCTGCTGCTGTGCGGCCTTGGCATCCGCTGCCTCCAGCTCCACTTCCACGGCCTTGCCGATGCGCAGCTTGCGCACACCATCCACCCCCAGGCGTGCTGCCGCTGCCCGCGTGGCCTCACCAGCGGGGTCGAGCACCGACGGCCTCAGGGACACCAACACGCGTGCGGAGAAGAGCGGCACCTGAGCTCCACGAGGATTGTTAAATCTTGGCAGGCCGGCTGCCAGATGCCTCCGGGCTGGTCACGGTGGGAAGAGTCGCTGTGCCTGAAGCTCGTGCCTTGCCGCCTCCAGCTCTGGATGGCCGCGCTGGTGGTCGCACCGCTGCTGCCCCATGGGGCTGCGCTGGCGCAACCACCCCTGCAGGTGCCGCTGGAATGCCAGCTGCAGCATGGGCAATGGCAACCCTGCAAGCTCACGGTGGTGCAGGTGGGCGAGCACTGGTGGCTGCAGATCGGCCGGCGCCGCCTGGAGTTCCGCAGCGATGGCCGCGGCAGCGTCATCCTCAAGGACGCCCCTGGTGCCAGCAAATCGGTGCAACCGGTGTGGACCGCGCAACGCGCCCTCTGCTGGGACGGGGTGTGCACCAAAGGCGACCTTCCCCTCGATTGAGAATCAGGCGCTCAGAGCCTGCTCCAGGGCGCCGGCATCCACGCTGAGGCCTAGGGCCACGAGCTCAAGGCCGTCCTGCGGCGGTCGCTCCACGACTGGCGCACTGTCAAACCAGGTTTCAAGGCGAGGACCCACCGCCTGGATCTGAAGCGGCTGGGGCTTGCCCGGCAACCAGGCACGGCCCTTCACCCGGATCAGGTTTTGCGTCGCAATCACCTGTCGCAGCTGCTGCTCCAGCTTGGAGCGCTCCACCCCACCACATGTGCGCACCACGGCTGATTGCATCGCCACATGGGTGTGGTCGTGGTGATAGTGGTCGTCATGATCGTGGTGGTGCTCGTGATCGTGCTCATGGGTGTCATGGCGATCGAGCCCCAGCAGCAGGGCCGCCGGCACATCGCCCCGTTGCATCGGCAGCACCGACACCCCATCGCGCACCAAGCCTGCGATCTGGCTGCGCAAGTCTTCAACCTGCTCCGGTGTGAGCTGATCAGCCCGGCTCACCAACACCAGATCGGCGGCCTCCAGCTGATCCTCAAACAGATCCTGCAGATCGCTGAGGTGATCGAGGCTTGGATCCGCCAGCCGCTGCGCCTCCAGGGCCGCGGGGTCGCCCACTACGCTGCCGGCAGCGAGGGCTTCACCGTCCACCACCGTCACCACACCGCTAACGCGGGTGCGGGTGCGGATCTCAGGCCAGCCGAAGGCCTGCACCAGGGGCACCGGCAGCGCCAGGCCACTGGTTTCCACCACGATGCCGTCGAGCTGATCGGCCCGCTGCAGCAGCTGTTGCATGGTGGGCAGGAACTCATCCTGCACGGTGCAGCAGAGACAGCCGTTGGCGAGCTCCACCACCCGGCCGTCTAACTCCTCCTCGGGACACAAGCCGCAACTGCGGATCAGGTCGCCATCGATTCCCACCTCGCCGAACTCATTCACGAGCACGGCCAGGCGCAGCCCGCTGTTGAGCAGCAACTGCCGCAGCACGGTGGATTTACCGGCGCCGAGAAAACCGGTGACCACCGTCACCGGCAGTCGTTTGGTTGTGCTGTTCATCTCAGCCCACCAGGGCTGTCCAGCTGAACGCAGCACCCACGCCGATCAGCGCACCAGCCAGCAGGTTGCGCACCGAGCCATCCAGCCGTGCCGACACCTGGCGCAGCCCCACAAGGCTGACCAGAAGCAGCAACGCCTGACTGATCAGCAAGCCCAGGAGATAGGTGGAAATCGGTGTGGCTTCCCAACCGATCACCGAGCTGCTCAGCGCATAGCCGTGCAGCGCAAAGGCCGGCACGAGCAGGAGCTGCGGCAAGCGGCGGCACACCACCAGGCCTTCGAGCACCAGAGTGAGGGACACCAGCAGCTCGGCGGCCGGCCACGCGGGCAACACCAAGCCCAGGGCCGTTCCACCCAGGCCAACCGCCAGCAGCGCCACCATCCAGCGGGCCGAGCGTTGCAGCCCCACCAGCGCCAAGGCAAGCAGAAAGAGCAGGTGGTCGGGGCCGAGCAGCGGGTGGGCCAGGCCGCTGATCAAGCCGGTGAGGGCGTTGGGCTCCAGATGCATGGCCTGCATCGGATGGTGCGCCAAAGCAGGCCCTGCCATGAGCAGGGCCAGAACGGCGCCCGCCGGCATCAAACGTTGAAACATGGGGAGGTCCTGGTCCGCGCCAGAGGGGATGGATTCAACCGGCGGGCGTTCTGACTGCGGAACGAGCCTGGGGGGCCCATTCCGATCACAGCTGCGGGACAGCGCCGGATTTTCACCGGACTTTCCCCGTTTCCTCTTCGGGCTGAACCCCCGAAGAACCGGCACCTTCAATGTAGTGGGTCTGCCGGAGGGCGGATCAGCGGCAGTTGAGGCTGTCGAGGGTGTTCACGCCTGTTTTGGCATTGGTGCCAGAGGCACGGGCGCAGAGGGCTTTCTGCTGGGGCAGGTCGAGCACGGCATCGGTGAAATCCGCACCCTCGATCACAGCGCCGGCGAACTTGCTGTTCATGAGCATGGCGTTGCGGAACAGGGCATTGCTCAGGTCGGCCTGATCGAAGCGACTGGCGAAGGCAACAGCGTCTTCGAGGTCGGCGTTCTGGAGGTTGGCCCCCTGCAGATTGGCGGTGTTGAACACAGCACCCCGCAGATCGGTGTCGCTCAGATCAAATCCTTCGAGATTGGCCTTGAGAAATTCCTGCTGCTGCAGGTTGCGGCCATGCATATCGGGCTGCAGATCCTGCAGGCTGCGCTGGCCGCGCAACTCGGGAGCCGTGATCGCCTCAGCGCTCTGACACCAGAGCAAGAGCGGTAGAGCCAGCACCAAAGCCGCCCGCAGAACGGCACGCCATGCGGCAGCCAGGGGGCGATGGATCGGCAACACGACAGCACTACGTTGGGGCGCTCAAGTTATTCCAGGCAGCCGCCGCAGCGCGACCGATGAGCAAGACCATGCGTGTGGTGGTTCCGCCCCACCCCCTGATCGGCCACTGGCTCACCCTGCTGCGCGACCGCGACACCCCGCAGGCCCTGTTCAACACCGCTATGGCTGAGCTGGGCCGCTGGCTCACCTATGAAGCGTTGCGCGACTGGATTCCGTATCAGCGCGTGCAGGTGCAAACGCCGCTTGCGGCCACGGAGGGCACGGTGGTGGATGGCTCCGTGCCGATGTTGGCGATTCCGCTGCTGCCGGCCGGTCTGGCGCTCTGGGATGGGGCAAGGCCTGTGGTGCCCAGCGCTGCTGTCGCCCACCTGGATCTCAGCCGCGACCAGGCCGCTGCGGGCCTACCCGCAGAGATCCCGGCCCGGGCCGGTGTGCTGGTGTTTGCACCCCAGATCACCAGCGGCCAAGGCCTACTCCCCTTGCTGGAGCAGCTGGAGATGCGGGGCGTCAGTGGCGCCCGCCTGCGGCTGATCACGGCTCTGGCCGCCAGCCCGGGGTTGAAGGCGCTTGGCGAGCGCTACGAAGACCTCACCATCTACACCGCCTGCATCGATGCCGAGCTCGATGAGCAGCAGCGCATCCTTCCCGGCTTCGGTGACGCCGAACAACGGCTCTATGGCTTGAGCCAGCCGAACTTCGTAGGCTGAGCGCAACCCTTGCAGGCAACGGCGCGATGGCCAACCGAGACGGTGGTTCCACCTCCCTGGGAACTCTGTTGGCCGGCGCCTTGATCGGCGCCGCTGGCCTGAGCTGGTGGTTGCTCTCAGAGGCGGAGAAGCGGCGCGAGCGGCAGCGGCTCGATCGCAGCCTGCGCCTCAACAGGCTCTCCTGGAATGAGGATGAAGACGCTGTTGAACCAGCAGCAGCCAGCCGGCCGCTGCGCGAAACGGAGCTGCAGGACAAGGTGCACGAGCTCAACCAGGCGATCGAGGATGTCCGCCGCCAGCTCGAGAGCATGAGCCCCCAGAGCTGATCAGGGCTGATCGACCCAGCCGCTCGGTAGGTTGCTGAAAACCTCCGCCGCAGCCATGCTCCGCTCCGCCGCGATCACCCAAGGCATCCAGCGCTCCCCCAACCGCGCCATGCTTCGGGCGGTGGGCTTCGGGGACGCTGACTTCAGCAAGCCGATCATCGGCATCGCTAACGGCTACAGCACCATCACCCCCTGCAATCTGGGGCTGAATGAGCTGGCCCGTCGCGCCGAGGAGTCGGCCCATGCCGCCGGCGCCATGCCGCAGATGTTCGGCACGATCACGGTGAGCGATGGCATCTCCATGGGCACCGAGGGGATGAAGTATTCCCTGGTGAGCCGTGAGGTGATCGCCGATTCGATTGAAACGGCCGTGAACGGGCAGAGCATGGATGCGCTGCTGGCGATCGGCGGCTGCGACAAGAACATGCCCGGCGCCATGCTTGCCATGGCCCGCATGAACATCCCTTCGATTTTTGTGTATGGGGGCACGATCAAGCCGGGCAAGCTCGGTGCCTGCGACCTCACGGTGGTGAGTGCTTTTGAGGCAGTGGGCCAATACAGCGGCGGCAAGATCGACGAGCAGGAGCTCACCGCCATCGAGAAAAACGCTTGCCCCGGCGCCGGCAGCTGCGGCGGCATGTTCACCGCCAACACGATGAGTGCCGCCTTCGAGGCGCTGGGTCTGAGCCTGCCCTACAGCTCGACCATGGCAGCCGAAGATCCCGAAAAGGCCGATAGCGCGGCCCGCAGCGCCGAGGTGCTGGCCGATGCGATCAAGGCCAACATCCTTCCCCGCGATCTGATGACCCGCGAGGCGTTTGAAAACGCCATCAGCGTGATCATGGCCGTGGGCGGCTCCACCAATTCGGTGTTGCACCTGCTCGCCGTGGCGCGCACCGCCGGCGTGGATCTCTCGATCGACGACTTCGAGACGATCCGCCAGCGCGTGCCCGTGATCTGCGACCTCAAGCCCAGTGGCCGCTACGTGACCGTGGATCTGCACCAGGCCGGGGGTATTCCCCAGGTGATGAAGCTCCTGCTCGATGCGGGCCTGCTCCACGGCGACTGCACAACGATCGAGGGCAAAACCCTGAAGCAGCTGCTGGCCGATGTGCCCTCCGAGCCCCCCGCCGGGCAAGACGTGATCCGCCCCCTTACCAATCCGCTCTACGCCAAGGGCCACCTGGCGATCCTCAAGGGCAACCTGGCCGAAGAGGGCGCCGTGGCCAAGATCAGCGGCGTGAAAAATCCGGTGATCACCGGCCCCGCCCGCGTGTTTGAGAGCGAGGAAACCTGCCTCGCCGCCATCCTCGACAAGCAGATCAACCCCGGCGATGTGGTGGTGGTGCGCAATGAGGGTCCGGTGGGTGGGCCGGGCATGCGCGAAATGCTCAGCCCCACCGCCGCGATCGTGGGCCAGGGTCTGCTCGATTCAGTGGCGCTGATCACCGATGGCCGCTTCTCCGGCGGCTCCTTCGGTCTGGTGATCGGCCACATTGCCCCGGAAGCCGCCGTGGGCGGCACGATCGGCCTGGTGCAGGAGGGCGACAGCATCACCGTGGATGCCAACCAGCTGCTGATTCAGCTCAACGTGGACGAGCCTGAGCTGGCCCAGCGCCGCGCCGCCTGGAGCAAGCCCGAGCCCCGCTACCGCACCGGCGTGCTCGGCAAATACGCCCGCCTGGTGAGCAGCAGCAGCAAGGGTGCCGTTACCGATCAGGCCGAGCTGAGCGCTAATCGCTAGACGACTCGCTCGCCAGGATCGCCTTGAGGCGACGGCAGAAGGCTTCCAGCGGCGCCCCGTCCGTGGGGCGCTCGCAGCGCTCACCGCTGCTGGCCTGCATCCACACCGGATGGCTGCCGTGCCACAACATCGGCGCCTGCTCATCGCTCAGCCAGCTCAGCATCACGTTGAGATCGGCACCACTGCGGTAGATCTCCAGCTCCAGATCGCGATCGGCCAGGCGCTCGCCTTCCACCGAGCGCGCTTCGATCAACAGGGCGCAATCGCTGCACTCGCCGATCGTGTTGGGTGGATCACCGCTGAAGCGCAGGGCGTGCCGATAGGGCTTGAAGCAGAGATCAGCCGCCTGGGCAAGCGCCGCCAGGAACTGATCAAAGGAGTTGGGTTCAAAAGCATCCATCACGGCAAGGCAACGGCTAAGGCACAGCGCGGATGGCGCGCACCAACAACCGGAGCTCGCCGGGCCGGAAGCCGGGATTGCGGCCGCCCAGATCGCCAAATTTTGAATGCAGCACCTGCAGCCGCGTGATGCGGGCGGGATCGAACTGCACCGGCAGGCCAACCGGCATGGCACGCACACTGGGCGTTAGCCGATTGAACGGAATCACCACGGTTGAGGTGCCATTGGGGCGGGTGGAAAACTCCGCCACCCAGCGCAGACCACCCGGGATTAACTCCGTGAGCCCCGCTACCCCATCACGGCAGGCCACGGCGAGCTTGTAGCGGCGACCATCGCCATCGAGCTCCAGTTCCAGGGCGCCGAAGGCAGAGAGATCCAGCGGCGGCTCAAATACCGGAGAACGACAACTCACAAACCCACCGCCCTCCGGCTCCACAAAAGCGGTGAAGCGCAGCCCCTCGGAGCCGGCTTGCACCGATCCGCTGCTGCGCCCACCCATGATCGTGTCGTTGAGGGCCTGCCAGCCGGCGAAGCCATCACCCGCAGCGATCGGCAAGGGAGACAGCATCAGAGCCCTTCAGTGGCGTCGAGGTCCGCCAGCACCAACACCGGCGATTGCGGTTGCACGAGCTTGGCGGGGGTGCGCTCGGCTGATTCGTTGGGATCGAGCAGACGCTGCAACGCCTGGCGCTTACCGGCCCCACTCACCAACACGATCACCTGTCGGGCGGCGCTCAACACCGGTGCCGTGAGGCTGATGCGCTCCAGCCCCTTGCCGGCACCGATCGTTGCGAGGCGGTGGCGCTCCTGGGTGGCGGCTGTGCCGGGGAACAGCGACGCTGTGTGCCCGTCTTCCCCCAATCCCAGCAGCATCACATCAAAGATCGGCGGATCGCCGGGGCAGAGATCGCGCACGTAGCGCTCGAAGGCCTCCACCGAGGCCGCGGGGGATTCGAGCTCGGTGGGCACCGGGTGAAACCGGGCTGCAGCTCCGGGACCGCCCTCGGCGAGCAGGGTTTCCCGCAGCATGCGGGCGTTGCTGGATGGATCGGTGGGGGGCACCCAGCGCTCATCACCCAGTACCACATCCACCCGATTCCAGGGCAGATGTTCCTGGTTGAGCAGGCGATAGGCCGCCGCCGGCGTGGTGCCACCGGAGAGGGCGATGTGGGCACGGTCGCGCTGATCGAGAGCGAGATCGATCAAGGCCGCCACGCGCTCGGCGCAGTTGCGGGCCAGGTCGGCGGCTGTGCTGGAGCGCTCGAGTGTGTAGGAGGTCATTGCAGCGAACCCGCCTACATCCACTCGGTGTGGAAGCTGCCCGGCTGATCCACGCGTTCATAGGTGTGGGAGCCGAAGCAGTCGCGCATGGCCTGCACGAGGTTTTGGGGCAGGCGACCGGTGAAATAGCTGTCGATGTAGTCGAGGGAGCTGCTGAGGCAGGGCACGGGGATCCCGGCCGCAGCGGCACCGGCCACCACCTGGCGCAGGCCACCGATGCGGCGACGGATCTGATCGACGAACCAGGGATCCACCATCAGGTTGGGCAGCGCCGCATTAGCGGTGTAGGCGTTCTGAATCCGCTGCAGTAGGCGCGCGCGGATGATGCAGCCCCCCTTCCAGATCTGCCCGATTGCAGACATGTCGAGGTTGTAGTTGTGCAGCGAGGAAGCCTCCTGCAGCAGCGCCATGCCCTGGGCATAGCTGGCAATGCAGGCGAGCACGCAGGCATCCATCAGTGGCGCCATCGCATCGGATGGGGAGCCGAGAGCCACGGCACGGGAGGCCGGGGGCGCCAGGAAGGATTCGGCGGCCAGGCGCTCCGTGCGCATCGAGCTCAGCACCCGGGCATTCAGGGCGGCGTAGATGGTGGGCACAGGCACACCCATCTGCAAAGCGCTCTCCACAGTCCAGAGGCCGGTTCCCTTCTGGCCGGCGGCATCCACGATTTTCTCCACCAGATCGGCGCCATCGGCGGGATCCTTGGTGCGCAGGCAGATCTCCGTGATCTCCACCAGGAACGACGACAACTCTTCGGTGGCGTTCCACTGCTGGAGCACATCGGCCATCGCTTCGCCGTTCATGCTGGCGCCGCGTTTCATCAGGTCGTAGGCCTCGGAGAGGATCTGCTCGATCCCGTATTCGATGCCGTTGTGCACGGTCTTCACGAAGTGACCGGCACCACCCGGGCCGATGTAGGTAACGCAGGGGCCATCGTCGACCTGGGCCGCCATCTTGCACACCAGGCTCTCGATCGCGTCGTAGGCGGCTTTGGTGCCGCCGGGCATCATGCTCGGCCCTTCCAGCGCACCCTTGGCACCACCCGACACACCCATGCCGATGTAGCCGAAGCTCTGGCTTTCGAGCTGGCCGACGCGGCGCTCGGTGTCGGTGTAGAGAGAGTTGCCGCCGTCGATCAGCAGGTCACCCTCCTCGAGCAACGGTGAGATCTGCTCGATCATGGCGTCGATCGGATCACCCGCCTTGATCATCATCAAGATGCGGCGCGGCCGCTGCAGCTTGGCCACGAACTCCTCGAGGGAGCTGGCACCGATGATCTGCTTGCCGGCGCCGCGACCCTGGAGAAACTCCTCGGTTTTGGCGAAGGTACGGTTGTAAACGACGCTCGAGAACCCGTTGCGCTCAGCGTTGAGCACGAGGTTCTCGCCCATCACCCCGAGGCCGATCAGACCGAAATGGGCCTTATCCATGACGCGCTTGCGGTCACTGTTTCCGTCAGTGTGGCGAGGCTGCAACGCTGCTGCAGCCCCTCGTTGCCAACTGGCAACGTGCGCGTGTTCAGATCACCGTGCCGTCGGCGATGGTGGCGTTCTTCACGACCACCACGATGCCGTTGCGGATGTAGAAGCCGAGCTCGGGGCGGTCCGCTTCCTCCACCCGGTCCTTGTTCACGATCGACACGTCACGGCCGATCCGCACGTTCTTGTCGAGGATGGCGCGCTTCACCGTGGTGCCACGACCCACACCCAGCGGCGTGCCGCCCCGTTCGCGCAGCACCGCCCTCTCTTCGCTCGACTCGAAGAAGTCGTTGCCCATCACCAGCGTGTCCTGCAGCACCACTTCGTCTTCGACGCGGCTGCGCACACCGAGCACACAGTGGTGAATGCTGCAGGCCTTGAGCATCGATCCCTCGCCGATGATCGACTGGGTCACCTGGGTGTCGAGCATCTTGCTCGGCGGCAGGTAACGGGGGCGGGTGTAGATCGGGAACTGCTCGTCGTAGAAGGAGAAGGCCGGGTTGGGCTGGTCGGTGAGGGCCAGGTTCGCTTCGTAGAAGGCGCCGATGGTGCCGATGTCCTCCCAGTAGTCGTCGAACAGGAAGCTCTGCAGGTGGTCGCCACGCTTGAGCGCCTCCGGGATCAGCTCCTTGCCGAAGTCGGTGGCGGTGGGGTTTTTGGCCAGCAGATCGAACAGCGTGTCGCGGCTGAACACGTAGATGCCCATCGAGGCCAGGTAGGGGCGCTTCTGTGCCTCTTCCGATGACAGCCCCAGCCGTGAGGTGTCGACCCACATCGCCTTGAGCTCCTCGCCCTTGGGCTTCTCGCGGAACTCCTGGATGCGGCCCTGGTCGTTGGTGTGCATCAGACCGAAGCCCTCAGCCTGGGCGGCATCCACCGGCAGAGCACCGATGCTCACGTCGGCGCCGCTGCTGATGTGGTGGTCCACAAAGGTGGAGTAATCCATCCGGTAGAGCTGGTCGCCGGAGAGGATCAGGTAGTGGTCCACGTCCCATTCCTGGAACAGCCACTGGTATTTGCGCACGGCGTCGGCGGTGCCTTCAAACCAGCTGGGGCTCTCGGGGGTCTGCTGAGCCGCCAGCACCTCCACGAAGCCCTGGCCGAAACCGGAGGAGAGGTTGTAGCTCTGCGTGAGGTGGCGGTTGAGAGACGCGCTGTTGAACTGCGTCAGCACGTACATCTTGTTGATGCCCGAGTTGATGCAATTACTGATCGGGATATCGATGAGGCGGTATTTCCCGGCCAGGGGCACGGCCGGCTTGGCGCGCATCTTGGTGAGCGGGTAGAGGCGCGTGCCGGCTCCGCCGCCGAGAATGATCGCCAGAACGCGCTTCATGCCTGATCTCTAGTGCCTTGGGCGCCAAGACGGTAGGCGAGCCAACGGTCATCCCGGAAGACTTCCGGGCAGATTGGCTGAAAAAGGCACGTGGCCTGGGATCAGGTCAGCCGAACCTCAGGTCTGCGGGGCCTGCAGTTCGAACAACTCCTCGATCACCTTCATCGCTGCATGGCGTTGCTGGCGGGGTTGGGGTGCCCTCAGGTTGGTCACGGGTGTGTGCAGAATCTTGTTGATGATGCCCTTGCTCAGGGCCTCCACCACCTTGCGTTCCCGCGCCGAGAGATCGGGGCCCATGCGGCTGAGCGCCTTCTGCAGCTCCTGCTCGCGGATCTCCTCCAGCTGGGTGCGTAGGCGATTGGCGAGGGGAACAGCCTCCAGGCCATCCCACCAGTTGAGAAAGTCTCGCCCTTCCTGGCGCAGCATCCCCTCTGCTTCAGCGGCCACCTCACGGCGGGCCTCCTGATTGCGGGCCACCACCTCCTGCAGGTCATCCACGTCGTAGGAGTCGACGCCGCTGAGAGCATTCACACCGGCGGCGATGTTGCGGGGCACGCCGATATCCACCAGCATCAGCGAAGAGCGCCGGTTGAGCGTGGAGAGCTGCTCTGGCGTGATGATCGGTTCTTCAGCCCCGGTGCTGGTGAACACCAGCGAGCAGGTGCTGAGGCAATGGTCGAGGTCGGCCAAGGGCCGGCATTGCACCGGAAGGCCCGGAAAATCAGCGGCCATCTGCTCGGCGCGCTCCACGGTGCGATTGAGCAGCACCACACCGCGGGCGCCCTTGGCCTGCAGGTGTTGCAGCAGCAGCCGGGCCATGCGGCCAGCACCCACCACTGCGATCTGCTCCTGATCGAGCGGCACCAGATCATCGACACCGCGACCCTGACCCACCTTCAGCTGGGCCAGTTCCACCGCCGCTGAGGAGATCGAAACGGCGCCGGTGCCGAGATTGGTTTCGCTGCGCACCCGCTTGCCGGTGCTCACGGCCTGGTTGAGCAGGCGATTGAGGATGGGACCGATGGAGCGATGCTCCTGGCCCAGTCGATACATCTTTTTCACCTGGGAGAGGATCTGGCCCTCGCCCAGCACCAGCGAATCCAAACCAGCCGCCACGCGCATCAGGTGGGCGACCGCTTCTTCGTGGTGGTAGGTGAACAGGTGGGGAGTGAGGTCTTCAAGCTCGAGGCCCGAATGGGCGCTGAGGAAGCTGCCAACCGCCGTGACGCCCTGCTCGGGATGGCGCAGCAGGGTGTAGATCTCCAGCCGGTTGCAGGTGCTGAGGATTGAGGCCTCCAGCACGTCGTCGCTGGAGCGCAGCCGCTGCAGGGCATCTTCAATCGCCTGTTCAGCGATGCTGAGCCGTTCCCGGATCTCAACCGGGGCCGTGCGGTGACTGAGGCCGACGACGGCGATGTGCATGGAGCGGAAACGGAACGTGCGGTGGGGAACAGAACAAGGGGCGCCCTGAGCAACTCAGAACGCCCAGCGGAGGCTGACCCCCGATCAGCGCAGAGCGATGCTCTGAGCGCCGTCCTTGATGTGCACGGTGGTGGTGAAGCGTGCGGTGTTGTCGAGAGTGCTGATCACCAGGGAGCTGGTGCGGGTGCAGTCCTTCTCGAACTTCACTCCGTCGAACAGCAGACCATCGGTAATGCCGGTGGCAGCGAACACCACGTTCTCGCCGCAGGCCAGCTCCTCGGCTTCGTAGACGCGGTCGGGATCGGTGATGCCCATCTCAGCCAGGCGAGCCAGGTTGCCTTCCTTGGTGAGGCCTTCCCACTCGGAGGTTTGAGCCACGGCCGGGTCGTACACCAGCTGACCCTGGAAGTGAGCACCCAGCGCGCGCAGGGCGGCGGCGGAGATCACACCTTCGGGAGCGGCGCCGATGCCCATCAGGCAGTGGGTGCCGGTGCCGGTGAAGCCACAGGCGATCGCTGCTTGCACGTCGCCATCGGAGATGGGCTGCACGCGGGCGCCGGTGGCGCGGATTTCCTTGATCAGATCCTTGTGACGGGCGCGGTCCATCACCACGATCACCAGTTCTTCAGCGGGGAGGCCGAGGCACTCGCTCAGGATCTTGATGTTTTCGGTGGCCGACTTGCGGATGTCGACCTTGCCCTTAGCGGCCGGGGGCGCAGCCAGCTTCTTCATGTAGAAGTCGGGGGCGTTGAACAGACCGCCGCGATCGGAGGCGGCCAACACGGCCATCGAACCGCGCTGGCTGTTGGCGCAGAGGTTGGTGCCTTCGCAGGGGTCCACAGCGAAATCAACGCCGGGGCCGGTGCCGCTGCCCACTTCCTCACCGATGTAGAGCATGGGCGCTTCATCGCGCTCACCCTCGCCGATCACGATGCGGCCCTGCATCTGAATCTTGTACATGCGCTCGCGCATCGCCTCGACGGCGGCGGCGTCTGCCTCGTTCTTGAGGCCCATGCCGGTGAGCTTGGCGGACGCGATCCCGGCCTGCTCAACAACCTCGAGAATTTCTTGAATCAGGGTGCGATCCACGGCGGGGGCGGCGAAGGAAAGGGGGGCAAGCCGGAGAACGGATGCTGAACAGCCGGTGGGGCCAGCAGCACCAAGGCCTCTCGGGCTTTGAGCGCCGCTCACTGTATCAGTGCTTCCCGGGGCGACTCCCAAGGCTTTGAGAGCCGCTGCCGCAGTGTTTCCAGGCCGCAGCAGAGCGGATTCCTACAATCGCCCCTCTCCGCCTTCGGCATCAGCCATGAGCACCAAGCCCCTGGTGATTTCACCGTCCATCCTGTCGGCCGACTTCTCCCGCCTGGGCGAAGACGTTCGTGCCGTGGATCAGGCTGGTGCCGACTGGATCCACGTGGATGTGATGGATGGCCGCTTCGTGCCCAACATCACCATCGGTCCGCTGATTGTTGAGGCCCTGCGCCCGGTGACCCAGAAGCCCCTGGATGTGCACCTGATGATTGTTGAGCCCGAGAAATACGTGGCCGACTTCGCCAAGGCCGGCGCCGACATCATTTCGGTGCAGGTGGAAGCCTGCACCCACCTGCACCGCAACCTGGCTCAGATCAAAGACCTGGGCAAGATGGCCGGCGCCGTGCTCAACCCGGGCACCCCGATCGACACGCTCGAGTATTGCCTCGAGCTGTGTGACCTTGTGCTGGTGATGAGCGTGAACCCCGGTTTCGGTGGTCAGAGCTTCATCGAGAGCCAGGTGCAGAAGATCCGCGACCTGCGCCGCATGTGCGACGAGCGCGGCCTCGACCCCTGGATCGAGGTGGATGGCGGCATCAAGGCCGAGAACGCCTGGAAGGTGATCGAAGCCGGCGCCAACGCGATCGTGAGCGGCTCGGGTGTGTTCAACCAGCCCAGCTACGCCGACGCCATCACCGGTATTCGCAACAGCAAGCGCCCTGTGGCCGTCGCCGCCTGAGCCAACGCGCGCCCCGCAACCTCAATCCCGAAGGCTGGCCGCTGGAGCCAGACCTTCGGGATTGTTTTGTGAGCTGCGCTGAAGCGCGATCAGGTGCTCAGGAACCAGCCGTAGCTGTGCAGGCCGATGCCCAGCAGATTCACGCCGATGTAGCAAACGCAGATCACCACGAGCCCAGCCACAGCAACCAGAGCCGGCTTACGCCCCTGCCAGCCGCGGCTGAGGCGGGTGTGGAGGTAGGCCGCGTACACCAGCCAGCAGATCAGGGCCCAGGTTTCCTTCGGATCCCAGCTCCACCAGCTGCCCCAGGCCTCGTTCGCCCACACAGCTCCGCTCACAATCCCGATCGAGAGCAGCAGAAAGCCCACGGTGATCGTGCGGTAGCTGAGGCTGTCGAGCTGTTCGCTCAGCGACAGGTTGACGCTGCTCAGCTGCAGGCCACCGGCCGAGCCGCCATCCGCCGCGAGGCTGGCCTGGCGGAAGGCACCACTGCCGATGGAGCTGCTGCGCAATTGCAGTTGCTGGCCGCGGTCGGTGAACAGCACCGCCAGCGACACCAGCGAACCCACCAGCAGGGCGGCGTAGCTCACCATGATCACGCTCACATGCATCACCAGCCAGCTGGAGCGCAGGGCCGGAACCAGGGGGGCCGCCTGTTGCAGCTGATCCGGCAGGGCGAAGCTGGCAAAGGCCACGCACCCCAGACCCATCGGTGTGGCAGCCGCCGCCACAACCGGCGAGGGGTAGGTGCGCTCCACGAGCAGCTGGGTGAGGGTGCAGGCCCAGGCCAGGAAGCAAAGGGATTCGTAGAGGTTGCTGATCGGGAAGTGGCCCGACTGCCACCAGCGCAGCACCAGCTGGGTGGTGAGCGCCAGGTTGGCGGCGGCCACCAGCCAGCGCACCACCTGACTGCCTTGGCCTGCTCCGCTGACGCTCCAGAAGGCCAGTGGAAGCGCCAACAGCAGGAGGGCAAAGGCGCCGAGGCCAAGGGCCAGAACCGGATCGGTCACGAACGGGGCGTTGTGGGGGAAAGAGCGAGGCCAGTCTGCCGCGAACCTGCCGCTAGCGACTGGCTTGGCGGAGCAACACCAAGCCCCCGGCCAGGCCGATGATCACCGGCAGCCAGGCGGCAAAGAAGGGCAGCAGCGTGCCCTTGATCCCCAGGGAACTGAAGATGAAGGACATCAGGTAGTAACCGAAGATCAGCAGCACACTGATGCCAAAGCCTTGGCTGCGGCTGGTGCGGGCGTTGGGGCGCACGCCGAGGCTGCTGCCGATCAGGCCAAACACCAGGCAGATGGCCGGGAAGGCGAATTTCTCCTGGATGCGCACCCGCAGACGGCGGGCCTCCTTGCGGTCGCCGGATTGTTCCAGCAGGGCTTCAGCGCGCAACGCCTGAGCAACAGTCATCTGTGCGGCGTCGCTGGGGAGCTTGCCCACATCGAGCGGCGCCTTGGTGAAGGGATAGAAGTAGCGATCGAACTCGGCCGAGGTGGTGCGGTTGTTGGCGTGATCGATATCCACGATCCGCCCATCGCGGAATTCCCACATGCTGCGGGCGTCGTTCCACACTCCCGTGGCAGCGATCAACATCTGCTGGCGACCAGCCCGGGTGAAGTCGAGCAGGGTCACATCAAACATCTGTCCTTCACGGAAGCGGCGGGCATAGAACAACTGCGCCAGGCCGTTGCTGAGCTCCTCTTTGCCCTGCTCATCCACCACGGCGACCTTGGCGTAGCGGGAATACACGACGTTGTCGCCTCGTTCGGCCGCCACTGAACGGCCCAGGGCGGCATCGAGCCGGTCGGAGGCCGCCAGATTCGCGCTCGGCACGATCACGTCGTTGAACACAAAGGTGAGGCCAGTCATCAACGCCGCCACCACCAAGGCCGGCACCACCATCCGCGTGGTGGTCACACCGAGGCTGCGCAGGGCCGTGAGCTCGCTGGAGCCAGAGAGGCGGCTAAAGGCCAGCAACGTGGCCATCAGGGTGGCCATCGGGAACGACAACACCAGAAACCCCGGCAAACGCAGGCCGAGCACTTGCATCGCCACGAGCGGCGAGAGGCCTGATTCCGCCACCTTGCGGACCAGCTCAAACACCACCCCCACCGAGAGGGATACAGCGGTGAATGCCGCCACCCCGAACAACAGCGGGCCGAGCAACTCTGAGGTCAACCAGCGGTCCATCAGCGGCAGGCGCTGCCACTGGCGTTGCAACCGTCGAAGCTGCGCCGCGCTGGTGGTGAGGATGCTCACAGCCGGAAATCCTCCCCGAGGTAGTGACGCCGCACGAGGGGATCACTGGCCATCTCCCGGGAGGGCCCACTGGCCAGGATGCGGCCCTCCGTGAGGATGTAGGCGCGATCGGTGATCGCCAGGGTTTCCCTCACGTTGTGGTCGGTGATCAGGATGCCCATGCCGCGATCCCGCAGACGGGCAATCAGACCTTGCAGGTCGGCCACGGCCAGGGGATCGACGCCGGCGAAGGGTTCATCCAGCAGCAGATAGCGTGGCCCGTGCTCGCCCACGGCCAGTGCCCGGGCCACCTCGCACCGCCGCCGCTCCCCGCCGGAGAGCTGAAAGCCACGCCGCTGCGCGAAGGGGCGCAGGTGGAAATCGTCCACCAGTTGCTCCACCCGATCGCGGCGTTGATCTGCGGGTGCGCCACTTTCCTGCAGGGCGAGCATCAGGTTGTCGTAGACGCTCAGATTGCGGAACACGCTGGCCTCCTGCGGCAGGTAGCCGATGCCCAGCCGTGCCCGCTCGGGCATGGAGAAAGCAGCCACTGACGCACCATCCATCACCACCGAGCCGGAATCGGGGCGCAGCAGCCCAGTGACCAGGCTGAAGGTGGTGGTTTTGCCGGCACCGTTGGGGCCCAACAGGCCCACCACTTCACCGGAATTGAGGTTGAGGCTCACCTGCTTCACCAGCGGACGACCCGCGATGGTGAGGGCTACCTGATCGAGCACCAGGCTCATGGTTGGGCCGCCGCGGGCTGGGGCGTGCTCTGTTGAATGCGCACCCGGCTGAACACCTGTTCGCCCCTGGGGGGGATGGCGATCAGCCGCTCGCCATCCACGAGATACACCACCTGTTCGGCGCGGATCAGGTTGCCGCCCTCCTGAACGATGTCCACATCGCCGCTGAGCACGACGCGGTTTTCCTTGCTGAAATACTGCGCCTGGCGGGCCGTGGCCACCACCCGCTCATCGGGATACACGATGCGCACATTGCCGGTGGCCGTGATCACACCGGTGAGCTGATCGGCCCGTTGCTGATCGGATTCGATCGTCACCAATCCAGTATTCAACCGGGCTGGTTGGGCAGTGGCGGGGGCAGACGCTGGTGTTGCTGCGGGCGTAGCGGTGGGCGCTGGGGCTGAGCCCTGCTGCGCCGCAGCCCGCAACGGCGATGCAGCAACCAGCAGCAGCACTGCGGCAACGAAAGAAGCGTGTCTGGGCATGCTGCGCACGGCGGCCAACCCCGCTCCCATGGATGTCGATCGTGCCATGGTATCGCTCAGTTCGCCTGGCCCATCAGGCATCTGCCCGATCGCTCAGTAGGCGCGGCAACGGCAAGGGTGTGGGATCCAGCTCCTGCTGCAGCGCCTGGAGCCGAGCCGCTGCCTGCTGGCGCAACAGCTCCAGATCCAGACCCAGCTGTTCAGCGCCGGCGTTGTGCAGTCGTCCCAGCCCTTCACCGAGCAGCACGGTGGCGCCGCGGCGGTTGCCGCGCTCCAGATGCAGATGGGCGACGGCGATCTGAAGGATGCCCTGCAACACCCGCCGGCAGGGACCCTGGGTTTCATGCCAGAGCTCCTCGAAGCCGTCGTGGCAGGCGTACCACTCCCCGGCATTAAAAAGCCTGACGGCGTCCCCAAAGCGGGGATCAACCATCAGGCTCTGTTCCTCTGAGAGGGGCTCGCTCAACGGCGGGCGGGCTTCTTGGCGGGAAGCTTGCGCAGACGGATCGACTCGGGGGTCACCTCGAGCATCTCGTCGGGGCCGATGTATTCGAGGGCCCGCTCCAGCGTCATCTGCATCGGGGCCTGCAGGGTGTCGAGTTCCTCAGCGCCGGCGGAGCGCATGTTGGTGAGCTGCTTGGTTTTGCAAACGTTGATCTCGAGATCCTGGGGACGGTTGTTCTCACCAACGAGCATGCCCTTGTAGACCTTGGTGCCCGGGCTGATGAAGAACTGGCCGCGATCTTCGGCGTTCTTGAGGGCATAGAAGGTGGCGGTGCCCTCCTCGAAGGCGATCAACACGCCGTTGCGACGGGTTTCGAAATCGCCCTGCATCGGGCGGTAATCGAGGAAGGAGTGGCTCATGATCCCTTCGCCGCGGGTTGCACGGATGAACTCGCCGCGGAAGCCGATCAGGCCGCGGGAGGGCACCACAAACTCCAGCTGGGTGCGGCCGTCGTTGGTGTTCTCCATGTTCTGCATCTCGGCCTTGCGGATGCCGAGTTTCTCGATGCAGGCGCCCACGGCCTCCTCGGGCACATCCAGCACCAGAGTTTCGAACGGCTCCGAGGGGGTGCCATCGATGGTGCGGAAGATCACCTGCGGCTGACTCACCTGGAACTCATAGCCCTCGCGGCGCATCGTTTCGATCAGGATGCCCAGGTGGAGTTCGCCACGGCCGCTCACGGCCCAGCGGTCGGGGGAGTCGGTGTCTTCCACCCGCAGGGCCACGTTGGTGAGCAGCTCTTTGTTGAGGCGGTCGCGCACCTGACGGCTGGTCACGAACTTGCCTTCCTTACCGGCGAAGGGCGAGTCGTTGACCACGAAGGTCATCTGCAGGGTGGGTTCATCCACCTTGA
>Ga0194119_10001917_pt1 | contig 36770 bp, 35 predicted proteins | sample TA2MahC100mmetaG_FD_148620 | JGI IMG/M metagenome (GOLD analysis project Ga0194119, IMG submission 148620) | Freshwater microbial communities from Lake Tanganyika, Tanzania - TA2015018 Mahale Deep Cast 100m | ecosystem: Environmental > Aquatic > Freshwater > Lake | place: Tanzania: Lake... | reverse complement strand
GCCGGAGATCTGGCGAGCCGCGTTGGCAGCGTGATCGGCATCGGGTTCGATCGAGACATCGGCAGCGACCGAATTTGGCCCGACTAGGATTTTGCACCAGAGCCCCCTGCCGCGCCTGTTTGAGAAGTTCTATCGCGTCGACAACACCGAGACACCCAAGATCGGCGGCACCGGGTTGGGGCTGTCGATCGTGCGCCAGATTGTCGAAGCGCACGGCGGCCGGATCTGGGTGGAATCGAAGGTGGGCGAGGGAAGCCAGTTCCACTTCACGCTGGCGCTGTTCGAGTAAATTCTGTTACCGTAGTCCGCGATGGCTCAACTGGTCCGCGGGCTCGGCCTGGGCGCGGCAATCTCAATCAATGTCGCCAACACGATCGGCACGGGCGTGTTCTTGAAGGCCCGGGTGATGACGTGCAACGTCGGCGACCCCATCAGCGTCATGGGCGTGTGGCTGGCGGCCGGGCTCCTGGTGCTGGCCGGCGCGCTGACATACTCTGAACTGGCCGCCATGATGCCGGAAGCCGGCGGCGAGTATGTGATCCTACGCGAAACCTATGGGCGGCGCTGGGCGTTCCTCTACGGCTGGACCTACACCGGCATTTCGCGCACCGCTTCACTGGCCGCGCAGGCCGTTTCCTTTGCCATCTTCGTCAACATCCTTTCCGGCGGCCGTTTTGACGCCGCGCTCACGGCCATTGCCGTTGCCGCCATCGCCGCCGCCACGGCGCTGAATTGCCTGGCCGTCAACACTACGGGCCGCATTGCCGTGGCGCTCACGGTGATCAAGTCCGCCGTGGTGGCCGCCGTCGGTATCGCCGCGTTTGTATTGGCGCGGGGTCAATGGGACCACTATCTGCTGGCCAACACCGCCGGCGCCTGCACGGGCGTGGCGGAGGCGGCGCGCGGCGGCTTTGCCGGTTTTGCCGCGGCGATGCTGGGCGCGCTGTGGGGCTACCAGGGCTGGCAGAACCTGACGCCGCTCATCGGCGAAGTGCGAGACCCGCAGCGCAACATCTCGCGCGCTTACGTGACTGCCCTGTTGATCGTGGCTACGCTCTATCTGTTCGCCAACGCCTCCTACTTCTACGTGCTCACGCCGAACGGGGTGGCGAGCGTGGCCGTCAGTTCATCGGTTGCCACCGAGGTACTGACGCGGGTGCTCGGTCCGGGCACGGCCGCCATCATGGCCATGGGCCTGCTTGTATCCTCGGCCGGCTCGCTCCACACCAACCTCGCCTCCACAATGCGAGTGCCGTATGCGATGGCGCAGGACGGGCTGCATTTCGGCTTCCTGAAAGCGCTGTCGCCGCGCACGAGCGTGCCGGTGCGCTCGGCCATCATGCTGGGCGCGATCTCGGCGCTGCTGTCGCTTGTGGGCAACTACGACAAACTCACCGACGCGGCGATCTTCGCGCTGTGGACCTTCTACGGTCTCACGGCCTCCTCGGTCTTTGTGTTGCGCCGCCGCCGGCCCGACGCTGTCCGGCCGTATCGCGTGTGGGGCTACCCGGTAGTGCCCGCGCTGTTTCTGGCGGCCACGGGCGCGATTCTGCTTAGCACACTGATGACGTCGCCCCAGTCATCGCTCCTCGGCATCGCCTTCACGATTGCCGGACTGCCTCTCTACGCCTATTGGTCAAAGCGGGCGCCGGCAGCAGCGTCCGCGCCTGCTTCAACCCCACCCGCAGCAACACCGCAGCCGCTGCTGCGGCAAAGATAAACAGCTTTTCAGAAAGATAAACAGCTTTTCAGTACGTTGCGCAGGCGAGCGGCTGCCCGGTTCGATCTGCGCCGGTTGTTGCGGATTGAAGCGAACCTGGTAGCGCGACCCGACGCGCCACGTGCCGGACTTCCCGGCTGGAAACGGCGCCGGCATATACGCGTTTCTGCTTCCAGCACCAGTGCCCGCGTTTCAGGCCACAGCACGGCGGTCCAATCGCGGACGCACACCGCACCAACCAGCGCGATGACCGGCAGCCCGGAAAGCGTCGTCATCCAACCCGCGGCGCGCTGTGTGAGAGGCTCGTTGGCCGGGATTTCGTCATACTCATCCACGGTGCGCGAAGCGCCATGCAGCATCGCCACCCAGAGGGCGATTGCCGGCAGCCAGCCATCCGGCGTTGGGTTCACGGAGGCATTGGAACAGTGCGTAGCCAGACAGCAGCGTGGCCGCGCTCCAGCCCGCCGAGGCGCGCATCGCCGAGAAGCTCACGCACGGGTCTATCGGCCGTGCGCGGACCTCGCGTTACCGCGCGGCCACGGGCCAATCCTGCGCGGTGCGCCATTCGTGGGCGCTCGTCACGTAGCCGGCGCACGGGCGGATCGCAGCCGGCCCCGGCGAGATTGCCGACAGACCTCAGGCATGGAAGCGCTTGGCTCGCGTGCCGTCGCCGCGCCGGTAGCCCAGATCAAGGAGACTGTTTGGCGAGCCCCCCCCGCGGTGCCCCACCCATCGCGCTGCTGAGCTCAACTGAGATTGCGCTCTTCGCAGGCGCCCGCGACACCGGCCGGCCGGCGGACTGCGCGGCAAGCAGAACCGGGGCGGTCAGGATCAACAAAAGCATGCACGACAGGATGCTCTTTCTGCAATTTGCCACGCTGCCGGGCAACATTTTCCACATCCCGTCCCGTGCGGACAGTATGCCGAAACGCGCCGGTGTGCAAATGTTGCCCGGCGCCGCGTAAACATACCCTGCGGCCAGTAGAAACGCAACGCCCATATCTTGATTTCCCGGTCCCCGCGCGTTCCGCAGGCACTTTGGCACGCTCATTGCATATCAGGAACGCGTAAGCCGGCAGCAAAACAAGCGCGGCGAACGAAAGAGCAACGGGAGGTTCTTAACGAACGTGGAAAACAACCAGATCACCAATACGGCGCCGGCGTCTTCCTCGAACTGGAAGGCCTATGCCGTGGGCGGCACGCTTGCGGCGATGCTGCTTCCCAATGCCACGCTCCTCGTGCGCGGCAGCAAGATGGAAGTGGAATTGAACAAGGTGCGCACGGCCACCTCCAGCGAAATCGCGGGACTGAAGGAAGCGCATGGCGCGCAGGCCGCCTCCGCACAACAGTCGATGCAGGAACTCACGGCGCAGCTTGAGCAGGCCAAGGCCAACTCGCGGAACTTCGCGATGCAGCAGGCGCGCGTGAATGCAGACCGCGTGGCCAAGAGCACCGCCGCGCTGGTGAGCTCCATCAGCGAGCAGCAGAAGGCCGAAGCCGAGAAGGTGACGGCGGCGCTGGGCGAACTGAAGCAGAACGCCGAAACGGGCCTCGCGCAGGTGAACGGCAAAGTGGGCGAAGTGGTAACCGAAGTGGGCACGGTGAAGACCGAACTCGGTGCAACCAAGTCCACGCTCGATCAGACTATCGCTGAGCTGAAGACGGTACGCGGCGACCTGGGCGTGCAGAGCGGCCTGGTGGCCACCAACGCGAAGGAACTCGCGGCGCTCCGCGAACTGGGCGAGCGCAACTACTACGAGTTCACGCTGTCCAAGTCGCAGCCCGCCGCCACGCTGGCCGGGGTGAACCTGAAGCTGCGCAAGGCCGATGCCAAGCGCAACAAGTTCAACCTGGATCTGGTGGCCGACGACAAGCGCGTGGAAAAGAAGGACAAGACGCTGCACGAACCGGTGCAGTTCTACATGAGCGGCGCCCGCCAGCCTTACGAGATCTTGGTGAACGAGATCGGCAAGGACAAGATCACGGGCTAACTGGCCACGCCGAAGGTCGCGATGGCGCGCCGGTAACCGGCTGAGTCAATCAGAAGCGAGTGAAGCAAGAGGCGGACCCCGCGGGGTCCGCTTCTTGCGTTTGAAAGAGCCTTATTAACTCTTCGGGACGGCTTCCATCAGCAACTGCAGCAAGGAATAGAACGCCGCGAATGACTCGCGGATGCCCTTGTAGCGCCCCAGCCGCACAATCACCAGGTCATGAGAAGGCACGATGATTACGAACCGATCCCCCGCTCCGCCCATGAAGAAAGCGTCCTTCGGAATGGGCAGCCGGTTCACTCCGTTGATCCAGAAGAGTCCGCCGTACTCGGGGTTCTGATCGAGCTGCCAGGCCGGGGCCACGCTGCTGACAAATTTCACGAAGCCCTCAGGTAGAATCCGCTCGTTTTTCCACATGCCGTCCGGAAGATAGAGATTCCCGAGACGGGCCCAATCGCGTCCGCTGGCCAGCACATAGCCTTGCGTCAGAAAGTTCCCGTGGGTATCGGTTTCGAGAACCATGGAACGTATGCCGAGCTTGTCAAAAAGCGCGCGCTCCGGAAACGCATGGTAGCGGTCCCTTCGGCCTTCCACGCCCAGCCTGACCAGGTAGTTGATGAGCGTCGGGCCTGTGTTCCGGTAGCGGCCTACGGTATTCGGAGACCACTGTGGCGGGCGCGTCGCGGCGTAGTGAAAACGATTCTCGTCACCGGTGTAGAGGTACCAGTGATCGGAGTACGGACCCTTGGCGTCGTAGTCAGGGTCGTTTGGCGCTTTGATGCGGAGACCGCTGGACATGTGCATCAGGTCGGCGATTCGAATGGCGCGGCGCGGATCGTGCGCGTCTTGCCACTCCGGATGGGGGCGCGGGTTGCTCCAGGCGATAGACGCCCTGTTGAATCAGGATGCCCATCAGATCAGGGTTCCAGAGACGCTCTTGCCCATTGACCAGCTCTCGAGCGGAGTGTCCTTGTTTACGCCCCCTCCATAGCGCTCCGCGATGATTCGCCCTTTCCAAGTGACCACGAAGGAGGCCGTCATCGCCTTGGGCTCGAAGACAGCATTCATCGCGGCTTGCACCTTTGCTGCGTTCAGACGGGCGGACGCGGGGCGTCAACAGGCGCATCTCCCATCGGCCAAGGTACTCGCTCGGGTCTTGGCAGACGGCTCTTTACCCGGAGGGACTTGAAGCGGGGAGCGCGGGCGCCGAGCGGCACGGTGACGCAACCCTGGTCGCCCATGTATTTGGCCATGCGATGCCCACTCGCCGGCAAGGCAATCGTGACTGCCTTTGCTCTGCGGTCAATCAACGGCTTGCCCACCTTCGCATAGGCCCCCGTTTCGTACACCAAGGGGTCGCCGGGCGGGGGCACATACGTCGTGGCCAACTCAATCGCCTTGGCCCGGGCGGTCATCTGTTTCGGAGAGCCCGGGCGCTTGCGCGCTCACGGCAGCGGCTGCGGCAAATGGGGCTAGGATGGCGAGCGCGCAGCGAGTCCGTGCGGCGGTGCGGCGCCGGCCGGGCCCGCCTTCGCTTCGGGGCAGCGGATGAACTCGACAAGACATGGTAAGTCGGCGAAGAATGCCGGCTTCCGTTTGGCTGACGTACACTAAAAAGGACCGCCCAAGGTCAACACAACATCATGGAAATTTTCCTAGATACCGCGAATCTGGATGAACTCCGCAAGGGTGCGGATTGGGGCATCGTTGACGGCGTCACGACCAACCCTTCCCTCATCGCCAAAGAAGGCATTCCCATCGCTGAGCAGATCAAGCGCATCTGCGAGATCGTGGACGGTGACATCAGCGCCGAGGTCGTTGCCACCGACCACGAAGCCATGGTGGCCGAAGCCCGCACACTGGCCAAGATCCATAAGAATATCGTGGTGAAAGTGCCACTGACGCGCGATGGCATCAAGACCACCGCCAAGCTCAGCAAGGAAGGCATCCGCTTCAACGTGACGCTGTGCTTTTCCACCAGTCAGGCGCTGCTGGCCGCCAAAGCCGGAGCCTACATCATCAGTCCGTTCGTGGGCCGGTTGGACGATCTGTCGCAGGAGGGCATGGAACTGATCCGGAACATCGTTTCGATCTACAAAATCCACAGCTACCCCACCAAGGTGCTGGCCGCGTCGCTCCGTTCGCCGCTCCATGTGTCGCAGTCGGCGCTGGCCGGCGCGCACATCGGCACGCTGCCGTTCAAGGTGCTCGATATGATGTTCAATCACCCGCTTACCGACAAGGGCGTGGAGCAGTTCCTCAAAGACCACGCCAAGGCATTCACGCCGAAGTAATAACATAGCTGTTCAGAACATGACGCTGCCTTTGTTTGGGCTTGCTGCCGGCGCCATGGCGCTGTTGGGAGCCATTGCGCTCATTATTTACCGCTCGCGCACCGCGCCGTCAGAGCGCGAGCGGAGGTGGCGTCACCGTATCGCGTTGCTGGGCCGTACGGGCGACGCGATGCTGACCGATACGCACGGCGATCTGATCTACTACTCCTACTCCGTGAACGGCGTGCCGTATTCGAACGCGCAGGACATCGGCACGCTGCGGGCGCTGATTCCCGCCGATGCCAACCTGATGATCGGACCGATTTCGCACAAGTACATGCCGCGCGACCCGGGCAACTCGGTGGTGGTGTGCGAGACGTGGTCCGGGCTGCGTTTGAAGCCGAAATCGGCTTCCGATCCGGTGGATTCGACGCCTTCCCGCTCCGACTGACGCTCCAAAGCCCGGGTTTGCAGGGGTTTCCAGAGCCGGGGACGTGAGAATAGGCGAAAAACCGGCGTTTCTGTCGATTTTTTTCTTGACAGGCCCGTCATGCTTTGGCGATCATAGTGCAGCAAGACAATTTCGTCCGCTCTTGTTTAAATCATTTTGTCCAACTTCTGGCAGCATGATGACCGACAAGCCCGCGACGTGGATTGAAAGGTACAAGGAGTAACTACAGATGGCTGCCGACAAGCGGATGACCCAAACGCAACTGATCAAGAAACTGGCCGAGGCTGGCGGCGTCGCCAACAAGGTCGCCAAGGCGATGCTGGAAACCTTCGCCGCCACCGCGATTTCCGAGACGAAGAAGAACGGCGTGTTCGTGCTTCCCGGCATCGGGCGCCTGGTGCGCGTGGAGCGCAAGGCGCGCATGGGCCGGAACCCGGCGACGGGCGAGACAATCAAGATTGCCGCCAAGAAGGTGGTGAAGTTCCGCGTCGCCAAAGCGGCGAAGGACTCGATCGTTCCCCCGGCGAAGAAGAAGTAGAGTTTTTCGCAATTACGAGGCCGTCGCGCCTCGCAATTTTCCTGACAACTGAAACCATACGCAGTCCATATGCGAAAACCCCACGGCGTTGTCCGTGGGGTTTCTTTTCGAGGTGGCCTGCAGAGCGAAGCCGGCGGTTTTACGCCTGCTTTTTCTCTTCGGGCTTGTCCTCGGGTTTCATCGCATTCTTGAAGTTCTTGATGCCCTCACCCAGCCCCTTGGCGATTTCCGGCAGCTTCTTACCGCCAAACAGAAACACCGCGATCACGAGGATGATTAACAGCTCTTGAACGCCGAAGGTTCTCATTTCCGGCCTCCTTATTTGCTCATCCCGAAGCGGCGACGAGCGAGGTTTGCTTCGCTCGGACAACAGCCCAAGGATCGGATCTGGTCCAGCCCGGGCCCACTTGCAACTACGGAGCCCGCTCCAGCCACTTCTATTGTAGTCTGTTTCGCGCCGCCCAGTCACCCTGAGGGCGGAGGAGGCGTCAGGAACTCCGCATAGCGGTGGGACAGGCTACAAGGAAGCCGGTGGCGGCGTAGGGCCGGATGGGGGGGGGATCGGGGGGGGGCTTGTTCACTCGCTGGTGTCGATCAGGCCCGCCTGAAAACCGGCCTGTGCCCGCGCCACCGTGCCACACTTCAAAGTCCAAACAGCGTTTCCTCAACGCACTCAGTGTTTGGGGCGACCCAAAAACGTCGGCCAGAACGTCGTCACGTATGCTGCCATCGCAGGTCTGATCTCGTGAACCGTCTTAACCCAGTAGCTATCAAACGAATGCTGCCACGCGTCTCGCTCGAAGGCCGAAAGCCGGTTGAGTGACTGTACGCGCCGTACGTTTGCGACAAGCGCACAATACACGTCAAATTTCTCAAGAATCTCGTTCTGTTTTGCTGAGAGCAAATTGCGGTAGGGATTCCGCATTCTCTCCCCAAAAAACCATGGCGCATCACTTCTCGCGCGTGGGCTACGTGAGCGGACTCATCGGCAAGATGCACTTTGTGGACGCGCAGACGCACGGCTTTGACTATCGCCTGGATTTCAACGACTGGTTTCAATACCTGGGACCGCAAACCAAGCTCTATGCCGACGAACTGGCGCGCGCGAATTCCGGCTCCGGTCTGCCCATCGTCGACGACCTGTGGCGCGACTTCGGCGACCCGTGGCAAGGCCACCGCACTGCTGACGAGCGCCAGGGCTACGTCCACACCGGCCGCGCGTCGAAGATCCCCGAGCGCGACCACTTCGAATCGTTCGTCTCGCGCGAGAGCATCCGCTTCATCAAGCGCTTCAGTCCGCAGCATCCGTTTTTCCTGATCAGTTCGTACCTGAAGCCGCACGATCCGTTCATGCCGCCTGAGCGCCACGCGAAGATGTTTCGCGCGGCCGACATGCGCCTGCCGGATACCTGCGGCAAGGTGGATCTGAAGCGCTTGCCCGCCGAGATGCGCGCGCGGATTGAGACGCCGACGGCTACGCCTGAGTTGAAAGACCGGGCAGCGGCGCGGCAACGCATTGCGATGTGCTACGCCAACGTTGCGTTTCTCGACGAGTGCATGGGGCAGGTGACGAGGGCGCTCGATGAACTCGGTCTTGCGAACAACACCGTCGTGATCTACTCTTCGGACCACGGCGAAATGCTGGGTGAACACGGGATGTGGCAGAAGTTCGTGTTCTACGAGCCATCCGTGGGTGTACCGCTGATTGTGCGCGTGCTGGGCCTTACTCCGCCCGGGTCTGTGTGCCCCACTCCGGTGAGCCAGGCGTCGATCATGGCGACGTTGCTCGATCTCTGCGGCATCCCGGTGCCGGAGGGGCTCGACGGTGAATCGCTGACGCCGTATCTGCAGGATCCGCAGCGCGTCGCCAAACAGCCCGCGCCGGTGTTTTCGCAGTTTGCGCTGAAGACCAAGAACGCGCGCGCCATGATCCGCAAGGGCATCTGGAAGTACTCGCACTACGCCGCCGACACGCCGGAACTCTACAATCTGCGCGACGATCCGCAGGAGATGAACAACCTCGCCGAGAGCCGCCTGCACCAGCCGCGCGTGCAGGAGTTGAAGAGCGAGTTGGTCGCGTGGTCAGACCCGGCTCCGGTATGACAGAATTGAGTGGAGTATCAACTATGCGCATTTTGACCCTGTTCGCTCTCACCGCCGCGTTCGCGCTGGCTGCCGACAAGCCGGAGAAAGGTTTCAAGCCGATCTTCAACGGCAAGGATCTCACCAACTGGACGAAGGCCAAGGAAAACGAAGAAGCCTTCAAAGTGGAGAACGGCGAGATTGTCGCCCACGGCAAACGCTGCCACCTCTTTTACACAGGCAAGAAGGCCGACTTCAAGAATTTCGAGTTGAGGGTGGACGTGATGACGGAGCCAAAGGCGAACGGCGGCATCTACTTCCACACCGCATATCAGGAAACCGGCTGGCCCTCGAAGGGTTTTGAGGTGCAGGTGAACAACTCGCACACCGATTGGCGCCGCACGGGCGGCCTGTACGCCGTGGCCGACAACAAAGAGAAAGTGGCCGAGGACGGCAAGTGGTTCACCGAACACATCGTGGTGAAGGACAACCACGTGACGATCTACGTGGACGGCAAGAAGACCAGCGAGTGGGATCAGCCGGCCGACTGGAAAGCCCCGAGGGACATGCCAGGCCGCTCGATCGGTTCCGGCACGTTTGCGCTGCAGGCGCATGATCCGGGCAGCGTGATCCGCTACAAGAACATCCGCGTGAAGCAGACCAAGTAGAGACCCAAACACCGTACCTGCCTGACCGCGGCCCTGCTGGATGCAGGGTTGGCGGTCTTGTTGTTTCTCGGGGTGCCGGCCCGCGATAGCACGTTGCCTGTTATGATTCTTCCTATGCCGCAGATCAAAGGCCCCGCCATCTTTCTGGCCCAGTTCATGGGTGACCAAGCTCCGTTCAACTCGCTGCCCGCGATTACCAAGTGGGCGAAATCGCTCGGCTACAAGGGCGTGCAATTGCCGTCGTGGGATAGCCGGATTATGGATCTGGCGAAGGCCGCCGAATCCAAGAGCTATTGCGACGATTTGAAAGGCAAGACGAACGGGCTCGCGATCACTGAGCTTGCTTCGCATCTGCAGGGACAACTGGTGGCGTCGCATCCGGCGTTCGACACGATGTTCGATGTGTTCGCGCCCGCCTCGCTCCGCGGCGATCCGGCGGCGCGCGCCGAGTGGGCCACGGCGCAGATGAAGTTGGTGATCAAGGCGTCGCGCAATTTGGGGCTGCCGGTGTCACCGTCGTTCACCGGTGCGCTGCTGTGGCCGTTCATCTATCCTTGGCCGCAGCGGCCGGCGGGTTTGGTGGAGGAAGGCTTTGCGGAACTGGCGCGGCGGTGGAAGCCGATTCTCGATACGGCCGAGGAGTATGGCGTGGACCTCGCGTATGAGTTGCATCCAGGCGAGGACGTTTATGACGGCGCGACGTTTGAGCGGTTCGTGGAGGCGTGCGGCGGCAGCAAGCGCGTGAATATCAACTACGATCCTTCGCACTTCGTGCTGCAGTGCCTGGACTATGTGGGCTTCATTGACCTGTACGGCAACCGCATCAAGGCGTTCCATGTGAAGGACGCCGAGTTCCGTCCGTCGGCGAAGGCGGGCGTCTATGGCGGCTATCTGGGCTGGAAGGAACGCCCGGGCCGGTTCCGCAGCTTGGGCGACGGGCAGGTGGACTTCAAACAGGTGTTCACGCGGCTGACCGCAGTGGGGTACTCATCGTGGGCGGTGCTGGAGTGGGAGTGCTGCTACAAAGACGCAGCGCAGGGCGCGGCCGAAGGTGCGCCATTTATCGCGCAGCATCTGATCGATGTACCGAAGAAGGCGTTCGATGATTTTGCGGGCGCGGGTAGCGACACGGCGCGCAACCGGCAGATCTTGGGGTTGAGCGCCGTGGCGGCGGCTCCGGCTCCTGAAAAGAAGAAGAAAAGAAGTAGACGCGCGTGGTGACCGCGCAGGATCTGTACGTTCGCTCGGCTGCGTTTTGGGAGCGGCCGGAGGCAGTGAAGCGCGGCCGGGCGGACGTGGACTGGTACCGGTACTGCTCCCTCGCGAACTTTGACCACTTCGTGACGCTGCTCGGCGGCGGCGCGGATTTTGCGGCGCTGGCGGGCGTGGGGCCTTTGCTGGATATCGGCTGCGCGGATGGGGATCTCGCGTTTTTCGTCGAGCGCGAATTCGGCGTGGCGGTGCACGCGCTCGATCACTCGGCACGAATCACAACGGCATGCGCGGCGTGCGGACGCTGCGCGAGGTGCTGGATTCGCGCGTGGAGATTCTGGATGCGAATCTCGACGAGGGGTTCGAGTTGCCGGTGCGGCCTTACTCGATGGCTTTTTGCCTGGGGCTGCTGTACCACGTGAAAAACCCGTTTCATTTGCTTGAGTCGATTGGGCGGTATGCGCGGACATGCCTGCTTTCGACGCGGGTGATGCGCGCGTTTCTGGGTGGTGTGCCGGTGCCTGCGCATCCGGCGGCCGATCTGCTGGACGCCGATGAATTGAACGCCGACGAGACGAATTTCTGGATCTTCAACGAGGCCGGGTTGCGGCGATTGGCGGCGCGCGCGGGGTTGCAGGTGGAGCGGTTTTGCGTGGTGGGCGCGAGCGAGGGGGACCCGGATTCGCTGGATCGCGATGCGCGTGCGTTCTGTTTGTTGCGGGCGCGGCGATGGCTGGCGAATGTGGAGTTGGGCGAGGGGTGGCATGATGAGTCGCCTGAGGGTTGGCGGTGGACGGCGGGGCGGTTTGCCTTCACGCTGCCGGAGGGGGAGTGGCGGCGGTTGACGCTGCGGTTTCATGTGCCGGACGCATTAGCGGCGCGGTTGCCGCGGGTGGCGCTGGCGGGGTTGGGCGAGTTGGCCGCGGATGCGCCGGCGTCGTTTGCGCTGCGGGTGGATTTGCCGCGCGGGAAGCGGACGGTGACGGGCGAGGTGACGCCGTTTGTGGCGCCTTCGGCAGCGGATGCGCGCGAGTTGGGCGTGGTGGCGACGGAAGTGGAGTTGAGCTAGGCGAGGGCGAACCTCCCGCCCCCTTAACCAAATCCACGAGCGGAACCGCAATAAAGGGGGAAGCGCTATGTCCAGGGTTCTGCTCTTCCCGATTTTGCTTTCCTTTGCCGTTGTGAGCGCCTACGGGCAAGCCACCGAGGCATCCATTCAAGGCGCCGTGCGCGATGCTTCAGGCGCACTGGTGCCGGAGGCTCGGCTGGAGGCGCGCAATGTCAATACCGGCGTGGTGAGCGCCACGGTCAGCAACGTCCAGGGCGGCTTTGTGTTTCCTGCCTTGGCGGTGGGCGAATACACGCTGAGCGCTGACAAGAAGGGTTTCAAGAAGGCCCTGCTGCAAAAGATCTGGCTGGAGGTGGGGGCGCGGCTCACCTTCGACTTCACGCTGGATGTGGCCACCACCACCGACAGCGTGGATGTGGTGGCCGACGCAAAGATGGACCTCGCCTATGCCACCAGCAGCGTCGGCGGCGTCGTGGACGGCAAGCGCGTGCTCGAGTTGCCCGTCATAAGCCGCAGCGCGCTCGTGCTCGCCACCACGCAGGCCGGCAGCTACGGCAGCTACTATAGCGGCGCCCGCATCGGTACGCTCAACATCCAGGTGGACGGCGTGAATATTCAGGACAACCGCATCAACCAGGGCCGCAGTTCGCCGTTCTTCCTGAGCACGGACCGGATCGCGGAATTTCGCGTGGTGACGTCGCCGGCCGATGCCGAACTGGGCCGAGGCAGCGGGCAACTGCAGATGCTGACACGCAGCGGCACCAATGAGCTGCACGGCAGCCTGTTTGAGTATCACCGCAACACGGTGATGAACGCCAACACATTCTTCAACAACCTGCAGGGCAGTCGCGCTGACGGCACGCCGATTGCGCCGCGCAATGTGCTGGTGCGCAATCAATTCGGCGGCCGCGTGGGCGGCCCGGTGGTGTTGCCGCGCGTTTATCAGGGCAAGAACAAGACGTTCTTCCATTTCCTTTACGAGGCTGAGCGCCAGCGGCAGCGCAATCGTGTGACGCGCGTCGTGTTCACGCCGGAGGCGCGCAACGGCTTCTTCCGCTTCTTCCCGGGTCTGCAAAACGGCAACGCGAGCGCGCTGGTACCCACCGTTGACTTTCAAGGTAACCCGGTGCGGCCCGCCGCCGCCACCGGCGATCTGGAACGCGTCAGCGTCTTCAATCGCGATCCCAACCGCATGGGGCCTGACTCCACTGGCATGGTGAAGCAAATGCTCGATTTCATGCCCGCGCCCAACGTCTTTAACGTTGGCGATGGGCTGAACACCGCCGGCTACTCGTGGATTCAGAAGGCCGGGAACGATCGCGATCAGTTCAATGTGAAGATCGATCACAATTTCAATGAGCGCCAGCGCTTGATGTTCAGTTGGAACCGCGAGGGCTCCAGTTCGTTCAATGGCTTTCAAAGTCAGCGGTTCCCGCAAACACCCGGCGGCGACGTCAACTCGCCGGACTCCAGCTATGCGTTGAAGCTATTCAGCGTCTTCGGCACCAGCGTAACGAATGAAGTGAGCATCGGCGTTCTCCGCAGCCGCAGCCAGAGCCTGGCGCCGTGGGAAACGCCCGGCGGACTGGACGCGCTGCCGAGGATCGGCGGCACGTCGTATCTGATGGACTTAGTCAGCGTCACCGATCCGGTGCTCGTCGACAGCGATCCGCAAGGGCGCTTTTCGCCCAACTACCAATTCGCCGACAACCTCAGTTGGATTCGCGGCAAGCATTCGTTCAAGGCCGGCGCGGCCGTCTGGTTTCCGTCCAGCAACGGGTACAACTCCTTCGACGTGATGCCACGCGTGGTTATCGGGCAGGGCATAGTGCCCGTGGCGAACTTTGTGAATATTCCCGGCATCGGGCCCAACCAGACCGCGGCCGAGAATATGCTGAACGATCTGGCCGGGTCCGTCAGTTCGATCGTGCAGGCGTTCAACTCGCCGGGCGGTGCGAATCCGCAGTATTTGGCCGGCGAGTACAAGGCGCGGGTGTGGAAGAGCCGCGAGCAGTATTACTACTTCAAGGACGACTGGCGCGTCTCGTGCAGTGTGACGCTGAACGTGGGCGTGCGCTATGAGTACTACCAGCCGGCGTACGACAAGAACGGTAAGACCGCGGGCGTGGTGGGCGGCACGGCGGGCATCTACGGCATCTCCGGGCGCGATGCCTCGGCGCTGTTCCGGCCCGGCGCCTCCGGCGGCAGTCTTACGCAGGTCGAGTTGATTGGGCCGAAGACCGCCAGACCCGGCGCGACGCTGTTCCGGCCGGACCGCAACAACTTCGCGCCCGCCGTGGGCTTGAGTTGGGGCATTCCGTGGTTTGGCAGGAACAAGGCGATTCTGCGTGCGGGCTACAGCATGGGTTATGAACGCAACTCGCTGCGCCTGATCGATGTCTTCAGTGGTGATCAGCCGGGGTTGCGCAATCGCGTGGTGCGCAATGTGAGCACGTTCACGAATCTCACCGGCGTGCGCCTGCCGCTGTCACCGAGTGCCGTGCCATTGGAGACCGTGCCGGTCACAGACCGCACGCAGAATGTCCGCGCTATAGACGACCACTTGCGCACGCCATACGTGCAGAACTGGAGCATGAGCCTGCAGCGCGAGTTGCAGGGTGGGCTGCTGCTCGACCTGCGGTACGTGGGCAACAAGGGTACGCGGCTGCTGCGCGCCACGAATCTCAACGAGACCAACGTGGTGGAGAACGGCATTCTGGATGCGTTCCGGCTGGCGCAACAAGGGCAGGAAAGTCCGCTGCTCGATCGCCTGTTGCAGGGCCTGCGCGGCACAGCGACGGGCGCCACGTTCATGCGCACGAACGCCACGCTGGCCGGTTTCCTGGCGGGCAACAGCGTGGGCGCGTTTGCGAATTATCTGAACGTGCAACCAGTGGCCGGGCGCAACGGCGGACTGCTTTCGGTGGCGCAGTTGCGGGAGAACTTCGTGGTGGTGAATCCCCAGTTTGCCGCGGCCACGGTGCTGGGCAACTTCGCCAGTTCCACCTATCACAGCTTTCAGTTGGACTTGAGCAAGCGCCTGTCGCGCCGCTTGAGCATGCAGGCCAACTATACGTTCAGCAAAGCGCTGGGTGAGGAAGAGGGTGCCGGGCAAGAGATGCTCGACAGCTATCGCACGCTGCGCAACCGGAGCATCGAAAAGCGCCTGATGACGTTCAGTGTTCCGCACATTTTCCGTAGCAACTGGCTGTATGAACTGCCGCTGGGCAAACGGCGCGGGGGCTTTTGGGGCAAGCTGCTGGAACACTGGCAGGTGGGCGCGCTGTTTAATGCGTTTGCCGGTGAGCCGATTACCTGGTCGAGCGGGCGGAGTTCATTCAACAATTTCTCGGGCGACAACACGGCGGACTTTGTGTCGCCCATCGGCAGCGGCGCCGGGCGGTTGGTGAAGCGCGGGAACGGCGTATTCTTCTTTCCGGATTACGAAGTGGTGCCGGATCCGGGCATTCAGAATCTCACTACTTTGAATGGCGTGCGCGGGCGAAGCACGTTGCAGGCGGTGCGTGACAAGAACTCCGGGCAACTGGTGGCGGCGAATCCGGTGGCAGGTACACTGGGCAACGCACCGCTGACCTACTTCTATGGGCCGGGCTATTTTCTGCTCGACATGAACCTGCTGAAGACCGTGACGATCCGTGAGAAGTTTCAACTGCAGGTTGGCGTGACGGCGGACAATGTACTGAACCGGGCGTTTTTCACCGACGCCGCGCTGCTGCAGAACAGCATCAACGCGAGGAACTTCGGGCAGATTACGGGTACCGACAGCGGACCGCGGATTGTGATTTTGAATCTACGGTTGAGCTTTTAAGCCAGGAACGTACGCCACGCTGTCACGGTTAGCGCATGCGCCACCATCGCGGCGCGGACGGTGCGGGCTTCGAGATACGCGAGCCCGTAGAACACGCCCGCGGCCGAAGCGAGGATGACGAACTTCCAGTTGGGGAACGGCGGGAACCACAAGTGCACAGCGCCGAAGGCGAGGCTGGCGACGGCAAGCGCGGGCGTGGGCGGCATCAACGCGCGGAGGCGGTGCAACAGCAAGCCGCGGAACAGGAACTCTTCGCCGAGCGCCACCACCCAGAGAATCCCGATGAAGGTGAGCGGAGCGCGCCACCAGATGCCGGTGGCGAGACGGAAAGCGCGGAGCTCCAGGAGATACACACCGGCGGCGGCGATGGGCGCGAAGTAGAGGAAGTAGCGCAGGCCGATGCGCCAGTCCGCGCGCGTGGGGATGAAGCCGAAGCCGAGGTCGGCGTGGGTTCGGTAACGAAGGAGGAGGCCGACGAGGAGGCGGAAGCAGAGGAGTTGCGCGAGCGCGGGGGTTTGCACTTTCGGTCCGGGCTCGGCGAAGATTGCTTGCGGCACCTTCGCGATGTAGAGCGCGGCGAACAGGCCGAGAAACAGCAGGTCGGGCGCGAGGCCCGCGGGTACGTAACGCATCCACAGAATCGCGATGCCGGTTATCGCGGCGAGCAGCGCGAGATTGGGCAGCGAGAACTGTCCGGTGGGGATGGAGTAAATGAGATAACTGGCGAGCGAGGAGATCCACAGGCGCGCGGGCGTCCAGAACGAGGCGTTCAGCGCGGCATACAGCGAGATTTCCGCCAGGAACGCCACGGCCACCGGCACGGCGATGCGCGCGGGTATAGTAAGTTGCTGAGAGTATATGTACGCTGCGATGCCGCCGGCCAACCAAATGATTGCCAGGGCCGCGCGGAGGTGCGGCGTCATTGTTCTTAGTCTACTCGCCACGATAGCTCCCGTTGCGGTGGCGCAACCGGTGGACCTCGCCAAGCGCGTGGCGGCGCGCGAGGAGACAGCGCGGAAAGCCCGCGAGCAGTACACGTACCGGCAGACCGTGGTGATCGAAGAGCTGTCGGCGGGCGGGCGCGGCGGCGGCGCGAAGGCGGGCGAGTACAGGGAAGTGCGCGAGGTGATCTTCTCACCGGCCGGAGAGCGCACTGAGCACATGGTGGGTAAGCCGTTCAATGGGCTGGTGCGGCTGCGGCTGACCGACGAAGACTTCCGCGACATCCGCGACGTGCAGCCGTTTCTGTTCACGCCGGATCAGTTGTGGCTCTATGAGACGCGTACGCGCGGCGACGAAGTGACCGACGACGGCATCGATTGCTGGCTGCTGGCCGTGCGTCCGCGCCAAGTGCACCAGGGCATGCGGCGGTTCGACGGCATGTTCTGGGTGGACAAGCGCGACTATTCGGTGGTGAAGAGCGAAGGCGTGGCCGTGCCGCAGATCCTGAGCCGCAAGGAAGAGAATCTGTTTCCGCGCTTCACGACGTTTCGCGCGAAGTTTTGTGAGCACTGGTTCCCGGTGTATACGCACTCGAACGACGAGTTGCAGTTTTCCAGCGGGGCGATCCGCCGGCGCATGACGATCAAGTATGAGGACTACCGGCGGTTCGGCGCCGAGTCCACCGTGACGTTTGAGGAGACGAAGAAATGAAATCTCTGCGCGGACTGCGGCGCGACCCGGCCACGAGCGCGCTGGCGGTGCTGGTGATGGCGCTCGGCATCGGCTCGGTGACGGCGATGTTCTCGGTGGTGAACGCGGTGCTGCTGCGGCCGCTCGCGTTCCATGAACCCGATGCGTTGTATGAGCTGCGCGTGGAGCGGTGCGGGAAGTCGGGCAACTCGGGTGTGGATTCAGGCGATTTTGACAAGCTGCGCGGGGTGGCGGGCGTGGCGGGCGCAACGCTGGCGGGTGTGTCCGAGGTGACGTTGACTGGCGCCGAGGGCGCCGAGTACATCAACTCGCAGAAGCTGGTGGGCGACGGGCTCGCTCTGTTTGGCGTGCGGCCTGCGTTGGGGACGTTGCCCACGGACCCGCGCGCGGTGGTGATCGGGTACCGGCTGTGGCAACGGCGGTATCGCGGCGATGCTGGCGTGGTGGGCCGCGCGATCACGCTCAACGGCGAGCCCTGGACGATTGCAGCGGTGATGCCGGAGCGGTTCGTGCTGCCTAACCGTCCAGAGTTGTGGATGCCGTGGCAAATGACGGAGCAGGACCTCAAACGGCGCGGCGAAGCGAGCAGCAATCTGCTGTTGCGTGTGAAAGCCGGCATGACGCCGGTGGCAGCGGCGCAGGGCGCTCTGGCGGGGAACCCCGATCTGCAGTACCGTGTGGTCCCGCTATGCAGGCGCCAGTTGGGCGACCCAGGGCCGACGTTGTGGGTGCTGCTGGGCGCGGTGGGATTGGTGCTGTTGATCGCGTGTTTGAATGCGGGCAACTTGCTGGCGGCGCGCGGACTGGCGCGGCGCGAGGAGACGGCAGTGCGGGCGGCGCTGGGAGCGCGGCGTATGCAGGTGATCGGTCCGGTGTTGGCCGAGTGTGGAGTGCTGACCGGTGCGGCGGCCGTGCTGGGAACCGCACTGGCGTGGCTGCTGGTGTGCGCGTCGCCGCTGCTGCTGCCCGAGCGCACGCCTTTGCCGAGGCTCGATCAGGTTTCAATTGACGGGTTCTCGGTGCTTGCGGCGTTCGCGGCGACTGCGGTTTGTGTATTTCGGCCGTCGCGCAGATGGCGCTTTCGGTGATGCTGCTCATGGGCGCAGGACTCTTGCTGCGAAGCCTGTGGCAGACGATTGAGACGGACCCCGGCTACCGGCGCGAGGGCGTGTTGACGGCGGGGATTCCGATGCCGTACGACCTCGGCGCGCGGTTCGGTGGCGAGGCGCAGGTGGCGCACTATCGCAGCGTGCTGGAGGCGGTGCGAGCGCTTCCCGGCGTGCGTCAAGCGGCGGTGACCACTGTATTGCCACAAGGACGCGTGCAGGCGTCGATCGACTTTGGCCGTTAGGGCGCGCGGCAGACGGATTATGTACAGGCGCAGGGCGTGAGCCCGGATTACTTCAATGTGATGGGCATTCCGCTGCGTGCGGGGCGGCTCTTCGACGACCGTGATACGGCTGCGACCGAATCGGTAGTGATCATCAGCGAGGCAACTGCGCGCAAGTATTGGCCCGGAGAAAACCCAATTGGCCAGCGCACGGTGCATAAGACGCCGATGACGGTGATCGGAGTGGTGGGTGGTGTGCGCGGCGGCAGCCTGCGCGAGGAAGGCGGGGAACAAATCTATCGTGCCTTGCCGCAGTTTCTGTTTGCGCTGCATGACACGGCGCTGGTGGTTAGCACGGCGGGACCCCAGGGACGCTGGCCGCGCCGCTGCGGGCGTTGCTGCGCGAGCGGTTCCCGAATTATCCGGTGGCCGATGTACGCACGATGTCGGCAGTGATTGATGAGTCGGTGTCGCCGTCGCGGTTTTTTGCCCAGCTCATCACGGGCTTTGCGGCGCTGGCGTTGTTGATTGCGGCGGTGGGAGTGTACGGGCTGCTGGCGCAGTCTGTCGCGGTGCGCCGGCGTGAGATCGACATTCGGCTGGCTGTGGGCGCCGCGCCGCATCAGGTGGCCGTGGCGTTTCTGTTGCGCGGGATGGCGCTGGTGGCGGTGGGGCTTTTGTTGGGCGCGGCGGGGAGCTTGGCAGCGACGCGGGTGTTGCAGTCGCAGCTTTATCAAGTACAGCCGGACGACCCGTTGACGCTCGCGGTAGTGGGCGCGTTGATAGCGGTGGTGGCGTTGGTTGCAATGGCGCTGCCGGCGCTTCGCGCGGCGAGGTTAGACCCGGTGAGGGTGCTGCGGGTGGGTTGAAGATGCTCTATCGAGAATTGTCGATCTGGGAGCGCCGGGCCAACGGGCTTTGGCGCTTTCGTGTGTTGGAGAACGTGGAGTCTGGACGCTTCAGTGTTCAGAGCCGGGACTTCTTCGGTGCCGTCGGCGATCTGAAGGACTTAGACCGAGAGTGGCCCCGGACCTTAGATAGGTATTTCGTGGAACTCCTTGCGGAGCAGGACCCAGAGGAGCGGGCGGGAGGCGGGAGCGACTCCATCGCGGAGGCGATCCAGAAGTTCGACGAAAATTGAGCGACGATGACGAGTCGGGCGAGGCGCAGCCTTACCGCTTGCGCAGCAACACCACGGTGATGTTGTCCGGGCCGCCGGCGGCCTTTGCGGCGTCCACCAAACGCCACGCACGCTCTTCGAGCGTGCCTTCGGTGGCCAGTGTGTCTCGTATGGTCTCCGGCGAGACCACACCATGCAGACCGTCGGAGCACAGCAGGAACTCCGCACCGTCGATGGGCTCAATCAAGTAGTTGCGCACGCGCAGGGCCGATTCGACGCCGATGGCCATCGTCAGCACATGCCGCATGGGATGCTCGCGGAGCTTCGATTCGTCGAGGCCGATCTTGCGTCCCACTTCGTTCACCCAAGTCTGATCCTCGGTGATCGAAGTGAGCTGGCCGTTCTCGTAAAGGTAGGCCCGGCTGTCGCCGACGCTGGAGATGGCGAGGTTGGCGCCGCACTCGATGGCGCCTACCAGCGTGGTGCCCATGCCGTTCAGTTCCACCTTGGCTTGCGCAGCGGAAAGCACCTGACGGTTGGCTTCCTCAAACGCGCGCACCAACAACTCCGGCGACCGTTCATTTCCCGCGTAGATGTGTTTGAGCGCCGTTTCCACCGCCAAGCGCGAAGCCATTTCCCCGGCCACAGCTCCGCCCATTCCGTCGGCGAGCAGATACACGCCGAGCGAGGGATCCACGTAGTAGTAGTCCTCGTTGTTTTGGCGAACACAGCCGGGATCAGAGACCCCAAAGGCTTCCAACATTGATTTGTCTGAATTATATAACGGAGGTCTGGGAGGCAATTGAAACTACTGACGAGCCGGGGGTTCTTCGTAGCTTTCCTTCAAGCGCTCAAGGCCGTCCGTGCGCCAGTCGCCTTTGCGCGGGCCGGACTGTTTGAGGCAGCGCCCGAGCAGTTGAATGGCGTCCTGATCGCCACGGGCGCGATCCAAGACGCCCCGGAAATAGTTGGCGGCCTCGGTAAACTCGGCCCGTTTCCACAAGGCATAGCCGACGTTGAACTGGTAGGCGACGTCGGCCGGGTCGGCGGCGAGGGCCTTGCGAAAGTGATCGAGCGCTTCGGGTTGGTTCAATCGCGCGAGGGCCGCGCCGAGGTTGTTGGCCACTTCGGGAGCAGGCAACTGGGTGGCTAGTTGTTCCAGCAATTGGCGTGCGCCGGCAAAATCGCTAAGGTGATGGCGGCACAGGGCGAGGAGAAAAAGCGCCTCCGCGCGATAGAGGCTGCCGGCGGGGACGCGGTCAAGCCAGCCGGCGGCTTCGCGATAGCTGCCGTTTTCGAAATGGTCGCGGCCCAAGAAAAAAGCAGGCTGCGGAAACTGCGGATCGAGCCGGGCGGCCTGCGTGAGCAGGCGGTGACGCTGGTCGGCGGCTGGAGTCATGAGACCGCGGATGTAGCTCTCACGGGCATTCAACTTCACGGCGGGATGCTGGCGGCGAAAGCCGTCGAGACTCTCCGTCAGGTTCGGCCGCGCCCAACGCAGGATCTTCCAGGCAAAGTCCATCTCGAGCGCGGCCAGCGACTCGGCGGGGCCGGTTTCGAAAAACTCTCCGATCTGGACCACTTCGCGAATGTCGAGCACACGCGCGGTGACACGGAGCGTACCGCGGCTGGCGCCGTCCGGAGCGCCTGCAGGCGCGGGAATCAACTCGACGCGACCATAGAGCAAACGGTCCGCGCCAGCGGATTCGGTGAGTTTGGCGAGTGAAGCGAGGCTCACCTGGGAGACCGAGCTGATTGAGAGCTTACGAGCGGCCTCTTCGCGCTCTTCGCGCGTGAGGACCGCGAAGCCACTATCGGCGAGGGTTTCGCGAATGGTCTCCGAGACGCTCTCGCCCACCCAATCCAGGTTCGCCGCACCGGTACGATTGGCAAACGGCGCGATCAGATACGATTGACTGGAAGCCGGCGGCGCGGTGGTGGCGGCCGACAGGCACACGAGGAGCGCCGACATGGACCGCTTCATGGAAGCCTTATTTTACCGCGCCCAAGCGATGAATCAAAGAAAAAGGCGGCGCCGCGCGCTCCGGCGAGTAGTTCAAACGGGGCTCGCGCGAACCGGGCAGCCGCCGCCCTTCTCGGAGAAGTGGGTCAGGTCAGCGGGATTAGCGGCCGCCGGCGGCCGAGTCGGCCGTGGCGTCGAGCACGACCTTTGTGTCCGTGCCGCCGATGCGGATCTCCTGCACCTTGAACTTGCCTTCGCCGTTGTTGTAACGCACGGAAGTGGACGAGTACTTGCTGGCGGCCTTCAAGACCGACACGGGCGCTTCCACTTTCTGTTTGCCGCGGCTCAGCATAGCCTTGTCGCCGGTGACTTCCAGCTTGTAGTCACCCGGCTTCAGCGTCTGGCCGTTGACCGAGGCTTCCTCAAACAGCGTGACGCGATGAGTGGCAGCCGAGGCAAGGGCCAAACCGGCGATGGCGAAAGACACGACGAGCTTCTTAAACATGATGATCTCCTGGACTCCTAATTTTTAAGGCAGGCTCCGCCTGAACAGGCGTACCGGCCGGATGGCAATTGATTGTTTCTGCTAGCCCGCTAAGTCAGGCGCCGGGCGTGGGCGGTGGCAGCATCGCGCCGCGATTTCAGTGTCTGCATCGTTGTTGACGCACACCTACTAATACGAGGAAGAGGATGAAAAGTTCTGCATGAGCTGCGAAAAAAAACTACCCGGCGGAGAGGAAATCCGCAACGCGCTCAAACGCTGTGTGTTGCACACCGGGTTCCGAACCTAAGCCCGGCAGCCATACAGTGGAGGCATCGCGGCGGAACCACGTCCACTGGCGCTTGGCGTAACGGCGCGTGTGCATCTGCGTTTCAGCGATGGCTTGAGTGAGCGAGAGGCGGCCGTCGATGTGCGCGATGGCTTGTGCATAACCAAGCGAGGCGAGAGGCTTGGCATCGCGCGGTACACCGGCGGCGAGCAGGGCGCGGACTTCGTCCACAATGGCGGGCGTCGAGCCGAACATCTGCTGCGAGCGTGCGTCGAGGCGGGCATAGAGTTCGGCGCGCGGCGGATTGAGACCGAGCGTCAATGTACGGTAGCCGGTGAGCGGATCGCGGCCCTGGGCGAATAAACCGGTGAGCGGTTGCCGGGCGGTGAGGATCACTTCGAGCGCGCGGATGAGTTTGTTGATGTCATTGCGGTGGATGCGGAGCGCGGCGGCGGCGTCCCAACGCGAGAGCAAACGATGGAGCGAGCCGGGGCGGCGTGCTTCACGGGCTTGCAGCCGTGCGCGGATGGACTCATCGCGTGGAGGGCCTGCGAAGAGGCCTTCGAGCAGCGCGCGGAGGTAGAAGCCTGTGCCTCCGGCGACCACCGGCAGATGCCCGCGCGCGTTGATCTCTGCCAGCGCGGCGCGGCCCAGACGTGCATAGTCGCCAGCGGTGAACAGATCCGTGGGCGCGGCGGCGTCGAGCAGGTGATGCGGGATTCCGCGCTGTTCGGCCGCGGACAGTTTGGCCGAGCCGATGTCGAAGCCGCGGAAGATCTGCACGGAGTCGCAATTCACGACTTCGCCAGAGAAACGCTCGGCGATGGCAAGCGAGAGCGCGCTCTTGCCTGCGCCGGTGGGGCCGCATACGACTATGAGCGGAAGGAGCCGCTCAGTCCACATACACGTGCGCCACGCGAGCGCTGATGCCGCACAACACGCTGTAGGAGATGGTGCCGGCGAGGCGCGCGATTTGCTGCGCGTCGATGCTGACGCCATTCACTTCGCCGAGCAGCGTGACGGTGTCGCCGGGTTTTGCACTTGGAACGGTGGTGAGGTCGATGGTGGAAACGTCCATCGACACCGCCCCCACCATCGGCACGATGCGGCCGCCGGCGATGACGCTGCCCTTGTTGCCGAGACGGTGCGGAATGCCGTCGGCATATCCCGCGGCGACGATGCCAATGCGCATGGGCGCCGGGGCGCGATACATGGCGCCGTAGCCGATGGGTTCGCCCGCGGGGATGTCTTTGATGGTGAGCAGGCGCGCCTTCCAGGCGAGCGCGGGTCTCACCTCCAGTTCGCGCGCGGGTGCCTGGCCACGCGCGATCGGCGAAACGTAACCGTAGATGGCGTGGCCGGGGCGGATCATGTCGCCCCAGGCGCTGCGCCGCGCGTAGGCCACGGGTACGGTGGCAGACGTGTGCACGTAGCGCGGGCGCGCCGGGAGCGCGGCGAGCATAGCGGAAAAGCGCGCGAGCTGCGCTTCGGTTTGCCCGGTGTCGTAGTTGGCCGCCGAGGCGAAGTGCGTCATTATGCCTTCGAGTTCGAGCGCCGAAGCATGAGCGGCGACGGCACGCGCGACTTCCGTGGGCGTGGCGCGCGTGCCGAGGCGGCCCATGCCGGAATCGGTCTTCAAGTGATACGAAGTGCGCGTGCCGGTTGGCGAGAGCCGCGCGAGATCGGGGAGCGACGCGAGGTCGTGAATCGCGAGCGTAAGATTGTGCCGCACGGCTTCGGCCGCGGGGAGATCAGCCATGACAAGGATGCGTGTCGAGAGGCCGGCTTCGCGTAGCTCGAGGCCCTCGTCCAAGCTTGACACCGCCAGCCACCGCGTACCCGCCGCGGCCAGCACGCGCGATACTTCTACCGCTCCGTGACCGTAGGCGTCCGCCTTCACCACCGGGCACACTTCCACGCGCGGGCCGACCAATTGGCGGATCGCTTCGAAGTTGGCGACCAGCCGGCCGCGCGATACTTCGATCCAACAACGCATGAAGACTTAAGCGCCCGCGTCGGCCCGGGCCTGCGCCACGGCGGCTTCCACTTCCTTTTGGTATTCGGCGAGCAGCGTTTCGTTCTCCGCTTCGAAGCGCATCACCAGCACCGTTTGCGTGTTCGAGGCGCGGGCGAGGCCCCAGCCTTTGTCGAAGATCACGCGCACGCCGTCCACGTCCACCACCTTATGCGACTTCTTGAAGTGGTTCACCACGCGCTGAATGACGTCGAATTTCAGCTCGTCCGCGCAATCCACGCGCAGTTCCGGCGTGGAGATCATGGTGGGGAGCCCGGCCAGTTGCGCCGAGAGCGGCTGGCCTGAGTTGGCAACGATTTCCATGAGGCGCGCGGCGGAGTAAAGGGCGTCGTCAAACCCGTAGAAACGGTCCTGGAAGAACAGGTGGCCGCTCATTTCGCCGGCCAGTTCAGCGTGTTCTTCCTTCATCTTCGCTTTGATGAGCGAGTGGCCCGTGCGGTACATGATGGCCTTGCCGCCGAGGCGCTCGATTTCGTTGTAGAGCACCTGCGAGCACTTCACTTCACCGATAAACGTTGAGCCGGGTTTGCGCGTCAGGATCTCGCGGGCAAAGATGAGCAGGAGATAGTCACCCCAAACCACGCGGCCGCTTTCGTCAATCGCGCCGATGCGGTCCGCGTCGCCATCGAAGGCAATGCCCAGGTCGGCCTTGTGCTTGTGCACGGCTTCCTTGAGCGCCTCGAGGTTTTCTTCCACGGTCGGGTCCGGGTGGTGGGCGGGGAAGTTGCCGTCCTGCTCAAAGAACAGTTCGACAGAATCGCAGTTGAGTTTTTCCAGCAGCCGGTGCATGGCCGGGCCGGCGACGCCGTTGCCCGAATCGACCACCACTTTGATGCGGCGCTTCCAGTTGAACTGGCTGGAGATTTCGTCGACGTAGGCCGGGACCACGTCGGCGGTCTTCACCGTGCCCGTGCCCGTCTCGAAGTCTTTCTTCTCGATCAACTGGCGGATTTCCTGAATCGTCTGGCCGAAGATGGACTTGCCGCCGCACACGCTCTTGAAGCCGTTGTACTCGGCCGGATTGTGGCTGCCGGTGATCTGGATGGCGCCATCGGCTTTGAGGTTGTAGACCGAATAGTAGAGGAACGGCGTGGGCACGACGCCCACGTCGGTTACTTCCACGCCGGTGGACAGGAGCCCATCGAGCAAGGCGTCATGCAGGCGCGGGCCGCTCAAACGAACGTCGCGGCCGAGGTTGATCTTCTTGCCGGCGTGGCGTTGGATGTAGGTGCCGAAGGCCTGGCCAAGCTCCCGCACGCCGTCGCTCGGCAGGTCCACATCGGCGATGCCGCGAATATCGTATTCGCGAAAAATGGTCGGTTTGAGCAGCATTGTTTCGAGACTAGCAAAGAACCGCTTGCCAACGCTCAACCTGGAAATGAAGCGTTTAGGGTTGGTGCGGGATGGGCTTGCGGAACAGGCGTACCAGCATCATCAAGCCCGCACCGAGAGCCAGCGCGCCGAGTGAAAGTTGCCAGGTGTGCGCCTTCACCCAACCCGCGGAATCTTCACCGAGCGTGCGGCCGAGCGCGGCCAGTGCGAAGTAGCGCGGGATGCGGCCGGCGAGCACGATGAGCAGAAACGCGAGAGGACCAACGCCGAAAGCCCCAGCGCAGAGCACGAAGATTTTCATCGGCAGCCCGGGGATGGGGACCAGCGTGGGAATGAAGACGGTGACGAGCCCGTAGCTGTGGAACCACTCGCGGAAGCGGCGGGCGCGCAGCGTTGTGGCATGGCGCTCCACATACAGATCGCCGCTTTTTCGCGCGAGGAAGAAGAGGATCATGGAGCCGAGGGCGGAGCCGATCACCGAGAGAGCGGCGGTTTGATACGCCAAGTTGGGGTTGGTGACGGCAGTGAGCAATACCAACGCATCCACGCCGCCCGGCAGCGGGAGGCCGGCAGAGTCGATGAGCGCGAGGAGGAAGGCGCCGGGCAGTCCCCAGAGTTGCAGGGCCGCGGCGATCTTACGCAACATGAGCCGGACCCTCCGTGGCGATGCGCCGCAGTTCGGTTTCGTCAATCACGGGGATGCCGAGCTTCTGCGCTTTGTCGAGCTTGGAACCCGCTTTTTCACCTGCGACGAGAAAGCTGGTTTTGCGGCTCACCGAGTCACCCGCTTTGCCGCCCGCGGATTCGATGAGTGCTTCGGCTTCTTCGCGGCTGAGCGTGGGCAGGGTGCCGGTAACGACGATGGTCATACCTTGAAGCGGGCTGCCTTCGCGCTTGGGCTTGTCGTGCGTGAACACGAGGCCCGCGGCGCGCAGGCGTTCGACGAGTTCCTGGCTGCGCGGCGCGGCGAAGAAGGCGCGGATGGCAGAGGACACACGCGGACCCACCTCCTGCGCTTTTTGCAATTTGTCCTCATCGGCGGCCATCAGCGCGTCGAGACTGCCGAACTCTTCGGCGAGTAGCTGTGCGGTGCGCTCGCCCACGAAGGGAATGCCAAGGCCGTTCAACACACGCGGCAACGGCCGCGCGCGCGAGGCTTCGATGCCGCGCAGAATACGCTCAGCCGATTTTTGCCCCATGCGATCGAGCGCGGCGAGTTCCTCCACTTTGAGCGCGTAGACGTCGGCCACGTTCTTCACCATGCCTTTGTCTACGAGTTGGTCCACCAGCGTGCTGCCCATGCCATCGATATCCATGACGCCGCGCGAGGCAAAGTGGCGGATGGTTTCTTTCAGGCGCGCCGGGCAATCGGAGTCGATACAGCGGCTGGCCACTTCGCCCTCGGCGCGCACCACCGCGCCGCCACACACCGGGCAGACCTTGGGCATGTGGAACGGCGTGCGCGGATCGCCGCGGCGTTCCACGCGCACGACCTTGGGGATCACGTCGCCGCTGCGCTCCAGCACCACCGTGTCTCCGATAGCGAGCTCAAGCCGTTCGATCTCGTCTTCGTTGTGCAGCGTGGCGCGCGAGACGGTGACACCGCTCACCGTCACCGGGCGCAGATGCGCCACCGGCGTAAGCACGCCGGTGCGGCCCACTTGCACTTCGATGTTTTCGAGCACCGTCTCCGCCTGGCGCGCGGGGTACTTGAAGGCGATGGCCCAGCGTGGGGCCTTCGACGTCCAGCCGAGGCGCTTCTGCTGCGGGATCGAATCGACCTTGGCGACCACGCCATCGATTTCATACGGCAGCGTGTCGCGCTGGCCTTCGTACTTCTTGGTCCAGGCGAAGAGCTCCTCCACCGACGCGCAGCGCGCGCGTTCGGGGTTCACCTTGAAGCCCATCGCCGCGAGTTCTTCGAGCGAGTCCCAATGGCCGTCGCGCGCGGGCTGGCCGTCGACGAGCAGGAAGTAGGCGTAGAAGTCGAGCTTGCGCGCGGCAGTGATGGACGGATCGAGCACGCGGAGCGAGCCGGCGGCGGAGTTGCGCGGATTGGCGTAACGCTGGAGGCCCTTGGCTTCCTGGTCGGCGTTGAGCTCCTGGAAGGCTTTGTTGGACATCACCACTTCGCCGCGCACTTCAAAATCGCTGCTGCCTTCGCGGATGACGAGCGGGAGCGAGCGGATGGTGCGCGCATTCTCGGTGACGTCTTCGCCGGTTTCGCCGTCGCCGCGCGTTACAGCTTGTGCAAAGCGGCTGTCACGGTAGCGCACGGACATCGACAGGCCGTCGAGCTTCAACTCGGCACAGTACTGATACGGCTCGCCCTTGAGCAGGTCGGCCACGCGGCGGTCAAACTCGCGGAGTTCGGCTTCGTCGAGCGCGTTGTCTAGGCTCAGCATCGCGGTGCTGTGGCGCACCTGCATGAAGCCTTCGCGCGGCGCGCCGCCCACACGGCGGGTGGGCGAATCGGGTGTGACGAGTTCCGGGTGCGCGCGCTCGAGTTCGGTGAGCTCGCGCATCAACTTGTCGTAGTCGGCATCGGAAATCTCGGGCCGGTCGAGCACGTAGTACAGGTGCTCGTAGCGGTGTAGTTCGGCCCGGAGATGCGCGGCGCGGTCGGCGGGGGGTTCAGCGGACATCAACTTTCCATGATCGCCGATTGTTGGAGTCCGGCGCGAAGCGCTACCTTAAAAAGATTCGCCGCCAAGCCATTCTCATCTACAATCCGAATGCCAGGAAGCTGATCCGCAACCCGCGCCTTTCCGAGCGTGTGCGCGAACTGCTGGCCCAGCGCGGCGTCGATGCGCAACTGACACCCACCGCGCGGCCCGAGCATGCCACGGATTTGGCGCGTGCAGCCGTGGCGGCTAGCAGCGTGGATCTGATCGTCGCAATGGGCGGCGACGGTACGGTGAACGAAGTGCTGAACGGCATGGTGCACTCGGCCGTTCCGCTGGCAGTGATTCCGGGCGGCACGGCGAATGTGTTGTGCTGCGAGACCGGGATTCCGCGCCATCCGGAAAAGGCCGCCACGCTGCTGGCCGATTGGAAGCCCGAGCGAGTGGCGGTAGGCCGGCTGGATGCGCACGGCGCGGCGCCTCGGTATTTTCTGTCGATGGCCGGCGCGGGCTTCGACGCGAAGATCGTGAATGAAGTGCAGCCAGGCGTGAAACGCAAGCTGGGAAAGATCGCGTATTGGATCGCGGGGGTGAGCCAGTTCGGACGGCGGCTGACGATTCTGAAGGTGCGCGCGGACGGCCGCGAGTTTGTCACCGGCTTTGCGCTCACCAGCCGCGTGCGCAACTACGGCGGCGACCTGGAATTGGCGACCGAGGCGTCGCTGTTTCGCGATGAGTTTCAGTTGCTCACGTTCGCGGGCCGGTCTACGATTCCTTACGGCATCTATCTCGCGGGCTCGGTGGTGGCGCCGGCACGATCGCTGCCGGGCGTGACGAGTGCAATGACGCGGCGCGTGGAGTTGCTGCCGACCGACGGCGATCCGGTGTATGTGCAAGTGGACGGTGAACTGGCGGGCCGGCTGCCGGCGGTGATTGAATTGGTGCCTTCGGCAGTGACGCTGCTGCTGCCCGAGTCCGCGCGGCGGAAGGGCTAGAGGGCGATGGACAACCTCACGCACACGCTCACGGGCCTGATGCTGAGCCGTGCCGGGCTCCACCGGTTGACGCCGCGCGCTTCTCTGATTTTGATGCTGGCGGCGAATGCGCCGGATATCGACGTGGTATCGCTGCTGGGCGGCACGGCGGTTCACCTCGAATGGCGTCGCGGTTGCACGCATGGGTTGCCTTCCTTGCCGCTGATGGCCGCGCTGCCGGTGCTGGCGGCGGGCATGTGGCGCACGCCGGGGGCGTGGGTGGCTTCATCGATTGGCGTGCTCTCGCACCTACTGCTTGACTGGATCAACGTCTATGGCATCCGGCTGCTGTCGCCGATCTCGCAGGAGTGGTTCCGGCTGGACATCACCACGGTGATCGACCCGTGGATCTGGATGGTGTTGCTGGCGGCGGTGGCCTGGCCCGCGCTGGCGCGGCTGGTGAGTTCGGAGATCGGCGCGAAGTCTCAGGCGGGCGGTGGTATGGCGGTGTTTGCGCTGGCGTTTGTGCTCCTTTATAACGGGGGCCGCGCGGTGCTGCACAGCCGCGCGATGGCAACGCTCGATGCACGTGTGTATCAAGGCGGCGTGCCGAGGCAGATCGCGGCGCTTCCGCACCACTTGAACCCGCTGCGGTGGCGAGGCGTGGTGGAGTTGCCCGGGCGCTGGGAGACGCACACGATCGATCTGGCGCGCGAGGATTTCGATCCCAAGGCGGGACGCGTTTGGTACCAGGCAGAGCCGTCGGCGGCGGTGGCGTCGGCGCGGCGTGATGAGACGGTGGCGACGCTGAGGAGGTTTTCGCCGATGCTGTGGTGGCGTCAAGTACCGTCGCCGGGTGAAGGCGCGCCGATTGAGGTGAAGGCGACCGATCTGAGGTTTGGCGAACCGAACGAGGAGAACTTTACCGCGATTGCGGTGGTGGATGTGGCAACGGGGCTGGTGCGCGAGTCGCGCCTGCAGATGCGTGGTCCCAACGCGCCACTGGTGCCGCATTAGGGCCGCTGGCTGTTACGAGTACTCGGAAACCGGACTGCGGGCGGTGACTTCGAGGGCGGCGCGTTGGGCTTGGGCCATGGCGGCGTCCTTGATGGACTCGTAACCGCGGATGGTCTCGGGGAGTTCGACGAGGCAGCGAGCGGCGGATTCGTCGGAGAGCGTGAGGGCCTTTTCCACGAGCGCGCGGTACCAGGGCACGAGTGCGCGTTCGCGGCGGCGGTGGGCGGCGTATCCGAAGATGTCGAAAATGCCGCCGCGGAGTCCTCGCAAGGACGCGAGAATGCGGAGCGGGGTGCGGAACCAGGGGCCGAGCGCCAGCTTGTTGTTGAGGCCCCACGCGCGCAGCAGAGGCGGGTGGAGGTTGTAGCCGATGGACTCGACGGCTTCCCACTGCTCGTGCAGGCCGCGCTCGAAGGCCGCGCCGGTGAGGAGCCGCGCGACTTCGTACTCGTCCTTCACGGCCATCAGGCGGTAGAGATGCAGCGCCACGGCGTCGGCCAGCGCTGGACGGGCGGCGCGAACGCGGGCCACAAAGTCCGCGTGCTCGCGCGCGTAAGCGGCGTTTTGATACTCGGTGAGGCGAGCGGTGTAGTCGATGGGTGCAAGCGGCGCCGCGACGACTAGTTCCACCGGCGGCGGTTTGCGGCCCAGCGCGAAGGCTTGCAAATTGCGCTCCACCTGCGCGCCGTTCAAACGAATTGCTGCTTCAATGGACTCGCGCGTTAGCGGCACCAGCCCCGCCTGCCATGCCGCACCCAGCAGAATCATGTTGGCCATCATGTGCGTGCCGAAGTAGCGCTCGGACAAGCCAGCGGCGTCGACATACACGTTGCGCGCCGTGTTGGTGTGGCGTTCGAGCTTGGCGATCTGCTCACCGGCGTCACCGAAGGGCAGGCGCTTGCGGACGGATTCGGCGGTGGGCGTCACGTTCGTATTGACAGCGGCGGCGGTGCGCGATGGATGAGCGCACTTCAGGTTATCCACGGCCATCAAGCCGAGCAGATCGTAGCCGAGCAGCAGGTCCGCGTTACTTGCGTTGATGCGGGCGGAAACGGCGAGGGGTGAGCGGCTGAGAGTGAGATGCGACACGACCGCGCCGCCCTTTTGAGCGAGGCCGGTTTGGTCCAGTGTGAGCACGTGCAGACCGTCCATGGCGGCCGCGGCGGCAAGGATCGCATTCACGGTGACGACGCCGGTGCCTCCGATGCCGGGGCTGAGGATGCGATAGGCGGCTGCGCCCTCAAGCGGCGGCAAGCTGGGATCAGGGGCGGACTGGAGTCCGCCGGAGGCTAGAGCCCGCTCCACGCCGGCCGGTGCGGGTTTGCGGAGGCCGGTACCCGGCTTAACCTTCACAGTGACAAAGGACGGACAATCGCCGAGCGCGCAGGCATAATCCTTGTTGCAGCTTGGCTGATGAATCGACATTTTGCCCCCGAGCGGCGTGTCGAGCGGGTGGAGGCTGGGGCAGTTCGATTGCTTCACGCAATCGCCGCAGCCTTCGCAGACTTCCGGGTGAATCACCAGGCGCTTCACCGGCTCGACATACTTGCCGCGCGAACGGAGGCGGCGCTTTTCGGCCGCGCATTCCTGCTCAAAGATGAGCACGGTGACGCCCGGAATTTTTTCGAGCTCGCGCTGCACGGCCGCCATTTCCGAGCGCTCGTGCACGGTGACGTTGCGGGCGAGCGCGCCGGGGTCAGAGTAGCGCGAGACATCCTCAGCCACAATCGCAATCTTCTTCACGCCCTCGGCTTCCAGCTTGCGCGTGAGCGCGGGTACGGGAATGGCGCCGACGGCGTCTTGCCCGCCGGTCATCGCCACGTGGCCGTTGTAGAGGAGCTTGTAGGTGATGTTGACGCCTGCGGCGACGGCGGCCTGCACGGCGAGCGAGCCGGAGTGGAAATAGGTGCCGTCGCCGATATTCTGGTAAATATGATCGCGCTGGACAAACGGCGCCATGCCGAACCACGGCGCACCTTCGCTGCCCATGTGCGCGGCAAACGAATAGCCCCGGCCGGCGTCTTCCATCAAAAAGCCCATGCCCGCGCAGCCGATGCAGCCGCCCACCACCTGATCCGGCGCCATCAGCGTGCTGCGGCTGTGCGGGCAGCCGGAGCAGAAGCTGGGCGTGCGGAGGATGGTGATTTCGCGCGGCCGGCGGTGAATTTCGCTGAGCCGGTTAAGACGCGCGGCGAGGCCGGGAATGGTGTCCGCGGGCAGCACGCGGCCGAGCGCCTTTAAGATGAGGTCCGGTTCGAGTTCGGCCGTGGATTGCAGCAGCGCTTCGCCCTGCTCATCGAATTTGCCAACGATGCGCGGGCGGTGCGCCGAGGCGTAGAGCGTTTCGCGCAGTTGCAGCTCCAGGAAGCTGCGTTTTTCTTCGATGACGAAAATGCGATCGAGCCCGCGCGCGAACTCTTCGACAAAGCGCGGGTCGAGCGGATAAGTCATGCCGAACTTGGCGATGCGGATGCCGAGCGAGTCGAGGTCCGCGTCGGCGAGGCCGCAGTCGGCGAGAGTCTGGCGCAAGTCGTAGTAGCTCTTGCCGGCGGTGGCGATGCCGATACGCGCGTTGTTGTTGAGCGCTCCGTGCAGTGTGTTGAGGCCCGGATTGGCGCGCAGGAAATCGAGCGCGGCGGGGATGCGGCGCACGTTCGTCTCGTGCTCCAGCATGAGGGCGATGCCAGGGACGAGGCGGGGGTCAGAGCGCTTCTGGTAGCCGGCGTCCGGCGTATGGAACTGGTAGCGGTCGAGGCCGACTTCGACGATGCCGCCGCCGTCGCAGGTTTGCGTCAGGAGTTTGAGCGCGCACCAGGCGCCGGAGTAGCGCGAGAGGGCGATGGCGTAGAGGCCATAGTCAAGAATCTCCTGCGTGTTGCCGGGATACAGAGTGGGGATGTTGACGTTGTACAGAGAGAAATCGCTTTGGTGCGGGATGGAAGAACTTTTGCAGGGGTGATCGTCGCCGGCGAGTAAGAGCGCGGCGCAGTTGCCCGGCGAGCCGGTAAGGTTGCCGTGACGGAGAATGTCGCCGGACCGGTCGACGCCAGGCCCCTTGCCATACCAGATGCCGACGACACCGTCGACTTTGGCCGGTCCGCGGCCGCCAAGGACGTTGATGATCTGGGAGCCGTAGATGGCGGTGGCGGCGAGGTCTTCATTGAGTCCGGGCTGGAAGTGAACGTTGAGCGGGGCGAGGTGGGGTTGAGCGCGTTGGAGCGCGAAATCGTAGCCGCCGAGCGGCGAGCCTTCGTAGCCGGAGATATAGCAGCCGGTGCGGAGTTGACGGCTGCGGTCGAGGCGCATCTGGTCCATGGGCAGGCGGACGAGGGCCTGGATGCCGGTCATGTGGACGCGGCCGGATTCGAGAGTGTACTTGTCGTCGAGCTTCACGCGGGTTTTGAGCGGGCTGAACCCGCCGTATGCTAAAGCTTGCCACATTCTGTAACCGGCCGGTTTTTTCAGCGGGAGTACACGGGCGGAAGGGCGGGCCTAAAGTCCCGTGCGGGCTGAAAGCCCGCCCCACGCGGACGCCGAGTGCACGGAGTTTCCACGCCTACTCGCTTTTAGCAGGTTTGGCGGCCTCGGCCGGCGCTTTGCGATCCTCCGCGCCCGTGGCGATGGCGACCTTGACGCCCGTATCGAGACGTTGGAGTTGCGTGGTGGCGACCTGCTCACCCTCGGTGAGGCCTTCGAGAATTTCGATCTGCTGGTCCACGCGGTCGCCAATTTTTACGTCGCGCGCTTCGATGGAGCCGCGGTTGGTGACGACGAATGCTTTGTTTGAGCCGAGCACGTAGGCGACGGCGCGTTGCGGCACCACCATGACGTCATCCATCTTCTGGGTGGCGAGCCGGGCGCGGGCATAGGAACCGGGCTTGAGGGCGTTGTCGGGGTTGTCAATCAGTACTTCGACGACGAAGGTGCGTTTGCTTTGCTCGACAGTGGGCGAGATGCGCCAGACTTTGCCGCGAAACTTGCGGTCTTGAAATGCTTCGACGGAGACGTCGGCCACCTGACCCACTTTGGTCCAGGGGGCGAGGCGCTCAGGCACGTCGAGGCGGAGGCGGACGGGGTTGGTCTTCACCAGGGTAAACAGCGGGGCGTTGGGGCGGACGTAGGCGCCGGTGGTGATGGTGCGTTCCTTGATGCTGCCGGCAAAGGGGGCGCGGACGGTGGTGTCGCGGAGTTTTTTGCGCTGCAGTTCGACGATGGCCTTGAAGCGCTCCACTTCCTGGATGAGGTTGCGGGTCTGGTTGCGCGTGGCGTCGAGCGCGGCGGTCATGGCCTGGAAGCGGGTGGAGGCGGCATCGAGGTCGGCCTGGGCGCCGATTTTCTGGTCTACCAGTTCGCGGATTCGTTTGAAGCGCATTTCGGCTTCCTTGAGATCGGCGGCGGCGCGGCGTACTTCAGGCGTTTCATCGAGGTTCTGGACGCGCTCGGCTTCGGCCTTCAGCCCCAGACGTTCGAGCGACTGGCGGAGCTGGGCTTCGTTCTGCTGGAGGATGTAGCGTTGCTCTTCGTCGGAGATGTTCAGCAGTACGTCGCCTTGGCGAACCATGTCGCCGAGGTCAAAATTTACCTTGTTGACCTTACCTTCGATCTCGGCGCTGACGATGACTTCATCGTAGGGGAAGAGCGTGCCTACTGAATCGACCACTCGTTGGAGATGGAGGGTGACGACCGGGGCTACCCGAACGGAGATTGGTCCGGAGTCTTGCTTGGCCTTGGCCTTGGGCGGCGCCTTCTGGCAACCGGCCAGGGTAGACAAAGCCAGCGGGGCAGCGAACGAGAGCAAACGTGTCATCGGGAACCTTCATTATAGGCGGGCGGCGGAGTGATTGGGGTTACGGGCGGGCAAAGATAAAACGGTTCACTACTCCCAGCCGCAAGTTCTGGTTCTAAGGTGAATCCCCCCCCCTGTGCCCAAGTGTTCGCCCTCCCTGGAGTGGGGTGAAGACCGTGCCGATTTAGCTTTAGAGAGGTAGTTTGCGTCCGCGTGATTGACCGTCGTTAGCTAGCAATGGAGCCAAACAACCCATCGATGAAGCTCTACCGGGCCTTTGTGGCTGCGGTGATCGGTATTGGCTTCGTCGTGTCCCTGGCCGGAACCGTGCCCTGGCATACAAAAGATGCCTCGCGCAGCTATGTGCTGCTGGCGCTGGCCGTGGCCACTTCGGCGCTCAAACTCCAGGCACCGCAGGTTGTGGGGAAGATGACGGCCAATTTCGTCTTTGTGCTGCTCGGAATTCTGGAGCTGAGCCTCAGCGAAACGCTGCTGCTGGGTTGTGCAGCCAAGGCGGCGCAATTGCTGATCCCCCGGCGGTCGGCAAAGCTGCCGGTTACGCCGTTGTTCCACGTGGCCACCGCCGCGATTGCCGTCACGTTGTCTTATCGCACCCATCACGCTACGTCGCTTGAGGGCTCGGGCGGAGATCGCGGCCCGCTCCCATTGCTGCTGGCGGCCACGGTGCTGTACGCCATGAACACATTCCCGGTAACCGCGGTAGTGGCGCTGCTGCAGAAGCAGAATCTGGCGGTGGTGTGGCGCGAGTGCAACTTCCGGCTGTTTCCGCACTACCTGGGCGGGTGCTGGCTGGGGTGTTTCATTATTCGGCGGCCGCGATCGGATCGGCCTCGTCGCTGATGGTGGTGCCGGTGGCCTTCCTGGCATACTCCGCGTTCCAGGCCTATCGTTACCGGGCAAACGGTAGCGGCGGCGCGTCGGTGGACGAGCTGGCGGCGCTGCACCAGCGCACGATCGAGGCGCTAGCCATGGCAATTGAAGCCAAGGATATGACTGCGCAGAGCCACTTGCTGCGTCTGCAGCTTTATTGCAACGAAGTGGGCAAGATGATGAAGCTGCCTCGGGAGCAAATGGAGGCGTTGCGCGCGGCGGCGATTCTGCACGATATCGGCAAGCTGGCTGTGCCCGAGCATATTCTGTCGAAGCCGGGCAAGCTGACGCGCGAGGAGTTTGACAAGGTCAAGATTCATCCCTCGGTGGGCGCCGATATTCTCGAACGGGTGCGGTTCCCTTATCCTGTGGCGGACATTGTGCGGACGCATCATGAGAAGTGGAACGGCGGGGGGGGTATCCGGCGGGGCTGAAGGGCGAG
>Ga0194119_10001916_pt1 | contig 36778 bp, 33 predicted proteins | sample TA2MahC100mmetaG_FD_148620 | JGI IMG/M metagenome (GOLD analysis project Ga0194119, IMG submission 148620) | Freshwater microbial communities from Lake Tanganyika, Tanzania - TA2015018 Mahale Deep Cast 100m | ecosystem: Environmental > Aquatic > Freshwater > Lake | place: Tanzania: Lake... | reverse complement strand
AACCCCAAAACGTAGGCTGACTCAAAACTACGGGGCGAAAAATCATTACATTTTTCCTTTTAAATTCCGTTGATTATAACAACTTTAAGGAAGGACATAATTCTAACACAATTTTCTATTATAATAACAATGTTGTTAGTATTTCGTAAACTTTCTACTGACTGTGGTACGTATGCGACTAAAAAAAATTGCGTTTACTATCTGGCTATTAACGATACCTTTTGAACAGTTATCCTTTGGGCATTGGATTGAAAGCTATTACGAGTGTTTTTGCTCAATAAGAAAAAATGGTGCCGAAACATCCTGCTTACAAGAAGTTAATACCAATAATTCCGAATTTCGTGAATACCTTACCAATTTTCCCAGAGGGGATCCAGATCCCCAGAAAGCCGTATTATCAATCAGAACCGCTTTCGGAATTCTCGAGGAAAGAGTCCGATTACATCCCGAAGAAAGCGTCTGCCTAAAAACACTAACTTTGAATTTAAAATACGCAGGGATTTTTGCTGGGCATGAAAAAGCTTTAGCTCAAGCAGGCTGGTTAATTCGAATCTCGGCGTTGAGGGATTTTAGTAAGAAAGTTTATAGTGAAGCCCAGCAATGCTTCGGTCAGAAAGACTCAGACCAACCCAATAAATTTAAGTTACCCAACCCGGCTTTTTGTTATTAAACCAGTCTTAATTAAATTTTGTCGTTAACTACTTTTTCTTGCTTTTAAAAATCTCCCTCTGGAGGCCTCTAGTTTGCGGTAAGCCGAATCCAACAGAATAAATCGGTTGCCAGCTTGGGTTTTATCCGGATTAAGATCGGGGTGAAACTGTTTAGCTAGCTCCCTATATCTTTTCTGAATGAGCGACCATTCTCTGGCCTCTGGAATTCCAAGAACAGTAAGAGCATGAAGAAGCTCTTTCGGAATAAGTTCGATCGGCTCAGCTATTTTTGGTCGAGTTTGATTAGAGGAGTTACTTTGGAATCGGTTGTCGAACGCTTCATCTTGTAACCGAGAAGAGCCATTCTGTTTTGAGTGATTAAAAGCATGTTTCTGTTTCGAATTTGAAGTCTGCTTATTTGAGTCGAATAGAGAGGAGATAATTTTTTCTGTGAGCTCGACAAAAACAACTTTAAAAAACCAAATACAACTCGACATCAGAATCATCGGAATCCCAGTAAGATCCCATTTTTTTTCACTGCTCAAGGTCTTTTCTAAAGATCCCGGCTGATAGTAAGTGTAATAAAAAGCCCAAAAAAACAAAAATCCGAAAGGAAAAATCAATCCCGAGGGAACTTTCTCGGTCTTTAGCTGAAGTAAATATTCAACTGACACAAAAGCTATTATGGACAGGTATATCGCACTGCTTTGCGAACTCGCTGCGGCGGTGTTGGCAGACGCCGGATGTGCTCGATGATGATAGAGGTGTTTTCTGTAATGACGTGCATTCATCCTTTAATTCCCTCAAAGCCATTAGTACTGCAATTTAACCCCCATCTTTTTAAGTGTAAAAAAAAGGAAGAGTTGCCAAATTTTGAACCAAATCGGACCTCAACTCATGTATAGGCTTGAATTTGAAAGATTAAAGGATGCCAATCTCTTAGACAGTTTGAGGTGTTTTAGACAACTCATTGAAAAGAGGGGAAAAGTAAGTGAACACAGCTTGTCGTATGTTTAATAGAAATACGTTAAACCTAATAGAAGCCCCCTAGTGATTTGGCTTGTAGAGGCTATTGAGGCAGGAGAGATGGCGGAACTTGATACATCAGAGCCAAATCTCTGAATGATGAGCTTTGCATCAAAATCAAAATCTTTAGCAAAATTATAAGTTGCTTTTAGTAAGAGTGTCCAAGCCGCTACGTTACTGTAGGCAACACCATCCTCTAAAGGTTGTTCTGATACAGAAGGAAAGATAATCGAGCTAATATCGGCTCCGACTCCAATTTTTTCATCGATAGGAAAACTTATTCCACCGCTGATCATAGGCCCACCATAGGAGACACTATTGAAAATAAGCGGGCTTTCTGTTTCCGAGATGGTAAAACTTTGAGTTCCATAACCGCCTCTAAAATAAACAATCGGTCCGGTGCTAGGCGCAAAGAGACTAAGCCTATAGCCTACCAAAAACTTAAATGCAGAAACCGACATTCCCACCGGTTGCGCCCCCGCAACTGTACTATTTACTATAGAGGCCACACCATAATTAAATCCCAAGTTAAGATAATATTTGCTCGTCAGCCACAACTCTCCATTGAAAATGCCCCCTGTCACCAATTTTGTTGATTGAGCTGTTGCTCCAGAAACTTTAGTATTTGAAAATGTTGCGAACATGGGACCTAAATCCAAATTCACTATCCCAAGTTTTCCTTTTTTTACTTCAAATTCATTGCCCCATAAAGATGCAGGCTCTCTTCCTTCGGAGGCCTCCAGTAAGGATCCGACCTCCATCGGTGGGCTATCGGAGAATTGAACCTTATTTCCTCGGCCAACTTCATGAGGCCTTTTCTCTACCATCACTTTTCCAAAAGTTAAATTCTCTTCAACTTGTGTGATTCCAATCAAACCTGTCTCTTCAAAAACTAACTTGCCCTCACGAAGCTCCGTGGTAAAAACCGAAACTTGGGTGCCCGGACGAAAAACACGCGCCCCACGATCAAGAACAACTAAATATCCGTCTCTTTTTATAATCGAAGCATCGAAGGGAATCTTTTTTACCAGTTCTGTCATCGCTTCTCGAGTAGCCAAAGTAAAACTATCCAAAGCATTTGGGTTAGAGACGGTTGCTGTTTCATAAGCGATGAGCTCGCCCGTCGCTGTAATGGCGAGAGTTAATCCGATCTCATACTCATCTTCTTTTTTGAGGATTTCAGCCAAAATTACCGCCCGAGTTCCTTTGACGTATTGATCCTTAAAAACATCGTCGTAAATTTTAAGTTTTTCTGTTGAGGTCGAATGATTTGAGAACTTTCCTAATTGGGATAAAGATTGTCTAAAACTCTCTTGGTTTGCTTCTGCATAATCAAATCTTGGATTTGCTTGAAGCAGCGAGATTAACTCTTTCTCAATTTGTTCGGCAAAGACAGGTTGTTGTTTTTCGTTAAGCACTCCAACGACAAAACCTTTGTAGCTATACTGGTCATCTAAAGACGACGATCCCAAAGCAAAGACAGAGCCCATCAATAAAAGTAAAATAAAAAATTTCATCATGGTTAAAAGTTAGAACTGTGTTTTTTAACTGCCCCTAATATTTATTGTAGGTTAAGTTACGATGAGAGTCACTCTTTGGAGCTCCAAAACACGCTTGAGCAATGCGGTGCTCCAAAATAAATGTCTGCACACGCTGTGCCAAGCTAAATTGCGTCGACATTTGCTTTCTGTTATCTTGGCCACTATGGCTTTGAGAGCTCAAAATAAATCTCTGCTCATTGCAGTGGCTATAACTTTTTGGATGCTTACTCTCTGGTTTTGGCCAGGCTCTTTAGACAATTCTTTCGTGGAGAAAGAATCCAAATCTGAACCACAACAAGAGGCTCTTTACCGTTCTGAGATCACTCAAGCTAATTTTGGGCTCTTAGGTGTTCGTTTCTATGAATCGCAAGAGGGACAACCACGTTGGGAAATTAATTCTGAGTTTGCCGAGCTTCATCGAAAAGAGAACTATGCCTTCTTGAAAAATGTTAATTCCTTTTTCTTCTCGGATACGACTCAAAATAAAATCAAATCAAAATCAGATTATGGGCGTTCTTGGACGGACAAAAATATTATCGAATTAAATGGAAATGTTTCAATTGAATCTAGCAGGGGTTACCTCTTTTGGATGGATCACTTAACGTACGATGGAAAACAACATGAATTCAAATCAGATGATCTCGTTCAGATGAAAGGACCTAATCCCAAACGTCCCGTGATGTTGCTAAAAGGGGTTGGGTTGAATGCTCAAATCTCAAAAGAACATTTCATCCTTAATCACAACGTATCATCTCAAAAAAAATTAAAAAGCGGAGATTGGTTGAAGGTCTTTTCAAAAAGCGGAGAGTTCTTTACCGGAGAATCTCGAGCAATATTTTTAGGGGGTGTAAAGTCAAAAATGCCCGGAATGAATATCACGAGTGACGTTTTTGAATTTAGTTCGGAAGAGGGGCAAGAAAACGTTCAAGCTTTCGGTCATGTGGTACTTAGAAACAAAGATAGAATCGGTTACGCTGAGAGGGCTTTTTTAGAAGTGGGCGGTAGCGAGATTATTTTAGAGGGCAAAGCTAGAATTGAATCGGGCGGCAATATTATTGAAGGCAAACGCATTAAGCTTTATTCAGATGATGATAGAATAGAAGTTGAGCAGGCGGAAGGAAGAACCACTAATGATACTGCGCGCTGAAAACTTACGAAAAAGTTTCAAGGGAAAAACTGTCGTCAAAGATGTCTGCTTTGAAATCTCAAGCGGAAAAGCGGTGGGACTTTTGGGCCCTAACGGAGCCGGTAAAACGACCACTTTCTATATGGTCGTGGGTTTGGTTAAACCCGACTCAGGTAAAGTTACCCTCGACGGAATTGACTTGGCACAGTGTCCCATTCATGAACGGGCTCGCCGCGGAATAGGCTACCTTCCTCAGGACCCTTCTGTTTTCAGGAAGCTTAGCGTCGAAGAAAATCTCTTCTTAGTTTTGGATAACTTAAAAATTAGCCGACAAGAAAAGAGAACAAGAGCGGAAAGAGCGTTGAGCGAACTGGGCATAAGTCGACTAGCCAAAAGCCAAGCACTAACTCTTAGCGGTGGGGAGAGACGTCGACTCGAAATTGCGAGATCGCTCATTCTTGATCCAAAGTTCTTATTATTAGATGAACCCTATGCAGGGATTGACCCCTTAGCGGTTCAAGAAATTCAAGGGATTATCAAAACCTTAAGTGAAAAAGGCATCGGTATTGTTATCACTGATCATAATGTTAGAGAAACTTTGAAATCTTGTGATGAGGCTTACTTAATTAGAGAAGGAACCATTTGGATACACGGGAAACCTCAAGAGATTGTAGAAAACGACTCGGCGAGGAAACATTACTTAGGAGAAAGCTTTAGGTTATAACTATGTCAATAGGTCCCAAATTATCGCTTAATTTAGGTCAACATTTAGTTATGACCCCTCAGCTGCAACAGGCTATTAAGCTATTGCAGATGAATAGAATGGAAATGGAGAATCTAATCAACTCTGAATTAGTTGAAAATCCCACCCTCGAAGAAAGTTCCGAATCGGAAAGCACCATTCAAAGTATCGATGAAATTCCTCAAGAAACAGCTAAGTTAACAGAAGAAAATCCACAAGCAAATGAAGATTTTAATTGGGAAAATTACCTAGAAAATTTCCGCTCTACGCCTAACCTCCCTGTGTATCGAGGAAGTGATGAGGATCTTCCTTCCTACGAGAACACCCTAACATCGGCCGCTGACCTTCCAGAACATCTCATGTGGCAGCTGAAAATGAGCGAGATGACCGACAAACAAAAAGTTATTGGTGAAGTGATCATCGGCAACATCAATGAAGATGGCTACCTTCAGGGCTCAATTGAAGAACTAGCTCAAAAAGAAAACTTTGATGTTCATGAAGTTGAAGCCGTACTTTATCGCATTCAAGAATTTGACCCAGTCGGAGTTGCCTCAAGAGACTTAAAAGAATGTCTCCTTGTTCAGGTTTATGATCTCAAAGAAAATGATGATTGTTTAGAGGCCATGATCGAAAACCATCTCCCTGATTTAGAAAAGAAAAATTATACAGCTATCTGTAAAACTCTTAATATCTCTTTAGAAGAAGTAATCGAGAGAGTTAAAATTATCGAAGAGCTTGAACCCAAACCAGGTCGAGCTTTTGGAGGGGCCCCCGCTCATTACATTATTCCCGACATCTATGTAGTCAAACGAGGAGAAGAATATGTCGTTATGCTCAATGAAGATGGCTTACCCAAATTAAAAATTTCCTCCTTTTACAAAAATCTTTTAGACAAAGAAAGCGGAAGCCAACAACCAACCAAAGACTATGTTCAAGGCAAATTGAGATCAGCCGTTTGGCTCATCAAAAGTATCCACCAGCGCCAAAGAACCATTTATAAAGTCACTGAAAGTATCGTTAAGCAACAACACGATTTTTTTGAAAAGGGAATTTCCCATTTAAAACCGATGGTTCTAAGAGACGTAGCTGACGATATTGGAATGCATGAATCAACCATCAGCCGAGTAACTACGAATAAATATGTTCACACCCCTAGAGGTATTTTCGAGTTGAAGTTTTTCTTTAATAGCGGCATTTCTCGAGTTCATGGAGCTGACGTTGCAAGCGAAACTGTCAAAGAAAAAGTGAAAGTTATCATTGCCTCCGAACCACCGGCCCATCCCTTCAGTGACCAAAAAATTGTGGAGCTATTGTTAAAGGAAAACATTAATATTGCGAGACGAACCGTTGCAAAATATCGAGAAATGTTGGGAATACTTCCTTCATCGAGACGCAAAAAGGTCTTTTGAAAGTTAAAAATTATTCCGATAGTAAAGTTTAGAAGGAGAATCTCTATGTCACTCCACTTAAACTTCCGAAATATCGAGTCAACAGACGCAATCAAACAACACATCGAAGATAAGGTTGATAAATTTAAAAAATTTGTCACTTATCCCATGGAAATCCATGTGATCTTAAGTGTCGAAAAAACCTTGCATTGCGTGGAAATAACTTGTCATGCAGAACACAAGGATTTTATCGCCACAAGCAAATCAAAGAACCTCTATGAATCTATCGATGTCTGCTCTCATAAAATCGAAGCCCAACTGAAAAAGGAACGGGAAAAGAAAAAAGGGCACAATTCAGCTCACAAAATCGCAAGCCGTCACGCTGAAAAATTGGGTGCAGATATAAAAGCCATCTTTCCGCATCTCGGCAAAGGACAACAAGGCCGACGCACAGGAACCGACCAAGACTAGCCTTAAAGACTCTTAAAACACCCAATTAAAATACCCAATCTATTCAATAGCTTGGGTATTTTTTTGTTTCTTAAAAGGTAGCGGGGAGCAGCAACCCCCGATTGACTCGTCGCATAATAACTGCTATCAACCACCATCTTTTAACCCATAGGAGTTTCTATGCGCTCTTTCGGTTTCTTGGTTTCGCTCATATTATTAACTAGCTTAACTTTAATAGCCGAACCCAACGGAAGGACTATAGAAGGGTCCTGTGGCGATCATTGGTTCAAAGTCCATTTCACCGCAAACGAAAAAACAAAAAAAGCTCACCTTTATTATTCAGGTGACTCAGGAGAAACAGACGAATTTACGGGGTTGTTGGTCAAGGAAGAAGGCGATACGTCGTTTAGAATCAACTTCATCACGGCAGAAAAAGGCTATCTCTATATAGATGGTTCTGATCATTATCACAATATCTTCTGGGGAACCCTCTCTAAATCGGGCAGACCTGAAGACTCACAAGATCTAGGTCTTTGTAGCATTTACTAAATTTTTTATTTATCTTGTCGAAAAATAGGGGATGAGAAGTCTTTCAAAAAGATTTCCATCCCCTATTTTTATTTGATAATCACACCGAGCCAATAAATCTAAAATTCTTCCCACCTCTTCTTGGGAGTGTTTCTTCATTTGCTCAAAAATTTTAGAAACGAAAAAAGGATGGCTCCCGATTTGAGCCGCAACCGTTTTGGGATCGTTGATCCCCTGTTTAGAAAGTCGTAAAGCCTGTTCTATCATTCGAAATTGTCGCACAACAATAGAAAGAAGCTTGATATCACTCTCACCACTTCTCATCAGAAGATCATACTTCTTTAAAGCCGCCCCCTTACGCTTCATCGCAAGATCTTCAACAAAAGAAAAAACATCTTCTCCGCCTGAACTAGCCCCCATCGCTTCAACATCTGTTAATTGAATAGAAGCTTTATCCCCAACATAACAGTCCAACTTTTCGATATCAGTTGCTAAAAGAGAGAGACACCGACCACTACTGGAAACCAGCAGTTCCCACGCCGCAGGCGCGATTTTTTTTGAATGTCTTTTTTCAAAATAGCCAGACCACTTTGGCCATTCACGGTCATAGGGCTCACGTATTTCAATAATATCACCTTGAGCTTCTACCGATTTATACCAGCTCTTTCGTTTGTCTACCTTTTCTGCCATCATTAAAAAAACTGTAGAACTCGATGGCTGATTAAAATAATCTCGAAGAATTTCCAACTGACCTGAAGATACGCGATCAAATCGCTGACAAACTATCAATCGTATTTCTTCTTCGGAACTGAAAAGACCAGGAAGCATTTCTAAGGAATTCAATAACTGACTGGCATTTAATCCTTCCCCATCCCAAAGTTCATAATTCAAAGCTTGACCCACATCCCCTTGAATAAACCTCCTCTTAAATTGATTAAAAATTTCGTTCGACTGAAAGGGCTCTAGTCCAACCACCAAACACAAAGGCTTCCAGTCACCAACTTCTAAACTCTTAAAAACTTTTTGTGCTGTACTTACCATCTTACAAAATCTCCACCATGCTATCGTAGAGATCTCTCATCATATCTCGAGCAATATCACTGTAACGGGCATCAATTAGCGATTGAGTGTATGTTCCAAACCCGCTGGCGGCTTCTTTATCGCCGGTTCTAGCTAAATAAGCACTCACAATCCTACTGCCGCTCACCGACTGACTCCAAATAACTTTTTTTGCCTCTCGGTCAAATAATTCAACTCGCACAGTAGCTACGAGGTTGATTTGATCGGGAACGGTCGAATAAGACTGTAATTTATTAACACCAGGAGAGGGCGCATAAAGAGCAGTAGGTTGATAAGTGATCTTTTCTAGGAAACCTCTAATTTCAAAAGGTGTTGTTTCTCGATGGTTCACTAATCGAAACTGCTGATGCAAGGTAAGCTCTCGCAAAAGGGCATTGGTAAAGACCATTTCGGCACCCAGCTCCTCTGTCTCATTAGAAAAAATCGAGACAAATACTCCTTTGGGTTGGTCGAATACGTTTTTAAGTCGATGAGAAAGTGTGTAACCACATCCCTCGATTCCCAACAGTAATAGAAGAAAAAAAGCTCTAACCCACAACCACATTAGCAATTTTCTCCGGAACATAAATAAATTGTCTAAGAGTCTTTCCTTCAATGAAGGGCTTAATCTTATCCATCGCTAACACTAGTTTTTGAACGTCGTCTTTAGTAATACCTTTTGCCATTTCGACTCTGTCTCGCACCTTGCCATTAACTTGTACAACAAGAGTGAACTTGCTCTCAACTAAAAGTTCAGGACGATACTTGGGCCACTCAGCCGTTGTAACGAAAGTTCGATGGCCCAATTCATGCCACAACTCTTCCATCATGTGAGGAGCGAAGGGGGCTAAACACAAAAGCAAAGACCGCATCGCTTCTTGCAGTGTCCACTTTGCTTCAGAAGAAGAGAAAAACTTTTCATTGTCAGCTAGTGCTCCATAAAGCTCGTTTACAAGCTCCATCGCAGCGGAGATAGCTACGTTAAACTTCTCCGACTCAATATCATCCGTCATTTTTTGGATCATCCAATGAGTCTTTCGACGAAGAATCAAACACTTTTCTGAAAAAGAAATTTCGCTCTCAGGAACCATCGGATCGGCTAATAAGGATTGGTGTTGATAAAACAATCGCCAAACTCTCTGTAAAAACCGATGACAACCCTCCACCCCTTTCTCATTCCAATCCAGATCTTTTTCCGGAGGGGCTGCAAAAAGACTAAAAAGTCGGGCAGTATCAGCACCAAAACGATCCAAAATCGATCCGGGAGTTACCACGTTCCCCTTGGACTTAGACATCTTGGCTCCGTCTTTAATAACCATCCCTTGAGTGAGCAACCGCGCAAAGGGCTCATCGCCTGAAAGATATCCCCAGTCTCTTAAAATCTTGTGGAAGAATCTAGAGTACAACAAATGCATGCAAGCATGTTCCACACCCCCGACATAATAATCGACGGGCAACCAATAATCCGCTTTGGCTTTCGAAAATGGGCCTGTCGAACAATGAGGATCGGTGTAACGGGCATAGTACCAAGAGGACTCTACAAAGGTGTCCATCGTGTCTGTTTCCCGACGAGCCGGTTTCTGGCATTTAGGACATTGGGTCTTACTGAAAGTAGGATGATGCTCTAGTGGGTTGCCCTGTTTTCCGGAGAAGATCACATCCATCGGCAAAGAAACGGGCAAATCCTTTTCGGGAACCGGAACCGTTCCACAATTCTTACAATAAACAATGGGAATCGGAGCCCCCCAAAACCTTTGGCGACTAACCCCCCAATCTCTTAAACGGTATTGAATCGTTGAAACACCTAATTTTTTCTTTTCGAGTTCCGTTAAGATTGCCCCTTTGGCCAATTCATTATCTTGACCGCTAAAAATTCCACTGGCCACCAGCACTCCGGGGGCAGTGTAGGCTTCTTTAAGCGGTTCACTCGAGTGTTCCCCTTCAGGAATAATCACCCGTTTGATTGGAAGTTGATAAGTCGTTGCAAATTCAAAATCTCTTTGATCGTGAGCAGGAACGGCCATGACCGCGCCCGTCCCATATTCCATAACAACAAAATCACCGACCCACACCGGAATTTTTTCCTTGGTCAAAGGATGGATAGCATAACTTCCAGTGAAGAACCCTTTTTTCTCTTTTATCTCTTCATCAGGTCTTCTAAGGGCAACGGCTTTTTTTATTTTTTCAAGCTGTTCTATACTTTGGGGGGCTTGACAAAGTTTTGCTGCAAGCGGGTGAGCCGCAGCAATCGTGACAAAAGTCACGCCAAAAAGTGTATCGGGGCGGGTAGTAAAGATCTCTACTTTTTCAGAACTTCCCTCAATCTGAAATTGGATTCTGCCACCTTGGCTCTCACCAATCCAGTGCTTCTGCATGTCCAGAACACGCTGCGGCCATTTTTTTTCAAGCTGTTCATGTCCTGATAAAAGTTGATCGGCATAAGCTGTAATTTTGAAATACCACTGACTTAAATTTTTGACTGTGACAGGAGAATCACAACGCCAACAGGCCCCCTCTTGAACCTGCTCATTAGCTAAAACGGTTTCGCATTTAGGGCACCAATTGACTTGTCCTGTTTTTTTATAGGCCAAATCTTTTTCAAAGAATTGGGTAAAAAGCTTCTGCTCCCAACGATAATATTCGGGCAAGCAAGTGGTCACTTCACGATCCCAGTCATAGCCGATACCCATGCTTTTAAATTCCACTTTCATTTGGGCTATATTTTGTAGGGTCCACTCTCTAGGGTGAACACCTCGCTGAATGGCTGCGTTTTCCGCGGGAAGACCGAAGGAATCCCAGCCGATAGGCTGGAGAACATTAAAACCCTTCATGCGTTTATAACGAGCAATAATATCTCCAATAGAGTAATTCCTCATGTGGCCCATATGGATATTTCCACTAGGGTAGGGAAACATGCACAAACAAAAATATTTAGGTTTGTGGCTGTCTTCATCGGCTTTAAAGACATTTTGTTCTGCCCAAAGCTGTTGCCACTTGCCTTCTATACCCTTCGGAGCGTACTTTTCACTTACCATAATTTTTTGACTCTAAGCTTTTAAAGTCCCAGAGTCTAGCCTAAGGAGATTTCTAATGAAAGAAGTAGTCATATTGTCGGCTCAACGAACTGCGATTGGAGGTTTCTTAGGTTCTCTCAAAGATGTCACAGGCCCCAAACTAGGAGCTGCAGCGATTCAAGCAGCCGTGAAAAGAAGCGGCGTGTCACCAGAAGAGATTGAGGAATGTTTAATGGGTTCTGTTTTAACTGCAGGTGTAGGACAGGCTCCTGCTCGACAGGCCGCTATTTTCTCAGGCCTAGCGAACAGCGTTCGGGCAACAACACTTAATCGGGTTTGCGGCAGCGGGCTTAGAACGGTCATGTGGGGTTCACAAATTATTCAATGTAGTGATGCGCAAGTGATTGTTGCAGGTGGTATGGAGAGCATGAGCAAAGCACCTTATCTTTTGGACAAAGCTCGAGAGGGTTATCGGCTAGGCAATGGAAAACTTATCGACTCTATGGTTCACGACGGTTTGTGGGATGTTTACAACAATCTTCACATGGGAGATTGCGCTGAACTTTGTGCCAAAGAAAAAACTATTTCTCGTGCGGAACAGGACCAATTTGCTTTAGAAAGTTACCAACGAGCTCAAAATGCTATTTCCCAAGGTAAGTTTACCGATGAAATCACCGGGATTGAAGTTGTCATGGGTAAGGAAAAGAAAATCTTTGATAAAGATGAAGAACCTTTCAAAGCTAAACTCGACAAATTAGGGGATTTAAAACCGGCTTTTCAAAAAGAGGGAACGATTACTGCCGGAAACGCAAGTTCTTTAAGCGACGGAGCCTCTGCTCTGGTTTTAGCTTCGGCAGACTATGCAAAAAACAGAGGGCTTAAACCTATCGCAAAAATTATTGCTCAAGCTAGCCACGCCCAAGCACCGGAGTGGTTTACAACAGCACCCGTTGGATCCATTGAAAAGTTACTACAAAAAGCCAAGATGAAACTCTCTGAAATCGATCTCTTTGAAATTAATGAAGCCTTTTCGGTAGTCGCCTTAGCCTGCATCAAGGAGTTGCGTTTGGATCCTAATAAAGTCAACCTCCGAGGTGGTGCTGTAGCTCTAGGCCATCCCATAGGAGCTAGTGGAGCTAGAATTTTAACAACTTTAATTCATGGGCTAAGGGCTGAAGGAAAACGTTATGGAGTAGCAAGTCTCTGCATTGGCGGAGGAGAGGCTTCGGCTCTTCTAGTCGAAGCTTTTCAATAATGGCCTCGAAACTTTTATACCTGCGCCCTCTGAGTGGGCTTTTTAAGAGGTTCAAACGGCCATGAAGCTTGTTTAAGGCGCTGAATTAATTTACCTTTTTGGAATGGGTCGAATTATCAAATGAAACTCCAAGAAAACTTATTAAATCTATTAGGCTTGGTCCTCTATAGGTCTTTGCAATTTAGGAAAAAAATCTATCGGACCAGCCTCTTAAAAAGCTTACTCAAAGGGAGCACATATGAAACTTTTTACCCTTTTTGACGAGCCGGATTTAACTCGAAGACTAAATTCTGAAGTGAGTTCGGCACTCATACGAAAAGCCCAAGATCATAATCAGGTCGAGACGACTCTTAAGATGAAATCAAAAGCTTTAGGGAGATTAAAATTCATCAAACTTCATCTGTTACATAAGGAGTTCTCGGGACACCCAACTCACATAAGCCGTATGTTAGTCGCTTCCGGTAGATATGCTAAGCGAAGTTTAAAATTGATGAAAATTCGATTTTGGGAGAGTCAATGAAAGATGAGTTTCAACAACCTTTTCGAATTCATCAATACCACTATTCGGTTAGTTCTTCCGACGGCATCAGTTATCAAATGTTTTTCATTCAATCGGCTCTAGCACATGCGGGAATATCGGGCTCTGTTTTTGCCACCCGACTTAATGATATTTCTTCTCCTAAAGCCTTTAAATTGGATTTCGAAAAAATGTGGGATTGTGATCTATTACTTATTCACCACTCTCTTGGAAATCCTTCTCTAAAACAATTAAACCACTTAGAAATTCCAAAAGCTTTGATCTATCACAATATTACTCCCGCCCAGTTTTTTCCCCACGACCCAACATTGTCGGCACTAAGCGAATTGGGACGAAAGCAACTACAGATTCTTAAAAAGGATACGATTGCTGCCTTCACAGGGTCGAAATTCAATTTTGAAGAGTTAAAAAAACACCTCTTTCACCAACCGCAACTCTTACCCCTCTTAGACATTCCCGAGGACTTAAAAGAAGTAAAAAAGAAAAAACAGAACTCTAAAAAAGGGGCTCCGAAGAACCTACTTTTTGTCGGCTGTTTGACTCCTCATAAAAATCAAAACCAATTAATTAAAACCTTCTATTATTTAAAAAAGCTTCTCCCCAAGCACTCAAAACTTTACCTTGTAGGAAGTCAGGATCCCGTTTTTTTATCCTATTTAAACCTTCTCATTAAGCAATTAAATTTGAATTTGGAAATTAAACTCACTGGAAGAGTGACTCGAAAAATATTAGAACAGCATTATGAAATGGCCGACGCGTTTGTTTGTCTGAGCAAACATGAGGGTTTTTGCATTCCCTTAGTGGAAGCGATGAGCCGACAAGTTCCCGTCTTCTACCTAACCACACCTGGGGTTAAAGAGACGATGGGAAATAGTGGAGTCGCACTGCACACTGAGGATCCCTTTGAAGTAGCACAAATTATTTATACGGTTTTAGAAAACCCTAAAGCCCTCTCTGCAATCCTAAGATCTCAACACCGTAGATTGATTGAATTAGGTAGAGAACACAACGTGGACCGGGTTCAAAAAGTGCTCCTTAAGCTAGTAAAACAGGTTAGAAGCACCCCTTATTTCCAAATCAACCGACGAGAGTCAGAGCAATTTATAACAGCATAGACACAATACAAACAAACTGCCCTTTCGGAGCCTTTTTTCGCATTGCTTCTTTCTTTTCGGAACAACTCGCTCTACAACTAGCGCTCTCATGTTACTATTTAAACACCACAGATTCTTTCTAACTTACACAATCTTGCTGGCTTTTGCTTTTCTAAACAAATCAGCAACTGGGTCATCGCTAGGTGGAAAGTGGAATTATGAAAAAGCAGGTTCGATTAAGTCCTTTTTCGGATTTCGCAATCTAAATCAGCAAAATGTTTTCGAAAGAAACCATATTTTCTTCAACGAAGATCGATTTCGAATTCAAGGAGCTTTAACCCATCCCAACTTTAGACTTGAGTTTGCAGACGAGGCCTTTGTCTTTGTCGAACGGAGTAATCCATCCCCCCTTCCCCTTCCCAATTTTTCGACCACTTCGGCTTGGAAAGCGAGTTGGAATTTACTAGAAAGAAAAAATCTTTTAATCGTAGGTCGACTGGATCGCTTTTTCGCTCAGTTTCTTTTTGGCGACTTCCAAATAATTGTTGGAAAACAAGTTATTGCAATAGGAGTGGGACATATTTTTACAGCGGTGTCGCAGGTTCAAAGATATCTGTTTGACTTCATCGATCAAGAATTTCCTAAAACTGAAGATGCAGTCAGTTTTATTTGGGGCGGACCTGTCCAGGTGGAAGCCAGATTTCTTCCAAAAACATCAGAACAGCGCGAGCAAAATTTTCATTTTCGAGTCAAGGGTAATAAAAACGGCTTTGATTTTGGACTTACTAGTGGCCATTCGGATGATAAATATTTCTTAGGCCTAGAAACCGCAGGCAACATAGGAGAAGGACTTATTCGTTCGGAGATTGTGGGGTACGACGCTTCTGGAAGGAAGTATCTGCAAGGATTAATAGGCTTTGATTATGTCTTTTCTCCAAAGTGGAGCGGAAAGTTAGAGTTTTTTTACAACGGCTTCGGTCAAAGCAAAGATTATGTGTTTGAACCTTTTATTCACCGCACAGCCCCTTTTCGTGGACAATGGTATGGAGCTCTTTTGGTATCTTGGGAAATTCACCCTCTCTTAAAGTCTCATTGGTTGAGTGTGGTCAACCTTAGAGATCCGTCGACTTTAACCCATCTCTATTTCGACTATTCCTTAAGTCAAAGTGTCGATCTACTTTTAGGGCAGTTTTTTAATTTAGGAAATAGTCAATCGGAATTTGGTGGAAGACTTTTAGTCTCTCCTCCTAACTTTGAGTTGGGTGCCCCCAACATCACTTATGCTGCACTCCGTTGGTACTATTAAAGATAAAGGCTTTCAGTTGACTGTCAGCAAAAAAAATACAATTCTAATTACCTTAATTGAGGCATATGCAGTGAATTTTGAAAATTGGCTACAACAGACCGCTCCAACTATTCCCGTTACATCAGCTCTTGCTGTATTAAGACTAACTGAACAAGGAGCTACGGTCCCTTTTATTGCTCGATACCGAAAAGAGCAAACACAGAATCTCAACGAAGTCGCTATTCAAACAGTCATTGATCAAAAAGAATCTTGGGATACTTTGATCAGACGACAATCGTTCATCGCAGCTGAAATAGAATCTCAAGGAAAACTTACACCGGAACTTAAGAACACTATTCTGTCTACTTTTGACTCAACCCTTCTAGAGGATATTTATCTTCCTTTTAAGAAAAAGAAAAAGACCAAAGCGACACTGGCTAAAGAAGCAGGGCTAGAGCCATTGGCCGATTGGATTTGGAATTGCGGTCATGGTCTAGAAAAGCCGAAAGAGGGTCAGACTTTAGAGCTGTGGGCTTATACTTTTCGAAATGAAGAGAAAGCTATTACGGAAGCTGCTCAGGCTATCAAAGGGGCACAAGATATTTTAGTCGAAAGAATTGCCGAACTTCAGGATCTTAGACAATTTGTTCGAAAGCAACTTTTCGAAAATGGTTTTGCAAAAACGGGTAAAGGCGGCAAAGTCAAACCCAACAGCAAATACGAAAAGTATTTTGATGCTCAAGAGCTCATCAAACATTTACTCATTCCTCAAAATTCCCATCGATACTTGGCCATGCGAAGGGGCTGGATTGAAGAGGAGTTAACATTAGAATTTGGTGGAGATCCAAAGGACCAGGTCTTTGACGCTCAATTAGTTGGCTCTTTTGAGAAAGCTGCCGTCATGGTGTCTGATTCACCCGGTGCTGAAGTTTTGATTAATGCGGCTCGGATTGCCTACAAAGCCTACGTTCGGCCCAGTATCGACAATGAGATCCATAAAGCCCTCAAAGCGGTCGGCGATGAAATGGCGATCAGAGTTTTTGCTGAAAACGTAAAAAAACTTTTGTTGGCTTCCCCTTTTGGTTCTAAAGCGGTCTTAGCGATAGATCCCGGAATTCGCACAGGTTGTAAGATGGCTCTTATCGATGATTCGGGAAGATATTTAGGAAGTGCTCTTCTTCATTTGCAAACCGAGGAAGAAAAACAGACTTCAAAAACTCTTCTTTCGGAAATCATAAAAGCTCACCCTTTAAAAGCTATCGGTGTGGGTAACGGTACGGCCGGAAGAGAGACTGAGATTTTTGTTAGACAACTCGTCAAAGAGTTAGGACTTAATTTGCCCGTTGTTTCCGTGAATGAAGCTGGAGCCAGCGTTTACAGTGCGAGTGAAGCTGCAAGAGAAGAATTTCCTGATTTGGATGTTACCGTTCGCGGAGCTATTTCTATAGGGCGAAGACTTCAAGACCCTCTAGCCGAACTAGTAAAAATCGACCCTAAAAGTATTGGAGTGGGCCAATACCAACACGACTTAAGTCCGCATAGCTTAAAGAAGTCACTCGATAATGTCGTTGATTCCTGTGTGAACTCGGTTGGAGTGAATTTGAACACGGCTTCTCATCACCTGTTATCCCATGTTTCGGGTATTGGTGAAGCTTTGGCTAAACACATCGTCGCTTTTCGAAATGAGAAAGGACTTTTTAAGTCGAAGATAATGCTACTGGAAGTTCCACATTTTTCTTCCAAAGCCTTTGAACAAGCAGCCGGGTTTTTAAGAATTCCCGAGGCTGAAAACCCATTAGATAATACTGGGGTCCATCCTGAAAGATATGAAGCTCTACAAAAAACTAGTGAACGCCTCTTAACAAATATTAAAGATTTAACCGGTGGTGGAGCTCAATTACTCAAAGAAGATAAAACTTTAATCGATGAAGTTGGGGCTTTCACTTTAGACGATATTATTAAAGAACTCGAAAAACCTGGGCGAGATCCCAGAGAAACTTTTATTCCCTTCTCATTTCGCGATGATATTTTTCAACTCAAAGATCTCAAACCTGGCATTGTTTGTCCCGGGATTGTCACCAACGTGACTAATTTCGGAGCCTTTGTCGATATCGGAGTTCACCAAGATGGTTTAGTTCACATTTCCCAATTGGCTAACCGATTTATTGATGATCCTCAAAAAGTCGTCAGCCCAGGAGATCGAGTCTCTGTTCGAGTTCTTGAAGTCAATATTGAGAAGAATCAAATTTCCCTCACAATGAAACCAGAGGCGGCTCCGAGACCGGTACCAGCTCAAAGAACCGAGAGCAAAAAAGAATTTCAGACCAGAGGAAAATTCCCCCACTCAAAGAGTCCCCAAAAATCGAGCCAAGGTAGACAGCATCAGCCACAACGCCCACCCAAACCTGCTTTTAAAAATGATGCTTTTGCCGCCCTAGCCGCTCTCAAAAAGCAATCTTAAAAGGGATCGGAACAATGACATACCTGCCCCCTTTAAGTGGGCTTTTTAAGAGAGGGGGACGATTTAGTTTTTTTAAATTGCAAAGACTTATAGATTGTATAACAGCTACTTTAAAAGCTCTTTTTTGCAAACAGCCATTTCCTTGTCGACCGGAACTCCAAACCAAATTTTCCAAAAATCCGTCACAAGGCTAGGACTCTTTTCAAAAATAGTTTTCTTCTCAGTGAAGACGTAGAGGTTTTCATAAGCGTCAGCTTGAGATTTATAGCCTAGGAAAAAGATTTTATCACCAACGGTCACTGAGAAATCGATCTGTTTGAGAAGAGATCTCATTTCAGCAGCGTTAATATCAATATCATTTACATCCAAAGCATCTTCAAACCCCGACCGAATATCGCTCGCACTTAGATTCTGCATCATTTGAAGCATTAGCATTCGCGTTTGCGTTCCCGATAAACTTCCAATTGGATCCTGAGAATTGAGTGCAGCGGGTTCATCCAAATAATGAAGAATGGCGTAAACATTCACCTTGGCTACTGCAATAAATTTTTGCCTGGTTCCTTTCCCGCTAAAGTGCACCTGACGGACCTCACCTGAAGGTAAAGTCACCAGAGCTCCGGGATAAACTTGGACCGTTTGGCTTCCCACAGTATAATTCGTTGGGTCTCCAATATAAGTCACTGGAGCTTGACCACCCAACGCCAATGGGGCCTGAACGACTAGGCCTACAATTAAAAAACCAACCACATTTTTTAAAATGCTTTGTTTTGAGTTCATTTAATAAGCATATCAATAAACACACAAAATCCCCTTACTATTTTCCGTTTAAGAGGAGGGTCATTTTGACTCTACTTGATTAAATATTTCCGACTCAAATCATACTGCACCGCAGATGCTCATCGATTTTACGCACAAATTCCGCTTTCCTTAAGAATTCCAAGTTGGTCTCAAGCTTGCTCTCTTTAAAAACGTAGTGACGATGTTTTTTTAACAAGGAGAATAAAAGTGAACTTAAATTTAAGAACTTTAGGATTGGTCATTGTATTGTTGGCTAGTTCCATGGTTAAAGCTGACCACACCTCGCCTAGCGGATCAGTAAGTCGATTGATGTATGAAGCTCAGGAATTAGCCCGAGGCGTTAGATATTTTGGACTTAATTACAACGTAGTTCAAGCTGTGGATCGTTTTAATTATGATGTGAATCGACTGGGCAATTGCGTTCAATTCGGAGGTAGAAGATCGATGCTAGGAGAACGCGAAAACACTGCGGGGCATATTGAGGCACCCATAGTAAGAGACCATAGCGACCCTAGGGATGATTTTGGCATTCCCTATCAGTGCCGGAGTTATCTAGATATGGTTCGAAGAAGTTTTTACCCGGTAGAGCGATACTTAAGTGATACTTATTACGATTACCCTCAGCTTTATAGAAACTATCGAGAGGTTCGTGAGGCTCTCTATGCAATTCAAGTAAGTGGCGAATTTCCTGGTCCTGTACCAGGCCCGTTCCCTGGTCCCGGTCCAGCAAACGTCATGTGCATTGCAGTTGATGCCGGTTGGGAAGAGCATGCCAGCAGCCATGTGGGTTACGGCCGATTTATTGGCGAAGCCCAACGAGCTGCCTTAATGGCTTGTCAACGGTTCCACGGCCGATGCCGCATTCGTGAATGCCGATAAAATAAATGACTCAGGGGCTCGTCTTCAAACGGAGATAAGCCCCTGATTTTAATCCTATGTATCAAAAACATATTTCCTTCACAATTGTTTGATATACTCCAGGTGTAGGAAAAAAGTGGAACGTTGGTGGCAGGCAATCGTCTCTGTCCTAACCCGCCTTCGCCTCACTTAAAATCCAACTGTTATTAAACCCAGTCTCTGCCCCCGCGTTTGACAGAGATTAGAGAAGAAGAAATAAAAACCGCCTATAGGGCTTTCCTAGGGGGCCCATAGGTACTTCGGAATCGTAATTAGACACCTAAAGCGAGCCCTCCTAGGGGGCTCGCTTTTCTTTTTTAACACAGTTCATTTTGTTCATAATTGTCGAAAGTGTTGTCATTGAGACAGAAAGAATACAACCCTTGTTAATAATTTTCCCTCACAAAATGACATTGAACAGTTTGGCAGCTTAATTGCACTTTTTTTCAGCGGAACACAAAAAATGATTAGGAGTTTTTAAATGTTTCGGGGAAATCTAGCTCTATTTTTATTTGTGGGATTTAGCTTTTACTCGGCTTTATCCAAAGGTGAAATTCACAGTGGTTACACACCTTCGGCCATTCCATCGCTTCCCGTCGCAGGCAACGTTACTGCGGGGGGGCGCTATTATGGCGTCGGATCATTAGGCGGAATATCCACGGTCTTTGGATACCCTTCAACCGCTTCAACAAATATTAGTTATTATCCCAGCTCGAGTTACCTTTTTTCTCCGACTAGCTTTCCAAATTGTTCGTTTGGCTACTGGGGTAATTTATTTGGAGATTGGGGACTTGTTTACAAACAACCAGGGCTCTATTCCAACTACCAGTATGGCCCTTACAACTATTCATCCTCGCCCGGTAATTGGCTTAACTATTTTAATTCTACCTATCCCTCTGCTAATTCCTGCTATGGTTTGGGATTTGCTTATAATCCATGCCACAGGCCTTATTACGGATTTTGGAGAGGACAAAACGGACATGACCGTCCAAGAATATTGAGTATCTCGACTTTCTAACAACAAGAATTAATTAGATTTTAGTCTCGTTGTTTTTTTAAAAGAAATTTCTCTGGCATGTTCGCAAGAAATCGATCATTTGAAGGAAATAGAAAATTAAAATAAATGATATGCCATAAAGCTGCAATGCCGTCTTTCCAGGTAATTTTTTTGCCCTCAATGTAACTTCGGGGATAGTAACTGATCGGAAGCTCCCAAACTACTAACTTAAGCCTTGCTAAATGCGCTGTTACTTCAGGTTCAAATCCGAAGCGCCTACTTTGCAAATTGATATTTCGTAAAATATTACCTCGAAAAGCTTTATAACAAGTTTCCATATCGGTTAAGTGCAGCCCACAGGCTAAATTGCTTAATAAAGTTAGAAATCGATTGATCAAATAATGATAAGTTCGATGAGCTTGATTCACGTTTTGTCGAAATCGACTCCCAAAAACCACGTCGGCTTTACCTTGTAAAATCGGTGTAATCAAGGTGGGAATCTCGGAAGGGTTATATTCGCCGTCAGCATCTTGAACAATAAGGACTTCCCCTGTGGCCAGAGAAATAGCTTTGTGAATTGCAACCCCTTTTCCTTGATTTTGCTGCTGTTGAAACTTTATCACACCGATATTTTTTTGGGCTAACTTCGAAGCACTCTCAACTAAGCAACATTCTAAAACCTCCCAAGATCTGTCCTTGGAAGCATCATCGATAAAAACTAATTCAATTTTCCAAGGCCAATTTACTTGTAAAATAGTCTCAATCAGCCCCTGCAAATTATCTTCTTCATTATAAAAAGGAATTAATAAAGAAAGAGCAAAATTAGAGTTCATTTCACAGTCCTTACCGTTTAACCTCACTGTGAGCAAATAACTTAGGCCGGTCAAGTTTATTATATAGCTTTAATTGTGCTTAAACTGAGCAAGCCCTTTGGCCGCTTGTTCTTTGTGATTTAAATAAGAGGGACAAAGAATGACGACTCTATTAAAGGTCTTTCCTGTAGAATCCCTACCTTTGATAATCACTTTTCTGTCGTTAGATGTCTTCTGAGACGATCGTTCTCCAATAAACTTAATAAAAGAATTGGGATTCTCTCCAAAAGCCATTGAGCGCCCCTCGACTTCATTGAAAGTTTCGATTCGATCTCCTGGCTGGAAGCCGGTTAAATCTGCTGGACTTCCTCGCTCGACGGATTGAATGGTCCCGGCTACCTCTGAAAATGACACTCCCAAAGCTTTGTTTGAGCTACTGCAAAAAGCACTTCCCACAGCCAACCAACCATTTTCAGCGCTAACATCAACGGGAAGAAAACTGCCCGCCTCTAGTATGTCAGTCTGAACTCCAGTGGAGTTCTCTGAAATTTTAACTTTAGTGGGAATGGAAGCAGAATGGAAGTCAATTTCCTCTGCAAAAAGTTTCTTAAATGCATTTTGGATTGAGCCTTTAATAAGTGGATTAAATAGCCCTCCTAGTGTCCAGGGACGCCCTTTCTTTTCTTTTGATTCTTCAGAATGTTTTCCGCTTGCCTCACTTGTGTTTGTGAGCACTTTTTCAGTTACAGTGAATTTTTCGAGTTTGGCAGAGCCATTTTGAATTTTGTATTTCACCTCGATCTGATAAGGAACAGTCTCAAACTGCGATTGATTTTCGTCTGGGGAGTTTAGAAGAGCCTGATCGTTTTCGTCGGTTTTAGGCACTGTTTTTCGATAAGCGGCATTCAGCTTGAGAGCAACATTCCCATTTTTAAAAACAAACTCAATAGGTTTTTCTTTGTCAAACAACAGTGAGATGTTTTCTGCGGAGGAGGGGAATTCCAACTTGCAAAAATCCATGAATTTTCTCATTTGTGGACTACACAGAACCTCTTTGAATTGGGATATTTTAAGCTCTTTTCCAGCCAATTCAGATTTCGTTAACTGGATTAAAAGGTCTTGGTGAATGACCCCAGTAGCCATAAGCTGTTCAGTGTTTGCAAACTTGGGTTTTGGGGATTTCTGATTCTCATTTTTAATGTCCACAACTTCAAACTTAATTTGCCCTTTTGCCCCTGCTTTGGTGGATAGCTTAGTTTCAAAAGGGTATTTATCTTTGTCGCCAATGATTGGGTTTATTGTCGTCATCATTGAGTCAAATAGGTTTTTTGCCTTGCTTGTTCCTCTTTGCATCTCTGAAGCTACTTGTTGCTCAAGCTCTGCTTTTTCTTGAGGTAGTTCTTTGGCGATTTGCTCAGGCGCCAGTTTCTTGGCCTTTCTATTCACTACGCCGTTGAGCAATCTAAAGTTGTTACTCACTGAAATATTGTTAACATTTATTTGGACTTGGCTACTAACTTGACCTGTGTTCAATCCATTTTTGGAGAGCGTAAGTTTTTGCTGAAATTTAGCCCTAACCTCGCTGTCCGCAACCGCTTGTACGTTGCGGTTTCGGGTGACTTGGGTGACGCTGTGAGCTCTTGAGTTTCCTTGGAGATTTACATTCAGATTAAGCGCCCCTCCCGATTCGGCGTCAACGATCTCTGGAGTGATTCGGATGTTAATATTGGGCTCAATGAGGCGCCCTTTTTTATAAAAAGACTGATTTTGGCTAGTTTGCATTTCTATTTGCCGAATCAGCTTTTCACTAATAGTGAATTCGCCAAGGTCGGCTAAAGAAACTGAGCACAGCAGTAGAAATAATGTGTTCCAAAAAGTCTGAATACTCCTGGAATTCATAAAAAACCTCTATTTCAGATAAAGTAGTGCAAAAAACAGACCCTAATTTCATTTGGGCTAGATTCTGTTGTGAACCCCTGTACTCTTTTAGAGTGGACTGTTGAAGTTTTCGGCAGTTACAAATGATTCGAGAAGGAAGTTGTTCGCTTAATAAAGCAAATGCATAGTGATATTCTTGCACTACAATTTCAAAACTCTAGATCTAAATCGGCAAATCAAATTTTTCTAAAATCGTATATTCACTCCCAACTTCAGTTGGAATGCTTTTAAACAATGCAATCGACTCAACTGGAATCACGACGCCTTTAGGATTGGGCGGTTGGCGGAGTGGTCGTATGTCTGCCGCTTGATTGCATCGAGCGACTGTTATATGAGGAGTAAAAGGAAACGATTCTTTTGGGACTTCATGCAGCTCTGAAATCCAATGAATTTCTTCTCTGAGTGTGCCCACGTTTCGCAAACCACTTCTAAGATCTAACCACAAAACCTTGGCATGCTTTTCATCAGGAAAGCCGTTAAGCCCTCCCGTCACAAGATTAAAAGGTGAAGTCAATTTTGATTGTCGAATACGCTCTGCGATCCTTGTGCGCAAATCTTGGGTGGTTTGACCCAAAAACTGCAGAGTTAAATGATAGTTTCTTGGTGCGATCAACCTCCCTGGCAATTTGCGCGAGGCAAAAGCAGAGTCCAAAGATCTTTTTATTTCGTTCCCACAAGATTCTGGTATGGGTATACCAATAAAACACCGCATATATTTAGCCCTCTTGAAAGCAATAGATATTTATCATGAAATAAGTATTTCATAACTACATGATATTCAAAAGCCCAATCAAAAATAAGTCGGCAGGTTTGACTAATAAAGAAGCTTTTTGTAAATGCCCCGAATTAAAAATGGGGCGACCTTATGCGCTACACTCTTGGATTTTTCGATGAGGAGAGTAAGAAGTTCTCTCCCACACAGGACCCTTTTGGAATACGGTTAGACAAAATAGCCTAAACTAATTTAAACATGAACACTCAACTAAAGGGTCGGCACTAATCGACAATAAATGGCTCGGTTTTTTCGTCGTATCCCATGGGATACTCTTTTGTATGTGTGGGAACACCATACCGAAAGCCGGGCTTTGCGTCGGGTAGGTGTCTTGGCAAATCTTGCACTTTTAGATGTTTACTGCGCGAAGTTGGCTCGGCTTTATACCACCCATACCGAGAAAATACTGCCGTTCCGAACTCTTCACCCGAGGGACCGCGCGCTGAGATAACTGTTCTATTCAGTAAGTCCGCCATGAGGTCTTGAGCCTCTTTTTTTTTTTAAGGATAAAAGAGGACTTTATCCTTTACACATTCATACCCGTAGTCCTTTGTATTTAATACGCCACCGCAGGATGCAAAGACGATTGTTGCATCGGGTTTGGAAATGTCTTTAAGGCAAGCGACGACTTTTTTCATTACCTGCGGGTTTTCAGGTAAGACTTCCCACTTACCCTCGGTAACCCGGAAGCCAATAAAATCCCCCACGCCGATCGAATTCCCACCGGCATGCGCATTAAATTCGATAGCGGAGCATGCGCCATTCCCCAGGTCTCGTTTAATTTCGTTGCACTTATCCAGAAGCTCATTCGCATTTGCTAAATAGTCTGTTGTGGACTTTTTTAAAATTTTTGTGCGTGAGGATGGAATGACGGTTTAGTCGACGACATCGTCCGGATAAAAATGGCAGGCGGTATACTTGTGCAAAATCTTTTTTTTAAGCTCTGTAAATTCGGGGCCAGAGTTGTCTGAATCGTACGAGTCGGTTCCTGGTATGCTTAACGGAGCCGTCGGATAGAGGCGGCGGTATGCGGTATTTGTCTGTAGAAAGTTATGTTCTATTGTTTCAATAGAATCGGGCGATGTTTCGCAAAACGCAGGCTTTCCGATTAAAAAACTCCCAAGAGTAATGATTGATAGCACTGTGATTCGCATCGACTGACACAGATACAAATGCCGGTCCACTCGTCGGTAGGTAACGTTCTCAAGGGGAATACGGTGTAGACAAAGATTTGTTTTTTACAAAAAGGACAAAATACGGCATTTTTTCGGGATAGAAAACAAAACCCAAAAACAAAAACCCAGAGAACATTTGATTTAAAGTTGATAGGCAAACATAACTTGTATCAAAAAATGACCCTATCATTTGAGATCGATAGCAAAGTCTTTGCGCAACAGTATAAATGGGATCCACCTGTTAAATTTGAGCAGAGATTTGAAGAGTTGCGGAGCAATCAATAAAAGCTTAGTGTTTTAAGGCCTAAAACTATCCTCTAACAACATCACCTGAAAAGTATCCGGCGACGAATTAAAACAGAACCCCACCATCACTTTTTTATTAAATTTCTCTGTGTAAACTTTTTCAGTTTCACCAATCTGACTCAAACAGTCAGTTAGTGAAGTGTAGGTTTTTGGATCAACTCGCTCCCAGAGAGGTTTAGACTTAATGATATCTGGAGTTAGGTTAACGATATTGAGCGTGAATCCTTCATAGTCTTTAGCACACAGGGCCGCGATGGGAGGCACTTGTACCTTACTAAAAGTCGATTTGATGTAATCCACTTGGCTTTCGCAGGCTGAAGGCTCGGTGAACTTGCCAAATTTTTCGTTGATAAGCCAGTTTCTTTCTTTGGTATAAAATCTCATGCGAACTTCAAATGCCACTCCCACAGAGAAACCGCTTACAGAGGCAACTGCAATGCCTCTAGCTTCAGCGCCTTGTTTGATCTCTTTTAGGGCTTGTTCCCACCCAATCAAAGGGGTTCCACCCACGGTAGAGCCGCTACCGAAAAACTGCTTAATAGGCTTTCCAACAGCTTCGATGACAGGATAATAAGAAGTCTTTCCAGTATAGGAGCGCTGAACACCACAATAAGAAATCCATGGTGAGAGGCCCGTTTCTTGAACAAATAGAGTTTTCTCCACTTCTAAAGACTTTTCACAATCGGCATAGGTGGGATAAAGCCCTTTCCACTCCACCGCAGAGAGGGAATCTCTGTCTACTGTAGCAGGTAGGTTAAGTCGTTCATTGGCAATGTAGGAAAGTTTAATATTGCACTCAGTTTCAGAAATCTTGCTCCCTTTGGCCCAGTAGATTTCTACTTTAGCGGCATCCAAAAACTTTTGGGCAAGCTCGTTGGCAACAGAGTCACAATTGCGCAGGTTACTTGGATAGCCTTTGATCTCATGATCAAAAACATCGCTCGCATTAGCCATCAATCCCGAAATGATAAGAAATAATAATCCAAATCTACTCATGTTAAACCTCGCTTAGTATCCGTTTAATTACAGTTATTTCTGAGGTTTGTCGAACCTAAAGACAAAAACCTCATTGGGGGGGATTGAGTAGGAATGGTGGGTGCCACAGGGCTCGAACCTGTGACCTCTGCCGTGTGAAGGCAACGCTCTAACCAACTGAGCTAGGCACCCTGGATGAATTCCTAGATAGATAATTTCAATTTTGGTGCGACGGGGGGGACTTGAACCCCCACACCTTTCGGCACATGCACCTCAAACATGCGTGTCTGCCATTCCACCACCGTCGCCCAGTACTTTTCAAAGAAACTACTTCTTAACTGGCGCAGAAGGGATTGTCGATTGGGTTTTACTCTCGACAGAGGCACCTTCGGCTTTTGTATTCTGAGAAGATTCTGAAACTGGCTCTTTTCCTATTACACTCTTAGTGACACTCGTGCTTCTAGACCGAGTCAACATGAAGCTAGTCGCCAGAAATAAAATCGCACAAACAGAGGTTGTTTTGGTGAGAAAGTTACCGGCCCCCTTACTACCAAAAATACTTTGGCTTGAACTTCCGCCAAATGTCACTCCGCCATCAGCTTTTCCCGGCTGCAACAAAATGACAAAAACTAAAAAAGAGCAGATCGCAATATGCAAAATAATTAATAAAGTCACATTTTCTCCTAACTGTTTAAACCTTTTTTAACAATTTCCCCAAAAGAAAGGGGGTCCAAACTTGCCCCCCCCACCAATAAACCGTCCACATCTTCCATTGCCATTAATTGGGAGGAATTCTCAGGTTTTACACTTCCACCATACAGAATTCTAGTCCGGTTCGCAAAGGTTGATGAAATATTTTTGGAAATCCACTGCCTAATAAAGGCATGGACTTCTTGAGCTTGGGTAGGGGTTGCATTTTCCCCCGTCCCGATCGCCCATACCGGTTCATAAGCGACCACGAGATCCTTTAAAACAGCTTCGGAATGAGCCTTCAAACCTAAAAGTTGGTTCTCAATCACAATAAAAGTCTGGTTGGCTTTTCGTTCTTCTAATTTTTCACCGACACAAAAAACAGGCGTTAATCCCTCTTCAATTGCAGCCTTAAGCCTTGCATTCACTAAATTATTGTCCTCTTTAAAAATGTGCCGTCGCTCCGAATGGCCCAATATCACCCACCCAACACCTAAATCTTTTAACATGGCCGCAGAGACCTCTCCGGTAAAGGCTCCCGATTTTGCCGTTCCGCAATTTTGAGCAGACACATGAATGGAAGTTCCCTTGGTCGCTACCACCAAGGCGGACAAATAGACAGATGTTGGAGCCAACACTCTCTCCGATTTTGCACTGACATCTTGAGTAGCCTCGTTGAAGGGTATCACAAAGGCCTGAACATCTTTGGCCAGTTTATTCATTTTCCAATTGGCAATAAAAAGCGGGATTCTAGATTCCATAGTTTTCTTTGGTTTACCTAAGTTCGTTCAATAATTTCTAACACTTTAAGTCCGGGTAAATTCTTACCCTCTAAGTACTCAAGAGTAGCGCCCCCACCGGTGCTAATAAAATCGAAGAAAGAATCAAGCCCGGCTTTAGTGATTGCCGCCGCCGAATCTCCCCCACCCACAAGTTTTACAGCTTTTGTTTTCGCGATAAGTTTCGCAACTTCAAAAGTTCCTTTCGCAAATACGGGTTCCTCAAAGACTCCCATAGGACCGTTCCAGAAAATAGTTTCTGCTGTTTCTAGAGCGGCTTCAATCTTCGCAATCGTTTTAGGCCCAATATCTAACCCCATTTTATCGTCTGAAATGTCGATTCCTTGAGTTACAGAAACATTTTGGGTATCGCCAAATGCCAAACTAACAACGTGATCTTCAGGAAGCACTAAACGAACATTTCTCGCATCCGCCCTTCGAATGATCTTCTTAGCTAACTGCACCTGTTTGTCTTCACAAATGCTTTTTCCGACTTTAAATCCCTTGGCGTTGAGAAACGAATAGGCCATTGCCCCACCGATCACAAGAGTATCTACCTTGGGTAAAAAATATTCTAAAACCCCGATTTTGTCGGAGACTTTAGAGCCCCCCATCAAAAGAAGAAACGGTCGCTTTGGATTTTCCTTAAGGGGAGACAGATATTTCAACTCTTTCTCCACCAACAATCCAATAGCACGGTTCTTCGTAAGCCTTGGTAAACCGTCCGTCGAAGCATGCGCTCTATGCATAGTACCAAACGCATCACTTACATAAACATCGCAAAGCTCGGCCAATTTATTGGCAAACTCAGATGAGTTCTCTTCTTCTCCTGGATGAAAACGCAGGTTTTCAAGAAGCATCACATCGCCAGCCCGCATTTGGTGCGAAAGCCCCCTAGGAGCGTCCCCCACGCAGTCTTCGGTCAGAAGCACATCTTTGCCCAAAACGCTGCTCAAATAACTCCCCACCGGCTCAAGACTGTACTTTAGGTTGAATTGTCCTTTGGGGCGACCTAAATGCGATCCTAAAATCACTTTTCCCCCCTGTTCGATGACATGGCGGATCGTTGGCAGTGCCTCTTCGATTCGGCGAGCATCAGAAACTTGATAAGTTTCTCCGACCAGTTTCAAAGGCACGTTAAAATCAACTCGAATAAAAACGCGTTTATTCCTCAATTCAAGTTCGGCAAGTTTAGGATACGTGACTTTCATCGAAACTACTTTTTAAAAACTAGATTTTTGGGCGATAAACGAAGCCAGATCCAACATGCGAGTTGAGAAACCTGTTTCGTTATCGTACCAAGAAAGCACTTTCACCATCGTTCCGTCAACTACCATGGTAGATTCCATGTCGACGGATGAAGACCATGAAGTCCCGTTAAAATCGGAAGAAACTAGTTGAGCTTTAACCGCTTGGAGAACTCCCTTCAAGGGGCCACTCTTAGCGGCGGCTTCAAATGCAGCATTAACTTGTTCTACGGTCGTAGGCTTTTTCACATCAGCCACAAAATCTACTAGTGAAACATTAGGAGTTGGAACCCTCACCGCGAGACCAGTAAGTTTTCCTTTTAGCTCCGGAATAACCAATCCCACAGCTTTGGCAGCACCTGTAGTGGTCGGGATCATATTGAGAGCGCCTGCTCTCATACGTCGATAATCCGAGTGGCCCAAATCCAAAATTCTTTGATCATTCGTATAAGAGTGAACTGTAGTCATCAATCCACGCTCAATGCCAAAATTTTCAAGCAGCACTTTAACGACGGGAGCTAAACAGTTAGTAGTACAAGAAGCATTAGATACAATCGTGTCGGTGCTGGGGTTGTAACTTTCGTGATTGATTCCGTACACCAAGGTTTTAATTTTCTGTTCGTCTTTGCAAGGAGCAGACACGATCACTTTTTTGGCTCCGGCAGTTAAATGCTTAGAAGCCCCATCAAATCCGGTAAAAATTCCGGTCGATTCTATGACGATATCGACACTCAATTCTTTCCAGGGGATTTCTCCGGGATCTTTTCGATTAAAAACACGAATTTCTTTTCCGTCGACAGATAAAGTATCTTTTGTCGAAGAGACGGTATGAGAAAAAACGCCATGAACAGAATCATATTTCAACAGATGAGCGTTCTGTTCGGTGGGGGTTAAATCGTTGATGGCAACAACTTCAAACTCAGGTCGTTCCGCCAATAGCCGCATGGTCACTCTACCAATACGCCCAAATCCGTTGATTCCGATTCGTGTTTTTTTCATAGAACCCTTTCTTCCTCAAAAAGAAAAAATTAGTACGGTAGGTTTATAGTGAAAAGTCACAGACTTCAACTATTTAGTAAGAGTTGACATCACGCAACAATTCAAGTTAAGAGTTCACCTGAGAGAGACGGTGGCTCTCAGTAGCTGAAGCGAAACAAACTTTATGGAATTAGAAACTGGGTATATACAAAAGTCCTTATTTATCAAGGACTTGAAACCAAAAGAAATTGTCCGCACGTCATTTTTAGTCAAATCTAAAGAGGTATTCTATTCAAAAAACGGAAAGGCTTACCTTTCTATTCTACTCTCCGATGCGACCGGAGATTTGGAGGGAAGAGTTTGGGAAAATGCCGAACAGCTAAGTGCCACCTTCCACGAAGGGGCTATTGTAGCGGTGGGGGGCAAACTTAATGTCTTCCAAAATCGGAATCAACTTGTCATAGACCATTTAATTCCTCTCTCATCCGAAGAGGCCAAAGTTGAAGATTATTTACCAAAAGGAACCCAGGACTCGGAAGTTCTTTACGGAAAGTTGATTGGGTATTTTGACTCACTCTCAAACCCTTGGATCAAAGAATTAGGGCTTAAACTTCTCAAGGATCCCGAAATTTCTGCCAGGTACAAAGTCTGTCCTGCTGCTAAAACGATTCACCACGCTTTCATCGGAGGACTTCTAACTCACTCAATTCAGCTCTGTGATCTGATTGAAGCGGTACTTCCTCTTTACCCTGAGATTGATCGAAATCTCATGATATTTGGCGCAGCTTTTCATGATTTTGGAAAAATTTTCGAACTCAACTATCAAGGTAAATTCGGTTACACTGATGAAGGTCGACTTGTCGGGCACATCGCTATTGGAGTCGTGCTCATCGATAGAAAAATCCAGGAGATTCTTCAGTTCCCAAAAGAATTGGAATATCAACTGAAGCATCTGATTCTTTCGCACCACGGTAAGTTAGAACATGGGTCGCCTAAACGACCCCACACAATAGAAGCTGAATTGTTACACCAACTTGATCACATGGATTCTCGAATCAATAGCATTCAGACCTTCATGAAAGCAGAAAACAACAACTCTCGTTGGTCGGGATATCATAAAACCTACGACCAATATTATTTCAAGCCCATGCAAATGCTGTTAGAATATGAGGCATGAATGAACTTGAATCTATCCTAAATCGTGCTACTGAAATCGCTGAAAGAGCTTCTGAAATTGCTCTCTCTTATTTTCGTCAGGCTATCTTAATCGAAATGAAAGATAACATGACGCCAGTCACAGTAGCCGATAAAAAAACCGAGGAAAATATTCGCACAGAACTCTCTTTAGCCTTCCCCGGATTTGGAATCTGTGGAGAGGAATTCGGAGACGAAGGAAGAGATCAAGAATTGGTTTGGACGGTTGATCCTATCGACGGAACCAAAAGTTTCATCAAAGGCATTCCTCTCTTTGGAACTCTCATTGGTCTTCTTCAAAACGGCACCCCAATTATGGGAATTATGGTTCTACCAGCATTAAGAGAAACCTACACAGCGGCTCAAGGATTAGGAACCTTTTGCAACGGCCACCAAGTTCATGTTTCGAACAAAACCAATCTAGAATCTTCATTCATTTCTATTGGCGATATTGATTGCTTTGAAGCCTCAGGCAAAATGAAAGGGTTACATCGATTCATGGACAAGGCAGAATTTGTCAGGGGATATACCGATTGCTTTGGCCACGCCTGTGTGATTCGAGGTGGAATCGACGCCATGATCGATCCCGTCGTTTCGCTCTGGGATATAGCTCCGCTTGCTTGTTTAATTAAAGAAGCGGGTGGGGAGTATTTCAGCTTTAGCGGTAAAGAGACGATTCACGATTCCAGCTTTATTACTTGCGGTCCCGGTTTAAAAAATGAAATTTTGACTACTTTAGGTTAATTAAATTCCATCGCGATTCTCGACAGAATTTAATTAATCAACTCTTCCGGTGTGTAAACTTTCGAAACAGTCAAACGCTGTTCCTTTGGAATATCTTTCTGGAACTCCTCGAGATCTTTGACTACAACCTCTTTATCTGCCACTAGCGCAATTAACCAGCTATCAGATTTTTGTTTTTCTCTTAGCGCTGCTTTCAATTTTTTATTACTGATATCCCCAATTTTCTGGCTAAATTCCTCTGAACTTAAGATTGGAACATCATAAATAAAACTTGAAAGTTTTTTAGCAACTCTCTTTTCAGCCGTTTCAAACTCAAAGGGGTAGGAATTAATCAAACTGTCTTTAGCTAAATCTAATTCATCTCCGGAAAGCCCATCCTCTTGATAAGATTTCCACATCTCAAGTGTTTTAAAAATAGTTTTCGAAGTAAATTCTACACTAGGAGTAGACGAAATACTGAAAATTCCCTTCTGATTAGATAAACCTCCTAAGGAGGAATAGGAACTCCCGATAGCATAAGTCCAGCCCAGCTCACCACGTATGATTCGGAATAACCTAGAAACCAACGGCTCGCCCCCAAACGAAAAATTACCGGTACTTAATGTGTACCGATCGGGATCCTGTATTGAGATACCTGCCTGAGCAAAAAAGAGAGAGCCGGTTGAGGTCTTCGGCTTATCGATAACTATCAAAGTGGGCTTGTCGGGAATCTGTAAATTAATTTGCCGTTTTAGCGGTTTATTTCCATCTGGAAATTGACGCCAAATTCTAGAAAACTCCATATTCATTTCAGATTCCGGAAAAGGGGCGGCAGCTGCAAAGACTATTTTAGGTCTATCAAAAATATTGTTATATCGCCTTTGAACATCGGCCAAAGTTATTTTTTCAACAGTTGATTTGCTGCCAATCACGGGGCGTTCTAGAGAAGTCCCCTTAAAAATTTCACGTCGGGCAGCTAGCCCCCCTAAACGATTATTGGAATTTTTTACATGGGCAATATCATTTAAAATTTCCCTTTTAAGCTCCTGAAAATCCTTTTCTGAAAAAGCAGGGTGAAGAAGAGTTTCTTCAAGCAGGACCAAAAATTTCTTGTAGTTTTCTTTGATGACGCCTCCGCTAAATTGGATCATATCGTGACTGACAACCGCAGAGAGACTCCCCCCCATTCTTTCCAACTCCGATTGAAATTTTTGCCGACTCTTCTTTTTTGTTCCTCGAAGCACCATTTCACCGACTATATTACTTAATCCCACTTTATCGACAGGGTCATCTGAACTGCCTACTAAAATAACGACACCTATTTCAGCCGTCAAAGCCGAGGGGTTTTTCTCATAAAATACTTTTGGCGATACTGGAACTCCATTTTCAGTTGCAGGCTCAGCCCTAAACGAAGGTTTGCCTTTAGCTTGAATGAGAGAGCATACGAGAAAGAAACTTAGACCGAGTCGTAACATAGTTGCTAACCTTTCGATGTAGTTTTAGGTTGGGGTCGCACAATAACCACGGATCTGGATTCCTTATTTAAAAATTCCTTAGCGGTGTTTTTCAAATCTTGCGGCTTTATTTTTTTAAATTCTTCGATGATTTCAAAACCTCTCAGATAATTTCCGCTCACCATCAAATAGTCTCCCAGCATGTTGGCCATGGATGAGTTATCCTGGATCATTCCATAGAGAGACAAGAGCTCCTGATTCAAAGCCCGCTCAAAACTGTCTCTAGAAATCACCTGATTTTTAAGCAGTTGGATTTCTCGATCAATAATTTGGAGAGCCTCCTCAGCTTTATGTTTTTCAGACAAAGAAACTGTAAACTCAAGATAGTCTGGAACGTTACTTACCCCGCAACCAGCGGAAACTGCTATTCCTGTGTCAACCAAGGATTTTCTTAACCTAGATTCCATTCCGGTTGAAAGGTGTGTGCTTAACAAAGAAAGCGGTACTATTTTGGGAGAGTTAACTGAGGGAATCCGATAACCGACTAATAAAATATCTGAGGTGGCTTGAGGGTGAGTTTTCTCTGCTCTTCGTTCTTTCTTTTGAGTTGGTTCTTCAGGCAATTTATATCTAGGAATTTCTTGAGCCTTCATGTCGCCATAAAATTTGACCACCAAGGGCAACAACTCACTTTCTTCAGTGTCTCCGACGACAATAATAGTAGCGTTATTCGGAGCGTAAAAAGTTTTATAAAAATACTGTGCTTCCTCCAATGAAAAACCCTTTATCTCCTCTTCGGTTCCAATGACCGTATAACGGAAGGGTGACACTTGAAATACGGTGCGATTTAATTCATCCCAGGCAATTCGACCGGGATTATCTAACGCTCTTCTTAACTCCCCTACCACCGCCCCTTTTTCTTTCTCTAACAATGTGGAATCCAGCTTAAGATTAGCCATTCGATCGGATTCAAGTTCTATTAACTTTTTCAACTGACTTGAGGGAATACTTTCGTAATAATTTGTTCTATAAAAATAAGTCGTTGCATTTTGTTTGTCGCTACCGATTCTGGAAGTGATTTCATCAAATTTTCCATCGGGATATTTATCTGTCCCTCTAAACATCATGTGTTCGAAAAGATGAGCTAAACCGGTCTTTTTGAGCTTGTTGTCCATTTTTTCATCTAAAGATCCGATATCAAACCACGTCTGAAAAGTAAGCAGTTTTGCTTCATGTCTGGGCAAAAACAATACTTTAAGTCCATTGGGTAATTTATATTCCGAGAGAACCTCTCCGTTGAATAGTTTCTTGTCACTTACCTTTTCGTAGTCGGCTGCCAAAAGACTCGATAAGGAAAAAAATACGGCCAATGTTAGTGCGCTTAGTTTTTGTATATTCATAGGTAGTAGATCTCTTAACGTTTTGAATCCTCTAATTGGTATAACGATTTGTCGAACTCTTCTGCTGGCTCTTTAGGTTTTAAATCTGAGGCTCTGTCCTGTTCTGGGTCAGGGTCGAATTTTTTGGATTTAGATTCGGGATTGACTTGCCTATCCACCGGATCTCCAAATTTTTTGGGCGCTAATTGGCCGGGGTCAGAAAGAGGTAGCGATAAATCTGGATCAATTTTAGGTGTCACAGGAGGTTTAGGAATAATTTTAATTTCAAAATCGGACTTACCCCCTTCAATTCTTTTCCCTTTTATCTTGGATTTGAAAGGCTCGTTCGCCGCACCTAAACCCAAAGCCAGAGTTAAAGCATATCGTCGACTGGGGAGCCGCCCCGGAGCACTAGATAGCTCTTCCTGATAAGTTGCGACATCAATTTTTGCATATTTGAAGTTCAATCCAAGTCCTAAAGAGATATAACCCTGATGAACTCCGGTCCGAATTGTTAAAACACCCACAGGAATTTCAACACCGAGATTCAGATGTTTGAGAATTTTTCCGGTTCTCGCCCCTAAATCTGGATCCGATTCCCCACCCAACTGAAACTCGGCTAGATCGGCCATCAAATGATAATGATCTACGATCTTTCCCCCAGAGAAAACGGAATGCCACCCTAGAGAAAAGGTTCGAGTTAATCCTGGAGGTTGACCCGTCGATTTACTTCCCATAGTAAATTGGCTCGCAAGCAGATTACTAGCAACCAGAGAAATACGATTAGCTTCCCCCCAAGGAAGATAGGGAATGTCATATATTAAGCCAAAATCAAAATCGATCCCAAACCCAGTTCCCCCTAAATCTGAAGGATTAATATTAATTTTATTTCCCAAGACAATATCGGCCAATGTCAGAGCTATTCTTCCTCCGGATCTTAAGATCCCTTTTGCAGTAAGCCCTACATGGGTATTTTCATTTCCAAGAGTGCGCCCGTAGCTCACTAGCAAACCGGAATCCACAATAGCAGTAAAATCAACTGCGGAGTCGAGCTCTTTTCCGGAAAGCAAATAATCAACTTTGGCATCGCCCAGCAAAACTCCAACCGCTAAATGCTTCATCAAAAAATAGGGAAAGACTGAAGCCCCCAAATAAATAGGATCCCCTTGATAAGCGGTCAAAAGGTCTATCTGCTCAGCTAGAGGTTTAGAGGATAAATTTTTTGTTGTATCGTAAGCTGAAAAGGTGCGATTTCCTACTTGGCCGGATAGGTTGATCATCCCGCGGGGCTTCCCCTGAAATAAGCTCACACCAGCCGGATTATAAAATAGAGCATATTCGTCGTCGGAAACACCATAAAAAACGCCCCCCATCCCGAGAGCTCTAATACTTCGACTTAAGCTGTAGTATTCCTTCATTCCAAACACTGGTAAGGCTACAGCTAAAATAAAAAAAGCCAGCTTACTCATGGGGTGAACATTCCTTTTAAAGCAGCTCTTGCAGCGTC
>Ga0194119_10001914_pt1 | contig 36805 bp, 54 predicted proteins | sample TA2MahC100mmetaG_FD_148620 | JGI IMG/M metagenome (GOLD analysis project Ga0194119, IMG submission 148620) | Freshwater microbial communities from Lake Tanganyika, Tanzania - TA2015018 Mahale Deep Cast 100m | ecosystem: Environmental > Aquatic > Freshwater > Lake | place: Tanzania: Lake... | reverse complement strand
CCATGATATAGAAGCGATAAGAGCTTGCATTCAGTTTTTACGCACGATGAAAGTAGATAACATTGTGCTAAATGGCGATACAATTGATGCGCATAAATTGTCACGATGGGCAAAAAGAAAAGATGACATTGAATTCACGACTGAATTGCAATTGGCAAGAAACTTCATTGACAATTTGCGTGCTACTTTTCCAAAAGCAATATTGTATTTCAAAGTCGGCAATCATGAAAACCGACTTGAAAGATACATACAAGAAAAAGCCGATCAATTTGCCGGACTTGTTTCATGGCAATCATTGTTGGAATTGGATGCAAAGGGCATCAAATTTGTTGACTCGAATCAATTGATGCTTTGCAATGGCACTTGGATTGCACATGGTCATGAAATCAAAGTAAATGGCGGTCAATCTCCTGCAACAACGTTGCTGAACAAAACATTAGCAAATACATGCATGGGGCATTTGCACAGGACACAAACAATGACAAAGAAAACATTGGAAGGTGAATTCATCAGGTGTGATGTCATTGGAACTTTGTCAAAACTCAAAAGAGCATACATGCCATATTCACAAAGCAACCACGGTTTTGCCATTTGTCATGAAGATTCCGAATTCCAAAACATCAGAATTCAGGATGGAAAGGTGCTGAAATGACAAAGACACTCCATTGGCTTGTTTTGGGAATGATGGCATTGACAATGCTGCTTGGTTATGTATTAGGCAGTGGATGTCAAGAAAAGGCACAGGAATCGATTGTAAGGCACGATACAGTAGAAAAGGTAAGAATACAGCCCCGCGAGGTTTTCGTCAAACCTGATGTGCGTGTGAAGTCAATTTTGATACCTTTCAAAGATACAATCTATTTGACGAAGCAAATTCCATGTGATTCAGCATTCATTGCACAGGCAGATTCAGTCATCACAACCACAGGTGACACAATCAATGTTGCATTTTCGCACAATCCTTTGTCACAATCCTTTTTTTCAATGGTTGTGAAACCACGACCGGATTCAATCATTGTCAAGGAAATCAATGTGGAAAAGGTTGAAAAAGAAACAGACATTGCATGGATTGTTTCTTCATTCGTTGTTGGTTTGGCAATAGGCATATTAGGGATGGCACGATGATAGTAAAAATCAAAGACATCAAAACGAATCCAAACAATCCAAGAGTGATTCGAGATGAACAATTCAAGAAACTTGTCAAGAGCATTCAGGAATTCCCTGAAATGCTATCTGTCAGGAAATTAGTATGCACACCTGATATGATTGTACTTGGTGGCAATATGAGATTGAAGGCATTGCAATCAGCAGGCATCAAAGAGGTAGATGTTGAAATTGTTGATTGGGATGAACAAAAGCAAAAGGAATTCATCATTAAAGACAATCTGTCGTTTGGTGAATGGAATCATGAACAATTGGCAAATGAATGGGATGCAATTGAATTGCAGGATTGGGGATTGGAATTGCCTGTGAATGTTGATGTTGATTATTCTGAAAAGAATAAAGAAATAGACATTGATGCACTTGATGAACAAATGACAATAAAACTGAATTACACATCAGAAGAATATTGGATTGTCAAAGAGCAGTTGTCAAAAATAGCATCCACACCGGAACAGGCAGTGTGGAAATTATTGGGAAATGATTGATGCATAAATTTCCGTACAAATGGAACTTGTCTGATGGATATCCTGCAAAGGGAATTGAATATCATGGATTGAAAGTATTTGGCACTTTCATATGTGGTGGCGGTTCAACAATGGGGTATAAATTAGCAGGATTCAATCATTTAGGCGGTGTTGAAATCGATCTAAAGATTGCGGATGTTTACAAGGCAAATCACAATCCAAAATACCTATACACACAAGACATCAGAGACTTTGCAAATTTGCATGAATATCCTGACGAATTGTACAATCTTGATTTGCTTGATGGCAGTCCACCATGTTCATCATTCAGCATGGCAGGAAGTCGTGAAAAAGATTGGGGCAAAAAAAAAGTATTTGCAGAAGGTCAAGTAAAACAAAGACTTGATGATTTGTTTTTTGATTACATAAAACTTGCAAAAAAGTTGCAGCCAAAAGTAGTGATTGCTGAAAATGTGAAAGGATTGATTTCAGGCAATGCAAAATCATATGTCAAAAAAATTAAAGAATCATTCATTGATGCCGGATATGATGTGCAATTGTTTCTTTTGAATGCAGCATCAATGGGAGTGCCACAAAGGCGCGAAAGGGTATTCTTTGTGTGCAAAAGAAAAGATTTACAATATCCAAAATTAGATTTGAATTTTAATGAAGATGCAATACTATTTAGGCACATTGACGATGGAAGCAACGGCAAAGAATTACGATTTGAATTGCGTGAATTATGGCATTTAGCAAAAGCAGGTGAAAACATGTCTAAGGTTCATTCAAAGGGAAATTATTTTGGATGCAGAAAACTGTCTTATGATAAAACCCCAAACACCATAGTTGCTGATGCAGGAAGCGCAGTATTGCATCCGGTAAAGCCACAGAGACTGTCAGCAAACAATTTGTGCAAGATCGGCACATTCCCTATGGATTACAATTTCAAATCAGTTGACACACAGTATTTGATTGGTATGTCTGTTCCACCTGTTATGACGGCACAGATTGCACATCAAATTTATTTGCAATGGCTATCAAAGTAATGGCATACGATAAAAAGAAAATATTGAAAGATGCATTGGAACTTATTGAAAAACATCACTTGATTTTCATTGATGATGTCACATCTTTATTGCCTATCCATCGCGACACTTTCTACAATTTCTTTCCTGTGAAATCCGATGAATACGACACAATAAAAAGATTGTTGGACAAAAATAGAATCAGCATGAAATCCAACATGCGTAAAAAGTGGTATCAATCAGACAATGCCACATTGCAAGTTGCACTCATGAAATTGATTGCAACGGATGATGAAGCAGCACGATTATCAGGAACGCCAAGAGAACAGAAGCAGGACAAAGATTCATTGGTAATCAAATGGAATGATTTGAATGCAGGTTGATGTTTCATTGCATCCAACACAGAAACAAGTGCTGATGAATCGAAAAAGGTTCAACACAATTAGATGTGGCAGGCGATGGGGCAAATCAACATTGGCATTTGCATTGGCATTGGAAACAATGGCACAAAACAAAGGAAGCAAGGTGCTATACACGGCACCATCGAATGAAGAATTGAAAGGAAGAGAACACGAAGCACAGCAAATGTTTTTGAAAGTTGGTGCTGAATGCAAGCAAGGTGAAATCCGGCTTGGTGATTCGTATTTGTATTTGAAAGGCATTTGGCGTGCTGATTCATTGCGTGGAAACAAATACCATAGAATTATTTGTGATGAATGGGCACATTGTGAAAATGCAGAAGATGATTGGAATTTTGTATTAAGTCCAATGCTCACTGATTACAAAGGTGATTCATATTTCTTTTCAACACCAAAAGGAAAGAATCATTTTCACCACCTTGACAATTTTGAAAATACATATGATGATTGGAAGTCATTTCACTATACAACATATGAGAATCCATTGATGGACGCAAGTGAAATTGAAAGACAAAAAACAATATTGCCATCAATTGTATTTGCACAGGAATATTTGGCAGAATATGTTGATAGGGATGCAGCAAAAGTCAAAAGAGAATGGATTAGAATATCAAATGTATTGGAGTCACAGGCATACTATATTGGCGTGGATTTGGCAATCAGTGAAAAGGAAAATGCAGACTACACTGCAATATGTGTCATTGGCATCACAGCGAAAAAGGAAATTGTGATTGTTGACATGATTCGTGGCAGATGGTCATTTGTAGAGATCGGTGAAAAGATTGTGCAAATGGAAAACAAATGGAAGCCAAAAGTTGTTGCCATTGAATCAAATCAAGCACAGGCATGGTTGGTGCAAGAACTCAAAAGGAACACGAAAATGAATGTGATTGGCATTCCATCTACAAAAGACAAAATGATTCGGTTTCAACCGATCGAAGCAAAATACGAAAGAGGCTTGGTATATCATGTGCCACATTTGATGCCTGAATTCACAGAAGAACTATTGTCATTTACAGGCACGAAACAAGACAGACATGATGATATGATTGATGCATTGTCAATGGCATTCAGTGCGATTCGGAAAACTCCATCTGTTTATGTATAGGAATTTGATATGTCAGTTTACAACAACATTCTTGAAAGAGTAAAATTCATAGCAGGTGGCATTGCTGCGAAGCGTGACAAATCACCAATTGCATACCTGAATGATGGCAGGGGAATGACATCACAAATGTCAGGGAATGAATTGCAGGTATCAGCATATGGAACTGTCTTTGCTTGCTTGCAAATGAGAGCCAATGGACTCATGTCAGTTGATATGCAATCATACAGGGAATTGAATTGGGAAAAGGAAGAATTGGCAAATAGTCATTGGGTTAATAGACTCATGTCAAATCCAAATCCTTATTTCACTTATTCACAAATCATGAAAGGCATTTCAAATTGGTTCGATGTCAATGGCAATGTTTTTCTATGGACACCAACACTCGGTCATGATGTGCCATTGCAAACATGGGTATTGAATCCAACACGCATGAGAGTTGTCAGGGGTGGTGATAATTTCATCAAAAAATATATCTATCAATCCGCGAATGATGGTGCATTTGAATTGCCTGAAAAAGAGGTGTGTCATATTGCAAATATATTTCCATCATCAGCAAAGCCGGATGAACTTATTGGCATGAATATCTTTGGGCGTGGTTTGGTATCAGCAGTATTGCCATATGCAAATATAGATGGCGAGGTGTCAGACTATTTGCAAAGACTATTTGAAAACAATGCAGTGCCACCATTGGTTGTCACTTCATCAGAAAATGTTGATAGCGAGTTATGGCAGTCATTGAAAGAGCAATGGAATGAGGCGTTGCCAAACTATAAATTGCGTGCTTTGTTGTCAGGTGGATTGGCAATCAATTTACCACCTGAAATGCAAATTGGCATTTCATATGATTCAGTCAGCAAAGATGTCAGGTCACAGATTGCACAGGTGTTTGGAGTGCCATCGGGAATGCTCACAGGAGAATTCCAAAATCGTGCAACAGCAGAAGTGCAATATGCAGTTTTCAGACAGCAGACAATTGATCCTGTTGCAATTTACATTGCAGAAGAATTAACAAGGCATTTCAGACGTTTCGAAGATGATGTCTTGATTCAGGCACAGCCCTATCAATTTGTGGATATTGACAGCCAAATCAAACAAGAAGAATTTGAACTCAAATATGGCATCAAAACAATCAATGATGCAAGACGGGAAAGGGGATATGATTCCGTGAATGGTGGTGATGTGGCAATGCTTGTCAATGGCTTGGTTCCGATTGATACAGTAGTGAATATCCCTTCGACACCTTCCGTTCAACAGAAAGGATTGCAGGGGGCAAAAATGGCTATTGTGCCACGTTCATTCCCTATGCAAACAGCAGAAGCAAAAGCAGAATCATGGCGTCAATATGATGAAATGGCGCAGGCAATATCCGGCAAACTTGGAACTATTGTCAAATCATTTGTCAATGAATTTAGTAATGAAACATTTGAAGCAGTCAAGAATGAAACTGAACCTGTTGTTTCCTATGGATTGACACCGAAGCAGGAACAGGAATTGCAAAAGGTTGTCAATAGTGCCACCAATGAAATCACTCAAAAGGTCTTGAAAGATTTTGGCATGGGCAAAGAGGATTTGACAGGTGAACTTGGACAGCAATTGCAAAGCATGTCAAGGGAATTGAATGCAAAAATTGTTGCATCCGTGAGTGATTCTATGGATTTGATAAAGCAGGATGTCATTGAAAAAATTGCAGAAAACGCAACACAACCAAAAGAAGTGATTGAAGAGATTTTGCAAAGAGAATTCAAAACACTTTCAACATCACGTGTGCAAATGATTGCACAAACAACAGCAACATCAGTGACCACAGGAACACAAAAGTCGGTGTTCAAATCATTCAAAGTTAAATCAATGTGGAATTCACAAAGAGATGGAAAAGTGAGACCATCACACCAAGCGATTGATGGACAAGTTGAAAATGAACTTGGATGGTTCAAATTTGGTGACGGCTCATTGATTGACAGACCGGCAGGTGAATCACAAGGTGGCACGACAGTCAAAGCATCAAATGTAGTAAGGTGCAGATGCTATCTTTTTCCGGTGCAATAATCATGGCAGGGTATAAACCAACAAAAGGCATGAAGATCGAAGCACAGCGTGCTCTTGATTGGGTTGATGAAGGCAGGCGTGGTGGTACGCGTGTTGGAAAGATTCGTGCAAGACAAATTGTGGCAGGTGAAAACTTATCATATGATACTGTGATTCGCATGTATTCTTTTTTTGCACGGCATGAAGTTGACAAAAAAGCAGAAGGATTTGAACCTGATGAAAAAGGCTACCCATCGGCAGGTCGCGTTGCATGGGGATTGTGGGGTGGTGATGCGGGATTTGTATGGTCAAAAAACATCAGAGATAAAGAGCAGGCAAAACAAAACAAAGGAATTTCAATGAGTAATATCATCCACCGTGAATTCACTCTTGTCAAGCGTGATGGCTATGATGCAGAGCATGAATACACTGAACCAAAAGATGATGGCATATGGTCATTCACAATCAGCACACCTGACGTGGATAGATACGGCACCATCATTGTGCCATCCGGCATTGATTATTCAGCATACATGAGCAATCCTGTCGTGCTAATAAATCACAAATCAGACTATTTGCCAATAGGGAAATGTCTTGGCTTTTTCCTGAATGGTGAAAATTTAGAAGCTACAATCCAATTGGATATGAATGATGAAAAAGCATGTAAGATCAATGACAAAATCAAGAATGGATTTGTCAATGCAGTCAGTGTTGGCATCATTCCGATTGAACAAACAGAACAGACAATTGAAGGTGACAAAGTTACAACATATACCAAATCTGAATTGGTTGAATTCAGCATTGTCACAATCCCTGCAAATAGGGATGCACTCATCAAAAAGACATTTGAGAATCAGCAAGAAAAAACATATAAACAGATTTTGAAACGAATTGGAATCAAAAGAATGCTAACACCTGAACAAGTTGTTGCAATCCAAGAACAATTGCTACCTGTCATTCAAGAAGCAGCATTGCTATTCTTGAAAGAAGAATTGGCAATTGATGAAGCATTGGCAACACAAGCAGCAGAAGAAGGAACAATGGCAATGGCAGAAAAAGTGCTATCCATTTTGAATCCTGATGCAACAGCAGAAGTTGCACCGCAAGTTGAACCTGCACCTGCAACAGCAGAGCCAACAGCACCCGAAGCAGGATATGATGAATACAAATCACCTGAATTGGAAACCCGTGCCGGAAGAAAAATCAGTGCAACAACAATGGCATTGATTATGGAAGGCGTTGGAATGATTAACGAAGGCAATAAGAAAATCACAAAAGCAATCAACACAGAGCGTGGTTTCACAATTGCAACAATTAAGAAATTGACAGCAGATGAAATTTTGGAATCAATCAAAAAGGACAATCAATGAACAGCAATATCATAACAACAACAAAAGAGGATTTGACAAAAGCAATCGAATCCCGTGCGAATGAAATCGCAACAGAGAAAATTAGAAACATCAATCCAATGAATGCACCGCAAGTTGGATATGTAAAGGTCAAAGCAGACCATGACCAGAAGAATGAGCAGGCACGCATCGTTGGTAATTACATCACTGCAATAACCAAAGGAAAGATTGGTGAAGCAGAAGACATTGCAAACAGAGCCAATGAAAAATATGTGACACGTGCTAACTTCAACACAGGCACAAATGCACAGGGCGGTTTTGCGGTGCCACAATTTTGGGTTGAAGAAATCATGTCTTTTGCAGACCGATTTGGATATGCAAGAGCATTGGCAAAAATCTATCCGATGCGCGGTAAGACTGAAAACATTACTTCATCAGGTGCATTCAGTGCAGCCGTTGTTGCAGAAGGTTCATCACTCACATTGACAGACAGTGCAAATTTCTACACAGGCACAGCACTCACAGCAAAGAAAATTGTTGGTGGATGCATTGTGTCTGATGAGCAATTGCGTGATGCAACACCTGCTTTTCTTGACTACACAATTCAAGGCTTGGCACAGGCAATTGCAGAAGCAGAAGACAAGCAGTTTTTCAAAGGCACAGGAAATGCACCCGAATTCACAGGATGCACAATCTTGTCAGGAACATCAGTCATCCGTCAGGGTGGTGCAAACAATTCAGGCAAAGATGCATTTGAAGATATATCATGGAAGGATCTCATCAACCTTCGACTTGGTGTGAATTCAGGCGTTGGTGCAAATGGTGTGTTTGTTGTGCCACAATCTGTATTTGGCTATTTGTTGAAAGAAACAGATGCAGTGAATGGTCGCCCAATTTTTGACATGATACGTCCTTTGGAAGTGACATCAATTGGATTGACAGCTTTGGAAAACAATACATATGTGACACCAACAGGTCGCCCTATGCATGTTGTTCCTGATTCACTTTTTGCAACATCAGCAGCAAATACAGCATCAGCAGTATATGCAGACTTCTCACAATATTCAATTCTTGGAATTCGTGAAGACATCACTGTTGATGAATACAAAGAATATTTTGCAGCAACAGGTTTGGGTGGCACACAACAGCGTGGCATCATGGTGACAGAATCAATTGGAATTGCATTCCCTGCGCCATCAGCAATTGGCGTTCTCAAAACATCAACAACATAATGGTGAATCATGATTCATGCAAAAGTTTTGAAACCATTTGCCGGATTGGAAGAAGGTCGTATCACTGAATTAAATGATGCAGACTTTGCGAAGTTGGAAGCAAGTGGACACGTAGCAAAAGAGGATGCAGGAAAAGCATCCACATCAACAAAAAAATCATCTGATAAAAAGGCAGACAAATTATGAGTTATTCAACGGCATATCCAAGGTTGCAAACATCATTCTTTCAATTCAACAATTTAGAATTGGCAGGCGATCAAACTGCCGAGGACGCCGTTTTGTATGCTTGGATTGATGATATATTTGACATATGCTTTGCAATGGCTGAATCCTATTGTGGTCAGCCATTGCGAGCATCTGTTGTGAACTATGTTTTTTCGCACTCACAAGCCCGTCACGGCTTGGAAAGTGAACACAGGTGGAAATACATTCCCTATAATGCAAACACATCACTGACAGGATTGCAATGGCGTTCTGATGAATTCGGAAACTTTGCAAATGTATCGGCAGGGAATTATGTTTATTCACAGGACAATGGATTGAATTTTGTGATTTATCGCAATATCAATTCCGGACAATTCAGGGCACAATTGTCCACAGGATATTCGGATGCTACGATGCCAAATAATATATTGCAAGGCATCACAGAAATGGCATCATGGATATACAAGAATTCGGCATTAGGTGGAAATTGGTTTGGATTAAATTCAGTTGCAACAGGTGGAGCCGGTCAAAACATCAATGCATCCATCAGCACTGACATCAAATGGGAAAAGCATTTTGACAAGTATAGAATTGCGGTTGTCTAATGTTTACAAAAGATCAAGTTGTATCAGTCATCAGACCTGTTGTTGCGGATCAATTGCAACAGTTTCCTGCATTCATGCAATTGTCAATTGCAAAGTTTATCAAGAATCAAGGTGCAACGGGTGGTGCAACATCGCGGGCACCCGTATTCAATAAGACGGACAATTTGTATAGCGTATCGGGACAGTTGTTTCAATCATTCATCAAGAATAATAAAAATAATATTTACCGCTCTTCACAATCAGGCGGTCAATTCACACTTGAATATGGAACAAAAATATCCTATGCAAGAATTCATGAAACAGGTGGTTTCATAAAAGCAATCAAAAGAGCATCATCAGTCAAAAGGAAAAGAGAAACCTATGTGATGGCACAATTCTTTTGGCGTAAGTATATGGAAACAAAAGCACCGTTTTTCAAAATCATTGCATTGTCAATTGAAAAGAAAGGTGGTATCAATATGAAAGCAAGACCATTTTGGAATCCTGCAATTGAAGACTTCAAAAAAAATGGGCAACCTAAATTTGAAAAGCAAATGAAACAGGCAATCATTCAAGGTATCATTGACTTGCAAAACAAGACAAGGAAATAATATGTCAAGAGAAAAACATTTGACGGATAGCATTACGGAAAAACTTGGCACGATGTCAGGCGTGAGGGTATATGAACAAATCCTGTTGCATAAATATGAGTCATATCAATTTGACTATGTTGGAATCTATGGAAGCACGGATGAAAGATTCACGGAAGCATTGGAAAACATGGCAGCCGTTTCCGATTTAGGAAAAATAGACATCTATCTTTTGCTTGGAAATGCAGTCAAGAAGCAACCGACACTTGGCAAAGCATCATTGCGGTATGCAATGCAAGACTTGGCAGAAAAAGTGGAATGGTGCCTGACTGATTTAGAGTTGGATAGCTATGTATCAGACTATGAAACAACAACATTTTCGCCTGTTCATTTTATTGGCAGTGAACCAGTGACATTTTCTGATGATGAAACAAAGGGATTGACATTGATGACATTCAGGATTTTCTATACAAGGATTACATGACAGAACAATTGCTATCAGTATGCATCATGCATCCAAAGGAATGCAATCTATCTATGCTGATTTCACGATTGCCAAAAGATGTGCAGATTGTTTCATGTGTCATTCAGCAGGTTGATGAATATGATGAACAATTTGAATTGATTGCAGACACTCCAAAGATTGTGACATTGCAATACAAATACAAATCCTATGATGTGGATTTTGATTTCAGTGCAATCAGAAACAAAATGGACTTCTATGCATCAGGCAAATGGGTATTGCATATTGATTCTGATGAATATATTGCCAATCATCCACAAGATGTCATAGATGAAATACAGGCAATGGATGATGAAGGATGTGTAGCCGGATGGACTTCCATTGCAGGCATCACATTTGACAAACCTGAAAATGCAGTTGTGAGGGAGCGATACGCAACACACAATTTACGATTGTTCAAAAAGAATTCAGGCATAGAATGGGAAGGCATTTGTCATGAAGTGCCAACAACCAAGTGTGATGAATTGCCGTTCCATGATACGAATATCATTCTGATTCATGATGGATATGCAATTGAAAAAGAATCATTCACACCAAAAGCAGAGAGAAACGCAAAATTGCTGATTCGAGAATATACAAGAAAACCGACTCAAAGAGTTTGGACTTATTTAATACGAACATTTCAACACTTTACACAAGGATAAAGCTATGATAGTTGGAGGCGCAAACCACACCGACTTTTTTTCAGCGTTTGAATCCAATGGCATTCCTGTTTGGGCAACCACAACAACACCATTGATTTCACTCACAAAGAAAATCAAGACATCAGTAACAAGAACAAATTTCACAATTGATCAAAATGAAGATGACCCTGCATTGACTGCATTTTTGACAGACTTTGCACCACAAACGCAGGCAGCATCGGATTCAGGTGAATATGAAGATGGTGTGAAATTTAATTCTGCAACGGCAGCATCGCAAACACTTGGCAAAATTACATATGGTGCAAAATATGCAGGCACTGTTCCTGCATATCAGAACAAAAGAAAGGTTGTCATCATGCTTTGCAAATTGGCACAGGATGTTGGATCATTTGATATGGAATCAGGTAAATACACAAAACCAAAAGTTAGTGGTGAAATTGTCAACAATGACGCATTTGTCACCGTTCCTGCAACTGCATTCCAAAGTAAATTCATCACACTTGGCGCTGGAACATACGTAACAATCCCCGAAGATCGCGGGTATGTTGAACTGTGGCTCACAGCATCCTAAATTGATTGTAATATGGCAGGGCATAGAAATGTGCCCTGTCTTTTGTTTTGTTCAACCACGGGCATTTGAAAGGCATTTATGACTATTTATTACAACAGCAAAGAATACAAAATAGAATTGCAGACAATTCTGTCACAGAAACTATACAATGAAGTGACACCATTGTTGAATGAACTTGAAAGATCACAAGGGGCACAAAATGCCTATGAATCTTTATTGCAAAAAAGAATCATTGGTGATGAATATTTTGCAGGCAAAGTGAATTTGCTCAAAGGTGCAGATGCATGGGAATCAGTTAAGGATGATTTTCATTTGCAAGAAATTATTGCAGAAGTCATGTTAACAGTCAGGGAAAATATCTTTGAACATATATCATTGAATGAACAGACAATTGGCATAATATTCAACATGCTCAAAATATGTATCAATTGGAAAAAGGTTGAAGCACAATATCCTGATGCAGAATTTTTGGCTGCTTTGAAGTCTGATGTGGATTCTGAATTTTGGCAGGAGCAGGATTTGAATTCCATCCTTGAACAATTGAAATTTTTTCGTGCGAATGTATTGGCTCGAATCAAGACAAGTTTTTGAAATGGTCAATGAATGGGTTGTGTTTAATGACCCTGATGATGATAAATATGTGGATGATGAAGAGCCATTGGCATTAAAATATTTGGATGAATCAATCATTGATGAATATTTCATTTTCCGAAACATAGCAAATGGCAGTGCATCAGAATTCCATCATCTATGGAATGAAGTGAGTAGATTGCAAATGTATCGAATGTATGCAATGAACTTGACATACCACAAAGAACGCAATTTCAAAGGATAGCAAATGGCAAATGACGTAACAATGAAAGTTGGTGTTGACACCAAGGAAGCAGAAGAGGGATTTCAAGAGATTGTGCAGGAAGCAGCAAAAGCAGCAACACAGGCAGAATCAAAATTCAGTGATGCATTCAAAGGTTCATTTGCAGGAAATTTTGCAGCAGATTTTGCAGCGGATGTCAAGGGCAATTTATTACAGGCAGCACAATATGCAATTGATGCTGGAAGCAATTTTGAAAAGGCATTGCAATCTGTTTCTGCTGTGACGGGTGTGACAGGCGAAGGTCTTGATGATTTGGGAACACGGGCACAGGATTTGGCATTGCAATTTGGTGGAAGTGCAACAACGCAATTGGAAGCATTCCAAACAGTGCTTTCAAAATTCGGACCGGATTTGGCAAAGACACCCGAAGCACTTGGCACTGTTGCTGAATCAGTGAATGTTCTTGGTAAGGCAGCAGGATTGGATGCAAAGCAATCTGTTGATGCATTGTCAAATGCCATGTTGCAATTTGGTGTTGATGCATCAGACCCTGCAAAACTTGCACAGGAATCAGGAAGGTTCATCAATGTTTTGGCAGCATCAGCAAAAGTTGGAGCAGCAGAAATTCCACAGGTATCGGAAGCCATTTTGCAAGCAGGGGTTGCAGCAAAAGGTGCAGGATTGTCATTTGAAGAAACTAATGCTGCAATTCAAGGTCTTGCCATTGGTGGTAAGGTTGGAAGTGAAGCGGGTATTGCACTTCGGAATGTGATTGGCAAATTGATTGATGGTGGTGGGGAACAAAAAAAGGTATTGGAATCTGTTGGGCTTTCATACAAGCAATTGGGCACAGCACTCACAACAGCACAGGAAGATGGTGGCGGTCTTGCATCAGCATTGGAAATGTTGAAAGGTGGATTGGACAAAATCAAAGACCCTGCCGAAAAAGCAGCAGCAGCAGGAAAATTGTTTGGTGCAGAAAATGCATCAGCAGCAGGGATTTTGTTGGATCAAGTTGACAATATCAAATTGTTTACAGAAGGTGTGACGGGCACAAATGAAGCAACAGTGCAAGCTGCAATCAATCAGGACACATTGGCATCACGATTTTCAAAAGTCAAGGCAGCAATTGAAGTTGGATTGATTAAAGCATTTCAAGCATTGACACCAATTGTGAAATTTGTATTTGATAATTTTTCAACAATAGCAGTTGTTTTGTCACCAATTGCAATTGGATTAGCAGCAGCAGGTATTGCGGCATTCACTTCATCAGCAGGATTTCAAGCATTTTCACTTTCAACATTTCTTGCAAATTCAGCAGTGGTGACATTTACTGCATCACTTTTGGCAAATCCTATATTTTTGATTGCAGCAGCAGCCGCAGCAGCAGTTGTTGGTATTGTTGCAATTGCTGATGCCATGAATGTATCGGCAGAAGAAACAATATCAAATGCAGAAGCACAGCAAAAGAATATTGAAACGCAGCAGCAAATGAATAAGGAAATGCAGCAGGGAGAAATTCAGACGCAATCACTTGTCAATGAATTTCAGTCATTGGCAGGCAAATCGAAATTGACAGCAGAAGAGCAAAAGCGATTGCAAGAAATACAATCAAAATTAGAAGAAAAATATCCAAAGCTGATTGATGCAACAAAATCTTACAAAGAAAATTTGAATGGAGTCACGGAAGTTGGAAAGTCATCAACAAAGCAATTAGAAAAATTGCGAGATCAAAGTGCTGAACTTCAAAAGGAATTCAACAGAGCTGCAAGGGAAGTCATAAGGGGAAAAAGGGAATTGGCTCTTGGTGATTTGTATTCATCAACAACAACATTACTTGGTGGTGCAACAGCTCTGACAAACGAAGTTGAAAAATTTAAGATTGCAGTTTACAAGGCAGGAACAGCAGGAGAAATTGATGCAGCCACATTGGCACTTATTAGAACTGCAAATAAATTAGGTGCAGCCGGATTTGGTGGCGAAGAGAAGCAACAACAATTTGTGGCAGGCATTAGAAATGCATCAGTACAAGCAGCACAATATTTGGATTTCTACAAAAAGAAAAATGTTGAAACAAGTGAAGTTATCAAAAAGTTAGACAAAGATGAAAATGACAATGATGCCAATACGCTAAAGAAAAAAAGCACCAATAAGAATAAACAATTGGCAGCTATTGAAGATTTAATAAATGCAGAAAAGCTATTGCAAAAAAACAATGATACTTCAGCGAAGCAGGAAGCAGTTGAGCAAGGATTAACGGATGTCAGCATTGCAAAGAAAAAGGAATTGTTGGAATCAGAAAAGCAAAGATTGGAATTGTTGCTATCAACACAAAGACAACAGGTTACGTATTTTGGTGAAACAACAAACAATTTGAATGCAATAGCACAAATTGAAAAAACAGCAGATGGTAAAATAATTTCAAGAATCAAGGGAACAGATCAAGAAAGGGAAAAGGCAGCAAAATTCTACACTGATTTGCAAGAAAGAATTGCAACGGTTGGATTGCAATTGAATAAGATTTCAGCAACGGAAACAGCGGAAGGGTTCAAAGCTGAATATGAAAGATTGAAAAGGGAAGCCGATGATTTGAAAAAAGCAGTGCCGGAAACATTGTCAACAAAGTTTGCATTCACAGTTACTGATGCAGAATTCAATACACAAGTGGAAGCATTAAAAACGAAATTGCAAACTACCTATGATGAATTGAATGCTATTGCAATCAGTGCTGATGAAAAACAAAAAGCAGATATTCAAAAGTTGTTGGAAGACAATTTGAAGCAAAGGGAATTGATTGAAACGCAGGCAGCAGACATCATTGAACGTGTTGCAATTGAAAGACAAACAGATGGAAACAAACGCAGATTGGATTTAGCACTGTTTGATTTGCGTGTCAAATTTGAAGCAGAGCAAAAAGAAAATCAAGGAAACTACACAAAACTTGATGAACTTGAAACTGCATATCTTTTGGAGCGTGAAAGATTGAATCAAGAATACAATAGACAAAACAATATTTTGTTTGGTATTCAATCTGGAATTCAAATGTCAATGATGGAACAATTCAGCATCAGTAGATTAATTGAAGAAAGAGAAGCGGGCAAAGCATTAAGAGCAGAAAAGAAAAAGGCATTGGATGATGAAGAAAGTGACTTGGAAAAATCATTGGCAGACAGGTCAATTACATTTGAACAATACCAAGCAAAGATTGCAGAGATTCAGCAGAAAAGAATTGACGCAGGATTAGAGCAGGAAAAACTTGGAGACCAATTGTTGAAGGATTTGAAACTTGCAGGTGACAAAGCAATATCACAAATCCTAACAGACCAAGGAAATAAATTTACGGCACAGGCACAGGAAAGACAACAAAAGCAAGTTGCTTTGGATGCAAAAAGAAATGATGCACAAAGGGAACTTGCAAAATTAGCAGGGCAAGAAGGAACACAAGCATTCATTGATGCACAACAAAAGTTGGAGAAAGCACAATCGGATGCAGCAAAAAATGATGAAGATGTGTATGGATTCAGGACATCAATTCTTGAAGACTTTGCAGGAAAAGCTGCAATGCAATTTGCAGCATTAGCTGCATCAGGAAAAGCAACATTGGCAGACTTTGGAAAAGTCACAGTGCAATTAGCATTTGAAGCATTGCAGAAAATGATCCCTATTTTTATTGCAAGAATTGCAGGGGAAGAATTCGCAAAAGGAATTGGCGGTATTGCAACAACAGCAATATTGACTGCTGCATTGTATGGATTATTCGCAGCCGCACAATCATCAGCCGGATTCAAAGATGGTGTTGTTGCATTGGATGGTGATGGAACAGAAACATCGGATTCAATTCCTGCATGGCTATCAAAAGGTGAATCAGTTATTACGGCACGTGCCACTAAAAACAATATAGATGAATTGAAGTGGATGAATGAAACAGGATTGCCAATTAGGGAATTCTATCGAATGCAAATGAGTCACACATCGGTAAGTGAAGACGGACAATTGATTCATGAGATCAGGCAATTGCGAAAAACAACGGAAGGTTTGGGCGTGCAAATCAATCGTAATACCAATGTTGCCGTTCATGGAACTTTGCAAGCAGATGGAACATCAATCACTGCAATGATTGAATCTAATCGCAAAAGAAACCAAAGGAGATTTTGATGTCAAGATTTTGGGTGAAATTTGAAGGTTGTGATGTTGATACATTTAGCGTAGGCAATGCAACATATACTGCAATTCAGATTCCAATTTTTGGAATGTTCCCATCATTTGATATTGAATCTGATTCTGATGTTTCAATGCAGGGTAGGGAAATAGCACAGAGAAGGATTCGCAGGGCTTTAGAGGTTGTATGCTTTCCGAATTCAACATGGATTGACAATCCACCAACATATTTGAATACTGATTCAATCATGTTTCTTTTGGATACTGTATTGCAAAGAAAATTTGTTCGCATCAATGCACCTGATGCTCCAAAAGTTTTGCCTGATAGGTATCGTGATTCGACAAACTTTCCAAGGACTGCCGGATTGATTCCGTTTGTTTTTGTTCGATGTGAAATATCAAATGAAAAACAATGGACATCAGGAAATGAAAAATTGATATTAACTTGCTATTCACGCGATTTGGCTGCAAGGGTTTAACATGCCATATAATAGATTCTATTCTGAATTCACAGATGAACAGGGATGGCAATATACATTGTATATTTTGCCATCAAATGCCAATGCAGCAGTGAGCCAAGCAAATCTTTCAACATTGACAGACTTCACATTAGTGGAATTGCCTGATGATTTTCTGATGAAAGACATAAAGATTGAAACAGAGCTTGGTGAGATTCCTGCCGGATTAGTTTCACAGGTCATGTCAATCAATGTCAACATTGCAGCATTGCAGGGCACAAATTCATTTGATGAATTGCGTGAATGCTTATTGCGTGGAACAGTAGCAACGGGTGTTGCATACCAATCCAATGGCACAATGCAACCACAGGGCACTGCATCAATTCAATTTGATAGATTTAATACATTTATTTTGATGGTCAATGATGGCAGTGGTGCAAGACCAATTTTCATTGGATGCCAAAAGTTTTCAGCAGAGAATGAATTGACAATCACTAAATTGTCTGATGTCTGCATGATGAAAATTGAATGCTTTGACGTTTTGCGTTCCATGACAGAACAAATCCAAGCTATTCACTGGGCAGAATATATGTTGTTTCAAGATCCATATTCAATAGATTACGGGAATTCGTATAGTGCTAATTGCAATGCGAGATATGACAAGATACAAATAGGGACGGCATTCTATACTTCGCCTGATGCATTAAGTGGGAATGCTGCATATGATTTTGCAATTGATAAATTTAATTTTACTGTCAACACTTTTGAAAATTTGAAAGCACAAATTGATACAATGTTGACATCAGTCATGAGATCAATCACATGGAATGTTTCATCAGTTGCAACAGTGCCGATTCTATTTGCAAAGGCATGGACTTTTTATCAGCAAAGGCTGTATGCTGATGATACTTATGGAATGCAAATTACAAAACCTGCTTTTGTCAATGAGATTATTCAATGGCAAGCTGATGGAACGGGAAGGCGTTTGGGTGGTGCTATTTATGACAATACTGCATTTGGAAAATTCAATAATTTCTACGAAGTATTCACGGCACTTGTTGAAAATTCTCTTGAAATTTATAGGTTAAATTTGTCATATTCATCAGTCAATGGATTCTTTGGAATTGCATATACGTCTGATTTCATTAGACCATTGACAGGTTCGGGAATCACATTTAATTCACAGAACATCTATTCAGATATTAAATTCAAATTATTTCAAGAAACTGTCAAATCAGCTGAATCATCAGTCAGCACTTTGCAAGGTGAAAAGGACACTAAGACATTTCCATATCAAGAAGGCACATCATCAGACAATGGCAAAGATGTGGAATTAATTTTCCATAATTTACCAAGTGCAACAAATAGAAAAATGTCAAGTAGATATGACTCAGCGGGATCAGTGATACATGAAAGAAACGCAATCAATGCAGGAACTATTCTATTCAACAATTCAGGGTCGATTGAAAAAGTTGATACTGAATGCAGATTCAAGTATTCAAATACAGATGCAATACAATTGACATATCCAATTTATCAAGTTGATGGTGAAGTCAATACACAAATGATAATTGAACAGCAGAATGCAGGATTGCCATTGACAATTGCAAAAGGTATTGTAAAATCATTAGGTGATGCAAAGCAATGTGTTGTTGAATTCAAAGCAAAGCATACATTGGTTGGATTTGAAGATGTTGGAACAAATTGCACAATAAATTTGAATGACTTGAATCCGCTTATCACAAAAATATACAATGCTAATACAGGAACAGGGGTCATCACGCAACATAAACTTGATGTCTATTCAGGAACATGTGACATATCAGTCAGGATGTATGGATGAAATACAATGAACCATTAAGACCAAAAGGAATCGGCAGAAAGCAATTGGCATTTCCTGCTTCTTCAAATATCAGTGAATTGACAAATGCTGAATTGGAATTCCAAGATCAAGTTGCTGATTCAACACAGGGATTGATTGATGGGAAAATGGCAAATGCAATTGGCATTGCAAGATCAAGTGCAATTTCAGCTGCATCAGAAGCTCATAAGAGATCACAGAATTATCCATTTGGTATGTTTGGCATCACTGACTTTGCATTGAACGGAACAGCATCATTGGCAACCAATACAGGCATTGCATTCCGGACAGTCAATATCATCAATTCCAATTTCTTCTATGATGCACGCGACCGCTTTGTCTATGTCAATGAAGCCGGATGGTATCTTGTCAATGTCTTTTTTTATTCAACAGCAGTGCAGGGGACACAAGACTATGCATTGTCAGTCACTACAAATGTCAGCAGTGCCGCATATACTGAATCTTATTCATACTATATTGACGTATTGAATACCAATAAGCATGTTTCATTGAAAGCAACCACAGTCATCAATTTGCCAAATCAAGTTGAAGCGGTAAATCGTGCCGGAAGCAGGTATGGATTCAGAATCAACATTCATGGCACAATGGGTTTTGCATCCTTTACATATGCAAACACAACATGCACATTGAATGTTGTCAAATTAGCAGACTTATTTGAAGCGCAAAGACTGTACTCTATCACTCCATCGAATTAAGGAATCATCATGCCTATTTTTTATTCAGGACAAACAGGTGAATCAAAAATTGTTTCATTGTTTGATTTTGGCACACTCGACACGGTTGCATATGCAACAAACGATATATTGACATCAGCAGCAATTGCAATTCCAAATGCATCACGCTTTGCAGGTGACACGGGAAGGCTTATTCGTATCAATTTGGCTGAATCTACATCAGGAACTTTGCAGAAACCATCATTGCGATTGTGGTTGTTTGGTGGTGTCATCACACCTGCATCACGCAATTCACCACAGGCATTTACAAAAGCACAATTTGATGTTGCCATTGGATATGTTGAAGTGGCAAATGCCAATTGGATCACAGGTGCATCCACTGCTGCATTCATTCAAGCAGAAGTCAATATCCCTTATGGATTGCAAGCAACATCAACATCAATTTACATTGTGCCGGAAGTTAGGGCTGCATACACATTCCATAGCACAGCCAAAATCACAGGCACTGCAATTATGCATATTGATTAAGGTTCATCATGCCAATAACAATCACAGATGTTAATTCAGGAACAACATCAATCATCAATAAACAGGATGTCAATGCCATATATGAGCTTGACATATATCGGCAAATAGTGATGAATGATGCACAAATATTTGATGTCACGGAATCCTATGCACATTTGACACAGGAAGTTGGTGGTGGTGGCGGTGCTCCACCATAATGAAATAAATTAAAATTTTTTTTTGATGGCTAACTTATTCAAATTCAATGAGTTAGCTTTTTTTATTTGAAGGCACTAAAAAAAATATTTGGTAGTGGTTCGCATATACCTTATATTGCATTTGTAATTGAAACATACACAATAATTTTTTGGAGCAGAGACATGAAAAAAAGAGTGAACAAAACAAAAACAACAGTTTTGCGAACAAGCAAAGAGGATGGTACAACTGAAGTAGTTTTGTTAGAATATGCCGTTGATAAATTGCAAGGTTTTTGGCGACCTGAATCAATCGTGCCGATGTTACTTGACGGGCAGATTTTGTGGAACTTTTTTTACACTTACCAAATACAAACAGGAGCAGAAAGATGAGAACAGTAGAAAAAAAGAAAGGTGGCGAACTTTACAACAGTTTGCTGAAGCATTGCAAAAAGCAATACAAGGATATAGAAACAATACAAAAAGCGTATGCCGAAGATGGTAAGATATTTGGAATTGACTATATCGACAAAAATGGTATGAGCTGCATTTCTTCAGGAACAGCATACGCGGACAAAGTAATTATTTTTATTTAAGTAACAAAAAGGGGGGTGCGCATCCATAACGCACAACATTTTTTGGGAGCAAAGACATGATAACGAAAGAGAAAAAACAATACGCATCAGGAGTTGAATGGGAATATTTTGGGTATGATTATGAGTTGGTTCTTCGTTCAATAAAAAAGAACTATCCTGAAATAATCACCATGATGCAAAATACCTTGGATGGCGAAATTCATTTTCAACCTATATTTTCTGATACTGTTGTAAAGTCAAAATACAATGTTTCTGATGATACCTTTGAAATACTGATAGGCAAAAAACAAAAAAATATGAGTCCAACAGTTTCGGCGTCAACATGGTATGTATATTATCAAAGAATTAACAAAACAAAAGGAGCATAAGCCATGACAACGGAACAAAGAATTGAATCATTGACACTTTCAAAAAGGTGCATTGAAAGATTGATGAAAAAATTTGTGGTTGATGTTGATGAATATGCATCATCATATGATGAATGGTTGGATTCAACACGCGATGGCGTGCTGTATCATGGCAGGTGGATTCGAGCATCAATTGCTATTAAGTATGCAATGCCGGATGAATACGAAAGAGAATTGGAAATCTATGCCAATGAAAAATTTTTGCAGGACAAAACATCATCCCCATCTTATTCTGAATTGGTTGATGAATGGATTGCAATTTATGATGAACTTAATACAATACAGGAGCAGGAACATGAACAAGCAATTTGAAAACAAAGCAGAAGAGGCAGAATATTGGAAAAAAAGATTTTCAAAATATCGTGCTGATGTTGAATTCTTTGTTGGTGGCACGATGCTTTTGTTCTGTATTATTTTGGTTGAATATATTATCAAGCATTATTTTGAGGTGCCTATTGTCAAGTAAGAAATGGATGACAACATCAGAAGCAGCAGAAGAATTCGGAGTCAGTCAAAGGTATATCCAATTCCTTTGTCATGGCAGGCAAAGAAAAAAAGGCAAGCATATTTGGTTTGTTGCGCCTAAATTGCAGAAGATCAAATATCAAAAGTCAATCAAGAATAAGCAAATGGTTTTGATTGACAGGATGGAAATAGAAAAACTATTCACAAAGGAGCATGAAAATGCAGGTAACTAAAAAAGACGAATCATTGAAACTTGAATCATTCACCATCACAATCTATGGTGAACCCGGTGCTGGAAAAACAACGCTTGGCAATACAGCAAAGAATGCTATTGTTTTTGATTTTGACGAAGGTCACCAAAGGTCAAAATTATCATCAGATGTTTTTGAAAGGGTATCATTCAAGGAAGTTGCAACGGAATCCAAATTGCGTGCATTGTTGACAGGATATGATACAATCGTGATTGACACAGCGGGTGCAATGATTGAATCCATCAAAGACTATTTGATTGAAACAAAGCCGAGATTGGAAACACAGAAGTTGCAAATGTATGGTGAGATCAAAACTGAGTTTACATCATTCCATAAATTCATCCGTTCGCTTGGAATCAATATTGTTTTCATCATGCACAGCAAAGAATCAATTGAAGGTGAGCAGAGAAGAGTCAAGCCATTGGCAGAAGGTTCTTCATATGACCAGATCATTGCGAAGTCTGATATGATTGGCTATTTGCACAAAGATGCAAAAGGACAAACAATCATTGATTTCAATGCATGTGATTGGAAGGTCGGAAAAAATAGTGCTGAATTGCAACCCTATGCAATTCCACACTACAATGATATGGGAATGCTCTTGCAACAAATCATTGATGATACCAAAAAGGCATTCAATGAAAATAGAATATCACAGGCAAAGGCAATTGACACAATCAAAGCAACCATTAGGGAAGCTCACAATTGCCAAAGTGCTGATGAATTCAATTCATTCTTTGAATCACTTGGCAGCCGTGGATTTGGCAAAGGTGAAAAGACACAGGTATGGAATGCACTCCTGAATCATGCAATCAATTCCGGATTGGAATTCGATGCATCCACAAAACAATTCAGAGGGCAAGTGGCATGATAAAAGTATCAGCAACACAGATTGATTCTTATTGGAAATATGTCAATGGCATATTGACAGAAGAGCAAATCATGGACACGCTTTTGAGACGTGGTGAGCCGAATTTGAAAATGGAATTGGGCAGCATGTTTCATTCATTGATTGAATTGCAGGGTGCTGAATGCCCTGCAATTTTCAATCAAGATCAAGTCAATCATGCAAGGTCACTATTCAAAGATGGAATGCATGAAGTCAAGACAAGACAGGTGTTTTCATCATGCATAGGCAATATTGCAATCACAGGTATTGCAGACTATTTGGTAGGCAAGAAAGTGATGGAAGCAAAAACAACATGGGGTTCATTCAGCATTGATAGATATTTGGATTCTTTACAATGGCAAATTTATTTGAGACTTTTTGATGCAACCGATATTCAATATGTTGTATTTGAATTCCCATATTTATCTACAAAATTCAAGACATTGGAAGACATCAATATTGAATTGCAATACAAATACATTCATTCCTTTACAATGAAAAATACAAGCATTGACAAAAGCCGGATCGATGACATCATCAATAACATGTGTAAATTTATTCAAGCAAAAGGAATTGAATTAGAAATGCAATTGGATGACAATGATATTTTATTAGAACTTTTTTGAAGGAGCAGGAAGCATGAAATGGTTTATCAACAATCACAAAGATGTGGCAGACATCAGATCTCAATTACAATTGACAGAAACCCGTATCAAATTCTTGACAGACTTGGTTCATAGTATGCAAAAAAAGCTGCATGAATTGACAGGTGGAATTCAATCATCAGAAGCAAAATCAACAAAGCCCAAATGGAAAAGGGTGCAAGGTTCATATGCTGATGGAAAGTATGCCCCACTTTTTGCATATGCAATTGAATTGCATGGTGAGGGTCTCGATCAAAGCCAAATTGCAGAAAAATTAAATGATGTCGGATTCAAAACACCACAGGGCAAAGAATTCAGGTATAGGCATGTATCAGATTTGCTATCAAATGAAACGCAAATGAAAAACTATTTGAAGAAAAGGAAATGATGCCATAAATTGAATATGAGACGCGGAAAAGGCGTGGATGATAATTGATATGGGTTCATGCCTTTTCATTCAATGGTGAGCATTTATGGTGGCAAAAACGGCTAACTACATTTATTTGGAGATATGAAAATGGAATTTCCTCAAAAAACCATGCAATTCCTGATTCTTTTGGAGTCAATTGATTTGCATTTGGCTGATATTAGCCAAACATTAAGAATGATGCAAAATGATGATGCAGAAAAAGAAAAAGTATCACAAAAAGAAAAAGAGAATTTATATGAACTTTTGGGGGGGATAATAGGGGGGGATAAGATAGGGGGTATTAGGGGGAAAGAAAAGGGGGGGAAAAAAGGGGGGGAATTTTCTGTTTCTACATCAGGGCAAAAGCCAAAAGATACAGGCAATGCTTTGAAAGATTATTCAGAAGCAACAAAGATTGCAGTGGAGAAATTCAATAGCATCATTGGAAAGCATTTGACACCACAGGAAATTGGGTATATTGAAAGCAGGCAGCAGTTGATCCATGCATTCCGTGCTTATGAGAAATTGAACAAACTTGGATTTGATGACAATGCAATTCAGCAGGCATTGCACAATGCATTCAATGATGGATTTTGGCATAAGCATATCAGACATTTCAAGGCACTTGCAAACACTTCAAAGAATGGAAGTCTTGTCATTGTGAATCTACTCAAAATCAATGCAGGCAATACGAAAGTGACGGCACCTGTAATGGCACAATACAGGGGATGACTATGGAAGCATTCAATCCTATTGGCACAATCAATGACATGGTTGGTGATGGCAGAAAAAGGCATGGCAGATATTCAGATGTTTTGAAAGCGGAGCGAAAAAAATTATTTGATGATACTGACATTCCGTCTGAAAAAAAACGAAGAATGACAGACATGATTGATTACACTCCATCGGCAAACTATTTTTCAAAATCATCAGAATTATTCAGAAAGAAATATAAATTTGGAAGCCGGTTTGAAAGTGACATCAAAATAACATTCATATATCTTTGCAATCAATTCAATGTTGATACTGATGACGTGCTTGGCAAATGCAGAAAAATCCCTTTGCCAATGGTAAGAAAATATGTTGCATTCTTTCTGTATTATTATTTTCAAATGAGGCATCAGGATATTGCAGACTTTTTGAAAAGGGAACGAAGCACAATAACAACACATATTGCAGAAGCCATTGATGATTTGGAATGCTATTCAATGAGCAGGGTTAGGGCGTATGCAATAGACAAATTCATTCATCAAATAAGCAAGAGAAGAAAACATGAGATTTGATATATTGAAACAAGACACGCAATATTTTGCAGAGCATTTTCCGGCATCAAATTACGATGCATTTGCATTGAATTCATCAGTAAAAAGTCCTGAAGAATTGGATGTATTTTTGGACAAAATTTGGACAAAAGATTCAGGATTCATTGCAAATTTTTGGGAAGCATTAGCATGGTTGCGTTCCGAAGACTTTATTGAATATGAAAATTTCAAATCATTTTCAAGAAATGAACACGACACAGAATTCACATATGATTCAATCAGATTTCAAGATTGGGTATTAAGTGACAGAGAAAGATTCTGCATCCATAGACATGCATCGGCAATTTACAATTTGCCATTGCGTATTGTTGAAAAGATTGGATTGTTTTCAGTGGACAAAGATAGGCAGGCACAATATGTTTTGAAATTTATCAATGAATACGAAACAAATGGTAAATCAAAATGAGTAAACTATCTGCAATTTGCATATCAACAATCAAAGGAAAAAGACTTCCCGTGATGCTGAAAAGCATAGAGCAATATGTGCCACCTAATGTTGAAGTCTATATTGCACATCGAAGCATTCATCACATTGACTATCATTCAAGGTCTCACATCATGCACCTTGTTAAATCAGAAGCAACAAACTTTGGCGATGCATACAATTTCATTTGTAATCGTGCATTTGAAAAGCATGAATCAATTATTGTTTGCAATGATGATATTGTTTTTCATCCTGATACATATGTCATTTTGAATCATGAATACCAAACATTGCATGAAGGTCTTGGAAAAGAACTTGGATGGCTTGCGTGCCGGAATGATTATTCAGCAGGAATTCAAAATATAAGATGGCAAGGCGATGGGCAAACAAACGGTGTCAAATATGCACATGAACAAAGAGCAATGGAAACAGATGTCATTGCACCAATTTGTGCTGCAATACATCGTGATTCATGGATTGATTTTTTGCCGATCAATTGGTATAGTGATGACATTCAATGCATGATGATGCTTGAAAAAGGAATGCATAATATTGTGAGCAGTGCATATGTTCATCATGTTGGAAGTCAATCAATGCAATCATCAGAAATTGAAATAAAAAATGCTTTGAAATTTTTACAAAACAATTATCCAGAATATTACAGGAAATTAGAACAATGGCATTTGCAATAGAAATAGTCAAGTGGCTATTCTTGACATTTGTTGTCATGATTGTATCAGGATTGTTGATTAGTTTTTGTTTGTTATTTTTGGAATGGATTTTCAGCAAAGGAAAAAAGCAATGAATCAATTTTATGACTATGGAATTCAAGGCATTGATTTGCGTTCAGGTGGACAGCAAAGAGCCCTTTGCCCTGAATGTTCACACAGCAGGCAAAGCAAGCCAAATGAAAAATGCTTGTCAGTGAATGTTGATGAAAAAACTTGGCTCTGTCATCATTGTGGATGGTCAGGTGCGGTCAAGGAAAAGGAAGCAAGAAAGACATGGCAGGATGCACCCAAACCACAGGCAGTCAAATTCCACAATGATAATAAATCAGAAGCGATGGTTGAATATTTCAAATCGCGTGGCATCAGCAAAGATGTGTTGGAAGCAGAAAAGATTGTGACTGTCAATGCATACAACAAAGAATGGATTGCATTTCCATATGTCATGAATGATGAAGTTGTCAATGTCAAATATCGGGGCATACAATTAAAAGAATTCAGGCAAACAAAAGATGGGTATAAATGTTTCTACCGATTGGATGCAATCAAAAACAAACCATATGCAATAATATGCGAAGGCGAAATTGATGTTTTGTCTTTCATTGAAGCAGGAATCATCAATGTTGTATCAGTGCCGGAAGGCGGTGTTAGTCCTGATGCAAAAAACATCACGGCAAAGATGTCGTATGTTGACAATTGCATTGAATATTTTGATGGCATCCATGAAATATACATTGCAGTTGACAATGATGCAGTTGGCAGAAGGTTATGTGAAGAACTTGCAAGGCGATTCGGAAAAGACAGATGCAGAATTGTGAGATTTCCCGATGGCTGCAAAGATGCAAATGATGTTTTGCAAATGCCTGATGGCAAAGTGCAATTGATTGGATGCATAGCAAAAGCGGAAGCATACCCAATTGAAGGTGTGAAATTAGCAACAGATTTCATTCACAGTATGAATGACATCTATGAGCATGGATTTCAGGATGGTGCAACAACAGGAATTTTCCCACGATTTGACAATCACTTCACATGGCACACGGGACAATTGACAGTAGTGACAGGAGTGCCGTCATTTGGTAAGTCAAATTTTATTGACCATATGACAATTGCATTGGCTCAAAATGCAGGATGGAAAACAGCAGTATTTTCACCTGAAAACCCATCACCTGAAATTTGGCTGATTCGATTGTGTGAAATATACACAAAGCAATCATTTGAGAATGGAACATACAACAGGATGTCAAAAGAAACAATGCAGAAAGCAATGCAATGGATAGCAAAAAATGTTTTTTACATCATGCCGGATTCAGAAACATTTGCATTGGATGATGTCTTGGCAACGGCAAGACTCTTATTGCGTAGGTTTGGAATCAATTTGCTTGTTATTGACCCGTGGAACAATTTGGAAATGCAAATGCAAAAAGGTGAAACCGAAAATTTGTATGTTGGAAGGATGCTTGCCAAAATGAGAATGTTTGCAATGAAAACAGGCATTCATATTGTCTTGATTGCACATCCAAGAAAGATGCAATCACTTGACCATTTTGGAAACTTTGAAATCCCGACACCATATTCAATTTCAGGCTCATCAAATTTTTACAACATTCCACACAATATCATGGTTGTGCATAGGGATTTTGAACCTGATGGAAAGTCATTGGCTCGAATCATGATTGCAAAAGTAAAGAATAAATATATTGGCAAAGTAAACAAGCAAGGAATTCCATTTGAATATGATACCTTCACACAATCCTATTCAGAAGTCAAATCACATGAAAGTGCAACATGGTAGGGAAGGAAAAAGAAAAATCAAATGCAATTCTTTTCATGGCACTTTGCAAATCATTCAGGATTCCACCACCACAGCAGGAATTCAAATTCCATGACAAAAGAAAATTCAGATTTGATTTTGCATGGATTGATGAAAAGTTGGCAGTTGAAATTGAAGGTGGTGTTTGGATTCAGGGCAGGCACACGCGGGCAAGTGGATATGTCAAAGACATGGAAAAATACAATTTGGCAGCGGAAGCAGGGTGGCGTGTATTGAGATTCACACCACAGCAAATCAAGAAAGAAGAAACATACAATATCATTCACAAATGCTTGGAAGCATGATGCAGGGTAAATTCACAAAGAATGCAAAATACTATTCAGGAATTGTTCATGAATGGAACCTGCCAACAGGTCACACATGTCCATTTGCTGATGAATGTTTGGTGAAAGTTGATAGGCACACGGGCAAATTTGAAAACAAGTCAAATGCATACAGATGCTATGCAGCATCAGCAGAAAGATTTCCAAGCGCACGAAATTCACGATGGAGTAATTTTGAGCTTGTCAAATCAGGAAATCAACCAGCATTGCCAAAAGATGCAAAGGCAATCAGGATTCATGCATCAGGCGATTTTTTCAATCAACCATATTTTGATATGTGGATTGATATTGCAAAAGCAAATCCTGTCATTGAATTTTGGGCATATACGAAATCATTAAAATATTGGGTGCAAAGGATTGGAAGCATTCCGCAAAATTTGGAATTGACTGCATCCTATGGTGGTAGAAATGATGAATTGATTGCACAGCACAATTTGAAATTCGTCAGAATATACAAAAGCAAAAAGGACGTGCCTGATGGAATCCCGATTGATACAAATGATGATTGTGCGAGAAGCAAAAGCATCAAAGAATTTGCATTGATTGATAATTACACAAAGGAATGAAATGAATCATGCAAGTCTTTTCAGTGGTGTTGGTGGCTTTGATTTGGCAGCAGAAGCAGGGTGGCGTGTATTGAGATTCACACCACAGCAAATCAAGAAAGAGGAAACATACAATATCATTCACAAATGTTTAGGAGCATGAAATGTTGGAACCCGAAGAATTCAAAAGAAAATACTATGCTATTCCTGATGAAACGCGTGATGCTTTTTACAGAGCATTCAAAAGGGTTGAAAATGGAATGGTTGAACTCGAATCAAAAGACAAAGAAACATTTGACATATTATCAGGCAACATGGATGTCATAAACTTTGCAAAAGTATTGAGTCCACATGTCACAGGCGTTTCATTGATTCGTTTGGATTTGATTGAAAATGAAAAGAGCAAATTGAAAGTAGGTAGACCACAAACGGATGCAAGTGAAAAACAAACTGAAAAGGATTCAAGATTTGTAAGATTAGTCACAGAAGACCACATCAAAATATTGGATGCATGGTGTGAGCATACAGGGAAAAGCGCACCAAAATCAATTGTGTATGCAATCGAACTTGCAAAGAAATACGAAAAAGAAATACAGCCATTGAAAGATGAATTGGCAGTGTGGAAATTGATGATAAAGGAATACAAACATTTTTTTGGGGCGGCAAAATGAAATGGACTAAATTAGATGGATTCAATCAACCAAATGGATTGACAGTTATGCGCTGGACAATTTGGGATTCTGAAGAGGAAGGGTCAATCATTTGGTATTACCTTATTGGTAATTATCAAGATGAAAAATTTCAACATAAATTTCAATACAATCAAGATGAATTGGTGATTCATAGTATATTGGAACTGATGTATAATGAAGCTGAATTTATATGTTTAGAAAATTATGAGGAACCAGAATGAACATAGCAAAATTGGACAAATTGCCAAAAAGGGTATTGGATGAATTGCCATCAGTAGTCAAAAATTTTCAAATTGACACACCGAAACGCATGGCACATTTCCTATCACAATGCCACCATGAATCAGGTGGATTCAAAAGCACAACGGAAAACATGAAATATTCAGCAGCACGATTATTACAAGTTTTTCCAAGGCATTTCAAATCATTGGATGACACAAAAGGATATGCAATGCATCCGGAAAGAATAGGCAATAAGGTTTATGCAAATAGAATGGGAAATGGTGATGAAGGAAGTGGTGACGGGTTCAAATTTCGTGGCAGAGGATATATTCAATGCACAGGGAAAAGCAAGTATATCATTCTTGATAATTATTTGCCGGAAAATATTGTTGACAATCCTGATTTGATTGCAACAAAATATCCAATGTATTCTGCTGCGTGGTATTGGGATTCAGTGAAATTGAATTTGATTGCTGACAAAGGAACTTCATTTGACATTTGTGAGCAGGTCACAAAAAAAGTGAATGGTGGAAAACTTGGCTTGCAATCACGATATAAATTGTTGGTATATTACAATCAATTGTTGAACATTCAATAAGGATGATGAATGGAAAAGAAACCCAAATGGATTGATGCATTGCTTGGCATGGCTTTGCTATCCGTCTGCATTGCAGTGATTATTCATGCCATCAAAGAAGTGTTGTTTTTATATGAATATTTCAGGACTTATTAAGATGTCGTTATCAGTAGAGTTGAATGGAACATTGCATGAAGTTTATCCAACGCAACAGATCACGGATAAATTTCAAAAGAGGGATTTCATTTTGGAAATTCCGAATGGAAACTATTTGCAGCATATCAAATGTGAAGCAACAGGACAGGCATGTGGAAAATTAGATGGTGCCCGTATTGGATCACAAGTTTATGCAAAATGTGATTTGCGTGGCAGAATCTACAAAAAGAAAGATGGGAGTCAAGGGCAAATGAATTCAATCGTGGCATGGGATATAAAATTGGAACAGGCAACATTCAATGAAAATTCTTTGCAGCACCTTAGTGCGCCTTTCTGAATCATTTGTCATGGCAAAAAAGAGACAAGATACATCATGGCATCATGAGCACGGATGCATTTCACGACTTGGTGGTGTCATGGATTGTTTCTACAAAGCAGTTATTAAATTAGATGATGAAAAAAAATATTCATTGCGTGTTTATGGATTGAATGAACCAAATATTGTCACAATTCAATTGCAGACAAAATCAGAAAAAAAAGCAAAAGAGATTGCAGACTCATATATTGAATCAATCAACATCATCAACCTTGGAAGCACAGATGAATCTGACATGCATTGAAAAGGATGGCAAACTATATTGTGATGAAATGACAGATCCGCAAATGTTTGTCATTGATGGACAAGAATTAACACCATTGGAAGTAAGTCAATTGGCATATTATTTTGCTTTGAATTGGGAAAGTGAAGTTAGCACAGAAAAGCAAGGCAAGGGATGACAGGTTGTTGGGTTATTCATGTTAAGCTCCAACCCTGCATGCATTTTGGGGATTCATGCAGGGGTTATTTTTACATAAAAAGGAAATTGTATCATGTTCAAATTGACTAAAAAAGCTACTGATATTTTGAAAGCATTAGGAAAGTGGATTGACAACAATGCCGTTGAAATCATTTGGTGCCTTATCACATTGATTTGTGCATCAATGGCGATTGTGCTTTACAAAATTGGAAATGAAGTCATCAACACATTCAAAGTTTTTGCTGAATGATGGAAGTCCGACACTATATTACACCAATGAGAATCACACAGGATGCGATTGAAGGCATTGCCATTGGTTCAAATAGACCAAAGCCGAATGAACTATGCACTTACCGTTTTTTGAGGCGTGTTGTAAATTTCAGGTGCGTATATGTTTGTAAGTTAAAAGGGCAAAAATACATCTGCCGATTTGAAAGGGTTGATTGGAAATGAAATTCAGCATCATTACACCGACATATTCACGCCCTGCTGCATTAGCAAAGTGCATTGATTCCGTAAGGATGCAGACATATTCAAATTGGGAACAATTGATATGCTCTGATGGACATAGTGCAGCAGATGAATTATGTGTCAATTCATTACAGGATGGCAGGTTGATATATTCATCAGTTGAAAGTTCAAATGTTTGCACATATGGAAACCGGCAAAGGAACAAATTGATTCAGGAAGCAACAGGTGACTATTTTATTTTTTTGGATGATGACAACACAATTTTTCCAAACTATTTTGAATTGGCAATGCGATTTGTCAGCATTGAAATAGGAATCTTGATTTTCAAAATCATGCACAATATTGTTGGCATCATTCCAAGGCAAGATCAAATTCATTCAGGTGAATTTGATTCATTGAATATCATGGTCAGAAAGGATATTGCACAGCAATTTGCATGGAATGAAAATGAATATGCAGCAGACTATTCATATGCAAAAGCATGTGAAGAATATTGCATCAAAAATGAAATTGAAATACGGTATGTCAACAAAATAATTGGAAGCCATAATTGAATTTAGACACAATGCAATTGCCATCATTTGCAATTCCGGATTCACAAAATGAATTCTTTGAAGAAATTGCGGGCATATTAGAGCATGATGCACGGATGGGAAGGCGTGAAGCTGAATTCACTGCACTTCGGATAGTTTATGCCATGATGAATGAATCGCAACGGCAAAATATCAGCACCATAGATGACAAGTGACGCATCCTTTTCCCACGGGGAACGGGCATCCAATAAGGGCATGGCAGAGGTGAAACTGCTATGCCTTTTTTTCATTTCCAAATTAAATTTTTCCACATATGTTGTATTGTTTATCGCAAATTACGAAATTGATTGCGTGAATGGTCATCCATTTCCATCATCCCTATGCCCCACAGGGCATTTCATTCATTTGGGATGCCCTGTCTTTTTGCAGCATAAAATAAAAAGCAATGGAATCTGAAATAATAAAAAACATTTTGGCATCAATCGTGTCAGCAGTGACATTGATATTCATGCTATTCAAATACCTACACAAAAGAGACATAACAAATTCAAAATTGATTGCTGAAACAATAAGGGAAGCCACCACAAAAGCATTTCAGGTGAGCCATATTGAATCACGCGTTAGGGAAATTGAAGAAACACAAGCAGAGAATACAAAAGCAATTCAAGATTTGGGAAATTCTTTGAACAAAAGATTAGATCAGTTGTTCATTGCTATTGCTAACATCAATGGGCAGCCAAAATGACTAATAAGGAAAAACCAAGAAAGAAAAGGGAGCCAAAAAAAGTATTGTTTGGATTCAAAGGATTGAGATTGACAACACCACAGGCAATGAAACGATTGGGAATTGCAATTGCAGCATCAGGCACGGCAGGTGCCGGAATATGCTACGTCATGGAATATGAACGCATCGCTTTGCTTTGTTTGGTGATGACTGTTGGTGGCACATTCATTTCACAAATGTTTGGTGAGGTTGAACAATGACAAGACCAAAATTGACACGCAGTCAAATAATGCAGAAAATTCCATCATCACAATCAATTCCCTGCATTGTAGGTATTCGTGGATACTACAAGGATGAAATGGGAAAAAAGGGTGTGAATGACAGAGGGATATATGATGATGCAATCTACATCATTGAAACAAATTTAGCATTTGGATTCAATGCAAATACAGACCCATCACGACATGGAATGAATAAAAAAATCGGCAAAGGTCTTGCAAATTTGAAGGCAGGAAAATATGAATACAAAATTGGAATTCATGGCTTGTCAAAAGAAAAGTCAAAACAATATCAGGCATTGATTCAAGAAGAGCCGGTCACAGTCAAAAGGGATGTGACAAACAAAGAAGAAACAGGATTTTTTGGCATCAACATTCACAAAGGTGGATTCAATACGACTTCATCAGAGGGATGCCAAACAATTCATCCAACACAATGGGATGAATTCATGACACTTGTCAAGGCATATTTTCCATCAGGCAAAAACATTCCCTACATTCTTATTGAAAATTGATGAAAAGAGATAGATACAATATCACTTTATTCAAAGGTGAAACATTTGCATTGACAGTGAAGGTCACTGACAAGAATGGAACTGCAATTGATTTAACAAATGCAACATTGACGGCACAATGCCGTGACAAATCATCCAATGCAATCCTATTTTCATTCACATGTTCTGTGACAAATCCTGCAACCAATGGACAATTTACTATGGTATTGTCAGCAGGGACATCAGCAGCATTGACACCGCAGAAGAATGCAGCATATGATGTGAAGATTGCATGGTCAAATGGAACAGTTAAAAAATATTTGAGTGGAGATGTTCAAATCATTGACACTGTAACACCATGAGCATAAGCAATGACAATGTTGATATTATTGTCAATCCTGAAAAGGTGACAATTGAATTGAATGATGATATTCAAAGCATTCAAGTCAATGCTGAATCAATAACAATTCAAGTCAATTCATTGTTGAATGATGGTGGTGATTCATGGGTAATTGGTGAAACACCAACGGGTGCAATCAATGGTTCAAATGCAACATTCACCACATTGCAAAATTTTGTGCCATTGGGAATTGATGTGGTATTGAATTCAACAATTCAGACATATGGTGTTGACTATATTACATCAGGCACAAATACAATCATTCTAAATCAGTCACCTGTTGTTGGTGACATTATTCGTATCAATTACAAATTAGGATAATATCATGCCGGAAACTACAATAGCAGGTAGACAAATACGCGATGGTGCCATATCAAATGCAAAGGTGGCAGCAGGTGCAGGAATTGAATCATCTAAATTAGCAGATGGTTCAAATTTTGTTAAAAAAGACGGTTCCGTTGCATTTACGGGTGCTCAATCAATGGGCAATAATAAGCTCACTTCATTAGGCACTCCGACAAATTCAGGCGATGCTACGACTAAAGGGTATGTCGATACCCTTATTGATGGACTGCCTACTGCATATCGTTATCGAAATGTTAGGGTGGCTTCCGTCGCAAATATCACATTAAGTAATCCGGGCACTTCAACATTTGATGGCATAGCATTAACAAGTGGTGACAGAGTGCTCGTCAAAGATCAGAGCACAGCATCGCAGAATGGTATCTATGACTTCAACGGCTCATCAAGCGCCATGACAAGATCGAGTGATTCAGATGCATGGGATGAACTTGTCGGTTCTTTGGTTTATGTTGACCAAGGAACTGTAAATGCTGAAAAGCGTTTTTTCTGCACAAGTGATTCAGGTGGGACTCTCGGCTCGACTTCTGTTACTTATGTGGCTGATACAAGCGGAAGTCTTAGCACAAGTAACTTCGTAGTTGAAGAGACTCCGAGTGGATCAATAAATGGTTCAAACACTTCATTCACATTAGCAAACACACCAACAGCAGGAACAGTAAAGATTTTTTTGAATGGTATCAGACAAAAAAGCGGTGCAGGAAATGACTACACAATCTCGACAAATGTCATAACAATGACAACAGCTCCAATCAGCGGTGATGTTCTTATTGCTGACTACATGAAATAATTATGCCAGAGACTAAACTTAAAAATAGTCAATTACCTGATACAATTCAGAACAAAACAATTGACACATCAAATGACATTGATACCACTACTGCAAAATTAACAATAACAGGCGGATCGAATGGTCAAGTATTGTCAACGGATGGCAGTGGTAACATAAGCTGGACTACGGCAGGCGGTGGTGTTTCCGATGGAGACAAAGGTGATATTACCGTATCGGGTTCGGGTGCAACTTGGACAATAGATAACGATGCAGTTACCTATGCAAAAATTCAGAATGTAACAACAAACCGATTATTAGGACGAGTCACGGCGGGAACGGGCGACACCGAGGAAATTACAATCGGCTCGGGTTTAAGTGTGAGCGGTACGACGTTAGGTGCATTGGGCGCGCCGACGGCAATTGTAACAAAAACAGCAGACGAAACGGTGACGAGTTCAACAACGTTTCAAACAGACGACGAATTAACATTTTCATTAAGTGCAAATAGAATGTATTGGATTGAATTTATGTTATTTGTAAAAAGGGCTAACACGTCAGCCACGCCAGTAATAAAATTTTCCGTTAATGCTGCTTCAAGAGGCGCAGGAGATTTTTTCGAAAGAACAACAATAAGATTATGGGACGGGGTAACGGCTTTGAATAGCAATATAACATTAGACACGACATTCAATATTGCAGGCCGCGTAATGATATCGGGTACTGTAATTCCGATAACTACAACAAGTTGTACTCTTTTATTTGCACAAACAGCTTCAAGCACAACGGGCGTAACAGTTATGAAAAATAGTCGCATGATTATTTGGGATATAGGAGCTGCTTAATGGAAATAACACTCTACAAAACAACACAAGCAACCAACGAAAACGGGGAACCCGTTATGCT
>Ga0194119_10001913_pt1 | contig 36808 bp, 35 predicted proteins | sample TA2MahC100mmetaG_FD_148620 | JGI IMG/M metagenome (GOLD analysis project Ga0194119, IMG submission 148620) | Freshwater microbial communities from Lake Tanganyika, Tanzania - TA2015018 Mahale Deep Cast 100m | ecosystem: Environmental > Aquatic > Freshwater > Lake | place: Tanzania: Lake... | reverse complement strand
AATGAAGACGGCAGCCACAAGGCCCACCGCCATGAAAAACCCCCGCTGCCAGCCGGGCTGGTCGGCGAGCAGGGAAAAGGCGGCGCCTGGGTTGTGGACGTGGACCAGGTTGAAGAAGCCGGTGAGGCGAATGACGTCCTGGTAGGCGGCGAGGTGGTGCATCACGACCACTTTGCTGATCTGGTCCAAGACCAGCACCAGGGCCGCGAGCCAGAGCCAGGCGAGGCCGCTTTTCCCCTCGCCCTCTCCCCCAGCTCCTCCCGCGCCCGCGGGGGAGAGGTGTTCAGGCGTGTTCACGTTGCTCGCCCTCGCCATGCAGATTGCTTACACAACGCCCGCACAGGCCGGGGTGGGCCGGATCGGCGTTGACGTCGGCGCGCACGTGCCAGCAGCGCTCGCATTTCTCGTGGGCCAGGGCGGTGACTTCGACACGGGTGTCGCCGCCGGCCTTCACCACCTGCGCGGCGGAGGTGATGAGCACGAAGCGCAGGTCGTCGCCCAGACCGGCGAGCAGGTCGAAGTCTTTGCCGTCGGCATGGAAGGTGACATCGGCCTGCAGGGAGGAACCGACCTTGCCCTCCACCCGCAGTTCCTCGATGCGCTTCAGGGCCTGGCCGCGCAGTTCCCGCAGGCGGCTCCAGCGTGCCAGCAGGCTTTCCTCTTGAGCTTGCCTGGGCAGTTCGTGCCAAAGACCCAGGAACACGCTGTCCGACTTGCATTGCAGGGCCCAGATTTCCTCGGCGGTGAAGGAGAGGATGGGGGCCATGAGCCGGGTCAGCGTTTGCAGGATGTGCCACAGGGCGCTTTGCGCGGCTTTGCGCGGGCGGCCGTCCTTGGCGGTGGTGTAGAGCCGGTCCTTGAGGATGTCCAGGTAGAAGGCGCCCAGATCCTCGGAGCAGAAGTTGTGCAGCCTCTGCACGGCGGTGTGGAAACTGTAGACCCGGTAATCGGCCAGGGTGGCTTCCTGCATCTCCCGGGTCAGGGCCAGTGCGTAGCGGTCGATCTCCAGCCATTGCTCGGGCGGCAGCAGGTTGGCCGGATCGAAGTCGGCGGTGTTGGCGAGCAGGAAGCGCAGGGTGTTGCGGATGCGCCGGTAGTTGTCCACCGTCCGCTTGAGGATCTCGTCGGAGATGGTCAACTCGCCGGAATAGTCGGTGCTGGCCACCCATAGGCGCAGGATGTCGGCGCCGTAGGTGTCCATGACCTTTTGCGGCGCGATGACGTTGCCCTTGGACTTGGACATCTTCATGCCTTTGCCGTCCACCACGAAGCCGTGGGTGAGCAGGGCTTCGTAGGGCGCGTGGCCGTCGGTGGCGCAGCCGGTCAGCAGCGAGGACTGGAACCAGCCGCGGTGCTGGTCCGAGCCTTCCAGGTAGAGGTCCGCCGGGTGCTTGAGGCCTTCCCGCTCCTTGAGCAGGCAGGCGTGGGTGACGCCGGAATCGAACCAGACGTCCAGGGTGTCCCGGTTCTTCACGTAGTTCTCGGCCTCGTCGCCCAGCAACTCCTTGGGGTCCAGGCTGAACCAGGCCTCGATGCCGGCCTGTTCCACCCGCTTGGCTACCTCCTCCAGCAGTTCCTGGCTGCGCGGATGCAGTTCACCCGTGCTCTTGTGCACGAAGAAGGGCATGGGTACGCCCCAGTTGCGCTGGCGCGAGACGCACCAGTCCGGGCGGGATTTCATCATGGCTTCCAGGCGGGCGCGGCCCCAGGCGGGGAAGAACTCGGTGTCGTCCACGGCTTGCATCGCCTTGTCGCGCAGGGCGTGCTTGTCCATACCGATGAACCATTGTCGGGTGGCGCGGAAGATGATGGGGCTCTTGTGGCGCCAGCAGTGGGGGTAGCTGTGCTTGAGCGGCGCCTGGGCGAGCAGGCGGCCGTTCTCGGTCAATACCTCCAGCACCTTCTTGTTGCCGGCCCATACCGACAGGCCGCCCAGCAACAGGGTGTCGGCGTAGAACTTGCCGTCGTCGCCGACGGGGTTGTCCACCTTGAGGCCGTACTTCTGGCCGGCGATGTAGTCGTCATGGCCGTGGCCGGGGGCGATGTGGACCAGGCCGACGCCGGCCTCCAGGGTGACGAAGTCGGCCAGGATCACCGGCACTTCCCGCGCATAGAAGGGGTGTTGCAGCTTCAGGCCTTCCAGGTCCACGCCCTTGATCTGGGCGAGGGTTTCCACGGTCTCGAAGCCGTAACGCCGGATGGCGGACTCGGCCAGGTCCCGGGCCAGGATCAACAGGCCCTTGGGGGTACGAATCAGGTCGTAGACGAAGTCGGGATGCACCGCCACCGCCTGGTTCGCGGGCAGCGTCCAGGGCGTGGTGGTCCAGATCACCGCGTAGGCCGGACAGTCCCCTTCGGCGGGTAGGCCCAGGCGCCTGGCCAAGTCGGCGCAGTCGGCGACCGGGAAGGCCACGTCGATGGCGGGCGAGGTCTTGTCCTCGTATTCCACCTCCGCCTCGGCCAGGGCCGAGCCGCAGTCCACGCACCAATGCACCGGCTTGGCGCCCAGGTAGAGGTGGCCGTTGGCCTGGATCTTGCCGAGTTCCCGGATGATGTCCGCCTCGAAGCGGTAGTCCATGGTCAGGTAGGGGTGGTCCCAGTCGCCCAGCACGCCCAGGCGGACGAAGTCGGCTTTCTGCCGTTCCACCTGGCTCGCCGCGTATTCCCGGCAGAGTTCGCGGAAGCGGGCCGGCGGCGTGTCCTTGCCGTGGGTCTTTTCCACCTGCAATTCGATGGGCAGGCCATGGCAGTCCCAGCCCGGCACGTAGGGGGCGTCGAAGCCCTCCAGGGTCTTGGTCTTGACGATGATGTCCTTGAGGATCTTGTTCACCGCGTGGCCGATGTGGATGTCGCCGTTGGCGTAGGGCGGGCCGTCGTGCAGCACCCAGACCGGGCGTCCCTTGGCGTTGGCACGCAGCTTTTCGTACAGCTTCTTCTCCTGCCAGGACTTGACCCAGGCCGGTTCCCGCTTGGCGAGGTCGCCGCGCATGGGGAAGGGGGTGTCGGGGAGGTTCAGGGTGTCTTTGTAGTCGGGCATTTTGGGTTTGCTGCCTGGATTCAGTGTTGCGTGTGCTCAAGCCGGTTTTGGCCGGGAGTCGCCCGGCGGCGAGTTACTTTTCTTGCTTGGCCAAGAAAAGTAACCAAAAGAAGGCCACCCCGCTTCGCCGCCCTTCGGGTTCCCTCGCCTGGGCGAACGCTTCGGGCGGCTGCGTAACTCGCCCCTGCGGGGCTCAGACATACTCGCCGAAAGCCCCCGAAGCGTTCGCCCAGGCGAGGCGGCTCAGAGGGGGGCAAACCGTCGCGGAGTGACGCCTTGTCCCCTTCTGACGCCGCCGGCCAGTGCCCGAATCCACGGGGGAAGTCGGCGAGCGTGTTTGAGCCCGCAGGGCGAGTTTGCGAGCCGCCCGTGGATTCGGGTGCTGGCCGGGGATTTCGGCGGAAGTAGGGTGTGCTTTCTTTGATTACTTTCTTTGCACAAGCAAAGAAAGTAATGCGCCGCCGGGCGCCCCCGGCCTCCGACCTCACCTCAAACATTCAACATCTCCCTCGCCTGCCGCGCATCCTCATCGATTTGCGCGATCAGCGCCTCCAGGCTCGGAAACTTGGCTTCATCCCGCAGCTTGTGCAGAAACTCCACCCGCAAATGCCGCCGATAAATGGACTGGTCGAAGTTGAACAGATGCACCTCCAGGGTGGGCCGCCCATTCGCATGCACCGTCGGCCGGGTGCCCAGGCTGGCGACGCCGGGCCAGTCGGGCTGGTCCAACCCCTGCACGCGCACGGCGAAGATGCCGGTGAGCGGCGGGCGGTTGTGCTTGAGCTGGATGTTTGCGGTGGGATAGCCGATCTTGCGACCCAGCTGGTCGCCGCCCACCACCCGGCCGGAGATGGAATAGGGGCGGCCCAGCATCTGGGCGGCGGTGGCCATGTCGCCGGCGGCCAGGGCTTCGCGCACGGCGGTGCTGGAGGCGCGCTGGCCGGCGGCTTCCACGGTATGCAGGGATTCCGCCTCGAAGCCGTACTTTTCGCCGAGCTGCTTGAGCAGGGCGAAATCCCCGGCCCGCTTCGCGCCGAAGCGAAAGTCATCGCCCACCAGCACGTAGCGGGCATGCAGGCCCTCGACCAGGATGCGGCGCACGAAGTCCTCGGCGGACAGGGCGGCGAAAGGTTTGCTGAAGCGGCAGACATGCACGCGGGCGACACCCAGCCCGCGCAGGATCTCCAGCTTCTCGCGCAGGGAGGTCAGGCGCGTGGGGGCGGAATCGGGCGAAAAGATTTCACGCGGATGCGGTTCGAAGGTCAGCACCGTGGGCGCGCCGCCCACCGAGGCGGAACGGGCGGTGAGCCGGGCCAGCATGGCCTGATGGCCAAGGTGCACGCCGTCGAAATTGCCGATGGTGACGGCGCCGGGGCGTTGCTGCGTATGCGGTTCGCCGAAGCAGCCATGGGTCATCCGCATGATGAGGATATCTCGTTGAAAAAACGTGGATTTTAGCCGCCGGAGGGGGGGGAGTCTATTCGGCGGCGCGGCGTTTGAAGTCGGCAGGACGGAAGCCGAGCAGGCCCAGGGTGGCGAAATAGATGAGGATGCCGCCGGCCACCAGCGCGCCAAGATGGAGGATGCGCTGGCTGAATCCGTAAGCCAGCCAGCGCGCTTCCTCGGTCATGGCGAACCAGAGGAACAGGCCCATGGCGATCAGGCCCAGGCCGAGCTTGCCCAGAAAGGTGCGCCAGCCCGGTTGCGGCTGGTAAATGCCGAGCTGGCGCAATTTGTAATAGAGGATGCCGGCATTCAGGCAGGCGCCCAGGCCGATGGCCAGGGCCAGGCCGGCATGCTTGAGATGCCAGATGAAGGCCAGGTTCATGGCCTGGGTGGCGAGCAGGGTGAGCAGCGCGATCTTCACCGGAGTCTTGATGTTCTGGCGGGCATAGAAGCCCGGCGCCAGCACCTTCACCAGGATCAGGCCGAGCAGGCCGACGCTGTAGGCGACCAGGGCGAGGCGGGTCATTTGCACATCGTGGGCGGTGAACTCCCCATAGAAGAACAGGGTGGCGATCAGCGGCACGGCGAGGATGCCGAGGGCCAGGGCGGCGGGCGCCGCCAGCAGCAGGGTCATGCGCAGGCCCCAGTCCAGCAGTTTCGAGTACTGGCCGGTGTCGTTGTCGGCGTAATGCCGGGCCAGGGAAGGCAGCAGGATGGTGCCGAGGGCGGCACCCAGCAGGCCCGCCGGAAACTCCATGAGACGGTCGGCGTAATACAGCCAGGACACGCTGCCGGTGTCCAGGAAGGAGGCGAACAGGATGTTGATGAGCAGGCTGATCTGGGCGACCGACACGCCGAGGGCGGCGGGCGCCATGAGCATGAGGATGCGACGCATGCCCTCGTCGCGCGGCGCCCAGTTCCAGCGCGGCAGCATGCCCAGCCGCATGAGTGCCGGGATTTGCAGGGAGAGCTGCAGGATGCCGCCCAGGAAGGCGCCCCAGCCCAGGGCCAGGATGGGCGGGTCGAACCAGGGTGCGGCGACCGCGGCGGCCAGGATCATCGCCACGTTGAGCAGCACCGGCGTGAAGGCCGGCACCATGAACCGGCTGAAGGTGTTGAGCACACCGCCGGCAAGGGAGACCAGGGAGATGAACAGGATGTAGGGGAAGACGATGCGGGTGAGTTCTACGGTCAGCTCGAACTTGTCGGGCGTGGCCGTGAAGCCGGGCGCGAACACCAGGATGATGAGGGGCGCGCCGAGCACGCCCAGGGCGGTCACCACGGTCACCGCCGCGAACAGCATGGTGGCCACCCGCGCGACCAACAGGCGGGTGGCGTCCTCGCCCCGCCTGGCCTTGTATTCCGCCAGGATGGGGACGAAGGCCTGGGAGAAGGCGCCCTCGGCGAACAGTCTGCGCAGCAGGTTGGGCAGCTTGAAGGCGACGAAGAAAGCGTCGGTGGCCATGCCGGCGCCGAACACGCGGGCGATGATGGCGTCGCGCACGAAGCCCAGGATGCGGGACAGCAGGGTCATCGAGCTGACCGCGGCAAGGGCGCGCAGAAGGTTCATGGAAACAGGGGCAGGGGCGGGGTGGTGCGGCATGGTAGCGAATGGCCGCGGGCCCGGATAGTTTTACGCATGCCGACGCAGCGGACTTGCCCAGGCTGCTGGCGCTTGCCTGAACAGGGCGGCACCGGTATGATGCGCGTTTTTCCGAATACCCCCAGATCAAGGAGTTTCCGCATGGCTAACAGCGCACAGGCGAAAAAACGCGCGCGTCAGGCCGCCGCGCAACGGCTGAGCAACATGGCCCAGCGCTCGGCCTACCGGACCGCGGTGAAGAAAGTCCGCAAGGCCATCGAGGCGGGCGACAAGGCTGCGGCCCAGGCCGCGCTCAACGAGAACATGGCCGTCATGGACAGTCTGGCCGACAAGAGGATCGTGCACAAGAACAAGGCGGCGAGGCACAAGAGCCGGCTGTCGGGCGCCATCAAGGCCATGGCCTGAAGCCGGACCTTCCGCTCGCGCAACAGCCGCCCGGTTCATCCGGGCGGTTTTGTTTTCAGCGCCGCGTCGGCGCACGCCGGCAGCGCGCCGTCGCGCGGGAGTTGACGCCCGTCGACGATTTCCAGGTCGTTCTGCCGCGCGAAATCGAGCAGGAAGCGGAACAGGCGGGTCTCGCGCTGTTCGAGGGCGCGCTGGATCACCACGCAGCGCACACCCTGGCGGGTGACCGGGCAGACCATTGGGGAATAGTGCAGACGATGGTCCGAGCCGACGCAGGAGGCCACCCCGGCCAGGCGCTCCGCCCAGTCGCTGGGGCGAAAGGGTCGTCCCGCGCGGGTCAGGCCGCGTATTACGATCTCGCCCTGGAATTCGTCATTGCCGGCAGCGCTCATGGAACAGCCCGTGGCGGAAATTTGCTGCATTGTAGCAAAAGGGTCGCCAGGCCCCTTTATAATCATCCACTTCAACGTCGGAGACGCACATGAACCTGGATCGAGTCAGCACGGGTGCCAAGGCGCCGGAAGAAATCAACGTCATCATCGAGATTCCGGCGCATTCGGATCCGGTGAAGTACGAGGTGGATCATGAAACCGGAGCCCTGTTCGTGGACCGTTTCATGATCACCGCCATGCACTACCCCTGCAATTACGGCTACATCCCCCATACCCTGTCCAACGACGGCGACCCCTGCGACGTGCTGGTGGTGACCCCCATCCCGCTGATCTCGGGTTCGGTCATCCGCTGCCGGCCCGTGGCCCTGCTGCGCATGACGGACGAATCCGGCGACGACGCCAAGGTGCTGGCGGTGCCGGTCGACAAGCTGACCAAGCGCTGGGCCTCGGCCAAGGGCCCGCAGGACATGCCCGAGGAATTGATGCAGCGCATCGCCCACTTCTTCGAGCACTACAAGGACCTCGACGAGGGCAAGTGGGTGCGCGTCGGCGGCTGGGAGGATGCCGAGGCGGCGAAGCGCGAAATCCTGTCCAGCATCGCGATGTACAACGCGGCCCCCGAAAAGCCGATGTTCTGAGTCCCGCGCCGGCCGCTTCGGCCGTTCGCGCGGCGATCTGGCCGCGCCGCCCGCGCGCATGCCGAGAATGGCCCCGTGAAGATCTGCATCGTTTCCGACAGCCACGACAACCGCCGTCTGCTCGAGCACGCGGCCGCGGATGCCAAGGCGCGCGGGGCGCAGGCCATCCTGCATTGCGGTGACGTGGTGGCGCCCACCACCCTGCGCGTGCTGAAGAAGTTCGCGCTGCCGGTGCATGCGATTCACGGCAACAACACCGGCGATGTCCACGCCATGCACCAGCTCGCCCAGGAACCCGACAGCCCGGTGCGCTACCACGGGCAGGATGCCGTCCTGCATCTGGGCGGCCGCAGCCTGTTCCTGGTGCACTATCCACATTACGCGCTGGGCATGGCCCTCACCGGCGACTACGACCTGGTCTGCTGCGGGCATGACCACCGGGCCGGCGTGCGCGCGGTCGCCAACATCAAGGGTGCCACCACCTGGCTGGTGAATCCCGGCACGGTGGGGGGCGTCGGCAAGGAGCCCACCTACATCCTGGCGGATCTGGAGCGGCTCAGCTTCTCCATCCAGCCGGTGCCCAGCGAACCGGGCGAAGCCTGCAACGTGCCGCCTGCCAGCACGCATCCCTGATCAGGGCGGCGGGGGCCGGAAGACCGCGCGGTTGTCGTAGAACTCCGGCGCCTCGTTGGCCGCCCACCAGCCCGGTATGCCTAGCACGGGCAGGGGAAACAGCTGTTTCGGGTCCGCCACCCGCCCTTCCAGCCAGACACGCGCGACAGCCTCGTCCAGCCAGGCTGGCGGCGCATCAGCGTCGACTGGCGCGGCAGCCGGCACGAACAGGCACTTGGCGGTGACGCCCGGCCAGGGTGCGAGCAGCTTCTCCAGCACGGCGTGGCCGATCAGGAAGGCGCGCGTGTCACGCCAGGCCCGCCGATGCGTGACGAAAGCCTCGCGCCAGCGTCGTTGTGCGAGCAGCTCCGCCAGGGCCGGGTCGCAACCCGTCAGCACCAGCCCGCTTTCGTCGAACAGCGTGGTGGCATCCGCTATCGGGCCACGCGCCTGGCCGGACGCCAGGTGGCGGCATTGCACCGCGTTGAGCGCCGCCTTGGTACGCGGAAAGGCGAGCCAGATGAGGGCGTTGAGCAGATCGTGCCAGTTGTCGCGACGAGTCGGCACGCAGCCGCTGGCGAGGATGGCGGCCTCGTAATCGACTTGGCCGCAACGCCGCTCCTGGGTCTGGAAACGGATGGACAGGCCTTGCGCGTTGACGACGCCGGCCCGGCACGCCAGCTCGTCGAGTTGCTCCAGTGCGGGCCAGCGCCCACCGGCCAATGCCTCCGTCCAGGCAGTCAGATGGGCGAACGGCGGCGTCGCCGCGAAATCGTCGCGCCAGTCGCCGCTCACGACCCGAGCGCGGCCAGGCGCGCCCGGAATCGCCGCGTCAGGGCGTGCTCCGGGCCGAGCATGCCGAACAGCGCCAGCAGGGCGCGGCGGCCGATGTCGTCGCGGTAGGTCGGCGCCTGCGCGGCCAAGTCCAGCAGCGACTCCATGGCGCTTTCCGGGTCGTCGTCGAACAGGGCGCGCGCGGCCTGATTCAGCCGGTATGCGGGTTCCCGTTCGGCCAGCGTGGAAGCCGCCGCGTCGTCGCGGGCGGCGTCGATCAATTCCAGGTGCGCCAGCAGGGGGGCGACGCCTGCATCGGCGCGCGCGGCCGCGGGCAGCGCGGCGAGCAGGGCAAGTGCCTCGTCGGGGCGTCCGGCCAGGGTCAGCAGCTTGGCCAGGTCGGTGGCCACCGCCAGGTCTTGCGGATGTTCCACGGCCAGACGCGCCAGCATGGCGATGGCCGCCTCGCTGTCGCCGGCCTGGTGCAGGGCGAGGGCGGCCAGTCGCGGTTCTTCCCGCGGGTCGGCGAGAAAGCGGCGCAGGGCGGTGCGGAAGACTTCCTCGGATTCGGCGCCGTGGATGGTGTGCGCCACTTTCCCATGCAGAAAGAACTTCACCGTGGGCACGCTGGTGACGCCGAGGTCGCGCGCCTGGCGGCCCAGTTCGTCGGTGTTCACCATCACCAGCAGGAAGCGGCCGGTGAATTCCGAGGCCAGCTTCAGCAGACGCGGCATGAGCAGCATGCAGGGGCCGGCGCGGGGCGACCAGAAATGCGCCAGCACCAGGCCGCGCGCGGAATTGCCCAGGATCAGCCGGTCGAAATTCTCGGCGCTGGCGTCGAACACGAAAGGGGAAAGGGATTCGGGCATGTCAGTACCCCCACAGATGACGCCATTCGATGTGCGGCCAGGCCGGGTCGACGCTCAGCGTGCCGCGCGGGCGATGCGCCCGCGTGCCGAGGTCGCGTTCCCGAGGCGGATCGAAGGGACGCCCGCGGCCGTCCATGAAGCTCACGGCGAAGCGGACGAAGCTGTTGCGGCTGCGCCGCGTGACGCAGGCATGCTCCCGGCTGGCCAGCCGCAGCAGCGTGCCCGGCGGGTACAGGCCCATGCGCCGCAACAGCAGTACCGCGATCTGGTTGTCGATGAGCCCGCGGCGCGGTCCGTACAACTCGCGCAGGGCGTAGCGCATGGCGCGGGGCGGGCGATAGTGCTGTCCGGAAATGCGCGTGACGTAGGCGTCGACCACGTGCAGGATGCGCGCCGGCAGGCTGATGCGGGCGCCTTCCCTGCCCTCCGGGTAGCCGCTGCCGTCCATGTTTTCGTGATGCTGGCGCACGGCCTCCAGCCACACCGCATCGTCGAGGCCCAGTTCGCGCAGGAAGTCGGCCGCGCGTAGGGGATGGGCGATGAGACGAGCGCGCTCGGCGTCGCCGTCGGCGCTGGCGGAGACGATGCGGGCGGCGTGGATGTCGGGGTCCGTCAGATTCATGGTGAGGGCAGCGCCGGCCAGACCCAGCCGTTCCTCCTCGCTCAATTCCAGCTGGTCGGCCACCAGCAGGGAGGTGAACAGCACCAGCAGTGCGTGGTTGATGTCGGGACGCGCCAGCGGCACCAGGCGGGGATAGCCCAGGCAGGCGTCCGGATGCATGGAGTAGGTCTGCGCCAGTTCCCGGCTGAGTCGTGTCAGCGCCTCGGCGCTCAGTAATTCCGGTGGACCGCCCAGCAGGGCGTCCGCTTCGCCGGCCAGTTGCGTGAGACGGTCCAGACAGTGTCCGGCTTCCGGCGCAATGCTCTGCCGACGGTAGAGAGTACGGCCGATGAGGCGGATGTAATGAGCCTCGTCGGCGATGAGCGTTTCGGCGCCGGCCACCAGTACCCCGCTGTCGGTGTACAGGTCCCAGGGCAGGTGCTGCCCGATCAGGGAAGGGTCGAGTTGGACGGGATGCAGCACGCTATCGGACTTCTGAAGGCGGGATGCCGGGGAGTATGATGCAAGCGACCGCCACGTGGGAGCCCCGACATGACCGTGCACGCGCTGAACAACGAGGAAGTCCGCCTACTGCGGGAAGAGCTCGAAATGCTCATGAGCGAGAGACAGAAGCTGCTGCAGGTGGTGGGCGCCGCCGCTGTGCTGGTGGCCAATCTGGATTCCGATACCTTGCCGCAGGACCAGGACACCATCGACGCCGCCGAACTGCTGGCCGAGAGCCTCAACGGCCTCAGCGAGGAAAGCCTCAGGGATGCCCTGGAGGCCGTGCGCGCCGAGTTCGATCCCGATGCCCAGCGCGAGGTTGCGAACTGATCGCCGGCTGAGCGGGCTGCCCCGCCCGGCGATGAAGGCACGCCTCAGTCGGGCCGGCCCAGCAGGCGCACCTCGCGTTGCGGGAAGGGGATGACGATGCCATCCGCGCGGAAACGCTCCAGGATGGCTTGATTGAGTTCGCCGGTGGCGGTGTGGAATTCCGCGACCGGCGCCCAGGGCTTGACCGCGATGACCACCCCGGAATCGGCCAGGCTGCGCACCTGGATCAGTGCTTCCGGATCGCGCAGCAGGCGCGGGTTGGCGGCCAGGATGGCGCGGATCAGCGCCAGCGCCCGGTTCAGGTCGGTGTCGTAGGCCACTCCCACCGCCATGTCCAGTTGGCGGATCTCCCCGTAGTTGTGCAGTATCTCGCCGACAATCTTGCGGTTGGGGATGACCACGCGGGAGCGGTCGGGGTGGCTCAGCACCGTCTTGAACAGGCTGATCTCCTCGACGCTTCCTTCCTCGCCGACGATGGCGATGTACTCGCCGATGCGGAACGGCCGCGTGAAGATGATGGTGAGGCCCGCCACCAGGTTGCCCAGCACCCCCTGCATGGCCAGGGCGACGCCGGCGCCGGCCACGCCGAGGCCGGCGATGAGGGGCAGCAGTTCCACGCCCAGGTTCTGCAGGGCCATGATCAGGAAAAGGCCCAGCACCAGCAGGCGCAGCAGGCGCACCAGCAGTTGGCGCACGGGCGCGTCGATGGCCAGTTTCTTCAGCATCCCCTCCGTCACCCTGCCCAGCCAGCGGCCGACGAAGAAGCCGACCACCAGGATCATCAGTGCCACCACCAGCTTCGGGCCGAAGCGGATGGCCAAGTCGATGAGGGTGCTCTTGGCCTGGTCGAGGACGACGAATTGCTCGTTCATGCTGGTGTGCTCACGGGGTGGTGGAGGTGCCGAGGATCTGGTCGAACAACTCCCAGGACAGCCGGGCGTCTTCCGGGCTCACCCGGCGCACGGCCTGGCCCAGACTGACCATGACGAAATCGCCGATTGCGGGGGGCTCATCCCGCAGCATGAACAGGGACACGTCGCGTTCGACGCCGCGCGCCTCGCAATGGGCGGAGAGACCATCGATGGCGGTGATTTGCATGGGGTAGGCTAGGCACATGGGATGAACGATTGAAATATTTGATAGAGATGTTAAGTCATTGAATGCAGATGGGTATGTCCGAAATATTGCAGAAATATTGAGCAATATCAATATGTTGAGTAAATAAGTATATTGTTATTGCTGCATGTGCGAAGTATTCTTCACGGCCATGAAAACCCTGGTTCTCGGTATCGGCAACACACTGCTCAGCGACGAAGGGGTAGGGATTCATGTCTTGCATGCCCTCTCCGCGGGCGCGCCTCTGCCCGATGACGTCGAGCTGATGGACGGCGGCACCCTGTCCTTCACCCTGGCCGGTCCCATCGAGGAAGCGGAGGCCCTCATCGTCGTCGACGCCGCCCACATCAAGGCCGAAGCCGGTGCTTGGCGGATGTTCGAAGGCGAGGCCATGGATGCCTTCCTGCTCGGCAACCGCAAGTCCAGCGTGCACGAGGTGGGCCTCACCGACCTGCGCGCCATCGCCATTCTGGCCGGACATTGGCCGGAAAAGCGAGCCCTGCTGGCTATCCAGCCGCAGGTGGTGGATTGGGGCGAACTGCCCACGCCTGCCGTCGCCGAAGCCATTCCGCCCGTGTGCGCGGCCATCCGTGGCCTGATCGAGGGATGGCGCCATGTCGCTTGAGGACATCCGCGTCGTCGTCGACGCCGGCGAATCTTCCCCGTACCAGGCCGACGCGCTCTCCGGCAACGCCCCCGTGCTGCTGCGCGAGCTCGCCGAACATGTCCGCCAACTGATGGCGGCGGGTGAACCCACCGCCATCGATCTGAACGCGCTGCCCCTCACACCCGCCGACCTGGACTGGCTGAAGGCCACTCTGGGCGAGGGCGAGATCAGCGTCACCCTGCATTCCGACGGCGAATCGACGCTGGCGGAAACGGCCTGTCCAGGGGTCTGGTGGGTGACGCACCACAACGAGAGCGGCCATGTCGTGTCCCGCTTCATCGAGGTTGCCTTCGTGCCCGAACTGGTCAAGGCGCACCCGGAAGATGTAAAAACAGGATTAGAATATCTTGAATCTTTAATTTTTGATCTAAGCTGAATCAGGTTCTTCACGTCAGTGTTGGAAGCCAGGAGGCTAAGCATGCAAGGTCCATTGATTGACACCCTAGCGCGGCGAGGCGTCACCCGCCGTACCTTCTTCAAGTACTGCGCCACGTTGGCATCCCTGATGGCGCTGCCCCCTTCGGCGGGCCGGGCCATGGCGGAAGCCATGGCGGCGGCGCCGGCGGCGAGCAGGCGGCCCTCGGTGATCTGGTTGCCCTTCCAGGAATGCACGGGTTGTACCGAGTCCATCACCCGGTCCCACTCGCCTTCCATCGAGGGCCTGATCTTCGATGCCATCTCCCTGGACTACCAGGAGACGCTGATGGCGGCGGCTGGCCACCAGGCCGAGGAAGCCCTGCACCATGCCATGAAGGAAAACGAGGGCAAGTACCTGCTCATCGTCGACGGCTCGATCCCGCTGGGGCTCGACGGCGCCTACTCCTGCATCGCCGGCAAGACCAACCTGGAGGCCCTGAAGGAAGCGGCCAAGGGTGCGGCAGCCATCGTTGCCATGGGGTCCTGCGCGGCCTTCGGCGGCATCCCCAAGGCCAACCCCAACCCCACCGGCGCGGTGTCGGTGTCCGACATCATCAAGGACAAGCCCATCATCAACATCCCCGGTTGCCCACCCATCCCGGTGGTCATGACCGGCGTGCTGGCCCACTACCTGACCTTCGGCACAGTGCCCGAGTTGGACAAACTGGGGCGGCCCAAGGCCTTCTACGGCGAGACCATCCACGACCGCTGCTACCGGCGTCCGTTCTACGACCAGGGCAAGTTCGCCAAGACCTTCGACGACGAGGGCGCGCGCAAGGGCTGGTGCCTGTTCGAATTGGGTTGCAAGGGCCCGGTCACCTACAACGCCTGCGCCACCGTGAAGTGGAACGCCGGCACTTCCTGGCCGGTGGAATCGGGCCACGGTTGCCTGGGCTGTTCCGAGCCTGATTTCTGGGACGGCGGCGGTTTCTATCGTGCCCTGTCGCGGCCCGCGGATCCTCTGAAGATGGCGGCGACGGCCGCGGCGGTGGGCGCGGCGGCCGGCGTGGCGATCACCTTCGCCAACCGGGCCAAGAAGAGCTCCGCCAAGGCGGCGCACGAAACCGTGACCCTGGCTGATCTGGAGAAATGATCATGAACGAAATGCAATTCCTGACATGGGTCCGGGGTCCGGGCCTGGACATCGCCATCGGCATCTTCCTGCTCGGCGTGTTGTGGCGGCTGATCGAGATCTACTCGCTAGGCCGCAAGGTCGATGTGGCGCCCGGACGTCATCGTGACGGCGCCTCAGGCCTGCACACGGTATTCCGCCGCTCGGTACCGCCACCCGGCATGATCAAGCGTTCGCCGGTGACCTACATCGGTGGTTACGTCTTCCACATCGGCCTGGCGATCATCGTCTTCCTGTTCGAGCCGCACATCATCCTCATCCGCGATCTAACCGGGCTGTCCTGGCCCGGCCTGCCCTCGCAGGTGATCGACCTGGTGTCGGTGATCACCCTCGGCGCCATGCTGGTGGTGCTGGCGGACCGCATCAAGAATCCGGTGAAGCGCTACCTCAGCACCTTCGCGGACTGGTTCACCTGGACTCTGACCTTCCTGCCGGTGCTGACCGGATGGATGGCCGTGCAGCATTTGTTGTTGCCCTACACCACCATGCTGGCCCTGCACATCCTGTCCGTCGAACTGTTGTTGATCGTCCTGCCCTTTACCAAGCTGTTCCATGCCTTCACGGTCTTCGGTTCGCGCTGGTACCTCGGCAAGATCAACGGTCATAGGGGAGTCCCTGTATGAGCGCCTCACTGCAAAAGGGCATCAACGCCCTCAAGGAAGTCATCGACGCGCCCGTCGCGAGTTATTTCAACAGCTGTGTGCATTGCGGTCTCTGCGCCGAGGCCTGTCTGTTCCATCTGGAGACCGGCGATCCGAAGTACACGCCCATCCACAAGCTGGAGCCCCTGCGCCGGGTCTATGAGCAGGAATACACCCTGCTCGGCCGCCTGAAGAAGATGGTAGGTCTGTCCAAGGCCGTCACCGACGACGAACTGGAAGAGTGGCAGGAGCTGGTCTACGACAGCTGCACCATGTGCGGCCGCTGCTCCATGGTCTGCCCGGTCGGCAACGACATCGTCTACATGGTGCGCAAGCTGCGCGAGGGCATGGCGGTTTCCGGCCACGCGCCGGATGGTATCAAGGGTGCCACCAAGCGGACCGTCGAGATCGGCGGCCCGATGGGCCTGAAGTGGCCGGCCGTGGCGAACGTCATCAAGAAGGCCGAGGCGGCCACCGGCGAGACCATCAACGTCGACAAGCCGGGCGTTGACTACCTGGTGCTGCTGTCTTCCATGGAGATCGTCAACTATCCGGAGTACCTGGAAGCCCTGGTGAAGATCTTCAAGAAGGCCGGCATCACCTTCACCCTTGCCTCGGACGCCTTCGAGGCGACCAACGCGGGCATGCAGATCGGCGCTTCCGACATCGCCAAGGTCATTGTCTCGCGCATCATCAATTCCGCCGAGAAGCTGGGCGTGAAGTACGTGCTGTCGCCGGAATGCGGCCACGCCTACATGGCGATCCGCTGGGAAGGCCCCAACCTCATCGGCCGGCCCTACAAGTTCGAGGTCAGGCACGTCCTCGAGGTGCTGGAAGAGTTGCGCCAGAAGGGCGTGCTGAAGATGAAGGACAAGTTCAAGGAGCCGCTGATCCTGCACGACCCCTGCCAGATCGTGCGCCGCGGCGGCGTCCTGGAAGCGCCGGAACCCCTGGTGCAGACGGTGGCCGAGAACTACATCCCCATCGTCGACAAGCAGAAGTGGAACTGGTGTTGCGGTGGCGGCGGCGGCGCCTCGGCCATCCATACCGAGGAAGCCGAAGCCTTGCGCGCCAAGGCCTTCCGCATCAAGAAGCGGCAGATCGAGGAAAACGGCGTCAACACCATGGTGACCTTCTGCGCCAACTGCCGCATCGTGATCGAGGAAGGTTTCGACCACTACGAGATGAACACGCAGTTGCTCGGCTTGACCGAACTGCTCGCCGAACACCTGGAGGACTGAACAAATGAACGCACCCCAACGCATCGTCGTTGACCCCGTCACCCGGATCGAGGGTCACCTGCGCATCGAGGCGGAAACGGACGCATCCGGCAAGATCACGCGGGCTTCCTCCGCCGGCACCATGGTGCGCGGCATCGAAATCATCCTGCGCGGCCGCGACCCCCGCGACGCCTGGGCCTTCGCCCAGCGCATCTGCGGCGTCTGCACCCTGGTGCACGGCATGGCCTCCATCCGCTCGGTGGAGGACGCGCTGCATCGCGCCATCCCCAGCTACAGCATCCCGCGCAACGCGGAGATCATCCGCAACCTGATGATCGGCGCGCAGTACGTGCACGACCACGTCATGCACTTCTACCACCTGCACGCCCTCGACTGGGTCGACGTGGTGTCGGCGCTGAAGGCCGATCCCAAGGCCACCTCGTCCCTGGCGCAGAGCATCAGCAATTACTCGAAGTCCTCGCCCGGCTATTTCGCCGACGTGCAGAAGAAGGTGAAGACCTTCGTCGAGCAGGGCCAACTGGGCATCTTCGCCAACGCCTACTGGGGCCACCCGGCCTACAAGCTGCCGCCCGAGGCCAACCTGATGGCCGTGGCGCACTATCTGGAAGCCCTGGCCTGGCAGCGCGACGTGGTCAAGCTGCACGCCATCTTCGGCGGCAAGAACCCCCACCCCAACTTCGTGGTGGGTGGCACGCCCTCGGCGATTTCCGTGCATAGCTCCGGCGGCGCCGCCAAGGCGCGTGGCGGACAGGATGGCACGGCGGTCAACATGGTGGGCCTGCAGACCGTGCAGACCGTCATCAAGCAGATGAAGGACTTCGTCGATCAGGTCTACATCCCCGATCTGCTGGCCATTGCCTCCTTCTACAAGGACTGGGGTGCCATCGGCAGTTCCGGCGGCAACTACCTGTCCTTTGGCGACATGCCGGAGAAGGACATCTGGACGCCGGATTCCTTCCTCATCCCGCGCGGTGTCATCCTCGATGGTGACATCAGCAAGGTGCATCCGATCAACATGGATGACGACAACGAGATTCAGGAATTCGTCAGCCACGCCTGGTACAAGTACAAAGACGGCGATGACAAGGGCCTGCATCCCTGGAAGGGCGAGACCGAGTTCAACTACACCGGTCCCAAGCCGCCGTATGAGCAGCTCGACGTCGATCAGAAGTATTCCTGGCTGAAGTCGCCGCGCTGGAAAGGCAAGCCCATGGAGGTCGGCCCGCTGGCGCGCGCCCTCATCATGTACGCCACCGGCAACAAGCAGATGAAGGAACTGGTGGACTACACCCTGAAGACCCTCGACGTGCCGGTCGCCGCCCTCTTCTCCACCCTCGGCCGCACCGCGGCGCGCGGCCTGGAGAGCAAGGTCATCGCCGACGCCATGCAGGGCATGTTCGATAGCCTGATCGCCAACATCAAGGCCGGCGACGTGAAAACCTTCAACGAGCAGTACTGGGATCCGGCCTCCTGGCCCAAGTCCATGAAGGGGGTCGGCCTGATGGAGGCGCCGCGCGGCGGTTTGAGCCACTGGATGGTGATCGAGGACGGCCGCATCGACAACTACCAGGCCATCGTGCCCAGCACCTGGAACGCCGGTCCGCGCGACACCGCCGGCAACTCGGGACCGTACGAGGCTTCGCTGCAGCATAACCACGTGCTGCACGACCCCAAGCAACCGCTGGAGATCCTGCGCACCATCCACAGCTACGATCCCTGTCTTGCCTGCGCGGTGCACGTGACCGACCCCGAGGGTGAAGAGCTGATCCAAGTGAAAGTGAAGTAAGGCGCCCCTTCCTCCCCGGAAGGGGCAGGGAAGGAGGTGTGAGATGACAAAAAAGTAGTTGTTGCAACACCACAAGTTGTAAGCAAGACCTACGGTTGGGGCGGGTGGAAGATGCCAATCTTCCACCCCAGCGACCCCGAATACTGTGAATACGGCTGTCCGGTATGTACCCGCGCAAGACGGGGAGTGCCGTGGGCCGTGGCCGTGCAGAAGGCCGAACTCGCCCTGACCCTGGGCGGATGCCCCTGGGGCCGCGCGCGCCGTCGCAAGTACGGGGTGACCCCCGATCAACCGATTCCCGTATCCCCCACTGATGGATCGAGATAGCCATGGACGATCCGCTCAAGCGTTTGTTGGAAGCCGAAGCCCGCGCGCAAAGCCTCATCGAGGCGGCCAGTCACGAACGTCAACGCCTCCTGGACGAAGCGCTGACCGCCGCGCGCGAGGCCGAGGTGCGTTTCGAGACCGGTCGCGCCGAGTTGCGCGGCCCCTTCCTGCGCGAGGCAGGCAGCCGCGCCGATCAGGCCGTGGCCGAACTGTCCCGCAAGTATGAGGAGCGACAGCGCAACCTGCGCGACATGGCCGCCCGCCACGAACAGGAGGCGATCGACGCCGCCCTGAACCTGCTGCTCGATCCCGCCCGCTGAAGGGGGGGGATCGAGCCTTCTTGCCTCCGGGTAATCCCGTGACCGCCTATCTCAACACCCGCGTCAGCCTCTATTCCGGCCGTCTCTGGCAGCCGGCGGACTTCGACGCCGTGCTCGCCATCCCCGACGCCGAAATGGCGGATGCCCTCGGCAGCCGCGGCCTGCCCCAGCTTTCCGCCGGCTTCGACCGTCATCAGGACCACCGCTCCCTCGAGCAGCGCATCATCGCCGAACTGCTCGACGAGACCACGGTGCTCATCCGCCCCCTCACCGGCGCCGCGCGGGCTTTCCTGCTCTATTGGACGGTGCGCTTCGAGGTCAGCAACGTGAAGACCCTGCTGCGCGGCAAGATGACCGGCGAGCGGCCCGCCGCCCTGATCAACCGGCTCACCCCGATGGGCGCCTTCGGCCGCCTGGACGTGCAGGATCTGGCGCACGCCGAGGATCTCGCCGAACTCCTGCGCCGCCTGGAAGCCGGCCCCTACGCCGGCATCGTGCGCCAGGCCCGGCGCGCCTTCGAGGAGGGGCAAGACCCCTTCATCCTCGATGCCGCCTTAGACCGCGGCTATTACGAAGGCCTCGCGCGGCGCGCCCAGCCGCTGGAGAACGAGGCCGGCGCCTCCTTCCGCCGCCTCATGGGCACGCTCATCGACCGCATCAACCTAGTGTGGATGCTGCGCTACCGCTTCAACTACAACCTGCCGCCCGCGCAGGTGTACTACCTGCTGGTGGCCTCGCGCTACAACCTGCCCTCCTCGCGCCTGCGCGAACTGGCCGCCCTGGGCAGCGCCGAAGCGGTGCTCGACGCCCTGCCCGAGCCCCTGCGCGGCATCCTGCGCGACGCCGCCGGCATCGCCGACGTGTTCGCGCGCATGGAGATGAATGGCGCCGAAGTGGCCGCCAAGGTGCTGCACTCCGGCGCGCCCGCCATTTCCCGCGCCTTCGCCTATCTGATCCTGCGCGAACGCGATCTGCGCTCCGTGCGCGCCATCCTGCGGGGCCGTCATCTGGACCTGCCGACGGAGGACATCCGCCTGGCCATGTTCCAGCCCGAGGAGTTCCCGGCCGTCGCGTCAACGCACTGAGACCATGCGCGCAATGTCCCCCAGCCCCCTCCCCGCCGCCATCGCCGGCCGGCTTTCGCGACAAAGGAATGCCTGATGTTCCGCGCCGAACCTCTGGTCCGCATCCGCCTGCTCATGCTGGCTTCCGAGGCACCCGACGCCGCCCTCGAACTGGCCCGCTTCGGTGTCTTCAGCCCGGCCGCCCACACGCCGCCGGAACTCGCCGAGAGTCTCGCCGACCCCTATCGCGAGGCCTGGCTGGACGCCGAGTCGCGTGTCTCCAAGCTGGTCGAGCGCTGCGGCAACATGGGCGAGCTCGTCATCCCCGAGGGCGCCGCCGCGCCCACCCTGGCCGATCTGGACGAACTCAACGCCTGGCTCAAGGGAGTCTGGAACACCTGCCTGTCCGCGCACGAGGGCGAGGCCCGCATCCAGGAGGAAATCCGCCATCTGGACGCCCTCGAGGAAACCCTGACCAAGCTGGAACGGCTGAACGTCGACCTCGCCCAGTTGCTGCGCGCCGACGGCCTGCTGGCGGTGAACATCGGCAGCCTGCCGGCCGGCAGCGTCAGGCGGGTGGCGGAAGCCCTGGCCATGACCGGCTCCCTGGTGACCACCTTCGACCAGGTCGGCGGCCAGGCCTACGCCGTCATCGCCGGTCCGCGCGACCGTCACGACGAAGTGCGCGGCCTGCTCTCGCAGGCGGGCTGGCGCGAACTGCCGGTACCTCCGGAACTGCGCATCCACCCGCAGGCCGCGCGCGCCTGGCTGGCCGAGGAACGCAAGCGCGTGGAGGACATGAACGTGCGTGAATGCGCGGCCATGGACAACCTGCGCGGGCAATACCGCTCCGGCCTGGAGGAAGCGCGCCTGCGTGTCGCCCTCGGCCGCCCCCTGGCGGAAGCGGCGATGGTCGGCGTGCGCGGGCGCGGCGGTCTGGCCGGTCTCGCGGGCTGGGTGCCGCGGCGCCGCGTCGAGGCCCTGAAGACCGCCCTGGAAGAACGTTTCCGCGGTCGCTATTGGCTGGCCATCGAAATTCCCCGGCGCGACGAGGCGGCGCAGGTGCCCTCGCTGGTGCGCTATCCGACCTGGCTGCAACCCTTCGTGCCGCTGGTCAAGAGCTACGGCGTGCCGCGTTACGGCGAGTTCGATCCGACCTTGCCCTTCGCCTTCACCTACCTGCTGCTGTTCGGCGCCATGTTCGGCGACATCGGCCACGGCGCGGTGATCCTGCTGCTGGCGGCGAGCCTCTACAAGAAGCTGGGCAAGCTGGCCTGGATCGGTGTCGCCGCCGGTGCCGTGTCCATGCTGTTCGGCCTGCTTTACGGCAGCATCTTCGGCTACGAGGACATCCTTCATCCCCTTTGGATGTCGCCCTTGCACCATCCCACGCAGATGCTGACCCTGGCGGTGTCCTTCGGTGTCGGCTTCATCATCCTTACCCTGCTGGTGAATGCACGCAACCAGTACACGGCGGGGCATGTGCACGAGGCCCTGTTTGATTCCACCGGACTGGCCGGCCTGCTCTTCTACCTGGGCGCGGTCGGCGGCGTGGTCAGCCTTGCGGGCGGCGCGGATTTGGCGACGCCGTCCTGGATCCTGGCCGGCATCGGCATCACCATCGTCGCCCTGTTCAAGTGGATCGAGACCCGCGCCAGCCTGGGCGAGCGCGTGCTGGTGACCTCCATCGAGACCCTGGAGACGGGCATCAACCTGTTCGCCAACACCCTGTCCTTCATGCGCGTGGCGGCCTTCAGCCTGAACCACGTGGCGCTGGCCTTGGCCGTGTTCACCCTGGCCAACGGCATGGGCACGGCGGGCCACTGGCTGACCATCGTGCTGGGCAACGTGGTGATCATCGTGCTGGAGGGCGGCATCGTCGCCATCCAGGCCCTGCGTCTCATGTATTACGAAGGCTTCTCCCGCTTCTTCAGCGGGGATGGAACGGAATTCGTGCCCCTGAAACTGGCGGGCGTGAAGTGATAAGTGGTGTTTGGTTCGTGTGACTAGGAGAAAAAAATGAGCTGGCTGATTGCATTGATGGGATTTTCCGTGGCCGCCACCATCGCGGCAGGCATCTGGCTGGAGATGAAGCCGCGCCGGCTGCCTTCGCCGCGCTGGCTGAAGGGGGGCGTGTTCGGGAATTTCCTGGTCTTCGGTCTCGCCATGGCCGCCTTCCTCTACATGGGCGTGCAGGATGTCATGGCCCAGGAAGTCGCCGCCACCGGCGGCAGCGGCATCTCCATGGCCGTGGGCCTCGCCCTCATCGGCATCGGTTTGCCGACGGGCCTGGCGGCCATCGGCGCCGGCATCGCCCTGGGTCCGGTGGGCGCCGCGGCACTGGCGGTGATCGCCGAGAAACCCGAGATGTTCGGCCGCACCCTGATCTACATGGGGCTGGCGGAAGGTATCGCGATTTACGGTCTGGTCATGTCCATCCTGCTGCTGGGCAAGCTCTGAGGAGATGGCGTGAAATCCGACGCGGACAAACCGCTGAGCGGTGGCCGCCTGGTGGTGCTGGGCAGCGCCGGGCTGACCGAGGGCTTCAGCCTGATCGGCGCCGAGATCCATGCGGACGCCGACGCGGCCAAGGTCGAGGAAGTCCTTGGCCAGCTGGTGCGTGACGGCAGCGAGGCCCTGGTCCTGCTGGAGTCCAGTCTGGCCCATGCCGGCGGACACTGGCTCAACCGCTTGCGCAACGAGGGCGGCCGCATCGTCGTGACCGAACTGCCCTCGCTGTCCACGCCCCGCGACTACGCCCCGGCGGTGGACGAGGTGGTGCGCGCGGTGCTGGGTCCGGAGGCATTGAAATGAACCTACCCCGAACACCTCGCCGCGCTCGGTTCTGTGTGGCCAGCCGTTTTCTTGGGGGGCATCAGCGGAGCAGGGTCGGGGCGAGCGTCCCGGCCTGATTCCCGGAGAGACACATGGAAGCAGATGCACAAGTCCTGCAACTCGAACAGGCGCTGATCCGCCAGGCCGAGAGCCTGGCGCGCGAACAGCGCGAGCGGGCCGAATCGGGCAAGGCCCGGATCCTGCTGGAAGCCGGCGAGAAGATTCGTCTGGCCGAGGAACGCGAGGTCATGGCGGCCAAGGCGGAAGCCGAACGCATCGTGCGGCGGCAGACCCAGGCGGCGGAAACCCGCCTGGCGGCCGAGCTCGATCGGCGGCGCTGGGCCCTGACGGAATCGGTCCTGTCCGGCGTGCGCGCCGCATTCCAGGCGCTGGTCGCCGACGAAGCCCGCTACCACGCGGTGCTCGAACAGTGGCTGGCGGCGGCCGCGCGCGACCTGCCCGCGGGTGACCTGGTGGCGGAAGTGCGCGCCGCCGACCACACCCGCCTCGCCCCGGCCTGGGCCGCGCTGGCCACCCGCGCCGCGCCCGGCCGCAAGGTGGAACTGGCGACGCACGGCCAGGCCAGTGAAGGCGGCCTGCGCGTGCGCCTGGCGGACGATCGGGCGCAACTGGACCAGACCTTCGAGGCGCGCCGCGAACGCCTGGCCGACGAGCTGGCACGTGTCGCCATGGCGCGACTGTTCGCCAGCGCCCCCGACCTCGGCACCCTGGTGCACGGATGATGCTGGGAAATGGTTAATGGGCAGAGGGCGGTCGGGGTTTTCCCGCTACCCGCTCCCGACAAAGGAAAGTAAATGGGCAAAATCCTTGAAATCAACGGCCCCCTGGTGAAGCTGGAGCTGCCCGAGACGGTGCTCGGCGAGCAGGTACGGGTGGGCGCGATCGGGCTGGTGGGCGAGGTGATCGGCCGCGACGGCGACACCGCCCTGGCGCAACTGTATGAAGACACGGCGGGCCTCAAGCCCGGCGAGGTGGCGGAAGGACTCGGCTGGCCCCTGTCCGTGGAGCTGGGCCCCGGCTTGCTCAACGCCATTTTCGACGGCGTGCAACGGCCACTCAATGCGGTCTGGGAAAAGAGCGGCGACCGCATCGCCCGGGGTGTCGCTGTCCCTTCCCTGCCCCGGGACCAACGCTGGCATTTCGTGCCCGATCCGCAGTGCCGCGCCGGCGCCCCCGTGGCCGGCGGCGACGTGCTCGGCACGGTGCGGGAGACGGAATCCATCCAGCACCGCATCCTGGTGCCGCCCCTCACCCAAGGCGAACTGCTGGAACTGGCCCCGGAGGGTGACTACACGGTGGAAGAGAGCATCGGCCGGGTGAAGATGGCGGATGGCCGCATCGACAAGCTGCACCTGTTCCATCGCTGGCCGGTGCGCGTGCCGCGCCCGTTCAGGCGGCGCGACCACGCGGTGAAGCCGCTGATCACCGGGCAGCGCATCCTGGATACCTTCTACCCGCTGCTGAAGGGCGGCAAGGCCGCCATCCCCGGCCCATTCGGCGCCGGCAAGACCATGCTGCAACAGCAGATCGCGCGCTGGTGCAACGCCGAGATCGTCATCTACGTGGGCTGCGGCGAACGCGGCAACGAGCTCACCGACGTGCTGGAGTTCATGCCCGAACTGGTCGATCCGCATACCGGGCGGCCGTTGATGGAACGCACGCTGCTGGTCGCCAACACCTCCAACATGCCGGTGGTGGCGCGCGAGGCCTCGGTGTACGTGGGCATCACCCTCGCCGAGTATTTCCGCGACCAGGGCTACGACGTGGTCATGGTGGCCGACTCCACCAGCCGCTGGGCCGAGGCCCTGCGCGAAGTGGCCGGCCGCCTCGGCCAGATGCCGGTGGAGGAGGGCTATCCCGCCTACCTGGGTTCGCGCCTGGCGGCCTTCTACGAGCGCGCCGGCCGGGTGGAGACCCTGTCCGGCGGGCACGGCTCGGTCACCCTCATCGGCGCCGTCTCGCCTCCCGGCGGCGACTTCTCCGAGCCGGTCACCAGCCACACCAAGGAAATCATCCAGACCTTCTGGGCGCTCTCCAAGGAACTGGCGGACGCCCGCCACTACCCGGCGGTGGACTGGCTGGAGAGCTTCTCCGGCTACGTGCCCTCGGCCGCCAAATGGTGGGCGGAGAACGTCGACCCGGGTTGGGAAGCCGCGCGCGGCGAGGCCCTCGACCTGCTCGCCGCCTCCGAGGAGTTGCAGCGCATCGTCAACCTGGTCGGCGTCGAGGCGCTGTCTTCCGAGCAGCGCTGGACCCTGGAAGCGGCCGGCTTGCTCAAGGAAGGCCTGCTGCAACAGGCGGCCACCGACGAGATCGACAGCTTCGCCTCCCCGGAGAAGCAGTACGCCCTGCTTGCCGCCCTGCTGGAGATCTACCGCCAGGGCATGAAGCTGGTGAAGCTGGGCGCGCCGGCGCGGCGGCTGATCCAGATGCCGCTGCTGGCCCAGGCACGGCGCTGGAAGAGCCAGCACAAGTCGGAGGAACTGGCCCTGCTGAAGGAGAAGATCGCCCGCATTCCGGCCGACTTCGCCCAGATCGCCCTGGACTACGAGCAATCCGGCCACACCGCGTGATGGCCGGCAAGGACAAGGTAAGACCATGAAAAACGTCGAATTCCGTACCGCCAGTTCCGTGCAGGGCGGCCTCATCGTCATGGCCGGGGTGACCGGCGTGGCCGCGGGGTCCCGCGTGCAGTTGAAGGATCACGCCGGCCGCCTGCGCAATGGCCTGGTCATCCGCAGCGCCGATGACGCCGTGCTGGTGGAAGTGTTCGAGGGCACCGACGACCTGGACCTGGAACGCACCTGGGTGCGCTTCCTCGACGAGCCCTTCAAGCTGCCGGTCTCCCGCGACATCCTCGGCCGCGTCTTCAACGGCGCCGGCCTGCCGCGCGACGGCCGCCCGCCGATCATTTCCGCCGATCGCCGCGACGTCAACGGCGAGCCCCTGAACCCCGCCGCGCGCGCCTATCCGCGCGAGTTCATCCAGACCGGCATCTCCGCCATCGACGGCATGAACTCGCTGACCCGCGGCCAGAAGCTGCCGGTGTTTTCCGGCGGCGGCCTGCCGCACAACCGCGTCGCCGCGCAGATCGTGCGCCAGGCCAAGCTGCTGGGCGAGGAATCCTCGGAATTCGTCGTCGTGTTCGCCGCCTTTGGCGCTTCCAACGCCGACGCCCGCTTCTTCCAGGAAAGCTTCGAGGAATCCGGCGTGCTCAACAAGGTGGTGATGTTCCTCAACCTCGCCGACGAGCCCGTCATCGAACGCCTGCTCACCCCGCGCGCGGCGCTCACCGCCGCCGAGTACCTGGCCTACGACCTCGACTACCACGTGCTGGTGGTGATGACCGACATGACCGCCTACGCCGAGGCCCTGCGCGAAGTGGCCGTGCTGCGCGGCGATGTGCCGGCGAGAAAAGGCTATCCCGGCTACCTCTATTCCGACCTGGCGGAGATCTACGAACGGGCCGGCCGCATCAAGAACCGGCGCGGCTCCATCACCATGATCCCGGTGTTGTCGATGCCTTCCGACGACATCACCCACCCCATCCCCGACCTCACCGGCTACATCACCGAAGGCCAGATCGTGCTGGGGCGGGAACTGGCCAACCAGGGCGTCTATCCGCCGGTCACCGTGCTGCCCTCGCTGTCGCGCCTGATGAAAGACGGCATCGGCAAGAACTTCACGCGGGAAGACCATCCCCACGTCGCCAGCCAGCTCTTCGCCAGCTACGCCAAGGCCCTGGAAGTGCGCGGTCTGGCCGCCATCATCGGCGCCGAGGAACTGTCCGACGCCGACCGCCGCTACCTGCAATTCGCCGAAGCCTTCGAGCGCCGCTTCATCGGCCAGGGCGAGGACGAGGACCGCAGCGTCTACGAGACCCTCAACCTGGCCTGGGACCTGCTCTCCATGCTGCCGCCGGAGGCCCTGATCCGGGTCTCGGAGGCAGAACTGGCCAAGTACCACAAAGGAGCTGGTAGCGTGTAGACGGTAGCTCGTAGCTTTCAATCGGCGCGCCTACGGCGCGGAAACTAAAGCTACCCACTACCCGCTACCAGCTACCCGCTAAAACATGAAAAAACGCCTCTCCGTCCCCCCCACCAAGAGCGCCCTCCTGCAGGTCGGCCGCCAGGTCAAGTTTCTGGAGCAGGGTCGGGCCATGCTGGAGAAGAAGCGCGATCTGCTCACCCGGCTGGTGTACGAGCGCCTGGCCCAGTACCGGCAGCTACGCGCCGAGACCGCGAAGGAACTGGCCGAGGCCTACCACTGGCTGGGCATCGTGCAGATGCGCATGGGCGGCCAGATGCTGCGCCAGGCCTCGGTGGGCCTGTCGCAGGCGGTGGCCCTGCGCGTGGTGGCGCGTTCCAGCGTCGGTGTGGAGTATCCCAGCGTGTCGGCCTCGCCCCTGCCGCTGCAGCCGGTGGGCCTGATGTGGACCGACGTCAGTTTCGACGAGGCGCGCCTGCGCCTGCGGGAACTCACCGTCACCCTGGCGCGTCTAGGCGAGGCGGAGAACGCCCTGTGGCGCCTCTTGGCCGCCAGCCGCAAGACCCAGAAGCGGGTGAATGCGTTGAAGTACAACATCATTCCCCGCTACCAGGCCACGGTGCACCACATCCGCGCCGCCCTGGAAGAGGACGAGCGCAACACCCTGTTCCAGATCAAGGTGCTGCGCGCCCGGGCCGAAGCCGCGACTTAGGTCCCTCCGCGTGGGGGATCCGCTTCCACCACCATCGAGGAGAGACCATGAAACGCCTGATCGCCCTATCCCTGCTGAGCGTGCCGCTGCTGGCCCAGGCCGACACGCCGGTCATCGTCAAGATTCCGCGCCTGACCCTGGAGGCCTCGGAAAAAATCGCCCAGGCCACCGTCGCCGCCTGCCGCAAGCAGGGTATCCAGATCGGCGTCACCGTGGTGGATCGTAGCGGCGATCCCATGGTGACGCTGCGCGACACCCTGGCGCCGCGCATCACCCTCGAAGTCAGCCGCCAGAAGGCCTTCACCGCGGTCAATTTCAACGCGCCCCTGTCCGCCCTGGAAAACCGCTTCACCAAGCCCTTCTCGGTGGGCAAGGTGGATGGCCTGGTGTTCTCCGCCGGCGGCATTCCCATCGAGGCCGCGGGTAACATCGTCGGCGCCGTCGGCGTGTCCGGCGCCGCCACCGGCGAGCAGGACGAGGCCTGCGCGCGGGAAGGCCTGAAGGCCATCGCCTTCGAACTGGAGACCGCCAGCCTGTAAACGGCCGCCCCGCGCCGCTCAAGCCTGGCGCCTTGCCTGCCGTTAAGCCGGGCAGGAGGGGCAATTGGGCACACGGGGCTACATGATTCTGCTGGCTATCGCCGCGACCGCCGGGCTCGCGGCCGTGGCCTGGCTGTTCGCGGGGCCGGCGGCGGAGGAACCGGCGCGGGCCTTCGTGCCGCCCGCCACCGAGCAGCCCATCACCCCCATTCCCGACGCGCTGCCCCTGGATGCCCGCAAGGTGGCGCTGGGTCGCCGCCTGTTTCACGACAAGCGGCTGTCGCGCGACGACACCATCTCCTGCGCCTCCTGCCACGACCTGAAGCTGGCGGGTAGCGACGGCAGACCTGTGGGCGTGGGGGTGGACAACCAGATGGGCACCGTGAACAGCCCCACGGTACTGAACAGCGCCTTCAACTTCAGCCAGTTCTGGGACGGTCGCGCCGCCACCCTGGAGGAACAGGCGGAAGGTCCCGTGCACAACCCCATCGAGATGGCCACCAACTGGAAGACGGTGATCGAAAAGATTTCCAGGGATGCGTACTACCCCGGCGCCTTCAAGGCCATCTGGCCCGACGGGATCCAGGCGGCCCACATCCAGAGCGCCATCGCCGAGTTCGAGCGCAGCCTGATCACGCCGGGCGCCCCCTTCGACCGTTACCTGAAGGGGGAGGAACACGCCCTCTCCGCCGAGGCGCGCAAGGGCTGGGACCTGTTCCGCAATCTCGGCTGCATTGCCTGCCATCATGGGGTCAACCTGGGCGGCAACATGTACGCCAACTTGGGCGTCATGGGCGACTACTTCGCCGCGCGCGGCGGGTCCATCGCCAAGAGCGATCTCGGCCGCTTCAACGTCACCGGGCGCGAGGAAGACCGGCACATGTTCAAGGTGCCCGGCCTGCGCAACGTCGCGCAAACCGCTCCCTACTTCCACGATGGCGCCGTGCCCAGCCTGGCAGGGGCGGTGGACACCATGGCCCGCTTTCAGTTGGGCGTCGAGTTGGCCGACGCCGACAAGCGGGCGCTGGTGGCCTTCCTGCAGGCCCTCAGCGGCCGCATGCCTGAGGCCGCGCCATGACTTTTCGCCGCTTCGCCGGCGGTCGCCACCATCTGCCGGTGCTGGTGGGCGCCGCGCTGGTGCTGCTCGCCGCGGTCCTGCTGTTTCCCGCCGTGCTCGGCGGTGTGGCGGGCCACGAGGCGCTGCGCGCCCGGCTGGAGCCGTTGCAGGCTGCGGAAAGCCGTTTCCGCGAACTGGTGATCCGTCTGCGCCACGGGGTCACCAGCAATTACGACGAGGCCAATCACTGGATGCGCGAAATCAGCGCGCATCGCAACGCCCTGATCGACGAAGTCGGCCAGGACGCGCGTCTGAAGCCCCACCTCGACGGCTACCTGCAGGCAGTCGCCGAGATGGAAGTCGCCTGGAACGACTTCAAGCTGCGCAATGCCCTGGTGCGCAACTCCCTGCGCTATTTCCAGAGCGACTCCGACAGCCTCTTGCGCCGCCTGCCGCACGACATCCAGGGCGGCATCCTGCATCACGAACTGGTGGCCCTCAACAATGCCCTGTTCCTGCGCGCCCTCGGCGAAGGACGCGAAGTCGGACAGCTGGTGGAGACCACCCTGGAGGAGCTGCGTCCCCTGGTGGTCGGCCTGCCGCGCGATCTGCGCCTGGACTTCGGCCGCCTGTCGCGGCACGCGGAGCTCATCGGCAAGCACAGCCCGGCCCTGGAGGCGAACCTGCATACCCTGGTCCATGGCGACGGCCGCGAATCGCTGGCCGCGCTGGCGGAGGCCAATCACGCCCTGCTCGTCGCCGAGCAGACCCGCGCCGGACGCTATCGCGTCGCCCTGCTGGCCGGTGTCGCCGGCCTCGCCCTGCTGCTGGCCTGGCTGCTCGTACGCCACATGGACAGCCTGCGCCAGCGCGCCAAGGATCTGGCCATGGCGGGCACGGTGTTCGACAACAGCCAGCAGGGCATCATCGTCACCGATGCGCACGGCGGCATCGTCCGGGTGAATCCCGCCTATTGCCGCATGAGCGGCTACAGCGAGGCGGAACTGTTGGGCTGCAATCCGCGCATGCTCAAGTCCGGTCTGCAGGACGCCGCCTTCTATCGCGAGATGTGGCAAAGCCTGGCACGCGACGGGCGCTGGCAGGGCGAGCTGAAGAACCGGCGCAAGAGCGGCGAGCACTACGTGCAGTGGATCAACATCGATGCCGTGCGCGCGCGCCGCGACGGCGCCGCCGACGAGGAGGGCGATCTCCTGTACGTGGGCATCGCCTCGGACATTTCCGAACTGGTGGAGACGCGCGAGCGCCTGGCCAGCCTGGCCTATTACGACACCCTGACCGGCCTGCCCAACCGCGTGCTGTTCCACGACCGCCTGCGCCAGGCCCTGGTCCAGGCCAAGCGCGGCAAGGAAAGCCTGGCGCTGATCTATGCCGACCTGGACAACTTCAAGACCGTCAACGACACCCTCGGCCATGCCGCCGGCGACGAACTGCTGATCCTCGCGGCCGAGCGCCTGAAGCAGTGCGTGCGCGAATCCGATACCGTGGCCCGCCTCGGCGGCGACGAGTTCGCCATCATCCTGATGGACGCCGCCGGTCCGCAGGAGATGGCCCGCCTGGCCGGCAACATCGTCACCGCCCTGTCCGCGCCCGGGCGGGTGATGGGCTACGAGGTGAACAGCGGCGTCAGCCTGGGCATCACCTTCTATCCCGCCGACGGCGACACGCCCGAGGAACTCCTGAAGAACGCCGACGTGGCCATGTATCGCGCCAAGGAACGCGGGCGCAACGATTTCCAGTTCTTCACCGCCGACATGGCCAGCGGCGTCGCCGAGGCCCTGCGCATCGAGCACGGCCTGCGCATCGCCCTGCAGAAGCACGAGCTGGAATTGCACTACCAGCCGCAGATCGACCCGGGCAGCGGGCGCATCGTCGGCGCCGAGGCCCTGATGCGCTGGAAATCCGCCGAGCTGGGCCGGGTGCCGCCGCAACGCTTCATCCCGGTCGCGGAAAAAAGCGGGCTCATCGCCGAACTGGGCGCCTTCGCGCTGCGCGAGGCCTGCCGTCAGTGCGCCCAATGGCGCAGCGGTCCACTGCCGGAGCTGCGCGTCTCGGTCAACCTGTCGGCCGCCCAGTTCCGTCACGACGGTCTGGTCGATCGCATCGAGGCCCTGCTGCGCCAGTACGGCCTGCCGGGTGACGCCCTGGAACTGGAGATCACCGAAAGCGTGATGATGGAGGAGGTCTCGCGCGGGCAGGACATCATGCGCCGGCTCAAGCGCCTGGAATGCCGCATCGCCATCGACGACTTCGGCACCGGATATTCCTCGCTGGCCTATCTGCGGCGTTTCCCGGTGGACGTGCTGAAGATCGACAAATCCTTCACCGACGGCCTCGGCATCGAGGCGGACGACACCGCCGTGGCCCGCGCCGTCATCGGCCTGGCCCGCAGCCTGCGCCTGGAAGTGGTGGCGGAGGGGGTGGAGAACGTCACGCAGCTCAACTGCCTGTGGGAGCTGGCCGGCGGCGAAAACCTGCTCGCGCAGGGCTATTACTTCGCCCGGCCCCTGCCGGCAGCGGAATTCGAGGCGTTCGCCGCGGCGCGCGCGGAGGCTCCGCGCGAGGCGGGCATGGTCGGCGCATAAGGCGCCGCGTCAGCCACGCTTCAGGGATCGAGTTGCAGGAAGGGCTGCTGCAACAGTTGCAGGAGTTGCAAGGGCCACTGCGGCAGTTGATAGGCGGGTGTTTGCGGAGCTTGCGGCGGGATGGGGGGCTGCGGCGGCACGGCCTGCGGGGCCGGGCCCGGGGGCGTGGCGGGGTATCCCGGTGACGACGCATACCCTGGTGGCGCATAGCCTGGAGGCAGATACCCGGGCGCCGGCGCGTAACCCGGCGGGGCAGGGTAGGTCTGAACTGGCGCAGGCTGCGGCAAGGGCAGCGGAAGCTGCGGCAGGACCAGCGGATAAAGCACCGGCGGCGAGAGAGCCGGCGTGGTCTTCGGCGGTTCGGCCATCTTCTCCTTGAGCTTCTGCTTCAGGTTGCGCTCCAGATCCTTTTCCAGCTGCCGCATCAGGTTGTCCATGTAGTGGCCGCCTTCGCGCTTCATGCGCGCCAGCAGCACCTCCAGCTTGAACGCCAGGTCGGGCGGCAGGCTCACCTCCTCGCCCTTGAAGGCGGCCAGCACCGAATCGCGCATGTACTCGAACAGCAGGTTCAACTCCTCTTCGGTGAAGTAGTTGCGCAGGGAGCGGCCGAGGTCGGACAGGGTGGGGCCGGCGGCGGCCTTTTCAGCGCCGTTCGGCGGCGTCTGCGCCTGCGCGCCGTGCGGCAGCGCCAGAGCGGTGGCCAGCAGGAGCGGAGTCAGGCGGACGATGATGGGAGTCTTATTCATAACGCAAAGCCTCGATCGGCGCCATGCGGGATGCCTTGCGCGCCGGGTACCAGCCGAAGAATACCCCCACCACGCTGGCGGAAGCCACCGCCAGCAGAATGGCCCCGCCGCCGAGGACCACCTGCCAGCCGGCGAAATGCTCCAAGGCCAGGCTGCCGCCCACGCCCAGGGCGATGCCGACGAGGGCGCCGCCGAGGGAGAGGATCACCGCCTCGGCCAGGAACTGGGTGAGGATGTCGCGCCGGCGCGCGCCCACCGCCAGGCGGATGCCGATCTCGCGGGTGCGCTCGGTGACCGACACCAGCATGATGTTCATGATGCCGATGCCGCCGACCAGCAGCGACACCGAGGCGACGGCGGCGAGCAGGCCGGAGAGCACCCGCGAGGCGGCCTGCTCCGCCTTCACCACCTCGGACAGATTGCGGATGTTGAAGTCGTCGTCCTGGTCGGGTTGCAGGCGGTGGCGCTGGCGCAGCAGTTCGCGCACCCGCGTCTCCGCTTCGAGCATGTCGGCGCCGTCTGCCATCTTCACGCTGATCTGGCCCACCGTGCGCAGGCGTCCGGGCTGCTGCCAGAGGATGCGGCCGCGCGCGGTGGACAAGGGAATGAGGACGATGTCGTCCTGGTCCACGCCCTCGGCGTTGCGGCCCTTGGCGTCGAGCAGACCGACGATGGTGAAGGGCACGAAGCGCACGCGGATAGCCTGGCCGACCGGATCGGTGCCGCCGAACAGCATCTGCGCCACGGTCTGGCCGACCACCGCCACCTTGGCGGACGAGCGCAGATCGTTTTCGTCGAGGGCGCGGCCGCTGGCCATGCGCCACTCGCGCGCGACCAGAAAGTCGGGGGTGACGCCGAAGATCTGGCTGGGCCAGTTGAGGTTGCCGTGGATGATCTGGCCGGAGCCGCGCTGCGCCGGCGCGGCGGCCAGCACGTAGGGCACTTCGTCCTGGATGGCGCGGGCGTCGGCTTCGGTGAGGGTGTTGCGGCCAAAGGTACTGATGCGCACGCCGCTGCTGGTGACGGTGCCGGGCATCACCATCATCAGGTTGGTGCCCAGGCTGCGGAGTTGTTCCGCGACGGTGCGCTTGGCGCCCTCGCCCACCGCCAGCATGGCGATGACGGCGGCCACGCCGATGATGATGCCCAGCGCGGTGAGCAGGCTGCGCAGCTTGTTGGCGCGCAGGCTGCGCAGGGCGGAACGTCCGGTGTCGAGGGGACTCATGGCCGGTTCCGGCTTGCCCTCCCCCCTTTGAAAAAGGGGGGTTGGGGGGGATTCCGGCGTGCGTTCCGGTCTACGGTGAATCCCCCCACCCCCCCTTTTTCAAAGGGGGGAAAATTTTGGAGGTGATTGGTGTTAGGCATCACGCCGCCTGCTCCAGCATCTCCGCCGCCCGCTGCGGTTGTTCGACCCTGCGGTCCTCCACCAACTGTCCGTCACGGAACACCAGCACCCTTTTCGCGAAGGCGGCGATGTCCGGTTCGTGGGTGACCAGCACCAGGGTGATGCCGGCCTCGTTGAGTTCCTGGAACAGGGCCATCAGTTCCAGGCTGGTGCGGGTGTCGAGGGCGCCGGTGGGCTCGTCGGCGAGGATCAGCGGCGGATCGTTGACCAGGGCGCGGGCGATCGCCACCCGCTGTTGCTGCCCGCCGGAAAGCTGCATGGGTCGATGCCCGGCGCGTTCGCCCAGCCCCACCCGCGCCAGTTTCTCCAGGGCGCGGCGGTGGCGTTCGGCGGCCGGTACGCGCGCATACAGCAGGGGCAACTCGACGTTTTCCTGGGCGGTGGCGCGCGGCAGCAGATTGAAGTTCTGGAACACGAAGCCCAGCCGCCGGTTGCGCAGTTCCGCCTGACGGTCCGCGTCGAGGCCGGTGATCTCCTCGCCATCCAGGCTGTAGTGGCCAGCGCTGGCCACGTCCAGGCAACCCAGCAGGTTCATGAAGGTGGATTTGCCGGAGCCGGACGGGCCCATGACCGCGACGAATTCGCCGGCTTCGATGCTGAGGCTCACCCCGCGCAAGGCGGGCACGACGATCTCGCCGATGCGGTATTCCCGGGCCAGGTCGGTGGTCTGGATGAGGGGCATGAGCGTTGGTTGGCTACGGAAGGGGGAAACGGGAAATGGGAAACGTAAAACCCGGGGGGTAATTCTCACGTTTCCCGTTTCTCGTTTCCCTTTTCCCGCCCTTCCTACATCCCCATGCCGAACGTCCGGCTGGGCTTGACGGCCTTGCGCACGCTTCCTTCCTGCACGCCGAGGATGATCTCCTGGCCTTCGCGCAGGTCGCCCTGCAGCATTTCCGTGCTCTTGCCGTCGCTGACGCCGAGACGCACCTGCACCGGGCTGGGTACGTTGTCCTTGAGCACCCACACGCGGCCGGGAATGCCGGGGCCTTCCTCGCGGCCGCGCACCTCCAGCTTGACCGGGGTGCCGTCGGCCTGCACCGGGCGGAAGCGCAGCGCCTCGTTGGGCAGCTTCAGCGCGTCCTGGCGCTCCTCGGTGAGGATGCGGGCGCTGGCGGTCATGCCCGGCAGCAGCTTGAGGTCCGGGTTGTCGACGCGCGCCATGACGCTGTAGGTGACGACGTTGTTGCTGGTGACCGGGGATTTGCGGATCTGCGTGACCTGACCGGAGAAGCGCTCGCCGGGGAAGGCGTCCACCGTGAAGCCCAGCTTCTGGCCGGTGGCGACGCGGCCCACGTCGGCCTCGTCCACCGCCACGTTCACCTCCATCTGGCGCAGGTCGCGGGCGATGGTGAACAGCACCGGCGCCTGGAAGGAGGCGGCCACGGTCTGGCCGACGTCGATGTTGCGGCTGATGACCACGCCGTCCACCGGCGAGCGGATGATGGTGCGGCCCAGGTCGAGGCGCGCCTGTTGCAGTCCCGCTTGGCGCTGCGAGACCTGGGCGCGGGCGCTGCCCACCTGCGCCTGGGTCACCGCCAGGTCGGCGCGGACCAGGTTCAGTTGTTCCCGCGCGGTGTCCAGGGCAGCCTGCGCACCATCCAGCTCGGCGGCGGAAATGAAGTTTTGCTTCACCAGCGCGCGCTTGCGTTCCAGGTTGCGCTCGGCGTCGGCCAGGGCGATCTGCGCCTTGCCGACCTCGGCCTGGCGCACCACCAGGTTGCCGCGCGCCACTTCCGCCGCGCTTTCCGCCGCGTGCAGGTCGGCCTCGGCCTGGGCGACGCGGGATTCGAAGGTGTCCGGGTCGAGGCGGGCGATGATCTGGTCCTTCTTCACCTCGCTGTTGAAGTCCACGCGGATGTCCTGGATCTGCCCGGAGATCTGCGAACCGACTTGCACGGTGACCAGGGCGGACAAGGTCCCGCTGGAGGAGACGGCGGCGGAGAGCGGTCCGCGCTCGATCTTGGCGAGGCGGTAACGCGGTCCGCTCTCCGCCGTCCGCCAGGGCTGCCAGGCGTACAGCGCGCCTCCGGCGGCGATCAGGAGAAGAATGGACAACAACCAGGCGCGGCGTCGGGACATGGAGGCGGACAGGAATCAGGCCAAAGGGGGACCCTGGAACAAGCGGGCGAGTTCCGCGCCGGGGTCGGCGGCGCGCATGAAGGCCTCGCCGACCAGGAAGGTATCCACCCGGTTTTCGCGCATCAGGGCCACGTCCGCCGGTGTCAGGATGCCGCTCTCGGTGACCGGGATGCGCTCGCCCGCGGCGCGGATGCGCGGCAGCAGGTCCAGGGTGGTGGACAGTCGGGTTTCGAAGGTGCGCAGGTTGCGGTTGTTGACGCCCATGAGCGGGGTCCGGAGTTGCAGGGCGGCTTCCAGTTCGGCGCCGTCGTGGCTTTCCACCAGCACCGCCATGCCCAGTGCCAGGGCCAGGTCTTCCAGTTCCCGCATCTGCGCCACGCTCAGGGCGGCGACGATGAGCAGGATGCAGTCGGCACCCATGGCGCGGGCTTCGTAGACCTGGTAGGGGTCGATCATGAAGTCCTTGCGCAGCACGGGCAGGTTGCAGGCGTCGCGGGCCGCCTTCAGGTAATCGGGGGAGCCCTGGAAGTAGTCGCGGTCGGTGAGCACCGACAGGCAGGCGGCACCACCCGCCGCGTAGCTCGCGGCGATCTCGGCGGGGCGGAAATCCGGCCGGATCACGCCCTTGCTGGGGCTGGCCTTCTTGATCTCGGCGATGACGGCCGGCTCGCCGGCGGTGATCTTCGCGCGCAGGGCGCCGACGAAATCCCGCGCCGGCGGCATCCATTCGGCGGACTCGCGCAGGGCTTCCAGGGATTCAAGCTTTTTCGCGGCGGCGATCTCCTCGCGCTTGGTGGCGAGGATCTTTTCCAGGATGTCGGACATGTTGGGTAGCGGGTAGCGGGTAGCGGGTAGCTCAGGTTTCCTCGATGCGGACGCGGGGAGCCAGGGCGGTGAAC
>Ga0194119_10001903_pt1 | contig 36966 bp, 31 predicted proteins | sample TA2MahC100mmetaG_FD_148620 | JGI IMG/M metagenome (GOLD analysis project Ga0194119, IMG submission 148620) | Freshwater microbial communities from Lake Tanganyika, Tanzania - TA2015018 Mahale Deep Cast 100m | ecosystem: Environmental > Aquatic > Freshwater > Lake | place: Tanzania: Lake... | reverse complement strand
AAGAGCGCGGTGAAAGACACGATGAGGGATTGGCTGGACGAGAAACTCAAGACGCCGGAACCGGACGGCGAGCTCCTGTACTTCAACAAGTCGAATGAGAGCGGCAAGACGCCGGTGTTTCCGGACCGGACATTTGTACCGTACTTCCGCAAGAACGGCGAACGAATCACCGTCGCTAACCGGGAAGCATCCGCCTTTCTGTTCAAGAACGGAAATAAGGGAGAGCTGGAACTGTCGACCGACACCGGCGAATTCAAGGACGGCGATGTCGTCCATGTGGTGTTCCACTACTACCGCGACAACAAGCCCGGCATGGATCTTCACAAGCTCCTCACATTCGGCGCGTGGTCCGGGGGCGCGGTCGCCGTTCTACGCGATCTGAACAAAAACGACGGAGCGTGGGCGGAGGCCGACGGGATTGAGGTGGCGTTCTCCGCTACAACGAAGCAAGCGATTATTCCCTTTACGATCCAGTCCGACGCGTTCGAAAAGTACCACAAAGAGACTTCCTACTTTTGGGTGAAACTCAGCGCGCCGAACCTCGATCCGGCGCCAACCGACCCTCCGTTCTACAGCCAGGGCTTCTGGCTGGCCGGTTAACGCGGGAACAGGGCCGAGTACGCTTCCAGGTACTTCAGGCCGGAACCGGTGTTGTAGATCACCATTTTCTCGGAAGCTTTCAGAAACCCGGAGGCGATCAATTGCTCCATTGCCGCCAGGCAGGCAGCGCCCTCCGGCGCGACGAACACGCCTTCCTGGGTCGCGAGCTTGACTCCGGCGCGCATCATGTCGTCGTCAGAGACCGCGATGGCCGTACCGCCGGACTTCCGCACCGCCTGCAGGATCAGAAAATCGCCCAGCGGTTTGGGCACTCGAAGGCCGCTGGCCACCGTTTGGGCGCCCTCCCAGAAGGTGCTGCGCTCGGCGCCTTCGTTGTAGGCCCTCACGACCGGCTGGCAGCCCTCCACCTGCACCGCGATCATTTTCGGGCGTTCGGGACCGATCCAACCCAGCTCCTCCATCTCATCGAAAGCCTTCCACATGCCGATGATGCCCACCCCTCCGCCGGTGGGATAGAAGATCACCTCCGGCAACTTCCACATCATCTGCTCGGCCAATTCGTATCCCATGGTCTTCTTGCCTTCGATGCGATAGGGCTCCTTGAGCGTGGAGACGTCGAACCAGCCCTCGGCGTCCTTGCGATCGGCGACGATTTTGGCGCAATCGGAAATCAATCCGTCCACCAGCGTTACCTTGGCGCCGAAAGACTTGCACTCAATGTAGTTCGACTGCGGAACGTCCTTGGGCATGAAGATATGGGCCTCGATCCCGGCGGCGGCGGCATAGGCGGCCATGGCACTCGCGGCGTTGCCGGCGCTGGGGATCGCCACCTTCCGAATGCCGAGTTCGACGCACATCGAGACCGCGCAGGACAGCCCGCGCGCCTTGAACGAGCCGGTGGGATTGATGCCTTCGTCCTTCAGCCAAAGGTTGGTCAGTCCGTCATAGCGCTTAAGTTTCAGCAACGGCGTCCAGCCTTCGCCCAGCGACACCATCGCATGCGGCTTCGAAACGGGCAGGACCGGGGCGTATCGCCACATGGACCTCGGCCCGTTGGACAGCCATTCCCGGTTCCAGTTCTCGCGTGCCACGCGCAGGTCGTAGCGAACCAGAAGCGGCATGCCGGACTTGGAAAGGTTCTGGATGGTGCCGGCGGGGTAGCGCTCGCCGGTCACGCTGCATTCAATATGGGTGACAGTGGTCATCGAAACCATCCATCATAACGCCTTAAACGAAAACGGCTCCGGAGGCGTCATACTTGGTAAGGTGCCCGCGCAACAGGCCTCCAATACCTTTGTCTTTTTCCTCGCTTCGGCCATTTTGGCCGTCACGAGCGTGTACTTTTTCATGAGCGGCATACCGAAGGGCGGGTACATCCTTCTGCTCTGCGCGGCCGCGTTTTCCGGTGTCGGGCGATACCTCGGGAGGCGTGGGCAATGAAGGCGTGCTTGGCGCTGGCGGCGCTATCCCTGTCGGCGGCGGAACAGATTGTCCTGGAAAACGGCTTCCGGCTGGAGGCCAAGCGGCACGAAGTGATTGGCGACCGGATCGTCCTCCATACCGCCAATGGGACCGTGGAGCTGCCCCGATCACAGGTCAGCGCGATCGAGACTCTGCCGGAGGCCGAAACACCCACGGTGGTGGAATCGCCGCCCCCCGTTTCCGTCGCTCCGGCGCCGGATTCCGGGAAGCCCAAGGATTTGTTCGACCAGGCCGCCGATTTGAGCGGGCTCCCCAAAGAACTGCTGCTCAGCATCGCCAAGGTGGAATCGGCGTTTCAGCCCAACGCGCTGTCGCCGAAGGGAGCGATCGGGCTGATGCAGCTGATGCCGGCCACTGCCAAGGCCCTGAACGTCAACCCGCACGACGCGCAGGAAAACGTCGAGGGCGGGGCGCGGCTCATGCGCCAACTGCTATTGAAATACGAGAACTACCCTGACCAGGTCTACCGGGCGCTGTCGGCCTATAACGCCGGGGAGGGGGCCGTTCAGAAATACAACGGTATCCCGCCCTATCGGGAAACTCGTCACTACGTCGAAAAGGTATTGAACGAGTATCACCGCTTGAAGACCGGGCCGGTGAAATATACTGAAGACAGGAGGCAGCGGCGATGAGTCGAAAGCTGCAGTTCTTTATCACCGTCTTTTCGTTGGCTCTCGTGGGCATGTTGCTGCTCGGCGCCGCCAACAAAGGCACGTCGTCGCCAGAGGAGACGTACCGGCATATTGGCGTCTTCGCGGAAGTTCTCTCCAAGATTAAGAGCGACTACGTCGAGGAACCCGACATGAAGAATGTCACCCTCGGCGCGGTCAACGGCCTGCTCGAATCGCTCGACCCCTACGCCAGCTACCTGTCGGCGGATCAGTACAAGCAATACCAAAAGGCCAAGACTTCGGCCAAAGGCTGGACCGGCCTGCTGCTGGCCAAGCGGTTCGGCTACATCACGATCATCGATTCGGTGCCCGGCTCCCCGGCGGCCAAACTCGGCCTCGGGACCGGCGACATGTTGGAGACAATCCAAGGCGTGAACACGCGCGACATGCCGTTGGCCTACGCCGAAATGATGCTGCTGGGCGACATCGGTACATCGATCGAGCTCGGCGTGCTGCGATTCCGGAATCCAGAACCGTCTAAGATCGCGATCGTGCGCGGTCCGGTGCAGTGGCCTGCGCTGAGTTCGAAGATGCTGCCCGACGGGATCGGGTACGTGCAGGTATCGACCCTCGAAGGCGACCGCATTCCGGAAGTGGCATCCGCCATTCAAAAGCTGGAAAAAGAGGGCGCCAAGAAACTGCTGCTTGACCTTCGGAGCTGCGCCTCCGGTGCGCCGGAGAAAGGCATCGCGCTGGCCAACCTATTCGTCGCCTCGGGCCGGTTGAGCTACACGAAGGGCCAGAAAACGCCGCGGGTGGATCTGAACGCCGACCCGGCCAAGGCCGTCACCAAACTGCCGCTTACGGTCATGACCAACCGTGGAACGGCCGGCGCGGCCGAGATCGCCGCCGCTGCGTTCTTCGATCTGAAACGAGCGGAAATCGTGGGCGAACGCACGTACGGCGATGCCGCGCAGCGCAAGCATGTGCCGCTGGACGACGGCAGCGTGGTAATCCTGTCAGTCGCCAAGTTCTTCAACGCCGACGACAAGGCGATTCAGGATACGGCCGTTAACCCTTCGGTCCCTGTGGTGGACAACGAAGCGCTGGAGACCGGTGACGAGGAAGAGCCGGCCGCGCCGAAGAAAGACGCGCCCGCCAAATCCACCGAAGACACGATCATGAAAAAAGCGGTGGATATCGCCACTAAGGGTCTGACCGCCGAAGAAGCCAAAAACGCCGAGACGATGCGAAATCTCGGAAAGAAGCAAAACCAGTAAAAAATGCCCCTGTACGAGTACCGTTGTGCGCAGTGTGAAGAAGTCTTCGAAGTCCGTCAGAAATTCGCTGACGAGCCGTTAACGACGCACGTAAAGTGCGGCGGAAAAGTCGTGCGCCTGCTATCGGCGCCGGGCTTGCAGTTCAAAGGATCGGGCTTCTATATAACGGACTACGCGAAGGCCGGGAGCGGCGCGCCAAAGACCGAAAAGAAGGCGGACGCCCCGGCTAAGACGGAGTCCAAACCGGCGGCCACGCCAACGCCTTCGACGACCTGAACGTCCCGGTTTTTGCAAGAATACGTGACGTCAAAAATGGCGTTCACAGAAAAACGAAAAATATTTTCTGATCGCAAGTAATTGCAAATAAATAACTTGCGAACCGGTTTCTTTTCGAAATTCCAGGATTGCTTGTAGGCGTCTGCTACGTTTTTAGGTAGCAGCACGCGCTGTGCACCCGCTTGTTCCCAGCCTAGGGAGCCGGCGGGTTTTTTGTTTCCCTGGAGGCGTTTCATGCGCAGTTTGAAATCGTGGGCCCTCGCGCTCACCGCGTACCTTTTTGTCCTGGACCGGGCGATGGCAATTCCGCCGCTCACCACCGTTCAGGACACGCTCTATAAAGCCGACGGCGCCCGTTTCAACGGCGTAGCCTACATCGAATGGAAGTCCTTCCAAGCGTCGGATGCCTCGGCCATCGCAAGCTCCAGCGTCGTCGTCCCAATCGTGGACGGCTCGCTGCGCGTTCGCCTGGTGCCAACGTCCAATGCCAGCGCCGGCGCCCACTACTTCGTCCGCTACCATGCAGATGGCCGGGTCGTTTTCACGGAAGCCTGGAACGTGCCGCCGTCGACGACCGCGGTCACCGTAGCCAACGTTCGAATCGCCAATGGCGCCAGCACCGGCGGCGGCGTGACTCCCCCGTCCAACCTGACGATTCCCGACATCACGGGCCTGAGCGATGAGCTCGCAGCGCGACCGGTGAAGGGATTCGTCTACACGAACGACCGCATTTTGAAGACCGGACCCACTGGCGCGCTGGAAGCCGTGCAGGGGAACCTGGCGGACTGCATCCGCGTGGATGGCAGCACAGGCCCCTGCGGCAGCGGATCCGGAACGGGCGCTCCGGGCTTCGTGGATCATGAGGTTCCCACAGGCTCCGTCAACGGCTCCAACGCCGTGTTCACGCTGGCCCAGCCGCCCAGCCCGGCCACCAGCCTGGCGCTGTACCGGAACGGCATTCTACAGAAGCCCGGTATCGATTTCTCGGTCACGGGCAACACCGTCACGTTCGCCGCGTTGTCCATCCCGCAGACGTCGGACCTGTTGATGGCCAGCTACCGGCTGCCCAGCGAATCCACGCCCAGCGGCCTGGCGGCCGGCGCGCTGACCGGCAGCTTTCCGGCGCCGCAAATCGCCGAGGGCGTCATCAGCAACTTCAACATTTCCGCCGCGGCGGGAATCGTCGAGTCGAAACTGGCGTTGAATTTTCCCACACACACGAACGCAAACGACCCGTCCGCCGGAGAGAAGGCCGCGCTGTCGGGAACGGCCGGCGCTCCTTCGGCGACAAACAAATTCGTAACCGACATTGACGGACGGCTTACCAACGCGCGTCCGCCCGTTTCCCACGCTCTGCTTTCGAACGAACACGGCGACACGGCGGCAGGCACGGTTCAGCGCGGCGATCTGATCGTCGGCATGAACCTGGGCACGGCGAAGTGGGGCCGTTTGCCGTTGGGCTCGGCGAATCGATGCCTGGTCTCCAACGGGGCGGACGCCATCTGGAACACATGCCTGTTCACCGGGTTCCAAAACGGCGCGATTCCGTTCACGGGCGGCGATGGCACGCTGGCCGAAAGCCCGCTGCATTTCGTCTGGGACAACGCTAACCGGCGGCTTTCGGTGGGAAGCAATTGGAGCCCCTCGACCCTTACCGTCTACGACGGCGCCAGCGGCGCGGGCGCCACGACGCTCACCGTACGCGCGGCTCTGGGACAGGGAGCAAACCCGCTGCAGACGTGGCTCGATCCGGCCGGCGTGGAGCAGGCGCGCATGGAGGCGTCGGGCGAGTTCGTCACATCGTCCGTTCGCGCGGCGTCCAACAACACGCGCGCCGCGTGGCGGGAATCCGGCACCACGAACGACCCGGCGTCCAAGCTGGACGGCGACCGGTGGTACAACACCACCGTGAAGGCGCAGCGTACCTTCGAATCTGGGCAGACACACAGCGCACCGCAGGTGATCTGTGCGTCGACCGGCGGCAACACCGCAGCCACATCCCTCACTCAACTGGGTACCTGTACGATTCCTCCCGGCCTACTGCAGCCCGGCGACCGTGTCGCAATTCGCGCCACCTGGAAACGCGGCGGGGCAGTCCCGGTGACGGTCCGCTGGCGCTGGGCCACGGCCGTGGCTGCGGACTTCGTCCTGCCGGCCAATGCGACTCTGATCGAGACTTCGGGCGAAGCCGCGTTGTCGAACTCTGGGGCGATCATCAGCAGCCACTACCTGTTGCAGGATCGTTCATCCGATTCGTCGCTCATGGAATCGGCGGACCCGTTCTCCACGGGGCTGACACTCGCTTTCGAGGCATTCAACGCAGCTCCGGGCGCCAACATCGCGCTGATTCAATTCAGCTTGATCCGGTATCCGGCGCAGTCGAATCCTTAAACGCTACTTTTTCGCCTTCTGGGCTCGCGCGGTGGAGGGCGGTATCACGCCCTTCACCCGCAAGTAGCCAACCATGTTTCCGTAGTGGGCGTTCAGGTTCGCGACGTAGCTGAACATCACGTCCACCGGCACCACCTGACGGGTGCCGATCTGAACCTCGGCCAGAGCCTTTGCATCGGTCAAACCATCGAAAGCCTTATCACAGTATGCGAATGACTCGTTGATCGCTTTCTCGATCGCGGCTTTTCCTTTATGTTGCACTCCGTTCACGCCCGTATCTTTGGGAGCGGACACGCCGGCGATCGAAGAACACATGCTGTAATTCATGCCGGCCGTGTGCTCGATCCAATCGCCGAACGACCGTTGATCCGGCGTCAGCTTGAACGCCATACCGGATTCCGGCATCGCAACCGCGGACTCGGTGAAATTGAGTTTTTGCGTGTTGTACCGCGCCTTGAAGGAGGAGGTAACCGGCTCGGCGGCAAAGACACCGGCTGTCACCAGCAAACAAAATGTGAGGAGTCGCATTCCTTACAGATTAGCTGTTTTCGCCGTCCACTTCGTCCAGCCATCCGGGCCGTTTCAGCACTTCGCGCGGCCGGCTGCCATCGGGCGGCCCAATGATTCCGTCGCGATACATCATGTCCAGGATGCGCGCGGCGCGGCCATAGCCAAGCCGCAGACGGCGCTGCAAAACGGAGGTGGACGCCTTGCCTAATTCGCAGACCACGCGAACGGCATCCTGATAGCGCGGGTCCTGCTCGCCGTCAGCCACATCGCCGTCGCTTTCTTCCTCGCCCTCCTCGGTCGGAGGCGCCATCAGGAAGCTTTGGTCGTAGTCCGGCTGCGCCTGTGCTTTCCAGTTTTCCACCACTTCGCCGGTCTCGGTTTCGGTGACGTAGGCGCCATGAACGCGCGTCAGCCTGGCCGTGCCCGGTGGCAGGTACAGCATGTCGCCCTTACCCAACAGGTGCTCGGCGCCCATGCTGTCGAGAATCGTTCGAGAATCGACGCGAGTGGCGACGCGGAAGCTGATGCGCGCCGGGAAGTTCGCCTTAATCAAACCGGTGATCACGTCCACGCTGGGCCGCTGTGTGGCCAGCACCAGATGCATGCCGACGGCCCGAGCCATCTGTGCCAGCCGCGTGATCGACTCCTCCACACCGGCCCGTTCGAGCATCATCAAGTCGGCCAACTCGTCGATGATGATCAGGATAAAAGGCAGCGGACGGAGTTCGTCCAGCTCCGCAGTTTCCTGGTCATCGGCGAACAGATCGCGCGGCTTTGAGAGCAGCTCGCGAACCTTCCTGTTGTACTGCTCAATGTTGCGAACGCCCTGCGCGGCCAACAGCTTTAGCCGCCGTTCCATCTCCAGAACCGCGTTGCGCAGCGCGTAGGTGGCCTTTTTCGGGTCGGTGATGACCGGCGTCAGTAGATGAGGAATTCCCTCGTAGAGTCCCAGCTCCAATCGTTTCGGGTCCACCATGATCATGCGAACGTCGTCCGGTGTCGACTTGTAGAGCACCGACATGATCAGCGTGTTCAACATCACGCTCTTACCGGAGCCGGTGGATCCCGCGATCAGAATGTGCGGCATGGATTCGAGCGACGCGACTTTGATGCGCCCGCTGATGTCCTTGCCCAGCGAGATCGTCAATTTGGAATGCGAGTTGTGGAACTCCTCCGACTCCAGAATCTGCCGTAGACTGATGACCTCGCGCTTACGATTCGGCACTTCAATGCCGACGGTCGGTTTGCCAGGAATGCGCTCAATCATCACGCTCTCGGCCTGCAAGCCCAAACAGAGATCCTCTGAGAGTTGCGTGATGCGCGAAACCTTGATGCCGGCTTCCGGTTTGAACTCGTAGGTTGTCACCACGGGGCCCGGATTGATCTGCACCACCGAACCAAGCACGTTGAACTCCTCGAACTTTGCCTTAATGCGTGCGGCGGTCTCTTTCAATTCCTGCTCATCGTACGGATTCCGCGCGGGCGGCTCGCTCAACAACGTTGTAGGCGGCAATTGATAGAACGTCTCGTTCCGCCGGGTTTTCCGGCGCGGCGCCTCGGCGGCCGCCGGCGCGGGCGTTGGCACAGCCATCGCCGCGGGAGCTGGTTGCAGATCTTCGAGAGGAACGATCGGAATATCGTCGATGGAGCCAGCTTCGGCCGCTGGTTCCGCCCAGGGTGGAGCGTCGTCGACAATCGGCGTTTCCTCCTTCACCGGTTTCTTCTTCTTAGGCTCCTTGGGTTCCAATGGGGGTTCGGGCGGCAGGCTCTTGTTACGCTTCGATTCCTTGATCAGCCGGTTTTGCTCAGACCGCGCTTTCCGCCTGTCCAACCAGGAGTGGTAACCTTCGGCGCGGGCGTCCCACCAGGCCATGGGTCCGGCGAACCAGCCTTCCACGGCTTCGACCGTAATTGTTGTCGTGAGGTACAACGAGACCAGAACGGCGCAGGCCAGCAGCGCCAGCGTGCCGCCATAGTTCAGATTCGCCAGCAGATACGCTGAGGTCGCCAGGCCGAGTAGTCCGCCGGGTGGCATCGTTTCGTGGAGCGGCTTCCAATCTGGTGCAAACGATAGCAGCGTACAGACGCTCAGAATCAGCAGCCCGGCCCCGATTAGGCGAAGCGCGGGGGCCTCCACAGGCCTCGACCGCAGCCGCTGCATACCGAAAAATCCTGCGAGAACAGGTACAAGCCAAGCGGCGAAGCCGATTAGACTCAACACGATATCGGAGAAAAACGCTCCGGGATACCCAATCCAGTTGCGGGGACGCAACGCCTCGGCGGCCGTATTCCACGCCGGGTCTTGGGGATTATAAGAAATGAGGCTTCCCGCGAGTGCGATCGCGGCGACTAAAGACACCAAGCCTGTCAGTTGGTTGAACCGTTTGTCGGTCGAGGGCCCAAATATGTTCATAGCGCGTCAGGAGCGCGCGAAAGCCAGAGCGATTACAATTATGCCAAAAATTACGCGGTAGATCACGAAGGGTTTCACCGAGTTCGTCCGGAAGAACTTCAGCAGGAACGAAATGACCAGGCAACCGGTGACGCCGGAGATGAGAATTCCCCAAAGAAGCTCGGCGCCCAAACCCTCCATTTTGCGGAGATCCAGCGCATCCTTGGCCGCCGCGGCCACGACGATCGGCGTTGACAAAAGGAACGAAAACCGGGCGGCAGTGGACCGGTCCAAATTTCTCATCAGGCCGGCGGTTAGAGTAATCCCGCTGCGGGAGGTACCCGGCACCAGCGCCAGCGCCTGCGCGCAGCCGATGAAGAGGCAATCGGCCAGCGTCATCTCCGCCAGAGTTCGCTGCTGCGAGGCGCGCTTTTCGGCGGCATACATCAGCAGACCCACCAACACCAGCATCGTCCCCATCAGATAAGGAGAGCGAAGAGTAGTTTCAACGGTCTCCTTCAGAAGCAGTCCGAGAATTCCGGCAGGCACTGTGGCGGCGATCAGGTACCAGAGCAAGTTTGGATTCCGCTCGAGGCCGATATCGTCACTGAAGCGCGGCAACCCCTTCATCCGAAGCCCGTTGGCGAGAATCTGCAGCCAGTCGCGAAAAAAATAGATCAGGACGGAGATCGTTGTGCCGATGTGCAGGGCGATGTCGAAATCCAGACCCTGATCCTTCCAGCCGAACAGCCAGGGCGCCAGCGCCAGGTGCGCCGAGCTGGAAATGGGCAGGAATTCGGTGATTCCTTGAAGCACTGCAAGGACGATAACTTGGACAAGTGGCATGATTAAAAAAGAAGGCGATACACCAGACTACCGTGAGAACAACGAAAATCGTAGCGACGCTGGGTCCGGCGTCCGGGACGCGCGAGTGCATCGCCCAATTACTGGGAGCCGGCGTGAACGTGTTCCGGCTCAACATGTCCCATGGCACGCAGGACGAACAGGCCGCCCGTCTAAAGCTCGTCAGGGAACTCAGTGTTGAAACCGGAAAACCGGCCGGAAGCCTTGTAGACCTGCAAGGACCGAAGATCCGTCTCGGCCTGTTCGAGGGCGGCAAAGTCGAATTGAAAGCCGGCGACACATTCGAAATTTCGACCGAGGAAGCGCTCGGCACGGCGGCCCGAGCCTCAACGGTCTATAAGGAGCTCGCGCGCGACGTTTCGCCAGGTGATCGGATTCTGCTGGCCGATGGCGCCGTCGAACTGCGCGCCGAGTCCACCGATGGCGTCACCGTGAAATCCCGCGTGGTCTCCGGCGGCTGGATTGGCGACCGCAAAGGCATCAACCTTCCCGGCGTGAAGGTTTCAACACCATCCCTCACGCGAAAGGACATGTCGGACCTGCAGTTCGCACTCGATCAGGGAATCGATTTCGTCGCGATGTCGTTCGTGCGCAAGGCGGCAGATATCATCCGGTTGCGCCTCTTTCTGGAGGAGAGGGGCGCCACAATTCCCATCGTCGCCAAGATCGAAAAGCCGGAAGCTTGGGACAACTTGAACGAGATCATCGCCGAGTCCGATGGCGTCATGGTCGCCCGAGGCGATCTGGGGGTTGAGATCGCTTTCGAGAAAGTTCCCTTCATTCAGAAGGCCGTGATCGAACGCGCGCGCCACTCCGGCAAGTTCGTCATCACCGCCACGCAGATGCTGGAGTCGATGATCGAGAGCCCGGTGCCGACTCGCGCCGAGGTCTCCGACGTGGCGAACGCGATCTGCGACGGGACGGACGCGGTAATGCTGTCGGCCGAAACATCGGCCGGCCAGTACCCCGTGGAGAGCGTCAAAACCATGGCCCGCATCGCGCTCGAAACCGAAGGAGCCATGCGCCCGCGCGGATACCAGGACCCGCCCCCGCGCGCGAATCCGTCGATCGCGGAAATCCTGGCGGACGCCGCATACCATGCGGCCCGGTCGGCAAATGTGTCGGCGATCGTCGTGTTGACAACCTCCGGCTCCACGGCCCGTCTGGTCAGCCGGTACCGGCCGCCTGTTCCGATCTTCGCCTTCACGCTGTCGGAAAACGTGGCGCGTCAGTTGACCGCCTTGTATGGAATTCACCCGATTGTCACGCCGGGAGAACCCGGGACCGACGCTATGATTCAGCTTTTGGACCGGACGCTTGTGGAGCGCGGGTTACTCCGCCCGCGGGATACCGTCATCCTGGTAGCCGGGCAGCCGATGTGGCGGAGCGGAACCACCAACCTGATGATCCTGCACCGCATCGGCGAAGCTCGCTAAGTGTGTCAAACTAGAAGAGAATTCTTATGACACCAGACGGCGGCGCTTCCCTGCGGGCCGAAGTAACGCCAACTCCCCCAATCCCTTGGAATCAAGTCGGTTGGGTCATTGGCATCCTTATCTTGGCGTACCTCCCGATCCTGGGCCGCATGGCGGACCAGTGGAGCAACGACGAGGACATGAGCCACGGCTTTCTGGTGCCGGCCGTCGCCGCCTGGATCGCGTATCAGCGCCGCCAAGAAATTATGGCGGCCGAACTGAAACCAAACAAACTCGGCCTTGTCGTGATGGTACTCGCCATCCTGCAAATGTGTGTTGGAATCCTCGGCGCAGAGTTGTTCCTGCAGCGTTCGGCGTTTGTCGGCTCGGTCTGGGGCGCAGTGCTGTTCCTGGGCGGCTGGCCGCTCGTCCGGATGTTGGCCTTGCCTTTACTGCTATTACCGTTGATGGTTCCGCTGCCGGCCGTCGTATACAACCAAGTGACCTTTCCGCTGCAACTGTTTGCTTCCGCCGTGGCGGAGAACGCACTCTCGATAATCGGCATCCCGGTTCTGCGCGATGGCAACGTCTTGGAGTTGGCGAACCAGAAACTTTCCGTCGTTGAGGCTTGCAGCGGAATCCGATCGCTAATGTCACTGACGTTCCTTTCCCTGGTCTACGGTTACATGTCGGAAAGCAGCCTGAAAATCAGGTGGGCGATCTTTCTGGCGTCCATCCCGATCGCCGTCGCCGCGAACGCCTTCCGGGTAACCGTGACCGGCATTATCAGCGAGTACAATCCCGAACTGGCGAAGGGCTTTTTTCATACGCTGGAGGGCGGCATCGCCTTCGCCTTCGCCTTCGCGCTGATGCTGATTTTCCATGTCTTCGTTAAAAAGACCGGGGTTTTCCGCGAACCGAATAACGCTCCGGTGGAGGCTTGATGTTCTCGTTTCTACGATCTCCCGTCCTGCTGACATTTACGGGCCTGGTCCTGGTGCAAGGCGCTCTGGGTTACTACCTCAACGCCCGCTCCGAGTTCGTTCCGGCCAACGGTCCGCTCTCCCGGCTCCCCAAAGGCGTAGGCGCGTCGGTTCTAGTTCGCGAACATGCCGTCGAACCTGAGGTGCAGGCGATCTTGAAGGCCGACGATACGCTTTCTCGCACTTACGCTTCGCCTTCGCTGCCCGGCGGAGCGCACGTTTGGATCGCATATTTCAAGTCCCAGCGCGCGGGCGTCGCGCCCCATTCCCCGAAGAACTGCCTGCCGGGCAACGGTTGGGTGAAGGAGCGGAACACCGTCATCCATATCGACGTGCCGGGCCGGGCCGAACCCATCGAGGCGCAATATTACCTGGTGCAGCGGGGAGAGAACAAGAGCGTAGTCATCTACTGGTATCAGTCGCATGGGCGCGTGGTCGCCGACGAATACCACGCGAAATTCTACGTTGTCGCCGACGCGATTCGCCACAACCGCACCGATACGGCGCTGGTGAAGTTCACCGTTCCCGTTGGCCCCGCCGGTACCGAACGGACAACCGAAGCAGCGATTCACATGGTGAAAGACTTCTTCGGACCGGTCTCGGCCGTCCTCCCGAACTAGTTCCCTTCTCCAACAATGAATCCGCCCCTTTCTCCCCTTGAGCAGCGCATACTCGGCGCACTGATCGAAAAGGATATGGCGACGCCGGAATACTATCCACTCTCCGTGAACGCTCTGATGACGGCCTGCAATCAGAAGACGAGCCGCGAACCTGTGAGCGATTACAGCGAGGAGACAGTACGCGATGGCCTGGGCGAACTGGAAGAGCGCGGCTTGGCGGACGCAAACTTCGATTCGCGCGTGCCGAAGTTCAAGCACCGGGCCTCATTCGTGTTCAATCTCAACAACCGGGAACTCGCGCTCACTTGTGTGCTGCTGCTGCGCGGTCCTCAAACGCTCAACGAATTGAAGGATCGCTGCCAGCGCCTCTACGCCTTTGACGACCTGGACGCCGTGGAAAATTCGCTACGCAAAATGAGCGAGCGAGAACAGCCGCTAACCGTCTTTCTTGGAAAATTGCCCGGCCAGCGCGAACCGCGCTGGATGCACCTCTATGGCGGGCCGGTCGACACGGACTCCCTGACCCAGTCCGCCGCCGCGGCCGCCGCTCCCACCGCGGCGAAGAGCCCTCGCGTCGAGGAGCTTGAAATCCGCGTCAACCAGCTCGAAGCCGAACTCGACCGGCTTAAGGCCGAGTTCGCGACCTTCCGGAAACAGTTCGAAAGCTAAATGCGCCTCGCACTCCTCGTCCTCACCGGCTTTGGCCTGTTCGCCCAAGGCGAAAAATTCATTCGCGCTAACTACACGAAGTACGAACACCGCATCGCCATGCGCGACGGCAAGCGTCTCTTCACATCGGTCTACATTCCGAAGGATCAATCGCGCACCTGGCCGATTCTTCTGAACCGCACGCCGTACACGGTCTCGCCCTACGGCGTGGATGAGTACAAAAAGGATCTGGGGCCGAGCACCATCCTGGCCCGCGCCAAATATATCTTCGTCTATCAGGACGTGCGCGGGCGCAACATGAGCGAGGGCGAGTTCGTCAACATGACGCCTCACCGCGCCGCCAAACAGTCTCCCCAGGATATCGACGAGTCCTCCGATACCTACGACACCATTGACTGGCTGGTGAAGAACCTCCCCAACAACAACGGCAAGGTGTGTACCTACGGCATCTCCTATCCCGGCTTCTACACCGCCGCGGGTATGATCGACGCCCATCCCGCGCACGTCTGCGCCTCGCCGCAAGCGCCCATCACCGACTGGTTCACCGGCGACGATTTCCACCGGAACGGCGCACTGTACCTGCCGCACGCCTTCAACTTCCTCGCCGGTTTCGGTAAGCCGCGCCCGGAGCCCGCCGTTCCTCCCAAGAATCGCGAGCCCTTCCAACACGGGACCCCTGACGGCTACAAGTTTTTCCTCCAGTTGGGCCCGCTCTACAACGCCAACGAGAAGTACTTCAAGAACAGCGTGGCGTTCTGGAACGACATGATGCGCCACGATACGTACGACGAGTTCTGGCAGTCCCGGAATCTTCGTCCGCACTTGAAGGCCATCAAACCCGCGGTGATGACTGTGGGCGGATGGTTCGATACCGAGAATCTCTACGGCGCCATGCAGGTTTTTCACAACGTCGAAAGGCAGAGCCCTTCCACCACAAACATGCTTGTGATGGGCCCTTGGTATCACGGCCAGTGGGCTCGCGATAACGGCGACCATTTGGGATACATCAGCTTCGACTCCAGGACCGGCCCCTACTACCGCAAGAACATCGAAGCTCCGTTCTTCGACTACTACCTAAAAGGCACTGGCGACGGCAAACTCCCCAAGGCCCATGTCTTCGAAACCGGCGCGAACCAGTGGCGAAAATTCGACACTTGGCCGCCCAAGAACGCCGAATCTAAGACGCTATTCCTGAACGCCAACGGAACGTTGACCTTCGCCGCACCCTCCGCCGCCGGACACGACGAGTTCATTAGCGACCCCGCCAAGCCTGTGCCGTCGCAACAGGACATCGCCATCGGCATGACCCGCGAGCACATGGTGGACGATCAGCGCTTCGCCGCCTCCCGCACCGATGTGCTGACCTATCAATCGGAAATTCTGGAAACGGACCTGACTATCGCCGGCCCGATTCTCAATTCTCTCTTCGTCTCAACCACCGGCACGGACGCCGATTGGATTGTGAAGCTGATCGACGTGTTTCCCGATGCGATCGCAACGAAGGTCTACGACGGTTCCAAGCCTGAGACCCGCCGCCCGCCGCAGGCCGGCTACCAGATGCTGGTGCGCGGCGAGGTATTTCGCGGTAAGTTCCGGAACAGCCTCTCGAAGCCGGAACCCTTCACACCGGGCCAAATCGCGAAGGTGGAGTACGGCATGAACGATATTCTCCACACCTTTCGGCGCGGCCACCGCATCATGATCCAGGTGCAAAGTTCGTGGTTCCCCATCGTCGACCGCAACCCGCAGAAGTTCATGAATATCAACGAGGCGCGAGAGGCTGATTTTCAGAAGGCGGCGCACCGCGTCTACCGGCAGCCGAACGCCGCATCGAAGGTGACGGTGCGAACGATTCCGTAGCCGGCGCGCAGGCCTGTCTTTCTAAGCCGAATTTTTGCGCTTATTATCGTGAGCGCCATTCCCTGGCGCGTAGGAACTCCTATGAAACGCTGCACGACCACCCTCTCTATACTGCTATGCCTGCTCGCTACCGGATGTGTCCGGATGCAGAGGTACCGCTTCCCGAATCCTGCAAACGGCCAACAGCCGCAGGTGGAAGATCTCTCTTCCGGCGGCCAAAATGTAAGCGTCGCCTACGTCGAATACAAAGACGACGGCACGCGCTGGGACGAAGGACAGATCCAAGACGCCGTCAAGATGATTGAAGCGAGCAAGAAAAACGGCCCGGCCCTCACGTTTCTATACGTCCACGGCTGGAAACACAACGCCAGCGGCAAGACGGACGACGTGCGGAAGTTCAAGGGAGCGTTGGCCGCGCTGGCCAAGCAGACGTCGCCGTATCCGGTGAATGGCATCTATATCGGTTGGCGCGGCCGGACACTCAACGCGCCGGGCGCTGTCAGTTGGGTGACCTTCTGGGATCGGAACGGCACGGCACGGCGGATTGGCGCGCACAACTCGCTCACCAACGACCTCAACAAGATCTACAGCGCGGCCGTGTACAACCGCGCTTCCGAGGAGAAGAACGGAGCGCGTTCGTTCGTCGCCTATATGGGCCACTCCTTCGGGTCGCGAGTCCTGGAAGCCGCAGCCGACAATTCCGCGATCGGCAAGGCCTGCAAGAGCCTCCACGAGGCCGGCGAACCCGTCGGCGCGCCCATCGACCTTACGCTGTTCCTGAACGCCGCATCCAGTTCGCAGATCTTCCGGCAAATGAACAAACTCTGCGAACCGAAAGGCGACGCCTACGTCCGCCATCCGCTTCACGATAAGGAACTCTGCGAGAAAGATCCGAAGCACAGATACTGCCAGCCCTATTCGCTTTTCACGGCCGTTTCGTCGAAGACCGATTGGGCCACGCGTCTGGTGTATCGCATCGCCCGCTTTGGCCTCACGCCGCCGGCACACAACGCGGCGCTGCGTACCCACGAGCAGGTGGACGCGAAGGACGCGGATCCCGCCAGGAAAACGTTCGAATTCAAAGCTGATGGGAGCGACTGGGCCATCCAGCGCAGCGGCCGCAAACCGCCGAATCATCCCATTTGGATTTGGCAGGTGGAAAAAGAAATCATGGCCAACCACGGCGACATCTGGAATCCCGACGTCTTCGCGATGTTCTTTGCAATGCTGCAAGACTCTGGCATGATAGCCGGCGCCCGCTAGAGCTTCTCGCGGATCTCCGCGAAGAACTTATCCATCATCATCTTCCCGACTCCGCCAATCAACCGCTGGCCGACGCGCGCGATCGCGCCCCCAACCTGCGCGGTTCCCTTGACGTCCACACGCGTGCCGGTCCCATCTGCGGCCAGCGCAACGTCGCCCGTCCCCTTCACGAAACCCGGCTTGCCTTTACCATCCACCACGAGCCGGTAGGAGGCCGGCGGCTGCAAGTCGCGCAACTCCACCGTCCCTTCGTAACGGCCGGTAATCGCGGCCACGCCCATTGAAAGCTCCACACGATACTTGCCGCCGCCCAGCGCCTCAAACTTTTCGCAGCCCGGCAGGCAGGAGGATACAACTTCCGGATCCGTCATCACTGCAAACACCCGTTCCGGCAGAGCATCGAATTGATAGCTGCCCTTAAGTTCCATTCGCCCCCCAGTCTACTCCAGCGTGCGCAAAAGCCGTGCCAGTTCGGCGAGGCTCGCGATGTTATGCACCGGCAGAAAATCGTCCACGTAGGGCAACGCCGCCCGCATCCCGCGAGTCAACGGTTCGTAAGCCGGCGACCCAAGCAGCGGGTTCAGCCAGATCAACCGGTGGCAGGATCGATGCAGACGCGCCATTTCGCGCGCCAAGTCCTCAGGATCCCCGCGGTCCCAGCCGTCGGAGATCAACAACACAACCGGCCCATGACCTAATACGCGCCGGGACCAATCGACGTGAAATCGCCGAAGCGCATCACCGATCCGCGTGCCGCCGCCCCAATCGCGGACGGCCGCGCCCGCTTCCGCCAACGCGCGCTCTGTCTTTTTGCGCCGCAGCGCAAGCGAGATGCGCGTCAAACGCGTGGCGAACACAAACACCTCCAACCGGGAGTAGCCGCCGGCCAGACAGTGCGCGAAGCGCAGCAGCATACGTGAGTAGCGGTCCATTGACCCGCTGATATCGCACAACACCACCAGCGGACGCCGCTTCCATTTGCGCGCACGTGTGGGAATGCGGAATGTCTCTCCGATCCGAAACAGTTTTCGAAGATCCGGCCTGCTCCCAGCGCCCGGCTCCCAGCGCCGGGAGAGCCGCATTCCCGGATTCCATCGAAACGTTTCGACCAGCGCTTGGGCCTCGGCCAGCTCCTCACCGGTCATTCGGGAGAAATCCTTCTGTCTCAGAAGTTCCCGGGCGCTGTAGGTGGCTAGCTCCACGCGTTCCGCGGCCGGCCCGCCCTCGCCCGTGCCCGCGTGCAGCGTCCACAACTCCACCACCGGTGCGCCGATCCGGAAATCCTGTCCCATCGGCCGGACGTCCACCTGCGTGCGCGCGCCCGGCGCCGGTTTCCAGAACGCCGCAAATGCCCGGTCGAAGACTGGCAAATCCTCGGCCAGATTCACAAGCAGGCAACGCAGCGTGTAAAAGAAGTCCTCGCGCCGGCCGATATCGATGGATTCGACGGCGCTCAGCACATCCGGCATCCGCCCCGCCGCGCCGCGCACGCCGAGCCCGTGCAACACCCGGCCGAAGCGCACAACGTTGGCCGCTAGCGCGCTCATCCCGCCTGCCGCGCTCCCGGCTGCCCTGCGGCGTTCAGCATCGCCTGCGTCCGCGCGGCGTCCATTACCGCCACGTCTTCCTGATTTTTCACCAGCATTCCGATCGTCGTTTGGACAGTCTCGACATCCAGCTCCGCGGCGCCCAATGCTTCCAGCGCGGCAATCCAGTCGAGCGTCTCCGAGATGCCGGGCCGCTTGTACAACTCCGCCCGCCGCAACTCCTGCACAAACCGCGCGGCCTGCTCCGCCAGCCGTTCCATCGCACCGGGGCGGCGCGCGCGCACGATGGCAAGTTCGGTCTGGAAATCCGGATAGTCGATCCAATGGAACAGGCAGCGCCGCTTTAGAGCGTCGTGCAATTCTCGCGTACGGTTCGACGTCAATACGACAATCGGGGGTGTGGCGGTGCGCACCGTGCCAAGCTCCGGAATGGTGATTTGAAAGTCCGAGAGCATCTCAAGCAGGAACCCTTCGAACTCCTCGTCGGCTCGATCCAACTCGTCGATCAGCAGTACTGGCGGCGGCCCGGTGTGTTCCAAAGCCCGGAGCAGCGGACGCGCCGTCAAGAACTCCCGCCGGAACAACTCGGCCGCCGCCGATGAACGGTCCACCGAGCCGGCCGCTTCCATCAACCGGATCTCCAGAAGCTGGCGCGGATAGTTCCACTCATACACGGCGTGCGCAATGTCCAGGCCCTCATAGCACTGCAGCCGGATCAATTCGGTACCCAGCGCCGCCGCCAGAGCCTTCGCCACCTCGGTCTTCCCAACTCCCGCCTCGCCTTCCAACAGCAGCGGCCGTCCCAACCGCAACGATAGAAAGACAGCCGTCGCCAAACCGCGCCCGGCTATGTAGCCCTGCGCGGCCAGCAGACTCTGTACCTCGTCGATCGTCACACGGCGCGTCCGGCCGCCGCCGTCAGCGCGCGCCGCACGTAGACGTGCGCTACCGCCTTCCGGTAGTCCGCCGATGCGAACAGGTCACCCAGCAGGTCGCCGTCCAGGCTCTCCGCCGCCTTCGCGGCCGCTTCGGCCAGCACGGCCGCGGCCGGGGCTTTCCCAATCAACCCGCTCTCCACGGCGGACAGGCGCACGGGCACGGCCGTCAATCCGCCGGCCACGACCGACGCCGCCGAACAGACGCCGCCCGTTACGGTCAACCGCGCGGCTACGCCGATCACCGCGTACCGCGATGCCGGATGGGAGAACTTCACATACGCCGCGCCTTCCCCTGCGCCGCGCACAGGCAGTTCCACAAACGTCAACAGCTCTTTTTCGCCCAACGCTGTCGCCATCATCCCCTGGAAGAATTCAGCGGCAGCCACGCTGCGGGCGCCAGCGGATCCTGTAATGTGAAGGGCCGCGCCCAAGGCCACCAGCACGGCTGGAACGTCGGAGGCGGGGTCCGCGTGCGCGACGTTGCCGCCAATCGTGCCGCGGTTGCGAACGGCCGGGTCGCCGATCTGCGCGGCGGCTTCGCTCAACGCCGGCGCGTGTTTGCGGACTTCCGGCGAAGTGGCCACCGCGGCGTGAGTCGTCAATGAACCGATGCGGAGTGTGGAGCCGCTGACCGAAACTCCCTTCAACTCCGCGATCCGTCCGATGTCGATCACCAGATCCGGCGACGCCAGACGCAGCTTCAACAGCGGGATCAAACTGTGGCCGCCCGCCAGCAGCTTCGCGTTGGGATGCTTCTCCAGCAGCGAGCAGGCTTCGGCCGCGGAGGCAGCGCGAACGTAATCGAATTCCGAGGGAAACATGGCCTAGCTCTCCTTCCCGTTCTGAATGGCGCGCCACACGCGCTCAGGTGTCAAAGGCATGAGGATTGAGTCCACGCCGAACGGAGCCAGCGCGTCCAGCACGCCGTTGTAGACGGCTACGGTCGACGCGATCGTCCCCGCTTCGCCGACACCCTTCACGCCTAGCGGATGGTGCGGTGACCGCGTCACGGTCGAATGCACTTCGATATTCGGCAGGCGGTCCGCCCGCGGAATGGCGTAATCGAGCAGCGTGCCGGTGACCAATTGTCCGGCATCGTCGTAAACCGCCTCTTCCCACAGCGCCTGACCCACGCCTTGCACTACGCCGCCATGCACCTGCCCTTCAACGATAACGGGGTTGATCTGCGGCCCGCAATCGTCCACGCAGATGTAGCGTTGCAGGTCCACATGGCCGGTCTCCGGATCGACTTCCACTACGGCCAGATGCGCTCCGAACGGATAGACAAAGTTTGGCGGATCGTAGAACGTGGACGCCTCCAAGCCCGCCTCCACGCCGGCTGGCATATTCCACGCCACGTTCGCCATCAACGCGATTTCCTGAATCGTCTTGGCGCGATCGGGCGAACCCTTCACGAAGAACTTGCCGTCGTCGTAAGCCATGTCCTCGACGGCCGCTTCTAACAGGTGCGCCGCGATCACGGTCGCCTTCTCTCGAATCTTCCGGGTCGTTACAGCCAGCGCCGCGCCGCCCACGGCTGTGGTCCGGCTGCCGTAGGTTCCCCATCCCATCGGAGTATTATCGGTGTCTCCGTGAATCACCTTCACGTCGTCCGGACTCACGCCGAGTTCGCTTGAAACGATTTGCGCGAAGGTCGTTTCTTCGCCCTGTCCGTGCGGCGACGCGCCGATGAAAACATGCACCTTGCCGCTTGGATGGAAGCGGACAATGGCACTCTCCCATAGCCCGCCCTGGAAGCCGATGGCACCCGCCACCTGCGAAGGGCCCAGTCCGCAAATTTCCACGTACGTAGCCAACCCAAGGCCCATGTACTTCCCGTTCCTGCGCCCTTCGGTCTGCTGCCGGCGGAGCTCCGCGTAGCCGGCTTTGTCCAGCAGTTTCGCCAGCGCACCTTCGTAGTTGCCGCTGTCGTAGCTAAGTCCCGTCACCACGGGATGGCCGTTTTCAAAGGGTGGAATGAAGTTCTTTCGCCGCACGTCAACGGGGTCCATGTTTAGCTTCTTCGCCAGGCAGTCGATCAGCCGTTCCACCATGAATGTCGCCTCCGGCCGGCCCGCGCCGCGGTACGCTTCCACGGGCGTGCCGTTGGTGTAGAGGCCGTAGACGTCCTCATGAATCGCCGGAATATCGTAAACGCCGGAGAGCATGAGCCCGTGCAGAATCGTCGGAATTCCTGGAGCCGCCGTGGAAAGGTACGCGCCCATGCCGGACCACACTTTCGCCCGCAGGCCGGTGATCTTACCGTCCTTCGTCGCCGCCAACTCCACGTCCTGCACGTGGTTGCGGCCGTGGGTGGTGGCCTGGCAGTTCTCGCTTCGCGTCTCGCTCCACTTCACCGGCCGGCCCAGTTTCTTCGAGCAGAGCACGGTCAAAAAATCGGCCGGATACACCGGGATTTTGCTTCCGAAGCCGCCGCCCACCTCCGGCGCGATCACGCGAAGGCGATCCTCTGGAATCTTCGCGACCAACGAGCAAAGGAACCGCACGATATGCGGATTCTGCGTGGTGTTCCACAGCGTCAGTTCGCCCGATGCTTGAACGTAGTTCGCCAGCGCCGCGCGGGTCTCCATCGCTGTAGGAATCAACCGCTGCTGAACTATCCGGTCGCGGATCACTACCTCGGCGTTGCGAAACGCTGCTTCCACGTCTCCGCCGGAGACGGTCCAATGAAACGCCTGATTGCCTTCGATGTTGCCGTGCAACCGCGGCCCTCCGGGTTGCGCGGACATCCACGGGTCCGTGACGGCTTCGAGCGGTTCGTAGTCGACGGCGATCAGGTCGAGCGCGTCGTAGGCCTCATAACGTGTCTCGGCCACGGCAACGGCGACCACATCGCCGACGTAGCGAACCACGTCCCGCGCCAGGCACGGATAGTCCGCGACCTTCAACCCAGAATTCGGCAGCAGCCACGCGCACGGCATCGGATTCAAATCGCCCTCGGTGTTGGCGGCCGTGTAGACTGCCACCACACCGGGAGCGCTCTCCGCGGCGGAGGTGTCGATCGACAAGATCTTCGCGTGCGCATGCGGACTGCGCAACATCGCGGCGTAGAGCATACCGGGCAGCGTGATGTCGTCTGTGTAGTGGGCGCTGCCGGTGATCAACCGGGGATCTTCGCGTCTCCGAATTCCCGAACCGAAAACTTTGCTCGCCATTACGCGCCTCCCTTCATGACCGCGGCGGCCTCTTGAACGGACCGGACGATATTCTGGTAGCCCGTGCAGCGGCACAGGTTTCCTTCCAGACCGTGACGGATCTCTTCCTCGCTCGGGTCCGGATTCGTACGCAGCAGTTCGTGAGAAGCTAGCAGCATGCCCGGTGTGCAATAGCCGCACTGCAAACCGTGCTTGTTCCAGAACGCCTCCTGGAGCGGGTGCAGCGTTCCGTTCGACGCAAGCCCCTCGACGGTCGTCACCGCGGCACCATCAGCCTGCACGGCTAAGCAGGTGCAAGACTTCACTGCGACGCCATCCAGCAATACGGTGCAGGACCCGCACTGGCTGGTGTCGCAACCGGTCTTGGTGCCGGTCATCCCGCCCAGGTCACGCAGGAAGTGAACCAGCAGGAGTCGAGGTTCCACTTCACGCCGGTAACCTCGCCCGTTCACGGTTAGTTGAATCGAAACTTTCATTGTTGCCTCCGTCAGAGCCTTAGCAATATATCGCCGCGCGATGGGGGCGGTCAACCGGCGCCGCGCGCGCAGTTACCATAGAGGATATGCGCCGCCTTTTACTCGCCGCCGCCTTCGTGGCCACCCTCCACTCTCAAAGCCTCCAGGACTTTGAGAAGCGCATCACGGAGTTCACACTCTCCAACGGCCTCCATTTCATCGTAATGGAGCGCCGCGATGCCCCGGTTGTCAGCTTCCATCTGCACGTCGATTCCGGCGCGGCCAACGATCCAGGCAACGCCTCCTCCACCGCGCACATGTTCGAACACATGATCGGCAAGGGTACGCAGTCGCTCGGCACCACCAATTGGCCGGAGGAGGAAAAGGCCCTCAAGGCCGTGGAAGACGCCTACGACAGGCTGGAAGAGGAGCGGGCCAAGGGCCGCCGCGCCGACAAGGCGCAACTGGAGCGGCTGGAGGCCGCACTGAAGAAGTCGATCGATCACGCCAACAGCTTCGTCGATCAGAACGCATTCACTCGCGAAATCGAACGCAACGGCGGTGTGGGTTTCAACGCTTCCACGGCGCTCGACTACACCAACTACTTCTACAGCCTGCCGTCCAATCGCACCGAACTTTGGTTCGCGCTCCAATCCGAGTGGGTCGCCAAGCCGATCTTCCGCGAATTCTATAAGGAGCGCGACGTCGTCCGCGAGGAGCGTAAGCAGCGTGTGGAGTCCTCGCCGCAAGGCAAGCTCATCGAAGCGCTTCTCACCTCCGCCTACACCGCCCATCCGTATCGCAACTTCATCGGCTGGGCCAGCGATATCGAGAACCTTCGCGCCAAAGGCAGCGCCGAGTTTCACAAGACCTACTACGTTCCCAGCAACATGTGCGTGGCCGTAGTTGGCGACGTCGACGCGGCCGCTATTAAGAAATTGGCCGAAAAATACTTCGGGCCCATTCCGGCCGGCCCGTTGCCGCCTCGCCTGGTCACCACAGAACCGAAGCAGGAGGGAATGAAACGGGTGGCCGTCACCAGCCCGGCGCAACCGTTTGTCGCCGTCGCCTATCACCGCCCCGAATCGACCCATGCCGACGACGCGCCACTGGAAGTATTGAACGGCGTGCTTTCCTCCGGCCGCACAGGCATTCTTTATAAAGAACTCGTGCGCGACAAGAAACTCGCGCTTGTCGCCGACACGGGCGCTACGTTTCCCTCCGGCAAGTACCCAAGCCTGTTCGTCTACTTCGCCGTGCCCAACGCCGGCAAGACGGTCGACGAGTTGGAAAAGGCGTGGGACGAAGTCATTGAGCGGATCAAGAAATCGGGCGTCGACGAACCCACCGTCAAGCGCGTCAAGACCAACGCAAGAGCCGGGCTGCTGCGGGCGCTGGATTCCAACTCCGGCCTGGCCCGGGCGATGGCCTCGACCTACATGGGTTATGGGGATTGGCGCAAAATCTTCACCGACATCGAAGAGTTGGAGAAAGTTACTCCGGCCGACGTCAAGCGAGTCGCCAACCAGTACTTCGATCTCACAAACAAGACCGTCGCCACCATCATCCCGCCGGCGCAAGGAGCCGCACAGTGAAACTCTTTCTTCCTCTTCTCTGCGCCGCGGCGCTGGTCGCCCAGCCTGCCCGGCCCGCCGCGCCCGCCAAGCAGTCTCAGATGCAGATCGGCGCCTGGAAAAACCTGAAGTTCGGCAAACTCGGCGAAGTCAAAATCCCCGACGTCGAACTCGCCACTCTCAAGAATGGAGTCAAGGTCTACCTGCTCGAGAACCGGGCGCTGCCCTTCATTACGGGCTCGGCCTTCGTCCGCACCGGCTCCCTATTAGACCCGGCCGCAAAGACCGGCCTCGCGGATATGACCGCCAGTGTCATCCGCTCCGGCGGAACAAAGTCGAAGTCCGGCGACGCGATCGACGAGCAGATGGAGAACATCGCTGCCTCAGTCGAGGCCAACATGTCCGACGAGATGGCCACGGTCAGCTTCAACTGCCTGAAAGAAAATATCGACGAAGTTCTGGGTGTCTACTTCGACGTCCTCACGCAACCGGAATTCCGCCAGGACAAGATCGATCTATACAAAACGCAGATGCGCGGCGTCATCTCCCGCCGGTACGACGACGCGGATTCCATCGCGTCGAATGAGTTTCAGTCGATTGTCTACGGGCGCGACACCGCCTTCGGCCGCGATGTGGAATACGAAACGATCGACGCGATCACGCGCCAGGACCTCATCGACTTTCACAAGCGCCACTACCACCCGTCGAACATCGTGCTCTCTGTTTCGGGCGACTTCGACAAAGCGGCCATGAAAGCGCGGCTGGAGCAGGTCTTCGGAAACTGGACGGCGTCTGGAGGACCGAAAGCCGAATTTCCGAAGGTGACCCACAAGGCCGCTCCGGGCGTCTACTTCGGTGAGAAGAAAGACGTGAATCAGACGTTTCTGAACATCGGCCACTTGGGCGGCCTGCTCAGCGATAAGGACTACGCCGCGCTGTCGGTTATGTCCGATATCCTCGGCGGCAGCTTCGACGCCCGGCTTTTCCGGAAGGTCCGGACCGAACTCGGTTACGCCTATCAAGTGGGCGGCGGCTGGGGCTCCGACTACACCCACCCCGGCACGTTCCGCATCGTGGCATCCACGAAGGCAGAGGCCACCGTGGAAACGATTCAAACGATTCTCAAGGAGATCGAACGGATGCGGTCCGAGCCCGTCACCGACCAGGAATTGAATACCGCGAAAGAAAAGGTGGCGAATAGCTTTGTCTTCAACTTCGACCGGCCCCAGAAGACGCTCGGCCGGATGATCCGCTACGACTATCACGGCTATCCACGCGACTTTCATTTGACCTATCAGAAGGCCATCGCCGCCGTGACCAAGGCCGATATTCAGCGGGTAGCGAAACAGCACATTGACCCGTCGAAGTTCGTCATGGCGGTGGTCGGGAACTCGGAAGCGTTCAAGACGCCGTTGCAGGAACTGAAACTGCCCATCACACGGCTGAACCTGACGGTGAAAGAACCGGCCAAACCCGCCGCCGAAGTGAGCGACGCCACCAAGGCCAAGGGCCGCGAACTGTTTGCCAAAATGCAGGCGGCCGCCGGCGGCGTTGAGAAGTTGAAAGCGATTCGCGACATCACAATGAGCGTCTCCGCCACGCTGGGCAACATGCAGGCGAAGCAGGTGAACACGCTGGTGCTGCCCAACAAGCTGCGCCAGGAAACGACGCTCCCGTTTGGAAAAGTGATTGTGGCCTGGGATGGGAAGACCGGCAAGTTCATGGCGCCCGGCCAGGCGGCGCCGGGTGACATGCCGCCTCCGATCCGGGGCCAACTGCTCGGCGAACTCTTCCGCAATCTGGTCACGCTGCTCTCTACCGAGGGACGCACGATGAACGCCGTCGGCCCGGAGACGGTCGAGATCTCTTCGGCGGACGGCCAATCGACCAAGCTCGTGATCGACGCGGCCACCGGCCTGCCCGCCAAGCAGATCTACCGGATGCAGAGCCCGGCCGGCATGGCGGACGTCGAAAACATCTACAAGGATTGGCGCGAAGTGGGTGGAATCAAGCTGCCGTTCCTCACCGAAATTCACCAGGCGGGCAAGAAGGTGAGCGAGGCGAAAGTGGAAACCGCCACCGCCAACAGCGGCGTCAAAGAGGAAGACATACTCAAATAATCGATGCGAACGCTCACGTTACTCACACTCTCCACGGCGTTGATGGCGCAGCCGGACCCCAAGCGCGGGCGGGCGATTCTCGAACAGGCGCTGGAGGCAATGGGCGGCGCGAAGTTTATGGCCATGCAGACACGCACCGAAGCGGGCCGCATGTACACCTTTTATCGCGAACAACTCTCCGGACTCGCCCATGCCCGCCTCCACACGCTCTATACCGATAAGTTTCAAGTGGAGCGCCAGTCGATCGGAAAGGACAAAGAGGACTACGCCTATTTGCTGAGCGAAGACGAAGCTTTCACGGTCAACTATCGCGGAATCCGCCCCTTCCCGAAGGCGCAGCACGACCGCTACCGGGAATCGACGCTTCGCAACATCTTTTTCATTCTGCGGAAGCGGATGAACGAGCCGGGACTCATCGTCGAGTTCAAGGAGACGGCGGTATTCGACAACAACCCGGTGGAAATCGTGGAGATCACCGACACCGAAAATCGTTCGGTGAGCATCTACTTCAACCGGACCACCCACCTGCCCATCCGCCAAATCTTCAAGCACCGCGACCCGGACACCCGCATGTTGTACGACGAAAGCACGGTCTTCAACAAGTACCGCGATCACAACGGCGTGAAGTGGCCGTGGTCCATTGTCCGGTACCGCAACGGCGACCGCATCTTCGAACTCTATTCGGAGTCGGTCATAATCAACAACGACAAACTGGACCGGGCCCTATTCGCGCCCCCGACTGGTGCCAAGCGTCTCAGCAACGACTAGGCCACCGGCGGCGGCCAGTAGTTCAGCTCCTCTTCCACGGCGGCCCCTTTCTCTCCGGCGCGCCGCCTGAGAACGGAATCCGGCCGCGCCTCCCGGGTTCGCTCCTCCAGCGGCCAACCGTCGGCACCCAACGCGCGGGACCACGTGTAGCAAAAGTCCAGCTCTGGATCGGCGTCCAGCAGCGCCACCTGGCGCTCCAGTTTCCATGGCGCCCAGGTATCGCCATCGCGAATCCGGGCCACCAGCTCCCCGCGGGCGTCCTCGGGACCACCCACCCGCACCCTGGGATCGAAGTGCGTTCCGGCCGGAACCAGCACCTCCAGGTTCGAAAAACTCTGTCGCAGCGCCGTCTCGGCGAACTCGGTCCGGTCGCATATCACGGATACTCTAGGCATCGAAGATCGAGATCTGCCGGTCGTCGGACTTCTTGGACCGGCCCAGGCCGCTGCCCACAACTGCCATCACGTGAATCGACTTCAACGCCGCCCGGGGAACGAAAACCCGTTGCGGGGTCACCGTCAGGTCCGGCGGAGTGACTGTAAATCCATAGGGGTCGGGGATAAGCAAATTATTCGGGAGCAGGCCGTCCATCAGCGCTCCGTCGCGGAACGCCATGCGCACCCATAGCCCGGCGGACTTGGGCCGGCTGGCAAACAGCCGGTTGTTCAACTCAGGCAGCTCATCGTCGAAATCTTGAACAAAACAAAGGACTTTTACTTCTCCATAGGGCAGCGTCCGGATGTTGCCGTCGCGTGAAAGCAGCTCGATCCCGGTCTCGGTTTGAAACGTCTGCGGATGGACGAATCCGGTCACCGGCTCCCGGTCGAACCGCAAGATCCGCACCCGTTTATTTGTAGAACTGCTCAACCTCGTTTCGTCCCGGCTTTAAACATTTTTTGCAATATTGTATCATTAGGTCAAATGACCCTCGTGGGTTCTCTCGGAGCGCAAGTCCATCAATTTCTTGACTTTTGCAGGATTGAGAAGGGGTTGTCTCCGAATTCGGTCTCGTCCTATTCCCTGGATCTGGAACGGTACGCCGCATTCCATGGCGGACTAGAGATTTCAGTTCCCTCGGCAGTTTCCGACGTGCAGCGTTACATCGACGAACTTTACAAAAACGGCATGTCCGCCCGCTCTGTTGCCCGGCATTTGACGACACTGCGCAATTTTTTCCGTTTTCTGCAGCGGGAACGCACCATCGAAGAGAACCCAACCGAGCTGCTCACCGCGCCCAGCACCGGCCGCGCGCTGCCCAAATATCTCAACGCCACCGAGATCCAGAAACTAATCGACGCGCCCGATCCGGCCAAACCGGCCGGCCTGCGCGACCGGGCCATGCTGCAACTGCTCTACGCCAGCGGCCTGCGCGTCTCCGAACTCTGCAGCCTGGAGTTGAGCGACCTGAACCTCGCCATGGGCTTCGTCCGCGTTACCGGCAAGGGCAACAAGCAGCGCCTGGTGCCCATGGGCCAAAGCGCGATCGCCGCCATCGAACTCTACACCGGCTCCGGGCGGCCCGGAATCCTTAAGGGCCGCGCCAGCCGCTACCTGTTTGTGACCCCGCGCGGGTCAAAAATGACCCGCCAGGGATTTTGGAAGCTGCTGGCCGGCCATGGCAAGGCCGCCGGAGTATTCCATAATCTGAGCCCGCATGTGCTTCGACACACTTTCGCCACCCACTTGCTGGAAGGCGGAGCGGATCTTCGCAGCGTACAGACAATGCTCGGCCACGCCAGCATTGGCACAACACAAATCTATACCCATGTGGCGCGCCGCCGTTTGCGCGCCGTCGTGGATCAACATCATCCACGCGCATAACCGGAGACCAATAGATGAGCGACTACATGTTCATGCTGGAGAGCCACCTCAACGCCAATCAAATGGCAGCTCTCCTCTCGGTGCAGGCAGCGGCCAACGAAGCGAATATTCCGGTCTACCTTACCGGCGCCGCGTTGCGCGACATGCTTGGCGGTTTTCCCATTCGCGATCTCGACTTCACGATCGAAGGCAACGCCATCGCCTTCGCCAAGGTCCTCGCCAAGAAAACCGGCGCCCGCCTCGGCGAAACCGAAACACGGCGGAATCTTGCCGCGCTCGAGTTCCCGAAGCACATCACCGTCAACATCGGCATGGCACGCACGGAGGCCTACGGCAAACCCGCGTCGAAGCCGCAGATCGCGCCCGCGACCATTCACGACGATCTGCTGTGCCGCGATTTTACGATCAACGCCATCGCCATGTCGCTTAACAAACAGTCGCTTGGGCTGCTCGTGGATCCCTCCAACGGAATCGGAGACCTGCAAAACAAGGAACTGCGCATTGTCGGCAAGTACACGCTCTACGACGATCCTTCGCGCATGTTGCGCCTGTTCCGGTACCGGATCCGGATGGGTTTTGCACTGTCGGAGAAAACGCAAAACCAATACGGCAACGTGCGGGAACTCAAGCTCGAAAAGAAGATCGGCGGCGATTCGCTCGGCCGGGAGTTCCGCAGCATTGCCAATGAAGCGAACTCCGCCGATATTGTGAAACTGCTCGCGGACGAGGGGTTGCTGCCGCTGTTCTGTCCCGCGCTCACCGGCGCGAAAGTGAACCACGCAGGGTTGCAGAAGCTGCAAAAGGCACGAACCAACGTCCCCATCGAACTTGACTTCCCCGCGGCGAATCTGCCGCTCTTCCTCGCCGTGCTCTGCGAGAAACTTTCGCCCAGGGAACGCTCGGTGCTTTCGAAAACCTGCGGCCTCACCAAAGCGGAGGTCACGGCCTGGAACAAACTCGAGGCCGCGGCCAAGAAGCTGGAAAAGGATATGAAGTCGGCGGCGCTCACGAAGCCCTCGAAGATCTACGCTGCGGCCTCGAAAGGAACGGGCGAACAGATTCTCTTCGTGCTCTATCGCAGCGAGGCGCGCCTGGTACAGGACCGCCTGAAGAACCATCTGCAGAAGTACATGATGGTAGCCCACGAGTTGACCGACGAGTACTTGCAGGCGATTAAATCCAAGCCGGGCACGCCGAAGTATGAGAAGGAACGGCTGGAGTTGCTTTACAAGAAACTCGACGCCCGGCCGAAGAAAGTCGTCGTGGAAATACCGGTGCCTGCGCCTGCGCTATCGGCTCCCATTGTTGCGTCTGCCCGCCGCTAACCGAATCGGATAGACTCGAACAGGAATCTCATGCGATTCTTGCCTTTTTTTGTTCTCACAGTGCACGCCCAGTTCTTCGAACAGCGCATCCGCCCTGTGCTGGCGGAGAAGTGCTGGTCCTGCCATTCGACAAAGGCGAAGATCTCCTTCGCAGGTCTTCAACTGGACACGAAGACGGGACTAACCAAGGGCTCCGACGGCGGTCCGGTCGTCGTGGCCGGAAAAGCTGAAGAGAGCCCCCTCTACCGCGCCCTGCTTTATACGGGCAAAGCGAAGATGCCGCCAACCGGGAAACTGGATTCGGCCGTAATCGCCGATTTCAAGAAGTGGATCGATGACGGCGCCGCCTGGCCGGGCGGCGAGGAAGGACCCCAAGCCCGCACAAACGCCGCCGCAGCCGAACATTGGGCCTGGAAGCCGGTTGTGGTTCCGTCCGTCCCGGAGGTTCGCGACAGCGCATGGCCGGCCGGCCCCATTGACCGGTTCATACTGGCGAAACTCGAGAACAGCCAACTGCGGCCTTCGAAGGACGCCGCGCCAGCCACATGGCTGCGCCGGGTTACGTTGGACCTCACCGGCTTGCCACCCACCCTGTTGGAGCAGGAGGCGTTCGAGCGAAATCCGGACGCGGCCGCGCTGGTCGACCGCCTTCTGGCCTCGCCCGCGTTCGGCGCAAGATGGGGCCGGCACTGGCTCGACCAAACCTATTTCGCCGACAATATTGAGATCGGCCGGCGGGTCCCGGCGCGCCACGCCTGGCGGTATCGCGACTACGTCATCGACGCCTTTAACTCGGACAAGCCTTACGACCGGTTCATTCGAGAGCAGTTGGCCGGCGATCAGCTTCCGTGGACGCTGCCGGAGCAGCGGCGGGCCAACCTGATCGCCACGGGATTCCTGGCGCTGGGCCCGTGGCCGCTGGTCAACGCCGACAAAGAACAGCTTCGAATGGACGTCGCCGACATGCAGGTGGATCTGACCGGCCGCACGTTTCTGGGCCTGACGATGGGCTGCGCCCGCTGCCACGATCACAAATTTGATCCTTTGACGTTGAAAGACTATTACGGCATGGCTGGGATTTTCGCCAGCACCAAGACTATTTCCGGCCGGCTGAACCTGGGCGTCTTTTCGAACGTGACAACCGTGCCGTTGCCGGAGTTCCCGGAAGAGCTGGCGGAGCGCGTCGAGCGGACGCGGCGCTATTGGGAGGAGTTGGAAGCGGCTCGCAAGACGCAGGCGGAGTGGAAGGCGAAAGGCAAGGACGCGCCCCAAAAGGAACTGGCCGCCGCCAACCAGCGCGTGCAGCTCCATGAGTATCTGCCGGTGACACCGCCCACGGCCCACGCGGTGATCGACAGCGATATGCCCGCCGATTGCCGCATCAATATTCGCGGCAACGCGCATCAATTGGGACCGGAAACACCCCGCAGCGGAGTGGCGATTCTGGGCGCGGGCGCGAAGCTCGACATCCAGGACTTTACCTCCGGCCGGTTGGAGTTGGCAGAATGGATCGCGAACGCGAAGAATCCGCTGACCGCGCGAGTCGCCGTGAATCGCATCTGGCATCACCTGTTCGGCGCGGGCCTGGTTCCGACCATCGATAACTTCGGCACGCGCGGAACGGCGCCGAGCCATCCGGAGTTGCTGGACTATCTCGCGGCGGAATTCGCCGGTGACGGCTGGTCCGTGAAAAAGTTGATCCGGCGCGTGGTTCTGAGCCGGACCTACCGGCAGTCCGGCGAACCCAACGCCACCGCCGGCGAAAAAGACCCGGAGAACCGGCTGCTTTGGAAGATGAGCCGCCGCCGGCTGGAGGCCGAGACGATCCGCGACTCCATGCTGGCGGTGTCGGGTCTGCTGGACTCCACTGCCGGTGGCCCGACGCTGCCTTTGGACATTCCCGGAAACGTAAATCTGGGAAAGCCGGAGTTCCTGATTGAAGACGTGAAACTCGACCCGAAAACGCGCAACCGGCGGAGCGTCTATCTTCCTGCCTTGCGGAAGAGCCAGATGCCGGAGTTGGACATTTTGAACCTGTTCAATTTTCCGGATACGAACCAGATCACCGGTGCCCGGCAGTCCACGACGGTTCCCACGCAAGCGTTGTTCCTGATGAATGCGCCGTTCGTGCAGGAGCAGGCGGAAGCCCTGGCCGCGCTGGCGCTTGCTGGCCCGCTGTCCGACGCCGAGCGGGTCCGCTACCTGGTGCGCCGGGTCTACGCGCGGGAAGCGTCCGCGGAGGAGGTCGACCGGCTGTTGACCTTCACGGCTGGCGCGGAGCGTAAGCAGGGCTGGAAGCGGCTTTGCCATACGCTCTTGATTTCGAGCGAGTTCTTATACCGGAGTTGACTATGAACACCCGCCGCACTTTTCTTCAACGCGCCGGCTGCGGCTTCGGCTTCACGGCTCTGCGGACGCTGCTGGCGGCGCCGCACCACTCGGCGAAAGCCAAGCGCGTAATTTTCCTGTTCATGCAGGGCGGGCCGTCCCACATGGACCTGTTCGAATACAAGCCGGAGCTCGAAAAGCGCAATGGCCAGCCGCTGAACTTCAAGCTGCCGGCCAACTACGAGGCTCCCGGAATTCGCGATTCCCGTTTGTTCGGGCCGATGGCAAAGTTCGCTCGCCGGGGCGGACGCGGGATGTGGATGACCGAAATGCTGCCCCATCTGGGAGCCGCCGTCGACGATCTCTGTTTCCTGCACGGGATGCACGCCGACAGCGAGGCGCACGCCCCGGCTATCCGGCAGCTCCACACCGGTCACTCCGTGCAGGTGCGGCCGTCGATGGGTGCCTGGACCGTTTACGGACTGGGATCCGAGAATCAGAACCTGCCCGGCTTCGTAACGATCTGTCCCCAGTTGAATGGAGATGGCGGCACACCGCAACTGTTTAGCAGCGCGTTCCTGCCAGCCAAGTATCAAGGCACTCCGATCGGCCGGGCCGGCGATGCGAAGAATGCCCGCATCGACTATCTGAAGAGTCTGGACATGTCCGTCGCGGAACAGCGGAAGCAGTTGGATTTTCTGCGTTCGGTGAATGGCCGCCATTTGGAATCGACTGGCGCCGACGCCGCATTGGAAGGCCAATTGGCTTCGTTTGAGCTAGCGTTCCGGATGCAAATGGAGGCGCCGAAGGTGCTGGACCTTGAGGCGGAGTCCGAGGCGACGAAGGCTCTTTACGGAATCGGCGAGAAGGAAACGGATAACTTCGGCCGGCAGTGCCTGATGGCGCGCCGGCTGGCCGAGGCGGGCGTGCGTTTCGTGCAGATTTCCGACGGCGGCTGGGATCACCACGGACAATTGCGGCAGAATCTGCCGGTGCGGTGCAAAGCCGTCGATAAGCCCATCGCCGGGCTCATTCAGGATCTGAAAGGACGGGGTTTGTTAGACGATACCCTGCTCGTGTGGGGCGGCGAGTTCGGCCGGACTCCATTCGACCAGGATCTTTCGCAGGGCAAACAGCCCATCGAGAACCGGGGCCGGGAGCACAATCCGCGCGGCTTTACGATGTTCCTGGCCGGCGGTGGCGTGAAACGGGGAATCGCCCACGGCGAAACGGATGAGTTCGGCTGGGAGGCTGTGCAAGGAAAAGTGCATATCCACGACCTGCACGCGACCATGCTGCACCTGCTAGGCGTAGACCACGAGCGGCTGACGTATCGCTACATGGGCCGGGACTTCCGGCTCACCGACGTCTTTGGCCGCGTCGTGAACGAGATCCTCGCCTAACGGCTTCGCAGCCCGTAGAACTTGACTCGCTGCAACGTCTGGCGCCGGCTGCGGCCGCCGCTCAGAAGTTCCAGCGCCAGAGGCTCGCTCCGGCGGTATAGCCCGCGCCCACGGCGGCGTACAACACAAGGCCGCCCTTCTTCAGGCGGCCGGATTCCACCGCGTCGATTGTGGCCAAGGGCAGCGTGGCGCCCGTCGTGTTTCCGTATTTGTCGATATTAATCACCACGCGATCCAAAGGCATCGACAACGCCTTCGCCGTGGCTTCGATAATCCGGCGGTTCGCCTGGTGCGGGATCAACAGCGTAATGTCGTCGACCGTTAGCCCGTTACGCCGCAGCAGCGTTTCCGTCATCTCCGACATCTTCCGGACCGCGTATTTGAACACCTGCTGCCCGTCCTGGTGAACGTAGTGCTGACGCGCGGCCACGGTCTCGGCCGAGGCCGGCAGGCGGCTTCCGCCGGCCGGCATATACAGAAACTGGCCGCCCGAGCCGTCCACTTCGTTTACGAAATCCACGAAACCCTCTTCGCCGGGATTCGCCGTCTCGACCAAGAACGCAGCAGCGGCGTCGCCGAACAGAATGCAGGTGGACCGGTCCTTGTAGTCGAGAATTCTCGTCATCGTGTCCGCGCCGATGACGAGAATCTTCTTGGGAGGACCGACCGAGACGATGTGCGCCGCGGTGGTGAGGCCGTAGACAAACCCCGAGCAGGCCGCCAGCAGGTCGTAGCCCCACGCGCCGGCCGCGCCAAGCTTATCCTGCACCAGGCATGCGGTGGCCGGGAAAAGCATGTCGGGCGTGACGGTACAGACGAAGATGGCGTGAATGCCGCTGGGCGCCACTCCGGCCCGCGAGAGCACGATCCGCGCCGCCTCAACGGCCATATCGGACGTGGCCATCTCCTTGGGCGCGACGTGGCGCTCGCGAATTCCCGTGCGAGTGACGATCCATTCATCGTTCGTCTCGACGATCTTCTCCAGATCGTGGTTGCTGATGATTCCCGGTGGGACGTAACCGCCGATAGCGGTGATCTTGGCGCGATATCCGTTCGACATGGGATGAGAGAGTACAGTCAATTTGCTATGGTAGCGTTCAAGGGACATGCAAGTCGAGAGAGGCCAGGCAAGGCTGCCCGGATTCGAAGTCGAGGAAGTGGGCGAATCCTTCGTCACGGCGGTGGTCTTCGAGTCGTGCGGCGATATCTACCGGCGCGTATTTCGCGCGCTCCGGCCGCGAACACCCGTTCCGGAGGTGTCCATCGAGTACTGCCGCTTCGCCGGGGCCAATTCGTTCGTCCGCTGGCACAATAGCCGCCTGGAGTTGCGCATTACCGATGTGCTGGAGGGCGCACCCGCCCCGATTCAGGAGGCCTTGGCCTACATATTATTGTCCAAGCTCCTTCGCCGGCCGGTGCCGCCGGTCTACCGGCACCGCTATCGACTCTACTTGAACCGCCAGGACATGCGGCGCTCGCTTCACCTTTTGCGGCAAGCCCGCGGCCGGAAACACATCTCCGGGCCGGAGGGCGAACGATTCAATCTCAAGGAGCTCTTTGCGGAGTTGAACGCGCGCTTCTTTCACGGCCTGCTGGCGGAGCCGGAACTTGGCTGGAGCCGCACGGCGTCCCGAACGCTGTTAGGTCATTTCGACCCGGCGCACAACGCGATCATACTTTCGAAACTGCTCGACAGCGCGCCGGCCACCCGGCTGGCCGTGGAGTACGTCCTTTATCACGAGATGCTCCACCTTCGGTATCCGGTTGAGACCGCAGGAGCAAAACGGCGGGTTCACACGAAGGAGTTCAAGGCCGCCGAGAAGCTCTTTCCCGGATTAAAGGAAGCTAAGGCGCAATTGGAGAGCTTGTGCACCGCCGCGCGCCGGCGGTAAAGGGATCGAAATTTGTAAAGGGTCCCAAAATACTGGTAGCTCTACATCTCCAGTCCGCTTAGGACTATGTCCTGAACGACCCGCCAAACGGCGCGAAACCGGTCGCGGAGGCCTCGCCGCCTTTCAATGACCGGAAACTCGAAGTACGCTTCACGCATGGAATCCTCTCTACGGGAATGGCGCAAAGCGTGAATTGAAAAGCTCACCGGACTGAAGTTTCCCGCGTAACGTACCGATAAAAGGAATGGCTTGAATCGTTTATGGAAGATGTGCCACTTGCTACGGCTAGGTATTTGTTGTATTCTTCTTAGTGATCCGGGATTTCCATTTTGGGTCTCCCGGACCCCCACAGTATACACCAACGCCTCACTCCCGTGCCGGATTTGATCAGAATCCCCTTTCCGAGGGCGGGCCAGTGCCTGCGGATGGCTTCTTTCGACCA
>Ga0194119_10001895_pt1 | contig 37017 bp, 31 predicted proteins | sample TA2MahC100mmetaG_FD_148620 | JGI IMG/M metagenome (GOLD analysis project Ga0194119, IMG submission 148620) | Freshwater microbial communities from Lake Tanganyika, Tanzania - TA2015018 Mahale Deep Cast 100m | ecosystem: Environmental > Aquatic > Freshwater > Lake | place: Tanzania: Lake... | reverse complement strand
TTTTCTCAAAATCTTATTTGGGAGAAGAGCTTCAATTTTGGAGGGAACACTGACCATGGTTACCACATCTTGGAAGACACATTGGGTAATTTTTTTTTGAGTGGATATAAAAATGGCGAAACAATCCAATCAATTAAGTCAGCTGTGGCAAAATTGAATTCAGACGGAAATTTATTGTGGAAGATTGAGGATCAAACGCAGCAAAAAGTATCAAGGAGTTTATTCAATACTCTGACAATGCAGTCAAATCTGCTTTTCTGGGTAAGTTTCCTTTCTGACACAAACCACGCTCCGCTTGACAGCGGAATACTCAGTTGTGTGTCAACGGATGGAAACATCCTGTGGCAAAAATCAAACCTGCCAAATTTGCTCAGAATAGCTAAGTGGAGAGACAAACTTCTGCTCGTCCAATCATACAATAATTCCCCCACGTGTTTTATTTTAGACACAAATGGAAATATCGTGAACTCATTTCAGATTGGAGAGGGAATACGCTTTTTACGAGTAATGACTTTTGGTGACGCTATGTATTTGTTTGCTACCGAGCATTCAGCAAATAACGCATTCGTGTCAAAATTTCTTTTGCCATCCGGAAACCTTATATGGAGAAGGAAAACAAACTATATTTCTATATGCGGTGCAATTGACAATTCGGGTTGTGTTTATTTTGGCGGCTCAAGTCAATCAAAAACAACTTGGGAGCTTTCATACCGCCTGACAAAATATACTCCGGACGGAGACACATTGTGGGATAAAACATGGTCTGTCTGGTCAACGCCCGATTCAAATTTCTACAATTGGGGAGAAAGCGTAGCTGTTTCAACTGAAAAAAACGCGGTTGTCTTCCTTGGAGAAACTTTCAAGAAAGGCTCAGAAATTGGAATGAATGTTTTATCCGCGTATATGAAGGTTTTCAATCTTGAAACCGGTGAGCCGGTCTCGGAAAAAATCTGGGACTGGGCGCCCGGAGATAGAGATATATCTGTGTTAACACACGGAATTTTCACTAAATCACAAGACTTAATCGTCTTGGGATATTTGGTTAATAATTATGGATCAGGCGTGCCTCCTGGTAAAATATATGTTCAAAAATGGCGTATAGATAAAATAGTCAGCGTTAACGATAATCCACCTAATCCGCCTAATCCGCCTGTCGAATTTTCACTCTCTCAGAACTATCCAAATCCATTCAATCCGGTAACAAACATTAAATACCAAATACCAAAGTCCAGTTATGTCACTCTCAAAGTTTTTGATGTGCTTGGAAGAGAAATCGCTACACTTGTCGATGAAGAAAAACTAGCGGGTGAGTATGAAATACGATTAACGACTAACGATTTGCGATTAACGAGCGGTGTTTATTTCTACCAGCTTAAAGCCGGCAATTATATTGAAACCCAAAAAATGGTTTTTCAAAAATAGTATTAATTGGAATTCAAGTAAGACTAACACATATTGTCCATCGTCCCCACGCGCACTCGATTTCGGCGAGTAAACATTTTCATGTCATCCTTTTTCATTCTCAATTCTCAACTCTCAATTCTAAATTAATTATCCGATTTCCTTTGCATAGCTTTTCATCATTCAGGATATTTGTAACAAATTCTGATTCCATACACTAATCATTTAAGAGAGATGAGAGCTTTTTACATATTTTTACTTTGCATGTTCATTTTTAATATTTCATTTGCCCAGACTACTTCGCCGAAAAGAGAGTTTCGTGCGGTTTGGGTAGCGAGTGTTTCGAATATTGATTGGCCGACGAGCAAGTTTTTAAATACTACACAGCAAAAAAATGAATACACAACACTTCTTGATAGACACAAAAGCAATGGGATGAATGCATTAGTAGTACAGATTCGTCCTTCTTGTGATGCATTTTATGCAAATTCAAAAGAACCTTGGTCGGAATGGCTTATGGGTTCGCAAGGTTCTGCACCAGCTCCGTTTTATGATCCATTACAATTTATGCTCGAAGAAACTCATAAACGGGGGATGGAATTTCATGCATGGTTTAATCCATATCGATCGCAGGTGACTAGTTCAAGCAGCATACATAATTCTCATATTAGCAAAACTAAGCCAGAATGGAATTTGAGATTCGATACACCGTACAAACTTTTAGATCCAGGAATTCCTGAAGTGCGTGATTATGTTGTTAATGTAATAATGGATGTCGTAAGAAGATACGATATCGATGGAGTGCATTTTGACGATTATTTTTATCCTTATGAAGGAATTACGAATCAAGACTCAGCATCGTGGAGATTATACCCCAGAGGATTTACGAACATTCACGATTGGCGAAGAGATAATGTTAACACTTTGATACGAATGGTTCATGATAGTATAATGGCTGTTAAGCCGCATATAAAATTTGGAATAAGTCCTTTTGGAATTTGGAAAAGTGGAACACCGCCTGGTATTACAGGACTTTCTGCTTATTCAGATATTTACTGTGATGCAATTACATGGTTAAATGAACAAAAAATTGACTATGTTACACCGCAGTTGTATTGGAGATTTGGCGGTGGACAAGATTATGCTAAGTTAATGCCTTGGTGGTCAACACAATTGAACGGAAGACATTTATATACAGGAAATGCTGCATATCGATTGAATCCGGCGGATACGGTTAAAGCAAACTGGCCTGCATATGAGATCCCCGAACAAGTAAGATGGAATAGAATTTATCCAAATACTCATGGTCAAGTCTTTTTCAGTTCCAAATCAGTTTCTCCTCTGAATTACAAAGGTATACAGGATACTTTAAGAAATAGTCTATATAAATACCCTGCCTTCGTACCTGTAATGCCATGGAAAGATGCTGTTCCGCCATTGCCTCCAAATAATTTAACTGCTTCAGGAAGTTTAATCCATGTAACTCTTCAGTGGGAAAAACCCTTGCCTGCATCGGATGGTGATGGCGCAAAATATTTTGTTATCTATCGTGCAGAAGGTTCGGATACTGTAAACATAAACGATCCAAGATATATTAGAAAAATATTGGCTATAGATACAACAATATATATGGATGTGTTTTCGCTAACGATGAATAAACCGTACACTTACATTGTGACTTCGATGGATAAGCTGCACAATGAGAGTGAACCAATGGCGAAAGTAGTATTCACTTTAACAGATGTAACATTAGCCGAATCGCTGCCAAAGAAATATAAGCTTGAACAAAATTATCCTAATCCATTCAATCCGGTGACAAATATCAATTACCAATTACCAAAATTAAGTTATGTCACATTAAAAGTTTATGATGTTCTTGGACGAGAAATTTCTACACTCGTAGATGAAGTAAAATCTCCTGGTAAATATGAAGTCCAATTTGATGTTTCAAATCTTTCTACGGGGATCTATATTTATAGATTGACTGCAGGCGATTTTGTAAGCACGAAGAAGATGATTCTGCAGAAATGACGCTTCATTCAAAATAATAAAAATCCGATATCAGAATAATGTTCAGAGTTTTATTCAATTATCAAATTCATCATATAATTGTTCTCTCGATTATTCTGCGTTTATTATACTTATTATTCTTTGTCGATTTAAGGGCTGAAAATTACTTTGAGTATGGTGATATCCTAACAAATCTGTTAAACGGGAAAGGCTATTCATTAGCATATCAAATCGATGATTTCGAAAATGCATATCCATCAGCATATATGCCGCCTGGTTATGTTTATTTTTTATTCCCGTTTATGATGATTAAGAATGTAATAATCCGGAACTTTTTGATTTATTTAATTCAGATTATTCTGAGTGCTATAATAATTTATTTAGTATACCAATTTGCAGAAAGAAATTTTTCAAGGACATCTGGTTTAATTGCTGCAAGCATAGCTGCCATATTACCGGAATTCATCTATGCATCGATTTCGATTGGTCCGACAATTATTTATCACTTAGGAATTCTATTATTTCTTTTCTACCTATATAGAATTGATTTATGTAGAACTACCGAATGCTTTTTAATTGGGGGACTTTTGGGAGGATTAATTTATTTCAGAACAGAAGTAATTCTTTTCTTGTTAATAGTTCTTGTGATTTTGATTATGCATAAAAAACTAACCCCTGCGTTGTTAATTTTATTAACTGCAGTAGTCATATTACTTCCTTGGCAGATTCGAAATTATTCCGTCTTTGGATCATTTGTTCCAGTCAGTACAAGCGGCGGATTGAATTTTTATCGCGGGCATAATCCTTATAACATTGGTGATTGGGGGGATAGCGAAGTGTTCAATGAACTCAAAAAGTACATTGGGCACAAAAATTATGAGATGGAAATGAATAGAATTTATTTTGAGCGTGGATTTCAAACCATCACTCTGCAGCCAAGTAAAGAAATTGTGAATTCATTCTTAAAAATATTTCACTTATGGATTATCAATCCGTCAGATGAACGAACAAAACATTTGCTTTATATAATACCCTCTTTATTCTTACTTATGTTTGCGGCAGCTGGAATTATCAAAACCTTTTCTTGGAAAAAGCATAAATACTCTTATTTATTTTTAATCTATTCTACATTAGTAGCTGTGATATTTTTTGCGCTTCCACGCTACCAAACAATGATGAAAATCATGCTAATCCCCTTTGCCGCATTTGGGATGGAAATGCTCATAAGCAGTCTTCAAAAAAAGCATTAGATCTTGTGAGAATTTATTTTGTACGACGGCTTTGAACGAAGGCTAATTAAATCAGCGCAATTCTCGCAGCCTTACAGATAAATTAAAACTAATCAATAGCTTCATTTATTGAAAAATTTCATCTGTTAGAGTTTCTTCATCGAATAAACAATTCGTACACCTACAGCGATGGCTGCAATTGCACAAATTAACAGCAAATTACTGTCGCTTACAATGTTATTTAGCCAAGCAGTTGTAAAAATTCTCGAGGTAAATAAAAATGAAACAATCGCTGATAGAAAGAAAAATAAAGTTAAGAACATTAAACTTATATTTTTAACGTCTTCAATAAACAGAAAAAATGTTGCTACTGATAAGCTGACAAAAATAGTTGGAAGTAATAAGTCCAAAGAATCCTTTGGACTGGAATTAACAGATAAATTGTAAATCGATCCAATAAAAAAATAAATGCTCAAAAAAAACAGTGCTATTGGGAAATAAATCATGAATTTTATTTTTCCTCCATAGGAATAGTAAAAAAATATTACAGCAAAAATAATAGCAGCTGACCAGGTAGCCTGAAGTCGATCAATTTTTGGGAAATAATTAGCAGTAAATAAAATAATTCCATACACTAAAAATAAAAATCCAATAAGTTTATTAAACTTATTCAATTATATCCTCTCGATGAATAAAAAAAAGACTTATTCATTTTTCGGTGGAATTATAAATTTGAGCACAATATATATTATTAGTGCGATACCAAATGAGGCGAAAAGAAAAATTACCCATAGCACTCTGACAATTGTTGGGTCGATATTCAAATACTCTCCAATTCCTCCGCAAACCCCAAATATCATCTTATTATTTGAAAGAGTAAGTTTTTTAGGTTCATTTGCTGTCATAATTTTCTCCTCGAAAGTATTTTTTTTTGAGATAAATAAAATTCCTGCTGCAATCAAAACAAATGGAAAAATTTTGTGTTCGAATAAAGCTGCAAAATATGAAGTGGACATAAGTTCAAGGTAATATATAAATAGAATTACTCCTCCAAATATCAAGCTTAACCCAACAAACAATTTTTTTTCAAAATGTATTCTGATTTCATCAGATGGAATAACTTCATTATTAGAAAAGTCCACAGGAATTATGAATCCGAATAAGATATAAAATATCAAACCGGCTCCGCCAACTAGAAAAAAAAGTATGAAGAGTAATCTTATTACTGCAGAATTAATTCTAAAATATTCTGAAAGACCGCCGCAGATACCAAATATCATTCGATTGTGAACCGAACATCGCAGAAGTTTTTGCTCCGTTGGTTCAATAAGATTTTCGTTGCGCTCTTCGTCCATGTCTCAAATTATTATAGTAAAAATTCTTGTGCAAGAAATAAAAGGTCCCAAGTTAAAGTTAATTCCAAGAATTTGTTATCTCTCATCTTCTGGAAAAAATAACTTTTCTTTTTCGTGCAGCTCAGTTGCTCTTTTCTCCCATTCAATAAATAATTTTTCAAGTTTTTTTGTTACATTGTTGTATTCAACGAAGATTATATGATGGTTTGAGTTTTTCATGAAAGATGGAGAATTCATCTCAACTTCTAGAATTTTCTTGCGAGCTTCTAATTCTGAAATTTCTTTTTCAATTACACCCACATTTAATTTGATTTCTTTAGTAGCTTGATAAAATTTTTGTCTTGCTTCTGCTTCGAATCTTTTCTGCAGTCTCCTTTGATTTGTTTTTTCATTCTTTATTGCTGGTTCTTCGTTATAATTCGAAAGTTCAATCTTGGAAAGGTATTCAGAAACATTCCCAAGATATGTTTTGATCTTTTCATCTTTTACTTCAATTACTTTACTCACAATTGGATCAAGAAACTCAACATCGTGAGAGACGATTAATAAAGAACCATCGTAATCGATCAGCGCGTCCTGCAGGATTTTCTTGGAATCAATATCGAGATGATTCGTCGGTTCATCCATTATTAAAAAATTAGATGGGTGAAGTAAAATTTTGGCTAAAGCTAATCGGCTTTTTTCTCCGCCTGATAATACTTTTACTTTTTTAAATACCTCATCGCCATTGAATAAAAAGCAGCCGAGAATTGTCCTCAATTCTCGTTGACTCTTTTGCGGATTCACATTTTCGACAGTTTCCAAAACGGAAATATTCAAATTCAATTGTTCTGCAACATCTTGTGAGTAATAACTCGTAATCACATTGTGACCAAATTGTATTTTCCCATTATCGATCGATTCTTCACTTGCAATAATTTTAGACAGGGTAGTTTTGCCAGATCCGTTTTTCCCAACTATAGCGATTTTATCTTCCTTATTAATTTCAAGGTTAATCCCATTAAATACACTGTGAGAACCGAATGATTTCTGGGCGTTCTCCATTCGCAGAACGATTTTACCGCTTCTGGGAGTGTTACCGAAATCGAAACTAATTGTATGTTCTTCATCATGCAATTCGATCTTTTCAAATTTGTCCAGCATTTTAATTCGGCTTTGCACTTGCCTCGCTTTAGTTGCTTTGTAACGAAATCGTTCAATAAATCTCTCAATTTGTTTTATTTTTTGCTGCTGATTTTTGAACGATGCAATCAATTGTTCACGCTTTGTTTCTTCGGCTTCCAAATAATTTTTAACATTTCCATTATACATGTTGATGGTGCCGAAAGAAAAACCCAGAGTTTTTTTTGTCACAGTATTAAGAAAATGCTGGTCATGAGAAACGATTATTACCGCGCCGGGAAATTTTTGTAAATATTTAATTAAGAACTCGAGCGAGTCTAAATCCAAATGATTCGTTGGTTCGTCGAGCAATAAAATATCTGGATTGGATAACAAGATTTTGCTAAGAGCAATTCTCATTTTCCATCCACCGCTGAAAAGCGACGAGTTTTTGATCAAATCATTTTCCGTGAAACCAAGTCCAAAAAGGATTTTCTTTGCGTTGCTTTTGAAAACTTCGGGATTAATTTCGTGGATTTTTTCTTGTACTTCGCCAAGTTTTTTTATTAATGCACTATCGTGTGAAAATTTAAGTCCGTTAAGCAAAAGTTTTTCAGAATTTTCAAGCTCAACAAGACTTGAATTGCTTTGATATATTTCATCGAAAAGACTTTTATCGGAATCTTCGCTGATATAGTCTTGGGGCAGATAACCGATTGATATTCCGCTCTGGAAATTTATTGAACTGGATTCAGGTTCCTGAATTTTGGAAAGAATTCGTAAAAGAGTAGTCTTCCCGCAGCCATTTGGGCCGATAACTCCAATTTTATCACCGGAGTTTATTTTAAAAGAAGCAGAATGAAAAAGATATTCACCGCTAAATTGAATCGATAAATTCTCTGTCGAGATCATCCCACATTAGTAAATAGTTCCTTCCTCGCTTGACCATTTGATTTATCATTCACCTTAGCATAATGAACCGATTCGTTCAATGCCGATAGAAACTTGTCGAAATCTTCTTTATACAAAAAGATCTTGAATTTTTCTGAATCGTTCTCGGTTCGTTTTTTTTCGGTGATAGTTATGTATAGTTCATTCGTATTTTTGGTAGAACGAACATCCAAGAAGTAAGTTCTACGGCCTGCCTTCACAATACGAGTGAATATTTCATTATTATATGTATCCACTGCTCTTCCCTTATGTTAAGTGTTACCTATTTATTACAGCGACTTTTCCAGTTGTTAACTGTTCTCCATCTTCGCTGTAAGCGATTATAAAATAAATTCCTGAAGAAACAAGATTGGAATTTTTATCCCTTCCATTCCAAAATGCTGTTCGACCTCCAGGAGTTGAAAACTCATTCACTAAATTTCCATCAACAGATAAAATTTTTATTAATGAATTTTTTACCAAACCATCTATTGTCAGTTTTGGTTCCTTTGTGTTATCAATATATAACGGATTTGGATATAACTCTATTTTTGCAAAACTTTCTAACGGTTTGATTGAAATCGTGTACAAGCTCGATAATCCGTTATCAGTTCCGATGTAAACTAAACCATTTTTATCATTAATTGCAATACTTTTTACATCATCACTTAAAAGAGGGGAATTTCTTGTATTGTATTGTGCAATGAGAGAACTCCCATCCGGACTTAAGACCCAAACACCACTTCTCGTTCCAATCCATTTATTATTTAATCCGTCGACTGTAATGCAATTAATATATTGCTGTCGAATTGAAAAAATACTTGTTACTCTTTGTTCAGGTCGGGTTGGATTAACAACAACATTTACGCCTAAGTTAGTCCCGATCCAAATTTCTCCACGAAGATCGACTGCTATGGAGGTTGGAGGACCATTCAAACCATTCGATGTTGTTAGCAAACCCCAAGTTTTTGAAGTTGCGCCGGTTTCATTGAAGTAATAAACTCCCTGTGTGATCGAAGTTTGGGTTGAAAGTGCCGTGATCAGCCACTTTGTATCATATCTATCAATTACAATATCATCTAAGAGAGTAGCTTTTGAGTTGAATCCATTTTGATAGAAAGTCCATTTTCCGTCAGGAGAAAGTTTGCCAAGTATTTTTTCGTTTCCTGCATCACGATTTAAAATCCAAATATTTTTTTTCGAATCTTCTGCAACTCCAGAAATCACGATAAAATTTTTATTGTTAACAATACCGACTAATGAATCGACATTTGAATTATTGTATCTGATGATCAAGCTATCATTTTTAATTTTTAGTGCGCCATATCCCCATCCAAGCAGCCAAACCGTGTTGTCAGAAGTTGAAACTGCTTTGTGATAAGAGTTTGCGCCCATGATTGAATACTCGCCGAAGAGAAAATTTTTCCATCCTGTCTCATCCAAGCGGTAAAATCCTTGATTGACTACGTCCTTTCCCGATGCTGCCCAAAGTTTTCCGTTATCGTCTACGGCAATTGAGGGAAAGAGATTTGTTGTCGGGCCAGGAGGGGCTAAAGTATTCACTGATGAACCAACAAGTATCGGAATTCCAATGTTAGATGATGCAAAATAATTTTTTGATGAAATTGATTTTGCTAAATCAGTAATTTTGCCGCCGAAATCTGCAAACTGGAGAGTGAAAGCACCTTGATAATAAATCCAAAGAGCAAATTCGGTTGCGATAACCAGACTGTCTCCTTTAGCAATTAAATCAATGACATTTGCCGAAGAGACTGAACCGGATTTTCGAATAAATGTTGAATCGGCTAGATAAAATAAACCTGCCGGAGTTGATGCATAAAGAGTATCGTTAAACCTAACGATGGATGAGACAATTTGAGTCGGCAAGCCGTGCAGGTTAGAGAAATTTCTCCAAGATTCAGGTGTGAGGTAATTTGCCAATCCATCTTTCTGAACCGCAATGCCTTTTTCGGTTGCAGCCCAAAGTGTGTCATCAACAAGAACAGAATTCACCCTTAAATCTGCACCGAAGCTGCCAAGTTTGTTGTACGTATCACCGAAAGTTAAGCCAGTTGAGTAAATGATACTTACACCAAAATCCGTAGAAACATATACAATCGTATCTTGAATCGTGAAGTCATTAATTCTTTTTTTTGTTTTTTCGGAATTGGCAATTGCGACTATATAATTCCAACTTTTTGTTGAAGGATTATAAATATCTATATTCCCTGTCGAGGAGCCAAACCATACTCTCCCAAGTTGATCAATTGCAATTGCAGTTACGTTTATCGATTTGAGTCCTTCGGTCGTTGTAAACTGTTCAAATGTTTTTTTTGAATAGGAATAATAAAAAACACCGCCGGTTGTTCCCGCCCAAATTCCATCATCGGTAACGGCAATTTTATTAATACTCTTCATGTTAGTGAAGTTCTGCCATTTACCAATTTGACCGACTGCATTTATGTTAAATGCGAGAAGTATGATCAATGCAATGATTGATTTTTTGTATGTCATTTTTTCCTCCAAGTTATGCATCGTATCAATACTTCAGTAATATCCTCTTAATTATTTTTTATAAATAATTTTGATTCCTTCAAGCAATATTTAGTCGTTTTTTCATTGAATGAATATTCTCAACGGATGTTCCAAACTTACCAAAATTTTTGAAATCATTCCTCAATCCTCCGTGAAAATCTGATCCGCCTGATTCCAGTAAATAATGTATTGACGCTATTTTACGGAAGTAATCCGTTTTGGCACTGTCATGAGACGGGTGAACAGTTTCGATGCCGTCGAGTCCGCTTTTTATCAGTGCTTGAATGTATTTATCAGGAATGTAATTCGGATGAGCAAGAAAAGAAAGACCGCTGGCTTTATTTATTAGTTCGATGACGTCTTTTGGCGAGAGGTGAATTTTTTTTTCAAATGCCGGACCAGAATTGCCGATAAATTTTCCGAAAGCTTCAAAATAATTTGAAACGATATTTTTATTGACCATTGCTTCTGCAATATGAGTCCGAGCGATTGAACTTCCGTTTGAAATTTCCATAACATCGTCCATGGTTAGATTGAAGCCAAGCTGGCGGAGTTTCACTATCATCCTTTCCGCTCTTTTTACTCGCTCTTCACGGAAGTTAGTTAGATAATTTAAGAGCGCTTCGTTTTCTATATTGATATAATAACCGAGTATGTGAAGTTCTTTGTGGTAGTATTCCGTGCTTACTTCTACGCCGGGGATAATCTTTACGCCCAAATCATTTCCGATTTCAATTGCTTCTTTAATGGCTCCAATTGAATCGTGATCTGTAATTCCTAAATATTCAATACCGAGATTCTTCGCCCTGGTAATTAATTCCAAAGGAGTTAATGAACCATCAGAGTATATTGTATGAGAATGTAGATCGGCAATTATTTTCATTTATTAGACAATAAGTTTCATTTATCTTTTAATATGCGATCGTAATAATTTAAATACACAAGCACAAATTAACCAACCCAAACGAAATTCACATCTAATTTATTCAAACGATGGAATAAAAACAATAGGGAGACGAAATCCAAAAAGCGATTTAAGAAATTTGAGTAATACTAATATTTTCAAATTTTTTTATGTAATTTATCTCAACACAAAATTGGTTTGCCATGAAAGACTTTTTTGCATTAATAACCATACTCTCAATTTTTTCTCTTGGGATTGATTACTTTGCTGTAATTTCGTTTGAACGGGGGTCGAAGCTTGTTCCTTCGTCATCACGTGCAGTTACTTTTAAGAGCGTACTCGGCTGGGCGATTTATTCTGTTTCGCCGGTTAAATCTGCAGTAACCGTTTTACCCTTAATTGCCATATCGTTTATAATATTTTTTCAAATGGAAATTTCACTTCTTTGGTGGATCGGATTGTTCCTTCAATTCGGATATGGAATTTATTTCGTCGGTTATATTTATCCAAAAATGCGCCGATTTGCTAATTGGGATTTGCGAAATCCAATTGCCAAGTGGGAATCGCTTTATTCTACATTTGCGAAGGCAAATTCGTTTCTTCTGATTTTCGGAACCCTTGTAAGCATTCTCCTCTGTGTTGCTTTTTTCTTGAGCTAAATCTGAAATTCGTTCCTTTGCTCTTCGAGTTATTATTTTCTAATTTTGTATCAGATTTATGGATTAATTTCACTCACTTTAATCCTCGAGTATTTCAAAAATGATTTTCAAATTGAACTTATAGGTAAAACGATGATAGATTACCCGAAACATTTATACATGATTGTTTATCCAATAAATGCACTTGTTGCATCGCAGCTTGAACCAGAAGATTTCGGAATGCACTTTGCTGTCGGAAGCACAAAACATTACAGCGGTAAAGTAATTTTTGTGGAAGTCGATATAAACTTTCGAAATGCGTACTTTGACATTGAGCATTTTTTAAATCAAACCGTTCCCGATACAGTAACAAAACGTCCAAAAAGAACTAAGTTTATCAAGTCCTATGACGTAATTGCGAATGTTCCATTAAATGTATTAAAGAAGCTTTACCTCGTTAAAGCTAATGGAGTTGTGCTCCCTTTAGAAAAAAAAGAATATACAGCAATAAACGAACCGGGTTTGATTAGAATATATCAAGAAATAGCACCACTCGAGACTCTCGTCGGATCCACAAAGGACCAGCGAGAATTTGGCAGATTCATTACAACTGAAACAAAATCAAAAGGTGCACCGAAAATTTTATTCACACAAATAGATTTTAACATAGATAAATTTTTTGAAGAGAACAGAGGGAAGGGAATAATCACTTGTCAAATTCCTAATGTGAATCCTTATCGTGTTAAAGAATGTATCGAGGAGTTAAAACGTCATCCAGAAAAACTAACCAAGACTATTAGTCTCGGTTCGGTCATGAAGGAAATTTCTTTTTCACTTTTAAAACATGGATTCTGGTTCGTCGAAAAAGATGAAATGGTTTTCTATCCAATGCCTACGATCGAAGAATTGGAAACAAAATATTTTTATTGGTGGAAATACTCCGCTAGCTAAGTAAAAAGATTAAAAATAAATATTGATAAATAATTTGAAAATTGGAGGATATACACATGGCAATTAAAGTTGCAATTAACGGTTTCGGAAGAATAGGCAGATTAGTTTTCCGAAGATGTCTCGAAGTCGGCGGGTTCGATTTCGTAGCAATTAACGATTTAACAAGCCCAAGAGTACTTGCACACCTTCTTAAATATGATTCAGTTCATGGGAGATTCAATGGGACGGTGGATGTTGATGGAAATGATCTTATTGTGAATGGCGATAGGTTGAAAGTCTATGCAGAAAAAGATCCGGCAAAACTTCCATGGGGAAATTTGGGAGTCGATGTAGTAGTTGAATCCACAGGCGTTTTCAGGAAGCCAGAGCAGTTGAAAACTCATCTTAATAATGGAGCGAAAAAAGTTATTCTGACAGTTCCAGCGGACGAAAAAGAATCTAAAATGGATGCGACAGTTGTTTTAGGAGTGAATGATGAAGTTTTGAAACCTGATATGAAATTGATCTCCAACGCATCATGCACAACTAATTGTTTGGCTCCTATGGTTAAAGTTCTTCATGATAATTTTAAAGTGAAGTATGGATTAATGACTACAGTTCATTCTTATACAAACGATCAAAATCTTCTCGATCTTCCTCACAAAGATTTAAGACGTTCACGGGCTGCCGCGATGTCAATTATTCCATCAACAACGGGCGCTGCAAAAACAATAGGCAAAATTATACCCGAACTTAAAGGAAAACTTGATGGAACGGCATTGAGAGTTCCAACTCCAGATGGGTCAGTTACTGATTTTGTCTGCATGTTAGAAAAATCAGCGACTGTCGAAGAAATAAATGCAGCATTCAAAAAAGCCGCAGAAACTTCCATGAAAGGCGTTCTTGAATACACCGAAGATGAAATCGTTTCCGCGGATATCGTTCATCATCCAGCTTCATGTATTTTTGATGCAAAATCAACAATGGTAATAGAGGGGAATATGGTGAAAGTCCTCGGCTGGTACGATAACGAATGGGGATACTCGTGCAGAGTAGTTGATTTGATTCAAAAAATCAGCTAAGAAAAAATAATTAAATTAAACCTCCAGGATTTTATCTGGAGGTTTTTTATTTTAAATAAAAAAGTTTATGAAAATGAAAATCGGTCTTGCACAATACTCTCCTGTTTGGGAGGATAAAAAAGCGAATCAAATAAAGATTGAAAATCTTTTGTATAATTTTAAAGAAGATATTTCGTTATTAATTCTTCCTGAGCTTAGTCTTACCGGCTTCACAATGCATTCAGATAAATTTGCAGAATCGCTGAATGGAGAAAGTGTTTTGTATTTCAAAAATCTTGCTACAAAAAGAGCAGTTCATGTTTTTACTGGAATAATCGAACGAGATCAAGACAAAATATTTAATACACTTCTTCATATTAATCCAGAAGGGGAGTTAATCGGTAAATACCGGAAGATTCATCCGTTTTCTTATTCGAGAGAAAATGAGTTCTATCACAGAGGAACTAAGCCAGTAATTACCGAAATTGACAATTTCAAAGTCGGACTTACTATTTGTTATGATTTGCGATTTCCTGAACTTTATCGTTTTTACGGAAAAGAGAAAGTCGACATTCTAATCAACATTGCAAATTGGCCGATTGCACGGATCGAGCATTGGCTCCTTTTACTGCGTGCGAGAGCGGTTGAAAATCAGTGTTATATGGTTGGTGTAAATCGAGTAGGGAGCGATCCGAAACTGAGTTATAATGGTCACAGCAGCGTTTTTGATCCAATGGGAATTGAATTATTAGATATTACTGATCAGGCAGGAATTTTTTCTGCAGATCTTCATAAGGAAAAAATAAATGAGGTAAGAAAATCACTTCCATTTTTAGAAGATATTTATCTTATATAATACCTGGTAAATCTGCCGCTGCTTTCATTAACCAATAATATTTTGTATTTTTTTTCAAATCAAATTAATTGATGCGAGGAAAATATGCGTCTTGCCTTTCTCATAGTTTCAGTTTTTCTTTTTTCGAGTGTTACCTTTAGCCAGGTTGGTGATGATGAATTGGTTGAACTTAAAGAGCTAATTCCGGATATCGTGCTCGATTTGCGCTATAATTCCACAAATAATTTTGTTCATCAAAAACTATATTCAACGGATGTTTGTCTAATCAGCCGAGCGGTTGCACAAAGATTGGGTCTCGTTCAAGATAGCTTACGCAAGCTCAATTTAGGATTAAAAATTTTTGACGGTTACCGTCCGCGTACTATTCAGTGGCTAATGTGGGAAATTTTTCCAAATCCAATTTATGTTGCCGATCCGGCAAATGGCTCAAAGCATAACAGAGGAAGTGCTGTCGATTTAACGATCATTAATTTATCAACAGGGCAGGAATTGAACATGGGAACGGATTTCGATTATTTCGGACCGGAAGCCGGACACGATTATACCGGTTTTACTCCAGAGATTTTAAACAACCGAATATTCCTTAAATCGATGATGCAGAATGTTGGGGGACTAACGTCATATACAGCAGAATGGTGGCACTACGAATACGTTTCTGCAAATGTTTACCCATTACTTGATTTTCAAATGAAGTGAAGTGGGTGAGATGAAATTTATTACAATCATAGTTTTTATTTTTATGAACTTACATTTTGGCTTCGGTCAAAACCTGATTTTAGGAAATGAATTTAAAGTCAATACCTATTCCGATACAACTCAAAGAGAGCCTGCAATTGCTTCTGATGGATATGGAAATTATGTTATCGTGTGGTCATCTATTAATCAAGATGGAAGTGAATCTGGAATTTATGGACAAAGGCTTAATGCAAATGATGAAAAAGTCGGAAGTGAATTTAGAATTAACACTACAACATTAAAAACGCAGTACCGTCCTTCGGTCGATATGAATTCATCCGGGAGATTTATCGTTGTTTGGGCATCGATGGTTAATATAAATTCTTCCTTCGATATTTTTGTGCAAGTATTTGATGAATCTGGGAATAAAGTTGGTTCGGAAATTCTTGTGAATACAACAACAGCGAATTCTCAAAATTATCCTGATGTTGCAATCGATGCTTCTGGGAATTTTTGCGTTGTGTGGCAATCTTGGTTTCAGGATGGAAGTGATAAAGGAATATATGCACAACGTTTTTCTTCAAGCGGAAACAAAAATGGAGCAGAATTCTTAGTTAATACCACTACTGCATATTCCCAAGGGCGTCCATCGATTGACATGTCACCCGATGGAAGATTCGTAATCGTTTGGGAATCATGGAAACAAGATAATTTTTTACCATCGGGATATGGAATGTATGGACAAAGATATTCGTCTGATGGTTCGAAACTCGGCAGTGAATTTCAGATAAATACTTTTACGAACGACTATCAGTGGTTCGGTGATGCAGCAATGGATCAATATGGAAACTTTATTGTTGTTTGGTGCTCGTGGCGGCAGGATGGACATGATGGGGGAATTTTTGGTCAAAGATATTTCCAAGATGGAAATAAAAATGGAAATGAATTTCAAATCAATACAACTACGGCTTATTATCAATGGCTTCCAAAAGTTGCTGCTGCAAAAGACAGTTCTTTCGCGGTTATTTGGTCCTCGTGGAAACAGGATGGCAGCAGAGAAGGAGTTTATGCCCGGCTGTTCGATAAGTTCGGAAGATATAAAAGTTTTGAATTTCGAATGAATGAATACACGGAAAACTATCAGTGGGAACCTGGCATCGCCTTTGGAAATGAAAATGAGCTGATAGCAGTATGGTCGAGCTGGGATCAATCTTCCGGAAAAGATTATGATATTTATGCAAGAAGAATTAAGCCGGATATTCCTCAAGGGAAAATAATTGAGACGGCTGTAAATCACGTTGAAGGATTATCGACGAGCAAAATAAAAGTACATCTGATTGATTCGACTCTGACAACTGGAGAGCTTTATCGTGTTACATTCAATAAGTTAAACAAAGATTCTATTTATTCTTCGGTGAAAAACGTCACGAAAAACGAGAACCGCGTATTAAACTTTGGAATTGATAAAGGTGCGAATCATTTTTATTTAACTCAAGCATTTGAAGGCGTAGCAGTTGAATTTAATCCGGATTTTAATCTTGAATTGAATTTAGTAGAAAGCTTCGCTCAAATAAATTCTGCCTCGAATTTAATTTACTCGTTCACAAATCCGACTGTCGGCAAAAAAGAAACTGCCCCGATGGATCTTGTATTATCTTTCGGAAGAACCGATACTTCATCGGATGGTAAGTATATCTATCCTTTAGATACAGCTTTGAGCCGGACTGGTGCGAGAGTTATTATCGTTCCATTCAAAGTATTCAATTTAAAAGATGGACAGAAACTAAATTCACTCGTTCTCGAAAATTCCGGAATGCTGAATAATAAATGGGATGCAGGCGAATCAATTGTTGTATTAACTCCGCCGCCGTATGCAACAGGATCAACGAGTACACACTGCCAGATAAATAATTCACCGCCAGCCGGTCTGCAGCCGACCTTGCCAAATCAAGGAGACTCTGTCTTTGTCTTTACTCACAGACCATTAAGTAATGATGATGTATTTGAGTTCACTACGCACCGAAATAATTTCTTCGTTGGAATTAGAGATGTGTATTTGAGTCCGGAAAAATTCGAGCTTTATCAAAATTACCCGAATCCATTTAATCCTGTAACAAATATTAAATTCCAAATTTCAAATACCAGTCATATAACTTTAAAAGTTTTTGATATTCTTGGAAGAGAAGTCGCAACTCTTGTTGATGAAATAAAGGAAGCTGGCACATATAATTATCAATTCTCAATCATGCCTAGCGGCAGACAAGTTCTCAATTCTCAATTACCAAGCGGTATATATTTTTATCAATTGAGCGTAGACAATAGAATAAGCATAAAGAAAATGGTTCTAATGAAATGACACAGTAGAATTATGTATCGTAAATTTTCAACACATTATACAGCGTATCTCTTTGGGCTGCATTGAATCCGGACTCTTGAATTAACTGGATCACCTCTTCGGTGGAAGTTTTGTTAACAAATTTTGCCGCTGCATGGACATTCTCTTCTTCAAGTGTTCCGCCAAAATCATCTGCGCCGAAATGTAAAGCAACTTGTCCGATTTTCTTTCCTTCGCTGAACCAGGATGCTTGTATGTGTTTGAAGTTATCGAGATAAATTCTGAAGAATGCAATTAGTTGCTTATTACGCGATCCAAGTCGTTTGTTATCTGGGTTAAGAAAACTCAAAATCAGTGCTTCTGTTTTACGTGAAAATCAACGAGACATAAAAAGTAGATGGTAAAACTGATATTACTTCGCCCAAAAAATATTCAAGAAAATTAAATTCATTTTGTTTATTTTTTCATAGAATAATATTTGGATAAAACCGATGGAGTCTTTAAAAAGAATTACATTCGACAGCAAAATAATGGCAGGAAAAGCTTGCATTCGAGGGATGAGAATCCCTGTTTCTCTAATTGTAAATTTAGTTGCTAATGGTATGAGCAATGTAGAAATCCTTAAGGAATATCCGGATTTAGAGTTGGAGGATATTAAAGAAGCTCTTAAGTATGCTGCCTGGCTCGCGTCAGAAGAAATTTCTTATTCAACTTAAACAACATTTAACGTTTCTCGCAGACATGGGTATTTCTGTCTCCACTTAAAAATGGTTGAATGAAAACGGCTATAACTCAGTTCATTTACGAGAGCAAATCTCTAAAGACTAAGTGATGATAAAATTATTGAAAAAGCAGAGCAAGAGCAGAGAACTATTCTTACTTGCGATTTAGATTTTGGAGACTTATTGGCAGCATCAAAAGAAAAATTACAGAGTGTTATTATTTTTAGATTACAGAATCATACACCAGAAAATATTAATAAACATCTCGAGAAGGTTTTAGAAAATTCTTCTCTTAATCTTATTAATGGAGCAGTTATTATTGTTGAGGAAAGCCGGCATAGAATAAGATCCTTGCCGATATAAATTATAGTTGAAAAAGTAACAGCTAAAGTTAAATAAACTTCAAATGTTAATTCAAATATCCTGAATTAAAACGCATTAATCATCTTCTATCATCATTGTTCTACCAAACTTTCCGCTTTATGGACTTTCAACATATTATACAACGTATCTCTTTGCGCCGCGTTGAATCCGGATTCTTGAATTAACTGGATCACCTCTTCGGTGGAAGTTTTGTTAACAAATTTTGCCGCCGCGTGGACGTTCTCTTCTTCAAGCGTCCCGCCGAAATCATCTGCGCCGAAATGTAAAGCAACTTGTCCGATTTTCTTTCCTTCGCTGAACCACGATGCTTGTATGTGTTTGAAGTTATCGAGATAAATTCTGGAGAATGCAATAATCTGCAAGTAACGATTCGGAGGTGCAAATGTTTTTATATTTTTTTCAAATGGCGTATTGCCGGGTTTAAAGCTCCACGGAATAAAGGCAGTAAACCCATCCGTTTCGTCTTGAAGACTCCGAATCGCTTCAAGATGGATCAATATATCTTCGTCTGTTTCGATGTGGCCGTACATCATAGTGGCTGTGGTTTTATAGCCAAGCTGCTGAGCTTCTTTCATTACAAAAAGCCAATCGTCTGTTTTGCCTTTGAGACGCGACATTTTTCTTTTTACTTTATCACTCAAGATCTCTGCGCCGCCGCCGGGGATTGTTCTTAGTCCTGCTTCCCATAATTCCTGTAAAACTTCCTTTACACTTAATCTCGAGACTTCGCTCATCCCGATTATTTCAGATGTTGAAAAAAAGTGAGGATGAATTTCCGGAACTTCTTCTCTAGTTCGCTTCACCAGATCAATATAATACTCAAATGGCAATTTTGGATTCACCCCGCCTTGAAGCAGAACAGTAGTAACTCCTCTCTTAGACGAATCCTTGAACTTCTGAATCATCTCATCAACTGTGAATGCGTACGCATCTGAATCTTCTTCATGCCGATAAAAGGCGCAGAATGTACAATCGATTTCGCATACGTTAGTGTAGTTCGGATTAGTATCGATTACAAATGTAACTTGGTCGTCCGGATTATGTTTGCAACGAATCTCATTTGCGGTTTCGCCAAGATCAAGCAGTTCGCCGGAACTTAATATCTGCAATCCTTCTTCAAACGAAACTCTTTCACCTTGTTCTGCTTTATTTAGTATTTCTTTGTTTGTCATAATTTCATAATTCTGAGTGATTCTTGTGTTCTTAGTGTCTAAGTGGTAGGATTTTACCACTAAGGCACTTAGCTCACTAAGTAACCCTAAGAAATATTTATTTAAGTAATGCTTTAAATTCTTTTATTGCTTGTTTTTCCATTTCGCCCAGTTTGTAATTTAAATTTAAGTAATAATCTTTTAGCTCTTTTGAATTTAATCCGAGTTTAGTTGCGCGAATTTTCCCGAGTTCGTCTAAATTTTTCATTCCCGTTTCATAAGCCGATTTTAATATTTCGATAAATTTATTTTTTTCATCATCCGGCAAGGATTTTTTTATTACCCAAACTGCAAATACGAATGGAAGCGTCTTCCAGTTGTACCATAGCTCTGCCAAATCGTATTTATACACAAAATTTTCTGGAGTAAGATTTTTAAATCTCAATGCATCATCACCGATTGTTAAAAATGCATCGTAGTTTTGAATTTCCTCGTTGGCCGTTGAAATTTTTTCTACGAAATATTCAATCGAATAATTAAATCTTTTTTCAAAAAGAATTTGAAGTAATCTAGATGAAGTAGAAGTTTCGTTTGTGATTGCAATTTTTTTATTGTTCAAATTTTCTATCGAATATTTTGAATACAAAATCACGCTTTGAACTTTTTGGTTCCCCACAATTCCGAAATCGAGCAAGTCGAAATCATTTTCCTTTTCAAAGTAATCGACTAAAGAAATAATCCCAGCAGTCAAATCATCTTTTTTGAAAAGCTTTCCAAGCTGACGAGGTGGTGCCGGAAAAATTTTGTAATCTTTTTTTTCGAGAAAATCAAAAAAAGGTGCTGTGTTTAAATAAGAAACTTTTCCGATGATATTATCGCTGTGGAGCTTAACCGGATTATAATTTATATCTCGTTCAACGGGAATTTTGCCGGCATCGTTGATAATTTTGATCAGCTTGTCCTTCGCAAGCATCATCGGGGTGATGGCTCCGGCGTCATGCGCAATCCGTTCGCCGCCGACGGTTCCATCCATATCATCAGCGCCAAAAGTTAACGCAACGGAGGCGAGCTGTTCGGTTAACATTATCCAATATGCCTTAATGTGATCGAAGTTGTTCAGCATTAATCTGGAAATCGCAATAGTCTTCAAATCGTCAATAGCAGAAGTAAAATGATCGCTGACTTTAATGCCGGTATTTCCCGGTTGAAAGGCAAGAGGGATGAAAGATAAAAAGCCATTCGTTTCTTTTTGTGCTTCACGCAGCTTTAGAAAGTGATTCACTCTCTCTTCAAGAGTTTCAATGTGTCCGTAGAGCAAAGTTGCATTGGAACGAATTCCAAGACGGTGAGCAGCTTTATGGATTTCGAGCCAGCGTTTCTCCCCGATCTTTTGATTGAATAAAAGTCTTCTTACCCGCTCAGAAAAGACTTCTGCGCCGCCGCCGGGCAGAGTTCGAAGTCCGGCATCTTTCAATTCAAGCAATACTTCTTCAATAGATTTTTTAAATTTCTTTGAGAAGAAATCTATTTCAACTGCTGTCCAGGCTTTTACATCAATCTGCGGAAAATGCTTTTTTATTTCTTTGATTAAATCGACATAATAATTCCATGGCCAATCGGGATGAAGTCCGCCTGTAATATGAACTTCAAGCAACTCGGGTGAAAGTTTTTGCAGAATTTCTTCAATAGAATGTTCATAAACTTCTAGATTCCCCTTTTTCACGGCGAAGTCGCAGAACTTGCAGGACAAAACACAGATATTTGTCGGTTCGATTTTTTGATTAACAATAAAGTAAACGCCATCTCCGCTCTTCTGCTGCTGAATCCAGTGAGCCATTTTTCCGATACTAATCAAATCGTTTGAGCGGAACAGTGTCATTCCATCTTCAAGCGAAAGCTCGATATTGTTTTGAACTTTAAACCAAATATTTTCTAATCGTTTATCTCTCATATTAATTGAGAACCTGTCTACCGACATGCAAGATTGAGAATGGATAATTGAGAATTATTTTGATTTCAATGTTTTAAGTATCGAAGTAAGTAATCGAATAATTTCATCACATTCTGAATATAGAACTTCAATTTCAGTATTCTGTATAATTCTGACTTCTTTCAACAATTTCAGCCAGTATTCAGTTTCTTTGGCTTCTTTTAAAGCAACAGACATTTTATGTGTAAAATCTCTTTTTGAAGAAGCTTGCTGTGCTTCTGTTATATTAGCACCGATTGAAGTCCCCGATCTAAGGATTTGTTTTAGAATAGGCTCAAAATCCCGGTTCGTTTTGATAAGTGCTAAGTAAAACTTTACAATACTCACTGCAAAACTAAAACTCTTAGTCAAGACAGGATTCCCATATTGCTCCGCTTTATAAAAAACAATACCCAAGATTAATTCTCCATTCTCAATTATCAATTCTCAATTAGCTTCAGCCATTTATCATGTCCATTGTTCATAGTCAATTGTCCATTAAAAATCTTGTTCCATTTTTCATCAACTAGCTTCACGACTCGTTCATCCATCCGAAGCGGCTTTTGATATCCTTCTTTCCAAGTTGCATCGATTCCCATTACACCTTTGTAAATGGGACTTATTCCAACGAGTTTTTGTTCTGTGAAAATTACATCTCGTTCTGCATCAAATCGAGTGAAGATTCCCCAGATCAGTTTTTCTTGATTGTGTATATCAACATCTTCACTAACAATCGCGATTATTTTGAGATCTTTTAGTGACTCTAAACTAACCAATTTTTCTAAAATCTCACGACCATTATTTTTGACTTTAACAGCAAGCAAAGTATTCTCAACAAGTTTCCAATCATGAATTTGAAAAGAAAATTTCGAAATAGAATCTTTTATTCGTTTCGCCAAATGGTCAATTGTCAATTGTCCATTCTCCATTCTCAATTCCTCATTACTCGTTGCATCAATCACCATCTTGCTTCCAAGATTCATTTTGAAACTTGTGAAATCGAGTGTATCGAGCGGGACTTTTGAAATCACTATAAAATCGTAATGCGGATCAAAATTTTTACTTATCTCATTCAATACAGATTTGAAATCTCTGGGATTAACATCTCTATCAACCAATACAACACACTTTGTGAGCGAGAGCTGTCCTTCGCCCATAATCGAAAGTGCGGTCTTTGCGGCTTCTTTGTGGTAACGTTCATCGACAGCAACAACAAGCAAGTTATGAAATCCGGCTTCATAATACGCCCACAACGAAACGATTTCGGGGTGAATTAGTTTTATAAGCGGACCAAGAATTTTCTGAGTTGCATCGCCGAGAAATTTATCTTCCATAGGAGGAATGCCAACAATAGTTGCTGGATAAATTGGATTCTTTGCCGTAGTGATAGTTTTAATTTGAAAGATTGGGAATTCCGATGCCGCAGAATAATGTCCGAAATGATCACCAAACGGTCCTTCCATTCTTCTGATCTTCTTGGGGACAATCCCTTCCAAAATAAATTCTGCATTTGCCGGAACATTGATTGAAAGAGTTTTCGCTTTTGTATACGCTGTTCGCGAACCGCGTAAGAAACCCGCAAACATCGCCTCGTCTATATTTTCGGGTAAGGCTGCAATTGTTGCGAATAGCATTGCTGGATCAGTCCCAAGAGCAACTGCGAGCTCAAAATCCTTATTCAATCTTTCTGCTTGGAAATAATGAAATCCACCTCCTTTTTGGATTTGCCAATGCATTCCGGTTGTCGATTCATCGAAGACTTGCATTCGATACATACCGATATTCCGCTTACCGGTTCGTGGATCGTAGGTTACGACTTGCGGAAGTGTGATAAATCGTCCGCCATCTTCAGGCCAACATTTAATAATTGGAAGCTTTGATAAGTCAATTTCAATCGTTTGATCTTGAGAGCATCCTTTTCCTCTCTTTGGTAGAGCCGATAAAAATCTTTTAAGTGTATTTCGTCGTGAAAGAAGTTTAGAAATTTTGGGAGGCATTAAGTTTTCAGCAAAGGTAACCAGTTCCGCTCCAAGTTTATCCGGATCGGTTCGTAATGCAAGTTCAACTCTTTTCTCGCTTGCGTAGGTATTCATTAAAAGCGGATAGCTTGAGCCGATCACATTTGTAAAAAGTAATGCCGGCTTGTTTTGAAGAAGTGCTCGAGTGGATATTTCTGTTACTTCAAGTTCCGCATCAACTTGTTCGTCAATAATAAGAAGTTCATTTTCCTGTTTTAGAACTTCAAGAAATTGTTTAAGGTTTGTGAAGCTCATTCAAATTCCTCTGCTCTCCAGCCGCGAGTTTCACGAATTCCCAAAACTCCCTGAAGTTTTTCGACAAATGAATTTATATACTCGTCGACAGTTTTCGGAACGAAATAAAGCGGAGGAGAAATCGGCATAATGAGTGCTCCATAACTTGAAAGTTTTGCAAGCTGTTCGAGTGTATTAGTTGCAAGCGGAGTTTCGCGGACACAAATGATCAGCTTGTACCTTTCTTTCAAACAAACTTGCGCAGTTCTAGTGATTAACGTATCGCCGATACCTGAAGCAATTTTCCCGATTGTGGAAGTTGTTGCAGGAAGAATTACAAATGCATCCAAATTATTTGATCCCGAAGCAGGCGGCGCGGTTAAATCTTCATCCTTGAAAATTTTTTTAACATACGGCTTGAGAGTATTTTCGCTTTCGCCGGTCTCGTCCTGCAAAACAACTTTTCCCCATTTACTGACGATTAAATATTTGTTCGCTTCAGTTTTTTTCAAAAACTCAACTGCATAAATTGAACCTGACGAACCAGTAATACCTACAACGATTTTTGATTTACTTTCTTTCATTAATCATTCTGTTCTGAATTTCAATAAAAATTTGACTTAAATCGGGTTGATTGGACTCGATAGTCCCGGAGTGAATATGTTTATGGTTTGGGAATGATTTTAATTTCGGAAAGTGTGGAGCATTGTCGTATCTAAAAATCAAATCGCCTTCAGAATCTTGGAAGTGATAGCTATATGTTTTCACTTGTACAATGTTCTCTAATTCAACATACTCCATAAAGATTAATTTTGAAAAATCTAAAAACACAATCTCACCGTAAAGTAATCCAATGGCGGAGGACCTCTTTTCTTTAATGATGTTCGTAGAGAAAATTATTGGAGTGGATAGAATTCTATCAATTGAGAGAAAATAATCATCAATTGACAAAATTAACTCCAGAGAGATGTTTGAGATCGTCCCTCAATTTCTTTAAGATTTGCACTTCAGCGGCCCAAAACATTATATCCTGATCGTCTCCCATCTGCCCATTATTATATTTTTTGAAAAAGAGTTTTGTGCTCAAACGATATTTCTTTTCAAACGACTTCAACCTCTTTTCAGATAATTTGATTGAATTTGAAAGAATATCTAATTCTCTATCTAAAACTGATTTGAGCAATTTTCTGCTTTGTGAATTTTTTATTCTTACATTTTCCATTGTGCTAAAGTATTTTATTAAATCACTTACAATTTAGTTTAAACATGGTGCTTGTTCAAGGGGATTAATCGGTTGAGGATATCATTCTCAATTAACGAAAATTAATTAATCACGACAATAAGTTCCCAAATAAGTAATAATTCTTATAAAATCTCTCGAAATATTATCATAAAAAACACGGCAAAGCCGACAAAAGAATTGATCTTAAAAAATGCAAGCTCGACATTTTTTTCGGCATACTTATGTTCAAAAAATAGTAACACGGCGATCGCGATAAGAAATACAAATGTGAACGCGTTGAACGAGGAATAAAAATGCAGTCCGGCCAAAAACACAAACGATACAAAATGCAGCATCATTGAATAGAGCAAAGCTTTTCTTTTCCCGAATTTCACGGGAAATGAGTGAAGGTTGTGAGAGCGGTCAAAATCCTCATCGAGCGTTGAGTAAATAATGTCGAATCCGGTTCCCCAAAAAAGCGTAAACAATGTTATCAAAGCTCCGGGTAAAATCCCTTCAAATGAATTTGTAACTGCAAACCAGCCGCCGAGCGGTGCGCACGCCAATCCAATTCCCACTCCAAAATGAGCGAAATGAGTAAATCTTTTTAAATAAGGATAAACTATAAATATAATTATGGGAATTGGAGAAAGAATAAAACAGAATAATGAAATGTAATAAGCTGTAGCAAAATAACCTGCAAGCGATAACCAAAAAATCAAATTGGCTTTTAGTTTTGTAATTTTACCGCTTGGTATTTCACGATTTAATGTTCGTGGATTTTTTTTATCTATCTCTGCATCGATAATTCTGTTTGCCGTCATCGCAGCGGTTCTTGCGAATGTGGCTGCGATTAGTACAAGAATTAATATCCGCCAGGTAGGCATTCCATCCGATGCAAGAAAAACTCCCCCGTAAATCAAAGGGAGTGAGAAAATAGTATGTTCAATTTTTATAAAAGATAAATATTTCTTCAATCTCATAAGATTCTAAAAAGTCATTTGCAATTTAATCTTATTAACAAGTTAGTTCAAGATAGAATTATTTTACTTGATTTTACTAAACAAATCAATTCGCGCTACTGATATTTGCTGCTGAAGGAACATAAAGCCGGCAATTTTGTTTACGTTATCATGAAAATGATATTCACAATTCTTACAGTTCTAATTATAACTCTATCTTCATCAAGCGTTTATTCCCAATGTTCAGATGCGGGGATCTGTTTTATCGGAGGAAAGTCTCAAAAAGGAAATAGCCAAATAGGATTAACTATACTTTCGGAAAAAGCGACAAAACATCAGGTTTGACATTGCAAACAATGAAATTTCTCGGTGATCTGAAATTATTTGATGACATTAGATTATTATTTGATCTGCCTTATTCAAGTCAAAGCGGAATGTTAGGAAGTGTTCATGGGTTAGGTGATTTAAGTTTACTTCTTTCATATCCAATTATTAAAGGTCAGGACTCAAAACTTTCGATTCAAGGAGGGGTGAAGTTGGTAACCGCAAACGTCAACTCCAGGAATTTACCACAGTCATATCAAAGCGGACTTGGCACAAATGATGTTCTGCTCGGAATAAATTACAGTTTTGATAATTTTCTTTTATCTGCTGCTTATCAAATCTCACGCGGAAGAAGTAAAAACGAAATTGATAGATTGAAGAGATGGGATGATATAATGCTTCGCGGGGGATATTTTAATTCTTTCGGTGAAATAAAATATTCTGCCGAGTTAATAGCTCTCAAACGGATTCATTTATCAAGTGTTGTTGATCCAATCAATCCAAGTCATTTCATTGATTTTCCTGGAAGCGATCAATTTCAAATTGATTTGATGACAAAAATGAGTTATCCAATTTTTTCAAATTTCAATTTAGAAGCTGCTTTCGCAATACCTTTTTTAGAGAGAAAAATAAATGTGGATGGTTTAACCAGAGCGTTTACGATTTCCATTGGTGGATTCTATTCTTTTGCATATTAATACTATTAAATTTTCATTTTCACCCAGAACTCACGGCAACTCAATTAGACAGAGATAATATTGCCCCTTTGCGAATTCAGAGTATTCGCAATTAATTTTCACCAAAAGCACTCCAAAACTTCAACATTTTTTTGTATCTTATCACAATTATTTTTCATTCTAATATTGGAGATAGTGTGGCGGAAAACGGAAAATACATCATTGGTATTGACGGTGGCGCAACTAAAACCACTGCAGTACTTTCGGACATATCAGGAAACATTCTCGCAGAGTTAACTAGCGGCCCAGGTAATTTTCTCATTATCGGAATTGATAATGCTGCAAGGACAATTTCAGAATTGATTCTTGATATTTGCAATCAAGCAGAGGTAAGCTCGCAAAATGTCGAAGTTATTTGCATCGGCTTAACCGGCGCCGGAAGAGAATCTGATGCAGAAAGAATGAAAAATGGATTGATTGAATTTTGGAATGGGCGTTATTCAACTTCATTAAAGAACCTGATTGTAACAAGCGACGCACGCATTGCACTCGAAGGTGCATTTGCAGGAAATCCAGGAATAATATTGATTGCCGGAACCGGCTCGATAATGTTCGCAAAAGACCGAAATGAGGAAATTCATCGTGTCGGCGGTTTTGGAAGGTTCATAGGCGATGAAGGGAGTGGTTACTCGATTGGGCGATGTGGATTATCTGCACTCGGGAAATTTTTTGATGGAAGAATTCCAGAAACAAAGTTGTCCGATTTGATTGCTCAGAATTTTTCAATTACTAGTGGCGAAGAACTTATCAAAGCAGTGTACAGAGAAAATTTTGACTTAGCCGCAGCGGCTCCGCTAGTAATCCAATGCGCTGAAGATGGTGATGAAGTATGTCGAGAAATTCTCCGCAAAGAAGCTGATGAATTAGTTTGTCACGTCAAAGCAATAAAGAATAAAATCAAATTGAAAAATGTTTCTGTTGCATTTATTGGCGGCTTGATCTCAAGCGAAAATTACTACGTAAAATTATTACGAAAGAACATCATGCAAAAAGTCGAAGGTGTTACTGTGGTTAATCCAGAGCATCCTCCTGCATTTGGAGCTGTTTTGATCGGATTGGAATCAATTTCTGTTGAAGAAAGTTGATAGCCTATAAAAATTCATTCGTTTTCTTGTGGATCAAGTATTATATGTTTACACTCGCACTTAAGTCCGCTAAAATCTTATCTAATGTTATTTTAATTTTTTCATTATCATTCTGCATTTTCAATTTTGATTTTTAATTTACACGAAACTGTAATCGATTTGTAATCCAAATTCTTACTCATAAGGTTTAGAAATGAATCAAGAAAATAAATCACCGGAAATAGAAAAAAAGAAATCAAATAGAAGCCCATGGCTGTTCATACCAACACAGTATTTTGCCGAGGGTGTCCCGTTTATTCTTACCAATCAACTTTCGGTTGCAATGTACAAATCGCTTCAAGCATCAAATGCTTTTATTGGATTTACAAGTTTTCTCTATCTTCCTTGGTCTGTTAAACTTTTTTGGGGTCCATTGATTGACGCTTACGGCACAAAAAGAAAGTGGTCAATTTACATGCAGCTTGCTATGGCGATTTGCTTCGTCGTGATTGCTCTTACAGTTCAACTCCCATCATTTTTGTTTTTGTCGTTAGTGATATTCACTGTGATTGCATTCCTATCGGCAAGTCACGATATCGCAACAGACGGATATTACCTTCACGTTCTTGATAAAAAAGATCAGGCATTTTTCACCGGTATAAGAAGCACTTTTTATCGGTTCGCAATGATTGTTGCCGGCGGAGTCTTGGTTAAGCTTGCAGGCGATATTGGCGAGAGCAGCGGAGTGATTGCTCATGGATGGTCAACCGCATTTGGAATCGCAGCGGCAATTTTCCTTCTATTATTTTTCTATCATCATTTAATACTCCCTTATCCTCCTACAGATCACGCAGTAAAAACTGAAACTAACAAAATTCCTTACGGAAAAATTTTCAAGGAGTATTTCAGCCAGAATAAAATTGCAGCAATTCTTTCCTACATTCTTCTTTATCGATTCGGCGAGGGATTGCTCGTTAAAATGGCTCAGCCGTTTTTACTCGACAAACCCGAAGTCGGCGGCTTAGGACTTACAGTCAGCGACGTTGGTTTGATGTACGGAACCTTCGGAGTTGTCGCTCTGCTTATTGGCGGAATACTCGGCGGCTGGATGATAAAGCAGTATGGATTAAAAAAACTGATCTGGCCATTCGCTTTTTGCATGAATGTACCGAATGCGCTCTATGTCTATATGTCGTATTTTCAGCCCATTGGATTGACAACGATTGATTTTTCTTTTATTCCATCATTGTTTGGATCAACCACAGCATGGACATGGACTCTCAATCCGGTTGCCCAAGCATGTATAATCTTAGAACAATTTGGATACGGCGTTGGATTTACCGCATTTATGGTATTTCTTCTTTATACTTCGAAGGGAGAGTTTAAAACTTCTCACTTTGCGATCTCAACTGGATTAATGGCGGTCGGAATGATGATACCCGGATTTGTAAGCGGCGTAATTCAGATGGAAGTTGGTTATGTCTGGTTATTTACTTTGAGTGTTCTTACGACAATTCCAGGAATGATCACAATTTTCTTTTTACCGTTGGATGATGATGAGGCTCAAAATTGATTTTGAATATTTCGCATAAGATTAAGAATGGTCATCATGATTGAAGAAGTTAAAGTATATCAAATATCAGATTTTGAGCAAAGAGAGCTGATCCCAAATTCTGAAGTTTGTTTTCTTCATTCCGAAAATATGACAATGGCTGAATGGCATTTTAAACCTAACACTTCGCTGCCAGAGCATTCACATCCGCATGAGCAGGTAACTAAAATAATCTCCGGTGAATTTGAATTGAATGTTGGCGGAAAAACTTTTCGATTGAAAACAGGCAGTGCAGCGGTGATTCCTCCAAACCTCATTCATTCGGGAAAGGCAATTACCGAGTGTCATGTTATTGACGTCTTTCATCCTGTGCGAGACGAGTATCGATAATATAATTCATATTAATTAAAACGAAAAATCAAATGACATATAACTCAAAATCCGTTTTTTCCGATAATAAAGGGAGTGATACTAAAGTTCATACTTCCACAACAGGTGCGAAGAAAACAGAGATGAAAGCCATAAAAAAATTTATACCGATTTTGATAACTGTTATAATTTTTCATTCAATTTTACTGAGCGGTTCAACATTTTTAAAATTTAAGTCGAGCACATCAATGGATTCACTATATCAAAAAAACAATGTGGAGATTTATTCGATTCAAAATGATCCTTGGGTTGAACAAAAACTTTCTGCCATGACTTTGGAAGAGAAAGCCGGTCAAATGGTTTTTCCGCACGTCTATGGTGTTTATATGAGCGAAGATAGTCCCGATTATCAACGATTAGTTCATCTTGTTAAAAACAAAAAAGTTGGCGGCTTGATTTTCTTCTTGAGTGATATTTACGAGCAGGCTGTCCTTACAAACAAAATGCAAAAACTCTCTGAGATACCTTTGTTGATCTCAGCAGATTTTGAGCGCGGTGTTGCAATGAGAGTTCCGAGTGCAACTCCATTCCCATACAATATGGCTATCGGCGCTGCAGACGATTCAACTTTGACCTATCTTATGGGCAAAGTAATTTCACTCGAAGGAAGATCGATGGGTGTTCATCACAACTATGCTCCAGTTGCTGATGTGAATAACAATGCATTGAATCCTATTATTAATGTTAGAGCATTTGGAGAAGATGTCGATCTAGTTACAAGATTATCGAATGCTTTTTTCAAAGGAACTCAAGATGGCGGGATGGTTGCAACGACAAAACATTTTCCCGGACACGGCAACACAAGTCTCGATTCTCACAAAGAACTCCCAACAATCACCGGTACTCGTGAAGAATTAAATAAATTGGAACTGGTCCCGTTTCAATCGAATTTTGACAACAAAATAATGAGTGTGATGGTGGGACATCTATCTGTCCCAGCAATTGATACACAAAAAAATTTGGCTTCAACTCTTTCTAAAAAAATTGTATCTGATCTTCTTCAAAATGAAATGGGTTTTAAGGGCTTGATTGTTACCGATGCAATGAATATGCATGCCGTTACAAATCATTATTCAACTGCCGAAGCCACCGTGATGGCAATTAAAGCCGGTAATGATTGTATTTTATTCCCAGATGATGCAGCAGAATCTGTCGATGCAATAATTGCTGCAGTAAAAAATGGCGAGCTTAGTGAGGAAAGATTAAACCATTCCATCAGAAAAATTTTAATAACGAAACGATGGCTCGGACTGGATGAAAATAAATTTATCGACGTTGATAATATTTCAAAAGTTATTGGAAGAGAAAGTCACTGGGAGTTGGCGAGGCAGCTTGCTCGAAAATCAATCACTCTGGTTAAAGATGAGAGCAAATTAGTTCCTCTGAATCCAAGTTCAAACTTAAACTATTCTCACATAATGGTAATAGACAGTAGAATTGCAGAAGAGGGAGAGTTCTTTAATAACCAATTAAAAAGCAGAATTAATAATTTTCAATCTAAAAAAATTCTATTGAACAGTACTTCATACGATAAAACCCAGGCGATACAAACTGCACAAAATTCTGATGTCATAATTTTATCACTTTATTTAAAAGTCCGTGCTTACCAGGGTACAATTGGACTTGAAAAAAATCAGCAGGAATTAGTTGAATCAATGCTTAAACTAAACAAACCAACGGTTGTAATTTCGCATGGCAATCCATATGTATTGATGCATTTCCCGACTATTGGAACTTATCTGACAAATTATGGAGATCCTGAAGTTTCAGAGTCGGCTGCTGCTGAGGCAATTTTCGGCGAGATCCCAATTACTGGAAAACTTTCGGTTTCTATTCCTAATACTTCATTCAAAGTCGGATTTGGATTGAAGCGAGAACAAACTTCTTTGCTCAACGAGAGTACGAATTCGTCTGTACAAGAAGAAAAACAATTTAAGTTGGTCGATAAGTTAATCGATGACGCAATCGATGATGGTGCTTTCCCCGGTGGAGTACTGCTGATAGCGAAAGATGGATTTATTCTCCACGAAAAAGCATTTGGGCATTTGAGTTATGACCCGAATGCGCGCAAAGTGAATAATAAAACAATTTATGATTTAGCTTCTTTAACAAAGGTCTTTGCATCTGCAACCGCTTCAATGATTTGTATCGATAAAAATTTATTTGCTCTTGACGATGCAGTCTCAAAATATCTTCCGCAGTTTACCGGAAGTGAAAAAGAAAAAATAACGATTCGAAATTTACTTTTACACAACAGCGGCTTGCCTGCTTGGAAAAAATTCTATGCAAACTGTAAAAATGAAATTGATGTTCTCAATGATATTTTTTCAACGCAATTAGAATATGAGACCGGAGCAAAAATTGTTTACTCAGATTTAGGAATAATTCTGCTTGGAAAGGTTATTGAGAAGGTATCTGAAAAAACACTTGATATATTCTGCAAAGAAGAAATTTTCGATAAGCTTGGAATGAAAAATACATTTTATAATCCGCCAAAAGGATTAATCGAAAAAATCGCACCAACTGAAAGTGACACTTATTGGCGTAATCGATTGATCAGAGGAGAAGTGCACGACGAAACTGCTTCATTGCTTGGTGGTGTGGCGGGACATGCGGGATTATTCTCAACAGCAAGTGATTTATCAAAAGTCCTGCAAATGCTTCTTCAAAAAGGAGAATATCAAGGAATTAAATTGATCAAGCCTGAAACAGTTGAATTATTTACGAAGCAGCAGAGTAAATCAAGTTCGCGTGCTTTGGGCTGGGACACTCGATCAGCAATAGGTTCTTCAGCAGGAGATTTATTCTCGATAAAATCTTACGGTCACACTGGATTTACGGGTACGTCTGCCTGGACTGATCCGACAAGAAATTTATTCGTTATCCTGTTAACAAACAGAGTTCATCAAACGCGAGAGAATCAAAAGCTATATGAATTAAGACCGAAGATTCATGATGCGGTGATAAAAGCAGTTGAGTAATTTCAAATTCAGATTATCTCTAAAACTTGATTGGTCAATTCAGTCAAAACAATTCTAGTGTCTTTGAAATCCTTTTCTAAAAGAAAATTAATTGCACGATAATAAAAATCGGCAGTAAAACTATTAACGAAAATTTATACATATAGCTGAAAAAATCAGGCATCTTAATATTGTTTTCTTCTGCTATTGATTTGACCATGAAGTTTGGACCGTTTCCGATGTAAGTCATACTCCCAAAAAATACAGCTCCAGTACAAATCGCTTTTAGAAGTTCGACAGGGATTGAAGCAACAATCTCGCCGGAATTAATTCCAAGTCCAAGTGCAAGCGAATGAAAAGTAACTGCAGTTGGAGTATTATCCAAAAAGCTGCTCAGTAATCCAGTAAAGAAATAAAATTGAACCGGCGAAGTAACTCCTAGCGATTTTGCATTTGATTCTAGATAAAGCAGGCAGGGAACCATTGTAACAAAAATACCAAGAAAAAGACACGCGACTTCTTCGATTGGTGCCCAAGTAAAATTGTTCGATACTCTTGTAAGTCTTGTAGTTGTTAAGAGCGAAAGTATTGCAAATCCGACCAAAGCCCCTTCGCGAATGAACTTGTAATAAGGATTTAAATTAATGAAACTTAAATACTGCTCGTTGAGAAAAGCAACAGAAAGCACGACACCAATCAGCCAAATGAAATTAATATTTCCTTGTAACTTAATTGGTTTAATCAAAGTTTTATCTCTCATTAAAGCTTTTTGCGGTTCTTTTTTATGGAAATAGAATTCAACCAAAAAATAAACCAAAAGAAGTAATCCATTAGTGACAAACCATTCTAATGTTAAACTAAAAAACCAGGTGAATGGTGCACCTCGTAAGTACATCATAAAGAGGGGTGGATCGCCGAGCGGAGTAAGAAGCCCGCCGCAATTTGCAACGATTCCAATAAAAAACAGAATTGTATGAATTTTATACGTTCGCTCGCGATTGGTTTGAATGACAGGACGAATTAGAAGCATTGCAGCACCTGTCGTTCCCATGAACGATGCAATCACAGCACCAATCCCAAGAAACAAAGTATTAACTGTTGGTTTTGCTTCAATGTCTCCCGATAAAAATATTCCTCCGGTAATAGTAAAAAGCGAACCAAGAAGAATTATGAAAGGGATATAATCGAAGACCATTGTGTGATAAAGTTCCGAACTAAGATTATTCGAAACTAGATAAACTATAATAGGAGCACTTAAAATTAAAGCAATGTATAATTTGTTTCGATTCTTTTCCCAAAAGTGATTCCAAAAAAGTGGAAATGCGGCAATTGAGCCGAGCATTAAGACAAAAGGCAGAAGACTTATGAGATGGATATTGTATTGTTCGTGTTCCATACTGAATTGTAGATTATTAAGAAATTAATGTGAGAGGAATTATTAATTAAATGTGAAACCAGAGAGTGCGAGACTGAATCTTCAGTCATAAAGATAATGATTGGGATCTGGTTTATCTGAAAGTAAAATTCTAAAATCCAAATAAAAACTGTGACTAAATTAGCAGTTGGGCAAATCCTTTCTAAATTAAATTTTATTATCGAAAAAACTAAAATGAAACACCGAACATTAGATAAACCAGAGGGGAAATTGTCCCAATTGGAATATTTGCACCGGCTTCCATTTCTAGATTAAATCCTGCAGAGAGTGGTAATCTATATCCAGTTGTTGCTCCAATAAATGGGAAAATACCAGGGACAAAATATTCGATCATTAAACCCACTAAACCAATATGCATCTCTGCATAGAAATTCTTTTGCAGCCTCATCTCCGGACCGGCTTTAAGGTAACCTAAAAACATCGTTATTAATGAAGTGTATTCTGGATTCAATAAAATATTAATTCCAGTTTATAGTGAGAATCCATGTCCAAAATTTTTTTCGATATAATCATGAGATAATTTTGAATGTCGGTAACTGAGATTTATAAAATACGTAGTGATGTTCCTATCGTAAAATAACGGAAGAAGACCAAGTGATCCTTTAAATATGTTATCGCTTACACGAGCTTTAAGTAAAGTTGTATCAGGCTGCTCACTTTCTTGTGCGTAAATGAACAGAGGAGAAAAAAGAATAAGAAGTACAAAATTTTTAGCCGCTGTCACTTTAGACCTCGAATTTGATATGCCAAGCTAGCGTAATAAATATTTATTGTAAAGAAGTTTTTATTAAATTTATCAATTCAAATTACTTTCATATATTAATTATAAAATTATTGATATAGAATATGCAATTCGATCGTTCCGCCGGAATTTTACTTCACCCGACATCACTCCCTGGAAAATATGGAATCGGAGATTTTGGAAACGATGCTTTCAAGTTTGTCGACTTCCTTGCCGATTCTGGTCAAACTCTTTGGCAGGTTCTGCCATTAAACCCAACGGGATTTGGAGACTCCCCATATCAAACACTTTCCGCATTTGCTGGGAATCATTTGTTGATCAGTCCTGAAAAACTATGTGAAGAAAACTTGCTCGAAAAATCTTCTATTGAATATCCTCCGGATTTTAATCAAAACTCTATCGAATTTGGGGGGGTAATTGAGTTCAAAACTTCCCTTCTTAGAAAAGCTTTTGAGAAATTTCAATCATCACAAAACAAAGAGTTAAAAACATCACTCGATAAATTTTGTGAAGAAGAAAAATCCTGGCTGGACGATTACGCATTATTCATGTCAGTAAAGAATTATTTCAATGGAGAACTTTGGACTAAGTGGGAAGAAGAAATTTCAAAAAAGAAAAAATCAGCGGTTGAAAAATATTCAAAAAAATTGCCTGATGAGATTCTATACCACAAATTCGTTCAATTTATTTTTCACAAGCAGTGGTATGAGTTAAAAGAATATGCAAATAAAAGAAACACAAAAATCATCGGCGATCTTCCGATTTTTGTTGCGTTCGACAGCGCAGACGTTTGGGCAAACAAAGAATTATTTGAAATCGATGAAAAAGGTAATCCGCTTTTTATAGCAGGCGTTCCTCCGGATTATTTCAGTGCAACAGGTCAACGCTGGGGAAATCCGCATTACAAATGGGAAGTGATGGAACGTGACGATTACAAATGGTGGAGAGAAAGAATTCAGTCTTTATTAAAAATAACCGATATAATCCGCATCGATCACTTCAGGGGTTTTTATAATTATTGGAAGATTCCCGGTGATGCACCTACAGCAGAGAAGGGAGAATGGGTTTTGGGACCAGGTGAAAAATTTTTCTCTACACTTGAAAAATATTTTGGTGAGTCCAAAGGATCCTTCGGACTGCCAATCATAGCTG